>ERZ1674200.100-NODE-100-length-9826-cov-11.669942_pt1 | contig 9826 bp, 7 predicted proteins | sample MGYA00581308_ERZ1674200 | MGnify/ENA primary metagenome ERZ1674200 (study PRJEB41354, sample SAMEA4873321) | human saliva metagenome | biome: human-associated habitat [ENVO:00009003]; feature: mouth environment [ENVO:08000002]; material: saliva material... | reverse complement strand
TCCCCTCCCCGTTATTCAAACTTTGAAATCTAACCGTTGCAATTCCAACGTTTTCAGGGCATATCGAAAACTGACCAAGATAAATTACGTGCGACTTTTCTGGGAGTGGGGTTGTGCGCAAGTTGTTGACGGTTTGTTTATGCGGCTTTTGTCCAGGCCGCTTGGTGCAGTTCGTATTCGATGGGGGATTTGCCGCCGAGGCTGGTGTGCGTGCGGCGGCTCCGCCGAGGCGCGGCGGCGCGTGGGGTGGCCATGCTTCGTTGCTGGCCGCTCCCGCGGTGTCGCGTGTGCGGCGCTGCTGCGTGCCGGGCGTTCCCGTCCTTGGGGGCGCGTCAGCGTGCCCACCATCCTAAGGCATTTTGAGTGATGGCGTTCACTTTTTGGCTCTGCTTCGGACGCGGCCGTGGCGGGGTTTCAGGGCAGGTTGAGGCTGGTTGTGGGCTGATTTGTCGGACCAGTTCGGTGCGTGGTGCACACGAACCCCCACCTTCCACATCGAACCCTTACCAACCCGCATACGCATGCACCGAGCCAAGAACATCCGTTCGACAACACGGCGCATACGTGCACGTCTGTGCGGATTCACACTCAAACTTGGAACGATATTCCAACAACATGAGCATGCGATGCAATAGTTTACGAGCAAGTATTTATGGACTATATTCTGACTATCACATCATTCCCCACAATAGGACCGCCATGGGACAACAACGAGGTACGTATTACTGGGACGACGATTCCCTGTCACCGGGCAACCGATCCGACGGCGGATGGTCGCAGAATCTGTTCGACGACGACGGCAACCTACGAGGCCATGCGCGCTTCGTCCCCGATCCCGACTCTGACGACGATGGCTACACCTACTCGCCCTATGATGATCCGCCGATGTTTATGTCGAGCGAGACGAGGCGGGAATCGGAGGACGATGACGACTCACCTATCATCGATTTGCTGGCAGAGGTAGCCGCACAGACACTCGTTCAGCTCATCGAAGATGCTGCGGCTGCTGGGTTCGCATACGCCGCTCCCCGGGTCAAGAAATGGGCGGAAGAAACGGCGCTCCCATTCATCGCAGGCAAGCTGGGGAGTGTGAAAGGCAAACTTGACGGTGTCCGCGTGCCGTGGGGGAAGAAACGGGACCAGGAGTCTGCGGTCGACGAGACCGTCGACGGCATTGTCGTCTCGGCTGAACCTTTCGAGGCAATCGAACAGAGCGACAGTCACGCGACCCCCGAGCCCCTCCAGATTGAGGCGAGGCGACAGAAGATGTCGAACGCGGAGGCTCAGGCACGCCTCGTTGCAGCCGCTGCAGCCCAGCGTTTCGCGATGGAGCAGGCACACCTCGTCTCCCAGTCAGACATTGTTGGTGCAGCTGACGTCAATGAGGTAATGCAACAGATCAGCGAACATCCCCAGGAGATGCTGGATACCCTCATTGAACAGCTCGCGCGCAACCCACGCCTGCTAGAGGACGGGAGCCTGGCCCAGCTGGCTTCCATCCTGGACCGCAACTCCCTCGGACTCGGCCCAGCCCACAAAGACCATGCACCCCTCCCCCGCGTCGAAGAAGCCGATACCGACGACTCTCGCAGCGAAGCATAGCGCCGACTCCCCCTTCGGTCACCGGTGTACCTGCATTGGACAGGTTGGGAACACGCCAATCACAACCTCGCCACTTGCACGTGAGAGGTAGCTCGGCCTGACGACCGTCTATGCGTCCGCAGGTTCCTCCCTGCTGACGTTGATCGTGATCTCCTTCGTCCGCCGCAGGTGCGGGATCGCGTAACGGGGGTCGAATTGTGATAGCGGCGTGTACGCCTCATAGACGTCCAGCCCGCGTCCAAGATCGATGACCCAGCCGGTATCGGTCACGATGCTTCGGTCGTGGAAGTAATCAACGATGCTCCAATCGATGATGATCCCGAAGGGCTCCCACGACTGCTGCAGCTGTTCGAACGTCGCTCCTTGCTTCGCTCGGTAGACATCTTCATCGCTCGCGCAGGTCTCGATAACAACGCGCGGCAGCCGAGCGGCGTCAGCGTGCTGAATAAGCTGCAGTAGAATCTCGTGCACGTTTCGGATTTGGTGAGGCTTTCGCAAGTATGGGTCACGGATCCGAATCTCAGCAGCATCGAACAGGTACGGGAGCAGGATGTCCGCCATGGAATGACCCATGCTCGGTTCGATCTTGTAGCGCCTGGGGACGGCACGCGCTTTCAACACGGCTCGACGGTCAAAGACAGGCGAGGCCGACTTACTGTCTCCGCGTGCATCGACAACAACTCCCGACTTCGGAAGACCGTCGGAAACCTCTCCAATACCCCGTTGACCGCTCCCCCGCTCATCACCATCGCTGCGCGACGTGAAGTACTGCGGATAGTCCAGCTCCTCCTGGGTGGGGACGGACCGGGCGCTCGAGGCGTCGTAGCGGTCCTGGTCCACGCGCCCCAGCATGTACGTGAAGTGAGAGCCGGACGCAGCCATCGTGTCGTCGAGTCGGATGATCTGATCCTTGACGCGCTTACGCCCCTCGATCGCGAAGCGGAGCAGCTCCTCAAGCTCCTTCGGATCACCGTCGCGTTCAGGGAAGATGAGTTTTACCAGGCCCGAGAAGGTCTTTCGCACGGCGTCCTGATCGCGCTTGGACATCGCCGGATCGAGCGTCGCGAGGGTATCCAGGTCACCCGAGTAGTCGAGGGTACGCAGGTGTCGCAGCGCCTCCGCCAGGTAATCGACAATGAGCCCGTACCCGCGCGAGAAGAGCTCGGGCCGCACGATGTCGACCTCCCACCCAGGCAGGTAGTAATGGATGCGGTCCATGTACGCCGTGTCGTGATACGCCTCAGGCAGGGCCTCGAAGAGGTCGGCGGTGGCCAGCATCGCGGGCACGGTTCGTGTCGTGTTGCCGACGAAGACCATCGAGGCCTCGGCCGTGATCGTGCTGTCGCCGCGCGAGAACGACTTGTTCGCGAGGTAGTTCTTGAGCGTGTCGACCAGGCTGCGTTCCACGCGCTTGTGTCCGGCAAATTCATCGAAGGAGACGACATCCCAGTAGCCGACCAGGCCGATGCGTCGGGTCGCGTTGTTAACAAAGAGCTTCGCCAGCGTCACCTCGCCGCCCGACACGAGGATGCCGTGGGGCGAGAATTCGGAGTAGATATGCGATTTTCCGGTGCCTTTGGGCCCTAGTTCAACAAGGTTATAGTTTCGTTCGACGTAGGGAATGAGGCGGGTCAGCTGGAAGAGTTTCGAGCGTCGGCTGAGCTTATCGGGATCGAGGCCGACCGAGGCGACGAGCAGGTCGATCCACTGGTCGGCGCTGAAAGAGGCGCGCCCCGGCAATAGCGTCCGAAATCGAAGCGCGGCAGCTGGATGGCTTGAAGGCGGGAGACGACCCACGGGCTGGACGCTTTCGCGCCGGTGTCTCCCGTCGACACGTATGAGACGTCGGCCATACACCAGACGCCGCCAGTGAGGAGGCGGTCGTTCTCGCGAACGGTCGCGTCGGATACCTGCGCGTTGGTGACCCCGAGATTTTCGAAGGACGCGTTGTATCGGTCGCGCGTGTCGTCGAGGCTGACGGAGACCTTGTCGATGATTCGGTATTGTCCGGCTTCGTAGATGCGGGACTTGATGAGCTCGGAATCTCCGCGGTTGACGTAGTGCTTGGCGAGGATCCGACGGACGCTCTCGACGCCCTCGACAATGGCCGCCTCGCTCGTGGTCGCGCAGTACTGAGCGAGCAGGAATTCGAGCACGTAGGAGGGGACGATCGCGTTGCCCTTGACCTGGCCGACCAGGTCCTTGCGGACGACGAAGCCGTCGTATGCGCGCGCGGCGATTTCCTCGTACTCCGCGAGCTTTCCTCCCTCGCTGCCCCCGATCAGGGACGAGGCCGGGGAATCCTCACACTCTAGGGCGTCTTCGGGCGAGATGTTCATAGGTCGAATCCTCCGAATGCTCCGAACCCGTTGTCGTTGAGGGTCAGCTCGTGGGTGGCGACGGGCTCGCCGACGACCTGTCCGTGAACGGTCTTGTAGGCGACGATCCTGACGGCTTCGCCGGAATGCCTCTCCAGGACCCCGTCGAAAAGGATGAGTTCGCTGCTCTGCTTGAGCGACACCTCGGAGCGCTCGCCCGCGTCCAGGGTGATGACGCGAGTGCTCGACAGCTGCTCACCCGACATGCTCTCGAGACCGATCGTGACCGTCAGCGGGCGTCGCGTCGGACTAACGGGCTCCTGCTGGATGACGCGGGGGCTGAATCGGTTGACCTTGAGGGACGTGTCGTCGTAGTGCAGGGCGATACCGACGTCGCGGACTTCCTCGGCACCCCCGCTGCCCACCGACACCTCGATGACGGGGGTGGTGATTTCCTGGAGGGAAGCACCACCGTGGACGAAGCGGTTTCCTCGGCCCTGGATGCGGATGCGGCGGGTGCCGTAGGGCAGGGCGATGCTCGGCCCGTCTGTCAGGCCGACGCTCGTTGCATTGAATGCGACGAAGTCGTCCGTCGACTCCAGGTCCTTGCCGAGGACGTAGCGGCGCTTCTTCACGGAGATGGAACACCCACGCGGGACGCCACCCTGTTTCGCGGTGTCATCGTTGGCGGGTTCGCTGTCCTGGAAGAGGAAGCCATGGTCGGCGGTCACGAGGATGCGGGTGATGTCCGCGGAGATGAGCTTGCCGACGAGGCCGGAGAGCTCGTCGATCGCGCGGTTGACGGCATCGGGGGTAGCGCTTTCCGAGGCCGCGTGATCACCGGTCGCGTCGATAACGTCGTGGTAGATATACACGGCGGAAGCACCCTTGAACTTCGAGCGCATCGACTTGACGGAGTCGCTCGCGAGTTCCTCGTAGGTGAACGCGCGCCCGTCGGTATCTTCGAGGATTGCACGACGCGCGTCGATCCCGGACGTCGGTCGGCCGTCGGCCTCGACAACAACTTGGTCTTTGCCGCGCACACCGAGGGTCAGCTCTCGATGCGGGAGCAGCGCGGCCATACCGAGGGCGGTGATCGACGGCAGCATCGTGTACCAGGGGGTCACGGCGATCGCGCCGCGTCCAAGGGACCGGAGGTGGTCGGCAAGCTCGACGCCGGCCTCGTATCGGAGAGCGTCAGAGATGATGACGACGGTTCGCCTGTGGGAACCGGCGACGAGGAGACGGTGGAACGAATCGATTCGCCCGCTGGACGGAGGAACGGAGATTTCCCATGTACGCATGCCGCGCAGCGCGTCGTCCCACGTGCGCGAGAGGGGGCGCAGGTAGTCGTCGCGGTACGCGTTTTCGACGTGCCGGTCGAGGTCGGTGAGGACGTCGTCGACGTGAACGGCTCGGGAGGCGCGCACGTAGTGGCGGTACTCCTGGTCAATGGCCCACAGACCGCCGTCCGGGTCCGTGTAGCGGGCGAAGCCCTCGGCTGCGTCCGAGAAGGCGATACCCGGGAGGGCACGCAGGTGGGTGAGCAGACGCGCCCCCGCACGCGCTGCATCCCACAGCGCCTCAGTGTCGTCGAACCAGAGGCCTTCGCGGCGCCTGCCGCGCTGCTCTTCGACCTGAGCGACTCCGACGGATCCGTCGATGATTCCGCGGACGAGGCGGGAGATGAGTTTTCGGTCCACGCCGGGCGTGGTCGTGTCGATGAGGAGGGCATCGGTGGCCGCATCGCGCAGGGCGGTGCTGGCACCGGTTGCCTCGTCGACGCGCCTGGCCCACCGGCGAGCGTCATCTCGCGTGGCCACGTCACGGGTCCACATGCTGAAGTCGCGCTGGGCGGAGTTATGCCGGTGGTCCCAGCCGTTCGCATTCATGACGAAGAGCCAGGTCATGAGCGCGTCGAAGGTGTGGTCGCCGTCGTATCCCCAGATGGCGTGGGCGCCTTCCCAGAAGTAGGCGTCGAGGCCCCACTTGAGGGCGTCGAGCGGGTTGTCCTGCGTCATGGAGGCGAGCTTGGCGAAGAGGACGGAGAAGGAACGCTGCTGCGTCTTGAGCAGAACGGCGCTCATCGCCGCGAGGAAGGTCTTACGGTCGGATCGCTTGTCGGCGTCGCTGATGGCTCCGAGGTGTTTCTTGAGGTCGGCGACGCGGGCGGTGGAGTTGAAGAAGGGGGCGTATTCGTCGATGATCGCGGCCAGGGCGGGGTCGACGCCGAGTTCGCGCACGAGGAGGGTCGAGGCGTCTGCCTTGAATGTGGGGTATCCGCATCGCACGTCGGCGAGGAGGTCTTCTTCGAGGGGCGGGAGCTCGCCTCCGCGGTAGAGAACGTACCGGGACTTGGTGTCTTCGGCGAAGATGCGGAGTTTTGTTTCAAAGAGGTTGGCGCTGACGGTGATGAGGGTGGCGCCGTCGAGCAGCTCTCGGACGGTGTCGAGGTCATCGGCATATTCGCCGTTGCGGTCCAGCCACGTGACGATGCGGCCCTGCTCGAGCAGGGCGTTCAGTTCCTCTGCCAGCCGAGAGGCATCGATTCCGCTCATTGTGTGCCTCCTCCAAGTCGGTCATGCAGGTCCGTCAGGCGCTCCAGGGCCCGCCTGAGGCTATCGCTTTCGGCGGCGGCACGCTCGATGCTCCAGTGATCCGTCATGAGGCGCTGTAGGTGTAGCGCGTAGGCGGGACCAAATGCCAACTTGCCACCTTCACGAAGTACAGCATCCTTGAATTGAGCCTTTTGGAACAGTCGCAGCAGCTGGTCTTTAGGCCGGGAATCGCACGGCCTGACACTCGCTATGGGCCGCTCGCAGAATTCTGCGACTCCCTGACGGTCCGCCAGAATCCACGACTCGATGCACTGGTCGACGATCCGGATGAGCAGATCGGGCGACTCACCCGGAGTTTTCGAGGAGAGCATCGAACGCACCGCCACAGGACAACCACCCCCGTCACGGTCAAGATCGCGGAAGATAACATACGGAATAGACCGAGCGGCCTCCCAGTACTTCTTGATGTCCCTGTCGATCACACCCTTGCCGTTAGCCCTCGTAAAAGCGAATTCACCGTTGACCCATCCCGCCGCACGCATCAGCGCGGAGACAACCGGTTCGTCTGTCGGTCCCTCGACGATGACCTGGGCGTAGACGTAACCCTCCATCTCTTACCAGGTTCCCGGGGGAATCGTGCGGCCGTTGACTGCGTCGATGCCCTGCGATTTGGGCAGGCGAGCGCTGACCACGGCTTTGATGCGCGGGTCGTTCGACTGCGAGAGAAGTTCGCCCGTCGTCGCATCATTCTCGGAGCGCAGCATCAGGACCTGGCTGGGGAGCACCAGCTCGGAGTCGATAAGCTCCGGCGAGTGGGTACTGATGACCATCTGCACGTCGCGGTTCATGGCGACCTCTGCCAGGAGCGAGGGGAGCGATCGGACGACGGAGGACTGCAGGAAGGTTTCGGGTTCTTCGATGAGAACGACGCTCGTGTCGCGCGGCAACGTCGCCAGGTCGAAGAGTAAGCCGAGCAGGCGCAGTGTTCCCTCGGAGAATTGCTCGTGCGAGTAGACGCCGCTCGCCCCGCGCACGGGGGTATCGCTGTAGAAGACGAGCTCCGTGCCGAGCCCCATGCGCTGGTAGGACAGCTTCGGGATCTCCGGGACTACCGCGGCCATGATCGGGCGAATGCGATCGATCACGGCATCCAACTGCTGGTCCGGGAAGCGCCCCGCGTACTGGAAGAAGCCGGTCCCGTGGTACGGATCGTAGCGATCAGCCCGCTCGAGCATCTTCTTGGGGTTCGGGTGAATGTACCGGATGCCTGCGAGCATCTTACGAATGTACGATGCAGTTCTCGTTACTTGCTTTGCTCCACAATCGGCCGATACTTCTTCGCCATCTAGCAATAGCTTTTCATCTTTAACGAAAGCGCAGTCCACCACCGGGTATCCTGTCTCATCCTCCACTCCGTATTCAGAAGGAGGAGGAGCTACCTCCATCTTCGCTATGCTCTCCCAGGAAAACAAATCCCGTCTCGCCACACCGTGAGACTGGAGTACCCAAGGTTCTTCAAGCCGCATCAGCTCCGGAGGGAAGCCTGAATCCAATGGGTGCGTCAGCATCTCTTCATCGAAGAAGTCCCCAATCGGTATCGCCCTCCAAAGTGACAGATTGTAGGCAATCTGGTGTGTATCAACATCCACTGTCACACCAAAAGACGCTTCCTCCTTCCCCGAACGGAAGTATCGTTCCGTGCCACCCCACCGCTCCGAGGTGGCTGCCAAGCCGAACCGCGCGACATCGCTCAGAAAGCGCAGGGCGGCCAGCAGGTTGGTCTTGCCAGAGGAGTTGGGGCCAACGACGAAGAGACGCGAGGACAGGTCGAACTCGATGTGGGCGAAGTTCCGCCAGTTCGTGATGGCGATGTGCGTCAGCTTCACGTCGCGTCCTTTCGTTGCCAGACCGGGTGTCTCTCCAGTGTCCCACGGGGTGGGGGCACTGTCAGGACCACCACACGTTGTTCTTCTTGATTTCCCCGCAGGCCCACTTCAAGTCGGACGCGATTCCCTTCTTGACTTCCGTCGTGGCGGCACCGATTGCCGGCTGCGGGAGGTCCTTCAGGTCCGCGCGCCAGCCGTAGGCGAGCTTGAGGCGATTGATGCGCACGCCATCGTCCAGGTCCAGGTGGATGCGGCGCTGGGCGAGGGGCTGCAGGACAGAGTCGATGTAGCCCTGCACCTCCGCGATCGTCGCGTCGATCTCCGCACGCTTCTTGTCAATGCGAGCACGCTCGCGATCGGACTTCCTATCGTTGCCCTTCACGGCGTCACGTTCGCGTCCGATAGCCTCCGATTCCGCCTTGAGTCGATCGACGAATGGGGCCGCGTACTTGGTGAGGACCTGTCCGACCGTGTCGGGCGTGTAGCGGTGCAGGTAGATGAGCGCCCGGAAGGTCCCCTTCGGGGACTCAAGAGACCAGTAGACCGGGCGCCCGCTGTAGTCCTTCTGATGATCGGCTGCGAAGGACTTCGCCATGTAGTCCTCGAGGGCCTGCTCGGGGTCGGCCGGGATCACCGGCGGGACGAACTCCGCGGTCGTGCTGCCAGACTTCACGGCCAGGCAGCGGGTGAGGAACTCAATGTTGTCGCCCAGATCAGAGACACCGAAGACAACTCGCAGCACGGCCTTCACGCGGCGCGAGGCGTCGTCGTCAAAAGCACCGCCGGTGACGGGAATGATGCCGTCATCGTCGGGCTGCAGGCGCGGCTCGGCGACACGGGCACGGAAGTCGTCGAGGGACGACGCCTGGTCGGCCAGGACGAGGCCGGGCACGTCGACGCTGTAGCGGCCCATCGTGACGCCGATGGCCCAGGAGATGAGTTCACGGGCGCTGCGCTGGTAGTGCAGCCAGCGGCATTCGTCCTCACTGCGCTCGGGCGCTCCCTTCGTGGGAGCGAAGGCGAATCGCGGGTTGTAGGTGAGGGAGACGCGCGAGAGGGGGACATTGACCTCCACTTCGTCCGCGAGGCCGTAGACGTCGGCCCAGTAGCGGTTGTTCTCCGTCTCCAGGCGTTGCGCTTCCTCTGCGGTCTCGCAGCTGCGGCGGTACCAGTCGTCGAAGGCGTCCTGGAGCAGCGAGTGCCCGCCGCGCAGGTAGGGCGGCCGGGCGAAGTCCCACGAGGTCTCCCGAGAGTCCCAGTCGGCCCGGAAGATCTCAGTCAACCGCTCAACACCCGTTGAATCGAAGGACTCGGGTTCAATCCAGGGAAGGTTCTTCACCTGTCCAACCTCGAAGTGTGTCCCTGGCGCGATGGCCTCGAGGACGGTGGTCACTACTCGCGAGTTGGCATAGCCTCACCCTGCCTCTTTCTCTGCAGTGGGGCCGACTTGCTTGCTGTCAAC
>ERZ1674200.94-NODE-94-length-9986-cov-8.713221_pt1 | contig 9986 bp, 8 predicted proteins | sample MGYA00581308_ERZ1674200 | MGnify/ENA primary metagenome ERZ1674200 (study PRJEB41354, sample SAMEA4873321) | human saliva metagenome | biome: human-associated habitat [ENVO:00009003]; feature: mouth environment [ENVO:08000002]; material: saliva material [ENVO:02000036]... | reverse complement strand
AGGCGACCGATCGACATGGCGGCGCCGTCCTGAGACTTCACCGAGGCCAGGTAGCCGAAGTAGGTCCACTGGACGGCCTCGTGCGCGTTGGTGGCCGGTCCGGAGATGTCATAACCGTAGGATGCGGCCAGGTTCTTCAGCTTCTTCAGAGCCTTGATCTGCTCTGCATGTTCCTCGCGGTAGCGCGCCCAGTGCTCAGAGAAAGGCTGGTCGGCGTAGCGATCCTTGTCCTTCTGCTTTTCGGCGATGAGATGGTCCACGCCGTACAGGGCCACGCGGCGGTAGTCGCCGATAATGCGACCGCGACCGTAGGCATCCGGCAGGCCGGTGATGATGTGAGACGAGCGGGCGGCGCGGATGCGCGGGGTGTAGATGTCGAAGACCGCGTCGTTGTGGGTCTTGCGGTACTTGGTGAAGATTTTCTTCACCTCGGGGTTGTATTCCTTGCCGGCCTCGTGGATAGCGGTCTCGACCATGCGCCATCCGCCGTTGGGCATCATTGCACGCTTGAGTGGGGCATCGGTCTGCAGGCCGACGATCACATTGTCGTCCTCGCAAATGTAACCGGGCTTGAAAGCATCGATGTCGGCCGGGGTGTCCGTGTCAACGTCGAGGATTCGAACCTTGCGCTCTTCGGAAAGGTACTTCTCCTCAAGGGTGTTCCAGACCCGCATCGTCTTGTCGGTGGGGCCGGACAGGAACGAGGCGTCGCCCTCGTACGGCGTGTAGTTCAGCTGGATGAAGTCGCGAACATCGATTTCATCGCACCAGTTACCCTTGACAAAACCTTCCCAGGCTTTCTGGTCTGCTGTCGTCATTCTTCCTCTTCTCGAATGTTCCGTAATCCCTGTGGGGACGGTCGTTGGGAGCGAAGCTCCGTCAGTGCGTCGGATTCCGGCGCTTGGGTCTATTGTCCTACGGTCTGTGGGTGAGCGACAAGCCGTTTCGTCGATCGACCTATGTTCTCTGTCTCAGGATGTGGGTCGAAGGTTTCCTGCGCCGCAATTATAGGACGAAGGTCCCCGCAAGGGAAGTGGAGCTGCCGACCACATACACTGGTACCAGTGCCCGTTTCACGAAGGAGAACATTCCCATGTCTGCACCCCGCCCGGTACTCGGAGTTGGCGTTCTTGGAGCTGGAACCGTCGGTAGCCAGGTCATTCGCATCCTGCAGGCGAGCCGCGAGGATTTCGCCGCCCGTTCCGGTGCTGAAATGGACGTGCGTCGCGTTCTTGTCCGTAATGTGGATGCACCGCGCGACTCGCCGATCGACCGCGAGCTGCTGACGACGGACCCGGCTGAGGCCATCGACGGAATGGATCTGGTGGTCGAGCTCATCGGCGGTATCGAACCCGCACGCACGCTGGTTCTGCGGGCGCTCAACCAGGGGATCTCGGTCGTCACAGGGAATAAAGCCCTGCTCGCTGCCCACGGCCCCGAACTCTACGAGGCCGCTGCATCCAACGATGCCGACCTCTACTACGAGGCTGCCGTCGCCGGCGCTGTGCCCGTCGTTTACGGCCTGCGCGAATCGCTGGCCGGCGACCGCGTCACCACCGTGATGGGCATCGTGAACGGTACGACGAACTTCATCCTGGATGCGATGAGTTCCAAGGGCCTGAGCTATGAAGAAGCCCTCAAGCAGGCCCAGGACCTCGGATTCGCTGAGGCCGATCCCACAGCTGATGTCGAGGGCCTGGATGCGGCTGCGAAGTGCTCGATCCTGGCGTCCCTTGCCTTCCACACCCGCGTCGGCATCGACGACGTCGCGGTCGAAGGTATTTCGAACCTTACCAAGGAAGACATGGAGGAAGCCGCGCGCGTCGGCCATACCATCAAGCTCCTGGCGATCGCCGAACGTCGCATCGGCGAGGATGGTCGCGAGGGCGTTGCAATGCGCGTCCACCCCGCCCTGGTCCCCTCTGACCACCCTCTCGCTTCCGTCGACGGTGCCTTCAACGCGATCCTCGTTGAGGGGGAGAACGCTGGACGCCTCATGTTCTATGGTCAGGGTGCCGGCGGCGCCCCCACGGCCTCGGCCGTTCTGTCTGACCTGGTGGCCGCGGCGCATCACCGTGCCTTTGGCGGTCACGCACCGCGCGAGTCCGTTTATGCGCACCTGCCGATCCTCGATCCCGGCTCGACCTACACGCGTTACCAGATCCGCCTCCAGGTGGAGGATCGCCTGGGTGTCCTGTCCGACGTAGCCGGTATCTTCGCCCGCCACGGTGTCTCCATCCAGTCGGTGCATCAACGCAACGACGAGGTGCCCGGTGCCTGCGTTATCGTCGTGACCAGCCACCAGGCCCGAGAAGCCGACCTGCGCGCGGTCGCCCGAGCGCTTGCCGTCTCTGACGCGGTGCGCGAGGTGACCTCCACGATCCGGGTTGAGGGTGAGTGACGTGCGCGTGCGTGACGACTTCGTCGCGGTGACAGTTCCTGCGACCAGCGCGAACCTGGGTCCTGGGTTTGATTGCATGGGCCTGGCCCTCGACCTGTGGGACGACGTTTCGGTCCATGCGATGACGGGGCCGACGTCGGTCATCGTCGAGGGGGAGGGTGCCGGAAACGTCGAACAGGGCGAAGACAATCTCGTCGTTCGTGCACTGCGCTTTGCCCTCGACCGCGTGGGTGCCCCCCAGGTCGGAGTGCGCATGCATTGCACGAACCGAATCCCCCATTCACGAGGCCTGGGTTCCTCTGCGAGTGCGATCGTCGCCGGTGTGGCGCTTGCCCGTGCGCTCGTCGGTGAAGAGGACGTGCTCGGGCGACAGGAGATTCTTCAGATCGGCACCCAGATGGAGGGGCACCCCGACAACGTGGCACCCGCCGTCTTTGGCGGTGCAACGGTCGCGTGGATGGACGAGGAGACGAACGCAGTGGGATCGCTGCGGCTGACCCCGCCCGCGGGCGTTGAACCCGTCGTCTTTATCCCGGATTTTAAGCTGCGCACCGCAACCGCGCGCGCCGCATTGCCGGATACTATCGCGCACGTTGACGCGCGTTTTAATGTCGCGCGCGCCGCTGCGCTCGCAGCAGCCCTGTCGGGACAGGCGCAAGCTAGCGGGGGAGCGGACATGCACTGCGTGCTGATGGAGGCCACACGCGATCGTCTGCACCAGGAACAGCGTCGAAGCGTCATGGAACCCTCTCTCGCGCTCGTCGACTGGCTGCGCGGTGCCGGCTATGCGGCCGTGGTGTCAGGTGCTGGCCCCACTGTGCTCTCTCTCGAAGCTGTTGGGGCGGATGTTCGCCGTGAGGCAGCGGCATCGGGGTGGCGTGTGCTGCCGCTGGGAGTTGCCGCTACTGGAGTTCAGATCACCCGAGGATCCCTTGCGAAAGTTGCCTTCTAAGTGGCTTCTCAGCTGTGAGTTTCTCCGCAAGCACCGCCAGTCGCGCCGTCTACATGACAGTGGGCTGGCGGTCTTGCTATATTCTTCCTAGGTTCGAATCGACAGTTCGACTCCGACCGTTGTGGTGCGTTTTTTACGCATCTTCCTTATCAAGCTTTTTCTTGTGCTTGAGCAATTCACCTCGCCCCATTTCGGGCGCATTCCAGTAAGGATCACTTCGTGAGCAACGAAACCCCCGCCGAGATGACGACCGCGTCGCTGTCGGCGATGAAGCTGCCCGAGCTCAAAGCTCTGGCTGTGTCCCGAGGATTGAAGGGCATCTCCCAGCTTCGTAAGTCCCAGCTGATCGAGCTTCTGAGCAATGGTGCCGGCGCTCCGACCACGCCCAATGCCGATACCCGTGAGGAGGTTCAGGGCGTCGAGGAAACATCGTCAGTTGCCCTCACCCTCGAGGAAAGCTCAACCCAGGCTCCGATCTCCACCGAGGGTCCACGCCGTTCGCGCCGCCGCCGCGCAGTCAGCCAGGGTGCCGTCGAACCCGCACACGTAACGCTCGACCTGCCGCTGCCTGCCGCTGATCGCACGGAACCTACCCCGGAGCCAGAGGCGGGTGTCGTCGAAACCGTTCTTAACATTGAGCTGCCCGACGGTGACGACACTGAGGGACGCCGCCCCCGCCGCGAGCGTGGGAGGCGTTCGCGCCGCGACCGCGACGCCCGCGCAGAGGCACGTGAGAATCGCGAGGCGCGCAACGAGTCTCGTCCTGCTCGCGGCGGTGAGGACAACCTCGCGCCGATTGCCGGCATTCTTGACATTCAGGAAAATCACGCCTTCGTGCGCACCTCGGGCTACTTACCTGGCCCCAACGATGTCTATGTGACGCTGGGCAACGTGCGCCGCTGGGGCCTGCGCGGCGGTGACGCCGTCGCCGGGGCCGTTCGTCTGCCCCGCGAAGGTGAGCGTCAGCGCCAAAAGTACAACGCCCTCGTGCGCGTCGACTCCGTGAACGGCATGACGATCGAGCAAGCGCAGGCGCGCCGCGAATTCGGTAAGCTCACCCCGGTCTACCCTTCCGAACAGCTGCGCATGGAGACCTCACCGAAGGCTTACACGCCGCGCGTCATCGACCTGGTCGCCCCCGTGGGCAAGGGGCAGCGTGGCCTCATCGTCTCGCCGCCTAAGGCCGGAAAGACCATGGTCATCCAACAGATGGCCAAGGCCATCGAGCTGAATAACCCCGAGGTGCACCTCATGGTCGTCCTGGTGGACGAGCGCCCCGAAGAGGTCACCGACATGCGTTCGATCGTCAAGGGCGAGGTCATCGCCTCCACCTTCGACCGTCCTGCCTCCGACCATACAACCGTCGCCGAGCTTGCGATTGAGCGCGCCAAGCGCCTCGTCGAGCTTGGGCAGGACGTTGTCGTCCTCCTTGATTCGTTGACGCGTCTGTCGCGTGCCTACAACCTGGCTGCGCCCGCATCGGGTCGTATTCTCTCCGGTGGCGTCGACGCCTCGGCCCTGTACCCGCCTAAGAAGTTCTTTGGAGCGGCCCGAAACATTTCTGAAGGTGGCTCACTCACGATCATCGCATCCGCATTGGTGGAGACGGGTTCGAAGATGGACGAGGTCATCTTTGAGGAGTTCAAGGGAACTGGCAACATGGAACTGCGTCTGTCGCGTCAGCTCGCCGAACGCCGCATCTTCCCAGCCATCGACCTCAATGCGTCGGGTACCCGCCGCGAGGAACTCCTGTTCAAGCCTGAAGAGCTGCGCATCATGTGGAAGCTGCGCCGTGTTCTGGGTACGCTCGATCAACAGCAGGGTCTCGAACTGGTGCTCGACAAGCTCAAGGAGACCCAGTCGAACGCAGAGTTCCTCATGCTCATCCAAAAGACCACGCCCTCCGAGTGATCGGAGCGTAGGAGTCGGGGCGAGTGGCGAGAGCCGCTCGCCCCGTTTTCTGATGAGGTGCACCTGCTCATACCGGACAACTGATAAGGCCTGTGCCAGAATTGGCGCATGGTGAACACGACACCGAGTGTGGCCAGTACGCGGGTGGAACGGGGGACCTCGCGCCGATCATGGAGCGCTGCGCGCGGACTTCTGCGCCTCGTTGTAGGTCTCTTTCTCTTGCTGACGGCTCCCCTTCAGCTGGCAATCGCCATCTACGATCAGGTCCATCACGGGATGGGGGCGGCGGTTGACTGGCCGAATTGGCCCGGCTGGGTCATGGCGCTGTGCGGAATCGGCGTGCTGTGGAGTGGAGTCAGTCGGCGGCGCTCGGGGCGTCAGAAGATGACGACGATTGCGCAGACATGGGAATCCTTGGAAAAGCAGCGGGCGCAGGTCGAGCGCGTCTTCTCCGCGCTCGTCGGCGCCGGGCACTACGAGAGCGGACTGACGGCGCGCTATGAGTGTGCCCGAGCCGAACGCGTCAGGGTTGGCACTCGAATCGAGGAGTACAGGCCGCCGGGTTTCCTCGCGTCGCTCAGCGAGGCATCCGCAGGCGCGGGGGATGAGATTCTGTCTGAGATGACTCGCCTGGCGGACGCGGATACCGCGATCATGGCGGCGCACGACTTGTTCGCGTTCGCGCCCGGCTGGCGCGACGTGTGGGACAACGAGATTAGCCCGCTCATCGAAGACTTGGACGTCATCGATGACGTCGCAGACACCCTCGAAGCGATCGTCATGGACCCGCACCTTCTGAAGGAAATTGAGGCTTTCCGAGAGCGTGTGGGGGATGACAAGGACACGGTGATCAACCTTGGAGAACGCCTCGAGGGCAGGCAGCTCGATCCTGCCCAGGCGCTGGAAGAACTCGACCGGATAGCCAACGAGGCGCGAGGACGCACCGCCGAGCTCATCGAGGCGACTCTCGCCACCGATGCCTCGTCGCAGGGGCGCGCACGCTACGCGCGATGGAAGGGTGCGGGAATCAGCCTGACCGCGGCTAATGCGGAGTACGACAGGGCCTACTGGAGCGAGGAGGCAGACACTGACGTCGAGTACAATCCGGCAGCCACGATCCGACTGATCGCAAACTCTGCGGGCGTTGACCTGAACGGGCTGCCAGCCCCGGCGACCGGTGTTCTGACGGCTGGCCGCTCATCCATCTATCTGCTGCCGATGTATCTCGATCGATACCTGACTGGCGAGGTGGATGCGGCGGACGATGGCTGGTCCTCGGACTGAGTGGTAGCGAGGGGCACTTGCGCCGTTGCTGCGTCTCGAAAATGCTTGTGCCACCGTGCGTGAACCTGACCGGCATGTCAGCGTAAAGGTATGACGTCTTCGACGTGCGATGCTCTGAACTCAGACACCACGAGCCAGAATTTCCGGAATACTCGGATCGATGTACGCGGTCTTCTGCGTATCGTGCCGGGGGCCATTCTGGTCCTCTTCACGCCCGCTTGGTTGGCGTGGCAGCATACGAATACTTGCGGCCTACCGCATCGGGGACGAGCCTCGTCTCACCCGTTGTAGAGATCCGCGACGAAACCAGCAGCTTCCAGAGCGTCGATGGCCGCCCACTCAGCGCCGTCCTGGAGGGATCGGCTTCCTGCGTCCCACCCCCTCGTCGCCGCGTCCACGGACAACCTGACGGACGACAACGTGGATGAGGCGACGCTCAGGTATGCGCGCGAATCATCACGAGTGGATTTCGCCCAACGGCTACAAATGGGCCGACGGCTACTTCATCCTCGCGGTGTCTCCCACGCATCGACACATCGGCACCTACCTCGGTGAGGACATCGACCCGGCGCTGTCGATCCAGAGCGAGATTCAGGACGCCGCGAAGGACGATTTTTGCGAAGGCCGCTGGAGTCAAGGAGTGGTCGCGGCGGTGGGCACGGCGGCGTCCATCATGCCCAACGAGGCCGGGATGAGCCTGGAGAATCGGTCGGTGTGGCCCGACTGGAAGAGCGCGCTCGCAACCCTCGTCTGAATCGGCATTCTTGCGCGTGGGCACAGCCTGCATCGCCAGACGCGCGAGAACGCGAGTAAGGTTGCCGAGGAGTGGCAGGCCTTGGAGGGGTGCCGCGGCGAGGTCGAGCGCGTGTTCGTGGCTCTTCTCGAAGCCGGGGACTACACGACAGGTCTGTCCGCGCGTTACGAGTGTGCGCGCGCCGAATACGAGAGGGTGCGCTCCCGGATCGCGCAGACGCAATCGACGCACTTCCTGGGAACGCTGAGCGCGCAGGCATCGGACGAAACGCAAGAGATCCTCACGGATCTGCACGCACTGGCGGACGCGGACCATGCGATTGTGGCGGCGGCGACTTCTCTGCCGTGAGGCCCCGCTGGCGCACCGTCTGGGACAACGAGATTGGCCCGATCTTCGAGGAACTGCAAGCTGTCGATAACGTCGGGGCGACAGTGCGCGACCACGTGAAGAACCCCAGGGTGCACGGGGCGACCAAGTCGGAGTTCCAGTGGACGAATGAGCAACGACAGCTGTTGCTCGGCCTCGGAGCCCGGCTCGAACGCGCCGAACTCACCCCGGTTCAGGCTCTCGAAGAACTCGACCGAATCGCGAACGAGTGCCGAACGCGCCTGGCCCACGTGGCGACGAGCGCGCTAGCACTCGACACCTCAACGGAAGCTACGCAGCGGTATGCCAGGTAGCAGAGCCCCCGGCAAAACTCGTGAACGCAGCCGAGATGTTCTCCAACGGCTCCTACCTCAGCCAGGGAGCCACGCACGAGTACAATTCCGCATCGACGACTCGACTGACCGCGAACTCCGCCGGTGTTGACCTCGACGCATACCGGGCCAACACGTCGAGTCGTTTCGACGATTACGGCAGCTACATCTTCCTGAGGCCTTTGTCCCTCGACGAATATGTGATCTCCAGTGGCAGTTCCGCGTCGAGCACGTCGAGTGCGGACTATGGTTCCTCCTCGGGTGGCTTCTCGGGCTCCCCTCCTCCTCATCCTTCTGACGGACATCAAGGTGCTGTGCGGATGAGGGCGATGCATGCCAGAGTGGAGCCATGACGTCAGTGACAAACGCTCCGATGAACAACGCCGCCACCCCCGGCGAGCTGTCGCCCAGCGCGCGCGGTTGTCTGCGCCTCGGAGCGGGCCTGCCCCTGTTCCTCGCGGCCCCCGCGTGGCTCGGCATCGCTTCACTGTTGGACGCTTCACACGCGATCCAGTGGCCCGCCTGGTACGCGTGGGTGGCCTCGATCGTGGGCGTTGTCGTCCTGGTGCGTGGCGCGATGCTGCGGCGCCGCTCGCGTGAGAGCATGCGAGAGGCCATCCGGGGGTGGGACGACCTGGAGAGGTGCCATGCGTCGGTCGAACTCGCTGTCGCGACGCTCCTCACAAGTGGGCGCTACGAGCGCGGCGTGAACGCGCGCTACCAGGCCGCCCGCGCGCAGCGTGAGAGGGCGCGAGCCGTGATCGCCTCGTGTGGTGCGTTATCCTTCCCCGCGTCGCTGAGCGCGGCGACGTCGCGGAGCGTGGAGCGGGCCGTCGCAAGCTTTCCCTCGCTGATGGATGCCGACGCCGCGATGATGGCCGCGTGCGAGTTCTTCGATCGCGGTCCCAATTGGCGGCGGATATGGGACAACGAGATGGGCGTCGTCTTTGAGGACATGACCGTTATCGAGACCATCACGGACTCCATCCAGTGGCGAAGCAGGGTGCCGATGGTGAGGGCCATGGTCGCCTCCCTCGTCGAGTGGATGGATCAGCAACGCCTGGCCGTCATCGACATCTCAGAGAGCCTCGATCGCGTAGCGATTACTCCCGGGCAGGCCCTGGAGCGCCTCGACGCCATCGCCGACGAGGCCAGGGTGCGTTTGGTGGAACTCATCGAGGCGGTTCTCGCCTCCGACACGTCGATGCTTGGGCGCAGGCGCTACAAGCGTTGGCGCAATGGGGCAGGGGAAAAGCTGCGCGCGAACGAGACTCGCTACATCGGCGCGTACCGTATCGCTGGCGTGACGTACTCCTACAATCCCGCCCAGGCGGTTCGCCTGACGGCAAACAGCGCGGGTATCGATCTTGCGGGAAGCGCCGCCCATTCCACCGCGCGTTTCGTGGCGTTCAACGCCGAGGTCTACGTGCCACCCGCGTACCTCCACCGCTACCTCGTCTGGGATGGGATGTCGCGGTACGGATCCTCGCGCGCGACGTACCTGACGTCGGCCGCGAACATTGGTCCGCACAGGAGCGAGATCGCGTTCTAATCGAGGCCGGCGCCTCGTCGTCCAACTGGCGGGCAAGGGAGACAATGGTCAGGCTTCGCCCATAGCTGATCTCACGCCCACGGGGGGCTGTCGTCGTTGAAGCTGATGGGGCGCTGTGCCATAATGACGTGTCGGCTTACCGGTTCACCGGCATGCCCCAGGCGCTTGCGCGCGCTGGAGGGCGAGTCCCCGTCGGATGCGGGGGACGCTGCATGTCCGGACCCGGAGCACCAAACGATCCAGGAGAATTCCATGCGAAAGGGCATCCACCCCGAATACGTGGACACCGTCGTGACCTGCACGTGCGGCAACTCGTTCCACACCCGTTCCACGATCACCTCCGGCGAGATGCGCGTGGACGTGTGCTCGGCCTGCCACCCGTTCTACACGGGCAAGCAGAAGATCCTCGACACCGGCGGCCGCGTCGCCAAGTT
>ERZ1674200.93-NODE-93-length-10002-cov-4.894239_pt1 | contig 10002 bp, 9 predicted proteins | sample MGYA00581308_ERZ1674200 | MGnify/ENA primary metagenome ERZ1674200 (study PRJEB41354, sample SAMEA4873321) | human saliva metagenome | biome: human-associated habitat [ENVO:00009003]; feature: mouth environment [ENVO:08000002]; material: saliva material... | reverse complement strand
GGCTTTTTGATACCATTCTACGGCTTTGGTCTCATCCTTTGTTAGCCCGCCTCGTCCACGTTCATAGTAGATACCGAGTTTGTACATCGCTCTTGTCTCTCCCGCCTCTGCCGCTTTTTGATACCATTGCATGGCTTTGGCTTCATCCTCTGTTAGCCCCCCTTCGCCGTCTTCATAGTAGACACCGAGGTTGCGCATCGCTGTTGCATTTCCTGCCTCCGCAGCTTTTTTGTACCATTCCACGGCTTTGGTTTCATCCTTTGTTAGTCCCCCTTTGCCGTATTCATAGCAGTTGCCGAGGTTGCACATCGCTGTTGCCTCTCCCGCCTCCGCAGCTTTTTGATACCATTCCACGGCTTTGGCCTCATCCTTTGTTAGCTCTCCTTTGCCGTGCTCATAGGCGTATCCGAGCTTGTTCATCGCTGTTGCATTTCCTGCCTCCGCAGCTTTTTTGTACCATTCTACGGCTTTAGCTTCATCCTTTGTTAGCCCTCCTTTGCCGTATTCATAGCAGTTGCCGAGGCCATACATCGCTGTTGCGTTTCCCGCCTCCCCTGCTTTTTGATACCATTCCATGGCTTTCCCTTCATCCTTTGTTATTCCTCCTTTGCCACATTCATAGGCGTATCCGAGGTTGAGCATCGCTGTTGCGTTTCCTGCCTCCGCAGCTTTTTTGTACCATTCCACTGCTTTGGTTTCATCCTTCGTTAGTCCCCCTTGTCCGTATTCATAGGCGTATCCGAAGTTGTACATCCCTCGTGCATTTCCCGCCTCCGCCGCTTTTTTGTACCATTCCACGGCTCTGGCTTCATCCTTTGTTAGCTCTCCTTTGCCGTATTCATAGCAGTTGCCGAGGTTACTCATCGCTACTGCATTTCCCGCCTCCGCCGCTTTTTGATACCATTCCACGGCTTTCGCTTCATCCTTTGTTAGCCCCCCTTTGCCGTATTCATAGTAGACACCGAGGTTGCACATCGCTCTTGCCTCTCCCGCCTCCGTAGCTTTTTGATACCATTCCACGGCTTTGGCTTCATCCTTTGTTAGTCCCCCTTTGCCGTATTCATAGCAGACACCGAGGTTGTTCATCGCTATTGCATTTCCCGCCTCCGCTGCTTTTCGGTACCACTCCACGGCTTTGGCTTCATCCTTTGTTAGTCCTCCTTGGCCGTATTCATAGCAGACACCGAGGTTGCACATGGCTGTTTCATCTCCCGCATCCGCTGCTTTTCGATACCGTTCCGCGGCTCTAACTTCATCCGTTGTTAGCCCACCTTGCTCATAGAAAAAGGTACCTTCAAGGCGAACCATCCCTTGCGGGTCTCCCATCTCTGCTGCTCTGCGATACATCAAGATAGGAGCGAGGAGCTGAAGGTGACGCGCTTCGAGATAATAGGTCGTGTCGTGAAGTGACTTCAGATAGGTGTGATAGGAGTCGATGAAGTCTAAGCTCAGTACCAAGTGATTTAGTTCTTTGAATACAGGGCTTGTGTAGGGATTTAGCTGATCTTGCTCTGAGAGAAGTAGGTACTCACTGGATGAATAACGTACATAGAGAGTCTCGTCAAGCGCAATAGCGCGTAGCGATAGCAGGATGAGCGATAGGCTATAGTCATCTATATGTTCGTCGAAGGGCAGGGTGCTTCGTAGGGGGTGTCGGTAGTGGGGGCTACCTTGCTCTAAGGGCTTTCGTCCGGATAGAGCGGGTACGTACATTCCATCGTAGTCAAGCAGGATGAGCGATCCATCGTCGCGTACACAGATGTTGTCGGGCTTAAGGTCTCCGTGAGCGAAGGGCTGCGTGACCAGCCAGCGAGCCAGTAGAGAGAAGCGGTAGGCTAAGAGATCCTTCTCGTAGCTCTTATTTATAATTGTCTTGAGGTATTGATCCAAAGGGATGCCATCGACCTAGTCCATGAGGAGCACGGGGTACTCCTCTCCTCCAGTATTTGGTACATCTACGAAGAGCTCGCTCTCAAGGTATCTGAACTTCACGAGATAGGTCGACTGGACGTACTGGAGCTCCTCTGCAATCATCCGATAGCGCTCACTTCGCTCCTCCTGGTCACGGAGGAAACACTTGAGGGCGTGGTACTCACCCGTAGGGGCCTGCATCTTGAAGACTACGGCGAAGTTGCCGCTGCTTATGATGGGATGCCCTTGGTCGTCATAGACCAGTCGCAGATCTTTTAGCTCGCTGAGGCTGTCTTCGGCATCGCGCAGCGCCTCGATGTAATCACTTATAGAGGGATAGTTCATAGGGGGTTAGCATTTAGACCAGACGATAGAGTAGTCATCGGGGGCGAGTAGTCCCTGTCGCAGTAAGCTGTCGATGTGCCGAGCGAAGTGTCGTGGAGTCGTGGCACAGGAGAGTAGGGGGCGCAGGACATCGCGCCACAGATCTATATCGGGGAGCTCTAAGGCTCGACGCAGATAATTGGACTGTCGAAGACCCGTAGCCAATAATTGGGTGATCTCCTCCTGGTGTGTCTGGCGATCCGTCAATAGGTGCATCATCACGATGTATTGAGCTAGAGCATCACTCGTGACGAATACGCGATCACCTGGCTCGACTGCAAAGTAGCCCGAGCGGAAACCCTCGGGGCGAAGCTCATCCTTGCAGTTGATGAGGTAGGGAGGGAGTGAAAAATCCCTTAGTGCCCCGAAGCTATGGCTGAGTGTGCCCCAGCGACGACTGTAATGGAAGGCTACACTATCTCCGTAGGCAACCCAGTAGTAGCTCTGTGGAGAGACCCGCCACAGGGCAGCCAAGGTGGAGAAGGAGCCTTCGTCATAGAACTTATTTAGATAGAAGCTCCCACTCTGCTGTGCTTGTCGCTCACAGGCGTTATAGAACTCCTCCCAGATGCCACTAAGCCAGCCATCCAAGGCTTCTGCGTTAGCAAATCCCGCCTCAGTGGGCAGATGCTCGATGAGATACTGAGCCCATAGGTCAGCATATAGGCCTCCTCCTCCAGCGCCATCAGCGACGGCGAGTAGTCGGCCAGGGATCAGGCGTGAGGCGTCTTCGCATAGTGGATTGGGCTCCCTCTTGGGGAGTGTGATCGCTCGTCCTTTCATTGTCTTCACAGGTTGTTGGAGATATTCGTTGGTGTGCCGATCTCGATAGTCTTGATGAGTGTGGCCATATCGGCATTGACTACGAGTCCTCGCTTACGCTTGGTACTGGAGGCATCTGTACCCATCAGGAGACTGATACTTTGGTTGTAGCGCTCTGGGAGTAGGCTGCTCAGGGCATAGAGTCTCTGCGCAAGTGGCTCTATGCCTGTCTGCTCCTCGGGGAAGCTCGTCGTCTGGAGGGTCGTGGGGCTGATGTGTATGTTGAAGAATAGGGTATTGCCATCCAGCGTCTCGATGCTCTTTAGCTCACCTGCTATCTGGAGCATCTCTTCGTGGGAGACCGCATTGTACTCACCGTCTGTGATATTGATGACTGTCGGGGGATAGCATACCTTCCCACTGTGATCAGCGCACCACTGCTCCAGTAGCCCCTGCGCATAGCGCACGGCCTTATCTAAGCGAGTCTGCTTGCCTTGATGCTTTGCCTCCAGCCACTGAGTACGCTGTACTTCCTTTATCTCGACCCCACGTCGTGTGCGCTTCTCTTCTCGCGCAGTAATGGTCTTGTAGGGGCTCTGTCGTAGCTCCTCGGGAGTGACGAAGTCGCGTCCCGCGAGCTTACCCTGCCAGGCTGATTGCGCTTCGTCGCCATAGCCAATGACGGCAATGTCGAAGTAGCGTCTCACTTCGCTGCCCTTGATACATCTATTCACCAGCTCTTCGATAGAGCGATTGACTATGCGGGCGACAGCCTCACTTAGGGTGAGACTCTCCCCATAGAGCAGGGTGCTTCGATTCATTGATATGGATTGGTCCACGAGGAAGATGAAGGCGGTAGGGGTATCTCTCGTGACCTGTGCCGTGTAGGGACTGCGGTGGGTGAGCTTCGTCTGCTTGGGGAGCTGTATCCCGAAGTTGCGGATATTGAGGATATATTCCAGTGGGATGAAGCTCTTGACCAGCACCTCGGCTTGATAGAATTCCTTCTCCTCCTCAGGTAGGTTAAAGTGGTTAGGTGCTCGTACGCTATCGAAGTGTATCTGCTTGAAGTCGGTGATATCACTTCCTACCTGCGCCCCATTCTTCGTGGCATTGCGATCTGCATAGCAAGTCTCGGACCAGTAGATGACCTCTGGTGAGATCTCTAATAGGACGGGATTGTCGATGCGCCCCTCCTTCATCGCGACATACTTCATAGGATGGTCACGGCATAGGCTGAGGCGAACAAAGTGCTGCAAACCATCTCGCATATCCAAGGAGCGCGAGGAGTCGCTGCTACCAGGCTTGGGGATTGTGATGTGGCGTGCTTTGCAGTCTGCCCAGGAGTAGAGCCCTCCTGCTTCGATGATGCTATCGAGATTCGCTCGATCGGTAAAGTGGTAGAGTTTTTCTATACGCTCGCGTTGAATAATCTGTTTGTACTCCTCGCTGTCTTTCTTGTAGCTCGGCATAGTAGTTACTAATGTCTAATAATCAGGGAAAAGGTCTTCGAATAATGGTTCTTCGAGTTTGGGAAGAGGAGGCTGTGCTACAGCTTGCATATCCTCGTATGGGTACAGCCCCTCAGCGTAGGCTTTGACGAGAGCTGCATGAGATAATGGCTTGGTTGCATTCTCGACATCGGCATTGGTGTCGTAGTCAAGAAGGACGATCGTCTTACCAGCAGCATGTGCCTGCCTTAGGCGGTGGATGATATCCATGCAATAGTGCTCCAGCATCCAGCGGTAGGTAGGGATGTAGATCTGCTTGCGTGCCTCGATATATCCTAATAGTTCAGGGGAATGTACGCCTGCTCGATGTCCGATGGGTTTGCCGTATTTCCGAGCTGTCCGCTTGATACCACGCATAGTGGCGTTTTGGAAGAGGTCAGTGTCAATATCTGCATGCTCAAAGACCTTGAGTCCCTGCCATATGGATTCTACACAGGTCGCTGTGTAACCTGGACTCATCGGGACGGGGATACCTCCATGCGGATAGAAGGGACTGAGATGGAGTAGACGGCCGGTCGACTTGCTCGTCACATCGGCAAAGATGGCTGTGGGGTATTTCTTCTGTAGAGTCTGTAGCTTCTTACGCTTACTCTCTATGACTATCATGTATGCTCTTTGGGGTTGATATTACCGTATCTATACTAATGAAGGGAGCTAATATCGTAGTGAATGAACTACGGATTAGCTCCCTAAATCTATTACAAATATCTAAAACCTTCGCCTTCCCTCTTATATGAGGTAGGGTTGTGCTCCCTCTCTCCTATGAGGATTGACCTGGTGACGAGAGGGGCGTGGCGCTTAGAGGTCTTGCTTGATGTCCTCCAGCTCGACGAGCTTATTCATGATCGCATAGATCGTCAGGCCACTGGGACTGTGGATCTGCAGCTTCTTCGAGATGTTGCGTCGGTGGGTGATTACGGTGTGGGTCGAGAGATAGAGTTGCCCCGCGATCTCCTTGTTCGTCATGCCCTTGACGACGCAGATGATGATCTCGCGTTCGCGCGGTGTGAGGGTCTGTGAGTCCGAGGCGAGGGGCGCTGCTGAAGGCTCGCTCTGCAGAAGCTGATCAATGGTGTCGGAGATCTGTGTAGGGGAGTCGGAGAGGTGAATCGCAGCGTCGAACTCCTTGAGGATGCCCGCATCATAGAGCCCGTAGCACAGTGCGATGAGCTTCGTGTGCTCAGGGAGATGGGGAAGGCAAGCCCGCGGGGTGGGACCCGTCAGGAGGGGATTGATGATGAAGATATCCGCAGAGATGACCGAGGCGATGTCTTGCCACTCACGACGGTTGTCATCGAGGAGGTAGATGATCTGGGCTTTATAGTGGAGGAGCTTGCGCAGCTGAGCCTCCAGCCCCGATCGGACGATGGAGGATGGCTCTGCGACAGCTATCTTGATAGGCGTGACCATGGGATATATCAGCTTGGGTGGGGTAGAGTAGAGCGGGTCCTTGGTCTATAGTGATGCCCGCTGTGGGGAGTGCGAGTAGGCGGTGTGACCTTAGGCCTGCTGGCTCTCCAGATATTCGATGAAGGGAGTGAAGATCGCGTCCTCGATATAGTTGTGACCAGCGAGGTCGACTTCGACGGCGAAGATATCGTTGAGCACGGCGGTCATCTCGTAGCCCGTCGGAGCGGTGTAGTACTTGATCAGGAGGTTCTTGAGCTCGGTGATCTTGAGCTCGATCTGATCGTGACGCTTGATGAAGATACCGATGTTGTAGTTGCTGTCGCGCTCGCCCGCCATGAGCTTGCGGGCATAGGGGAAGACGACTCGGTCCTCGTAGTTCATGTGCTTACGCACCTCTTCGGCGTACTCATCGAAGAAGCGGCGTATGACATACATTAGGTCTTGGGGGCAGTTCGACATCGCCGAGAGGAGGCGCTGGCGGATCAGCGGTAGGCGGAAGTCGAGGAAGTAAGAGTGCGAATTGATCAAGTACTTCAGCAGGCTATCCAGATGCACCGAGGCGATGAGCTCGGGCGTGGGCTCGTATCCATCAATGATCGAGCTATTGAGGAGGAGAAGCAAGGTCTTGACATCGACACCATGCTCTTGGCATACCTGGGCGATGCTTTGGTCACCAAAGCCCAAGGGGATGCCGAAGCGCGAGATGATGAGCAGTGCGCTGGCGCTGCCTAAGATGACGTCACTGATGCGGGTATGAGCCGTGAAGGGCGTGACGTAGGTGTGACCTTGGAGGTGTCTGTATGAGTTCATTGATCAAGTCGTTGAGGGATACTGTGGAGGCTGTGCTTGGAGGCTCGCCCGATGAATGTAGGGCAAAGGTAGAGCATTATCCTACCGAGTACAATCCACTTAATTAGGTAGATGGGGCGCAGATAATCATTACAAATGGGTATTGTGGCCTCTCTGGGGTTGGTCTACCTTTGCATTGTGAGAGTGATACGGCTCTAGAAGCAATTGACTCTTGTAAATAGTAAACCGTTTAAGTGATAAATCGAATGACCTGGCTATCTCGGGAGAGATGGCCAGGTCAGCTTTTATACCTATGCCTCGACTACACGATACTCGCTCGGTAGCGTGGGCATAGCGCCGTGATGGCTGCAGACGAAGGCAGCGACACGTGTGGCAAGTGCGACAGCCTCCAGATGACTTCTCCCAGCCAATAGCGCTGAGACAAAGCCTGCGGTGAAGGAGTCGCCAGCACCTACCGTATCGGCTACCTTGATACAGGCCGATGGATGGAAGACACTTCCCTTCTCATGATAGATCGAGCATCCGTCTGCTCCACGGGTCAAGATGACAGCACGCAGGCTGTAGTCGGTGAGTACCTGACGGCAGACGGCCTCCATATCACCCTCGAGCCCCAAGAGGCGTGCGACGATGGGGACCTCCTCGTCATTGAGCTTCAGGATATCTGCGTGCTCCAGTGACGTGTGGATCGTCTCACGGGTATAGTACTGCAGGCGAAGGTTAATGTCGAAGATACGTAGGCTCCCCTCGGGCATCGCCTTGAGGAAGCTGAGGATCGCCGTGCGAGATGCCTCGTGGCGCTGAGCGAGCGAACCGAAGCAGACGGCATCAGTGCGCTGTGCCAAAGCTCGCAGCTCGTCGGTGAAGGCGATATGATCCCACGCAACGTCCTCGGAGATCTCATACGTGGGGCTTCCCGTAGCAGAGAGGGTGACCTGTACCGTGCCGGTGGGGTAGTCCGTCTCCTGCAGTATGGCAGGTAGCTGGCGTGCCTGGAGCTCGGCCTTGATCTCTTCGCCTAAGGCATCACGCCCGATAGCGCTGACAGAGATGGCTTCGTGCCCGAGCTGCTGGCAGTGAAAGGCAAAGTTGGTCGGTGCGCCACCAAGGGCCTTGCGGTCAGGGAAGACATCGAAGAGCAGCTCACCGATGCCGACGATAGTGTACTTCTTCATTGGGTAGAGTCAATAGATAGTGCGTGGATGGATCGGATGAAGGAGGGGCTATCGGCGCCAGAAAGGCTTCTTGGTCTTCGTGACTTTCGTGGCTCTCTTGGCGAAGAGTCGTGCGAAGAAGCCTTGTGCTTGAGATGCTGCCACACCGATGAGAGCGGGGGCGAAGATCTCCCAGATGGAGAGTACATAGGGGATGTACTTGCTGTACTTGCCGAGCTTCCCATGGGTAGAGTCAGCTCCACCTGTACCGATGAAGCGCTGATGGCGGGTGGACTTATAGCCGAGTTTGTTGAGGATGGTGCCGACGACGGGGATGGTCGTGGCGTAGTTGATCGCCTCGCCTCTGACATAGGAGGTGACCAGCTGAGAGCCGTGGTCGCGGATATAAGTCAAGCCACGTGCGACCTCGGGGAAAGTCTCATCCTGCAGTAGGAGCGTCTGATAGCGAGCCTGCTCGAGGACGAGGTACGAGCCACGCTGGTGCATAGCGCGGGAGGGACTATTGTAGCGCTGCTTGCGGAAGGTGGGGATGAGGTCGAGACGCACATTCAGACGCTGCGTCTGGGCGAGTGCTCGGCGGGCGACGATGTCACGTACGATCTTGGTGATCAAGGGGCGCAGGAGCACTGTCAGCAAGATGAGCCCGACATAGCCAGCTGCCAGATAGAGGAAGCCTATCGCAGGGGATTCGCCACTCCATGTGCCGAGCGCAAAGCCCAGAGCGATATTCAGCGCGAGGAAGAGGAAGAAGAAAAGGAACGCAATCAGCACCCAGAAGACGATCTTCGCGGTGCCACGGGCTATCGATCCTCCCAGTGATAGGGCCGTGATATCGATACGCTCACGGCTGAGGTGACCGAGATGATAGACAAACTTAGGTAGTGAGAATCCACTTTGCTTAGACTTCATATGCGCTATGTATACTTAGAATATATGGAGGGAGAAGAAAGCGAGGCGAATACACGGAGCTACAGACCTCCCTGTGGGGAGCGCTGCTCTCGTGTATTCGCCTCGGCCTTTTAGGACTGACTTCGCGTGCGAAGACTAATCGTTGTCTTCAATCTCATCGAGCAGATCGTTGGTCTCTTCGGTGAGCTTGTTGCGGTAGCGATTATAGCGGTCCTTCGCTTCGTAGTACCCTTCGACGATGCTGTCGCGAGCGCGCTCTACGCTGCTGGAGAAGTTATCCGAGAAAGCTTCGCGCTTACGACGATCGGAGAAGTAAGCTGCGGCTGCCCCTGCGGCTGCGCCGATGAGCACACCGAGGAAGAAGTTTCCGTTTCCATTTGAGCACTTAGACATAATCCTTGTTCGATTAGAGATTAATATATGTATGAACAGTGTAAAGGTAAGATTATTTCTTGACTATACACCGTATTTGTAGACGAACTCACTAATGTAGATAAGTATCTTACGACCCTCTCTCCAGCGAACCCAGTAGATGGGATTGCCTTCGGAGGCCTTAGAGACCTTCGCCCATTCTTCCTCTTCGATGAACTCTTCGCTGTCGGGGAGTGCATTGTAGTCTATACCCTGTATCTTCATCCATTCACCCTGGACATCGCGGATGAAGAATCCTCTCCCGAAACTGTCTTGTATGAGGGTGATCTTCTTTGCTGGATCAGCCTTCGGGCTGGGGTAGAAGTCCAAAGGGAGACGTTCGCCTTCCTCTCCTCTCGGCACGTACGTATAATATTGCTGGAGGAACTTCCCCGTGCTGTCAATCTGGATATGGGCACTACTCTCGAGGGTCTTCCATTCATCTCCGACGCGTACTTCGATAGGCTTGCCCGCCTCTGGTCTCTTGCAGAAGAAGGCGTAGCTCAGCCCATTCCAATAGTAGACGAAGATCTTACCATCGAGTAGGGGATCGCGCGAAAGGTCGTTTTCCTCGTTATGGATATCCAGGTAGAGGGTGCCGTCAGGATTCTTGAGGTAGTAGTGTGCGGGGCTACTGTTGGGGCCATCCGTGGAGCAGAAGAGCGTAGCGACGAATGTGTAGCCGTCATCCTCATTCATAGTCTGTTGACTATTGCTTTGCT
>ERZ1674200.92-NODE-92-length-10165-cov-10.465776_pt1 | contig 10165 bp, 6 predicted proteins | sample MGYA00581308_ERZ1674200 | MGnify/ENA primary metagenome ERZ1674200 (study PRJEB41354, sample SAMEA4873321) | human saliva metagenome | biome: human-associated habitat [ENVO:00009003]; feature: mouth environment [ENVO:08000002]; material: saliva material... | reverse complement strand
CGAGCACGGCATTTGCTTGCCCTCGCGCCGGTGGATGCGCAAGAAACCCCCAGCACCAGCCACCAACCCTACCTCGACGCCATCGCCTACGAGCTCAACAACTGCCCCAGAGCCACCCTCGGCTACCGCACCCCCACAGAAGCATTCAACGAACTCATTGCTACCACCCATTGACACCGCCAACAAACTCGTCGCACGCCTGACCGGTATCCGGAGAAAAACGGCGCATGGGATACCAATAGCCCGACAGCCGATAGTAGTTCAGTCGCGCAAGCTTCTTCTCTGCGTGCTCAACATTATCGATACGCATCCCACGGCTTCGAAGCAGCTCGACCTGTTCGGCGTAGGTTTTGAACGCTTTCATGCGAGTCACGACGCAGATCGCCTCTCCCGAATAGCAAGGACCGGCCCTGGACTCCCACTGCTAAGCGGGTAGCGGAACCGGTCATGTTAGATACGAAAGTAGTCTTAAACAACGCGGTCGGCACGATAAGCGCTAGCGATCGTTGTCATACAACTTATCCCCCTTGTACCCCCACCCGTCACGCCACCTAGCTTGTGTGTCGTAGATTACCGCTATTCTTGGTCGCATGACTGCTGCGCGCGACGACGACTTCATGGCTCTGCCCGGTATGGAAGCGGATTCCACCGACGCCCACCACGCTCGGGAACGTTTGTCAGATGAAGCCACCCCCAGCTCGGCAAACACCTCGTCAAACGCCTCCTCGAAGTCCGCACTCGACGCGCTCCTGGATGAGTACCGTGCGCGCGCGACAAGCGAGCGCGAGAAGGGCACGCTCTTTGAGGAGCTGACGCGTCAGTTCCTGCTCCACGACGCGCGTTTCGCGCACCAGTTCAAGGAGATCTACCTGTGGGGCGAGTGGCCGGAGCGTCGCACGGGTGACACGGGCATCGACCTGGTGGCGATCCCCGTCCGCGACGGAGAGGGCCCGGTCGCCATTCAGTGCAAGTTCTACGCACTGGGTCACCGCATTCAGAAGGCGGACATTGACTCGTTCCTGTCGGCGTCGGGCAAGGAGCCGTTCGGCCGCCGTATCGTCGTGGACACGTCGGGCGCGCCGTGGGGGAAGAACGCGCAGGACGCGATTGAGGGCCAGCAGATCCCGGTTTCTCGCATCACGCTGGCGGATCTGCGCGATTCTGACATTGATTGGCGCACGTATTCGCTGGGGTCGACGCAGGCGCCAAAGACCCGCGAGCGCAAGGTTCCGCGCGACCATCAGGTGCGTGCGCGCAGCGCGGTGATGTCGGGCTTCGAGGAGCACGACCGCGGCACGATGGTCATGGCGTGCGGCACGGGCAAGACGTTCACGGCCCTGACGATCGCGCGCGAGTTCGTGGAGAAGGAGGGCGGCACCGCCCGGATCCTGTTCGCGGTCCCCTCACTCGCGCTCCTCAAGCAGACGCTGGACGATTGGGCGGCCGAGGCCGACGGCGCGTTCACGGCATGGGCAGTGTGTTCGGATACGAAGGTCTCCTCGTCGGCACGTAACGACACGGCCGAGGAGTCGGCGGTGGACCTGCCGATTCCGGCGACGACGGACGGCCAGCGCCTCGCGGACTCCCTGAACGCGAACAATGCGACGGAGGGCCTGCAGGTCGTCTTCGCGACCTACCAGTCGATCGATGTCATTCACCGCGCGCAGGAGATCGCGGGCGACGACTGGCGCGACTTCGACCTGATTATCTGCGACGAGGCCCACCGCACGACGGGCACGACGCTGACGGGCGAGGACGAGAGCGCGTTCACGAAGATCCACAGCAACGAGTTCATCCGCCACGCGAAGACCCTGTACATGACGGCGACGCCGCGTATTTTCGCGGAGAACGCGAAGAACAGGGCGTCGGAGAAGGACGCGATCCTCACCTCGATGGACGATCAGGACACCTACGGTCCGGTGTTCTTCCGCCTGGGCTTCGGCCAGGCGGTGAAGGAGAACCTGCTGACGGACTACAAGGTCATCATCTTGACGGTCAGCGAGGAGGAGGTGTCGCAGCACTATCAGGCGATCGCGGAGATGGGCGGCGAGCTGAACCTCGACACGGCCGCAAAGCTGACGGGTTGCTGGAATGCGCTGGCGAAGCGCAAGAACCGTGGCTCGGACGTGGACTACGGCGAGGATCGCGCGCCGATGCGCCGCGCGGTGGCCTTCTGCAAGGACATCAAGGCCTCGAAGGCGGTGGCGACGCAGTTCCCGGACCTGGTGAACGGCCCCTTTGGACTGAGCGACCTCAGCAATGACGACGCGTCGGATAACCTGCAGGTCGAGTGCCGTCACGTGGACGGTACGATGAACGCGGCGGTGCGTGCGCGCGAGATGGATTGGCTGACCGAGGGTGCGGGCACGGACGAGGTCCCGGTGTGCCGCATCCTGACGAACGCGCGCTGCCTGAGCGAGGGCGTGGACGTACCCACGCTGGACGCGGTGCTCTTCCTGTCGCCGCGCAAGTCGCAGGTGGACGTCATCCAGGCGGTGGGCCGCGTGATGCGCCGCGCGGAGGGCAAGGATTTCGGCTACATCATCCTGCCCGTGGCCGTGCCGGCGGGCATGGCGCCGGAGCGCGCGCTGGACGATAACAAGCGCTTCCAGGTCGTGTGGCAGGTCCTCAAGGCCCTGCGCGCGCACGACGAGCGCCTGGACGCGGCGATCAACTCGATGGAGCTCAACGGCCAGGGGCCAGAGAACATCATCGTCGAGCAGGTCTCCCTCGAGATGGCGAAGAAGCAGGACGATCCGCTGGGGGGTTCCGCGCCCGATGGGGACGAGGCCGGGGCCGGGTCCTCGGGTTCCGGAGCGGATGGGGCGACCCGGGGGATCCAGGGTCAGCTGACGCTGTTGCCCTCGGATTGGAAGGAGTCGGTGTTCGGCCGGATCGTGAAGAAGGTGGGCTCGTCCCTGTACTGGGAGGACTGGTCCAAGGACATCGCGACGGTGGCGGATCGCTACATTCACCTCATTGATCGCCTGCTGGAGGATCCGCAGCGCCAGGACGCGTTCCGGGAGTTCGTGAACGCGCTGCGCGCGACGCTAAACCCTGCCGTAGACAACGAGTCTGCGGTGGAGATGCTGGCCCAGCACATCCTGACGGCTCCTCTCTTTGACGCGATGTTCCCGGATCATTCGTTCTCGAAGCAGAACCCGGTGAGCCGCGCAATGAACACGATTGTGGAGTTGCTGGCGTCGCACTCGATGTTCGAGAACGAGCGCCGCGATCTGGATTCCTTCTATCGGGCGATGGTCGAGCGTATCGAGGCCGTGCACACCCTGGCGGGCAAGCAGGAGATCATGCGCACGCTCTACGATCGCTTCTTCTCCCAGGCCTTCCCGCGCATGAGCGAGCGCCTGGGCATCGTCTTCACGCCCGTCGAGGTCGTGGACTTCATCATTCGCAGCGCCGACGACGCGATGCGCACGGCGTTTGGCCAGAGCCTGGGGGAACCGGGCGTGGCCATCATCGAGCCCTTCGCGGGCACGGGCACGTTCGTGGCGCGCCTGCTGCAGCTGGGCGTCATTCCGCCCGAGGCCTTGGAACACAAGTACAAGAATGAGATCTTCGCGAACGAGTTCGTGCTGCTCTCCTACTACATCGCGTCGATCAACATCGAGCAGGTGTACCACCAGGTGCGCGCCGAGCAGGGTATGGACGAGGGCTACGTGGAGTTCCCGGGCATGACCCTGACGGACACCTTCCAGCTCCATGAGGGCGACGGCACGATCACCGAGGACTTCGAGGGCCTGGCCGCCAACAACGAGCGCGCGAAAGCAGAGAAGGATTCGGCGATCACGGTCATCGTCATGAATCCGCCGTACTCGGCGGGGCAGAAAGATGAAAACGACAACAATAAGAACCTTGCGTACCCGCGCCTAGACGAGCGCATCGCGGCGACCTACGCAGCACGGTCCACAGCCACGCTGAAGAATAGCCTCTACGACTCCTACTTCCGCGCGCTTCGATGGGCGTCGGACCGCATCGGCGAACGCGGCGTCATCGCCTTCGTCTCCAACAGTTCTTTCGTGGACGGCAACTCCGCAGATGGCGTGCGCCTGTCGCTGCAAGAAGAGTTCTCTCAAATCTTCATCTACGACCTGAAGGGAAATCAGCGTACCTCAGGAGAGCGCAGCCGACGCGAGGGCGGAAAGATCTTCGGGTCCGGTTCTCGCACGGGCGTCGCCATCACCATTCTGGTCAAGGACCCCACCCACTCCGGGCCCGCCGAAGTCTTCTACGCCGAAGCTGAGGACTACGCAACACGACAGGAGAAGCTCGATCAAATCAGGTCCTTCCAATCGATCGAAGGAATCAGCAGTGCAGAGGCATTCCGCTCCATCACACCGAACCAGCACGGCGACTGGATCAGCACCCGCGACGAACGCTTCGCAACCTTCCAAGAGATTGGAAACAAGTCTCTCAAGGGTAAAGAGGCAACGCCATCTGTCTTCCGCCAGTTTTCACGTGGACTGACGACAAGTCGAGATGCCTGGTGCTACAACTATTCGCGTCAGGAAGTCGTCTGCAACATGCAACGCCTAATTAGTAACTATAACGACAAGGTAGATCAACACTTTACTTCTACTAACGTCACAACAGACGCGACCCAAATCAATTGGACTCATCAACTACTCTGCGATCTTGACCGAGCAAAGAAACATCAATTCAAACATTCAGCTATGCGCCGCGGGCTATATCGACCATTTTGCTTCCAACACATCTACTTTGCGTGGGAAATGAACAATAGGACATACCAGCTACCGCAGTTATTTCCCAATCCCACACATCCAAATCTATTATTCGTAGTATCCCAAGGTGACATTGCAAAGTTGGGACCACTCATGACTGATGTATTGCCTGACCTGCACTTGGTAGGTGACTCACAGGCTTTCGCTCTATATTCATGGGAGCCCCTATCTCCCACCTCGGGGAGCGAGCCGGACCTGTTCGCCGACCTGGCGACCTCCTCGGAGAGCCGGGCGGATGGGGCGGCCACGGCCTCGTCCCTGGATTTCTCGCGGCCGATCGGCGACCAAATCCCGGTGATCCTGGACGGGTACCGCCGCGTCGATAACGTGACGGACGCGACGCTGGCCTCGTACCGGGAGCACTACGGGGATGCGGCGATCACGAAGGAGGACATTTTCTTCTACGTGTACGCGCTGCTGCATCACCCGGAGTATCGGGAGCGCTATGAGGATGATTTGAAGAAGATGCTGCCGCATATTCCTCCTGCGGCTGGTTTCCACACGTATGCGAGCGTGGGCCGCGAGCTGGCAGACCTGCACGTGAACTACGAGCGGGTGGAGCCGTACCCGTCGGTGCAGGAGGAGGCGAGCCTGCACGCGCCCGCGGATCCGTGGGAGCGCTACCGGATCGGCGAGCGCAAGATGCGTTTCCCGAAGCTGGGGCGCCGCGATAAGGACTTCACGCGCTTGGAATACAACGACTACGTGACCCTGACGGGCATTCCTGCGGAGGCGCAGGGCTATTCGATTTCGGGCCGCAGCCCACTGGAGTGGATCATCGACCGCTACCACGTGAAGACGGACAAGGCGTCGGGCATCGTCAACGACCCGAACGACTTCCTGCGCGAGCAGGGCCGCCCCGACGCGGTCGTGGACCTGATCAAGCGACTCGTGACTGTCTCGATGCGAACCCAGGAGCTCCTGGCGACGCTGCCGAAGCTGGAGATTCCGGAAGATGCAGACCGCTAGCAGTATCAGCTGACGGGTAACTCTGCGGTTTCCGCCATGCGACTAGTCAGTCGTATGGCCATCGCACGTCCGTTCTTCGACACGGGCACAATATCCCCGGCCGATCTCAATGAGCGCTCTGATGGTCCGGTACACTTCCGGATTCTGCTCCATCGACATTTTCGGCTTGCGTCCAAAATACTCTTCAAGCTTGTTTTCCATGCGCTTATTGAGCTTCTGGACATCCTCGACGGAGTGTTTGAACATGCCACGACTATTGACCAAACGAAGATAGGTATAAAGCATCGTCGAATAGTTATGAACGATTAGTCGCCTATAGCTCTTCCCCAGCGAACTCTTTCGCACACCTTTCGAGTGAGGATCTCGCCCACACAGCCACATTCCCTGTCGAAGCACCTGAGTGTCATATGGCACTCCTCCCTGGGCACCTACAGCTTGCGTCGGAACCACAATAGTTACGTCAGACAAGAGGCAACACCCATGAGAAACAGCATTCCGCAGCTTTCTGACAATGAATAGCAAATGCTCAAGGACGGCGTCTTCACCTTTAATTTTACAATAGCTCTTATAGAGACGAATCTGCGACGCAAACGTTCCTAGCTCCCACCAATGCCACAGCGAACGGTCCGCTTGACAATGCTCAACGAGGCGTTCGACATAAGGATTAGAAGATGCGGCAGTCTGATCTTCCCACCCCTTGACCCCGGCTTCACGAACGATTCTTGCAGCCATGCCAGGGTCGGTTTCGTTCATCAGGCGGGCATTCAACCATACCTTCAGCGCATGTTCGATTGCTAGGCAATGATCCAGACATAGGCGACTGAGCGAAATATCAATCCGCGATAGCTCAACGAGATGCGCGAAGTCGCAGGAATATCGACCATATTCATCACGTCGATAATTGTGCCGATAGGCTTTAATTTTAAAGTAGTACGTATTTTCATTCAAGAATCGACGCGCATCAGATTCGGACATGATCTCAAAAGAAATACCACCGTGGCGAAGATGATCAATTTGTTCATCTAGTCCGTAATGAGACATGCTCACATCACCTTTGAAGGAAACAATAATGAAAAGGAGGGGATGAACAATTAGCTCATTCCCCTCCCGATCCCGGCGGGCGAACCCGACTAGATCTACGTTGTAACCTCATGCTAACAAGCACACAACAAGACTTGTCAAACGCACGCGAGTGCCCTCTGTCACACCTAGTGTGCATTCCCTGCACTACGGGTTCCCGACTCTGGCATGGATGATCATGTGTTGGTTGTGAGTTGCGTATAGAGATCGTGCCCCTTGATCACAGTCCACCACCGCTCACTCATCGTTGGACAACGACGATCAGAGCACCTCACGACGGCTGCACACACTCTCTGTTCACCAACCCCACCGCTACGCTCCAGGCTTTGAGTCCTCCTCGAACCCAATCTGCCAGAACCCCATATCCAGCAGCTTCATCTGCGGATAGATGAGGTCGCCGACCCGCATTCCGCGCCGCGCTTCCTCGAGGCGGTCGTTGTGCTCCTCGTAAAAGTCCACGAGCTTGAGGACGGACTCCGGGCTGTATTCCCGCGTCGTCACCTTGTATGTTGCAACGCCAACCTGAAAGAACCTGTCGTACGCGGGCACACACCCGAGCGTTCCCATGAGAATTTTCGTGATGAGGACCGGCGACACAGGAGTCGTAACTTCACGCCCTGCAACCTCGTCGCGGATCGGATGGAAATACTTGGCGATGTGGTCGTACACGTTCGCGAGCCTCGCCTGAACCTCAGGCTCCCGCAGCCTCACGCAGGCGATCCCAAACAGGCAGTCGTAGTTGGGCTTCAGGACCTCCTCGACGACGGGCACAAGCACCTTGTAGTCCTTCTGAAGCAGGAAGGACGAACCCCGGTACATCCCCCAGCTCGCCAGGTAGAAGGCGAGGTGCAGGCTCAAATAGTCGCAGTCCGGGGAGGGGTCGGTCCGCGCATCTCGAAAGACGCGATAGCAATGCTCCCACGAGCGCGAACGCCCATTCTCATCCCTGCGCGCATCCGCGTAGAAGGTCTGCGCAGCGTCAATCAACTCATCGATGGCGTCCATGTGCTCCCTCGCTCATCTGACCTTCAACATTGAAACCAGGCCCCGAGCGATGAACTCCGAACCACCCTTCGCTGTCGAATCATAGTCACAGCTAATATTCCTGCCGAGAATACCCACGACGTGTCGCACCGCATCCTCATAACGGGCGACTCCCCCTGAGACGCCGTCACAACTGGCGGAATGCATCTCGGCGGGCCTAGTACCCTCTCCCCCACTCTCGGAGGGCCTCTTCGACGACCTCGGACGCACTGTCGTAGCCGTCGTAGGTTGCGCGCAGCATCGCCGCCTCGTACACGTCCTCGTCGATGCGCACCGTGACCTCGACGACCGGCGCTCGAGGAGCGACTCGCTCCACCGCGTCCCGCTGCTCACCGAATATCGCCCCGACCGTCAGGCCGTTCGCCTCCGCCCACCGCCGGATTTCGGCATTCTGTTCCGCAAAGCTCTCATCATCGCGCTTCGTCATAGTCACATGTGTACACGAGAGCGGGGCTCCTGTCCTCGCGGCACACCCATCTGCCCACGCGACGTCCGTGACCCGAGAACGTGCCACGGCCTCGTCAATTCCCGCGCCCCTCCGGCGGAGGCTCGATGACAGTCACCCACTCACCCGCCGCGGCGCGGAGGAGAAATACAAGCCCTCTAAGTTCTCCGGATTCTGAGATTCAACGCCGAAGTCCACCCTTCAGCTTTCCGCCAGTTCGGCGAACATGATTCATATACGGACACTCACCTACGACCCACTCAGACGAGACCACGATCCAGTCCCAACCAACCGCGGACCCACGGGATGTTTCACGTGAAACATTCTCGGAGGTGTCCGCCGACTCCACGAAGCAGCCCGTTTTGCATACCCATTCCCTGCATCACCTAACACCATCATGTCCACATACCGTCCCACAGAATTACCTGTAACAGGACCCTTCTTCCTCTAACGTGTCAACTATTTGCCGCGGTCAGGGACGAGGCCGACTGAAGCAGCGCACATCCGTTCAGATTGGGGATGACTCGTGAGACGATATGCATCATAGTTACCTTACATTCTCATTGTTCCGTCTTTATCTTGCGCGTACTCTTGCGTGATAACAAGGCGCGCCTCCGACGATGGTGGTACGCCAGAGGACACCTCGTCGTGGAGGTTGAGAGAGCATGATGGTCCCACCCCTATCCGAACGCCCCGTCACCGACGAAGACGAGGAGCAATTCCGCCGCGAAACGGCGCCACGCAAGTACACGCTGCGCCAAAGGTGGGCCAACCACCGGGCGCAGGCACGACGCAATCGGCCTGCGGGAGCGAAGGCTCGGGTGCGAGCGTGGATGGACGCCGACATCGTGGACTGGGGCATCCGCACCTCCATCACCCTGCTCATCATCGCAGGCTTGTACGCCATCTACACCAACGGCGTCACCAACGGCTGGTGGCCCGCGTGGGGCGACAAACCCACCACAGCAGCCACACCCACCCCGCCCATCAACCCCACACCCAGTGCCTCGGCCACGGCCTCGGGCGAGGCGGCGATGTCGGGCGGCTACCAAATCGGCCCAGACGGCATCCTCGTACGCCCCGCCGAACACGCAGCATCCACCTACACCAAACCCCAACTACCCGAAGAAGCCAAGGAGAACACCGAACGAGGAGCAGAAGCAGCAGCAGAACACTACCTCGCACTCCTAATCTACGCATTCAACACAGGTGACACACAGCCATTTGCTGACATGTCATCACCGACGTCAAAATTTGCGTCAGACTACATTAACGATGTGAATGAGCAATACTCCGACGGGTGGAATTATGGAATGGAATCCAACATCACGTATGTCCTCCGTGTCGAGCCGGTTGAGGCAAATGGGAACGATGTCCCTCAAGATTCCATCCTCGTTAAGTTCCGTACAGAAACATATGAGGGAACATCCTGCACAAGGACAAAAGTAGAAACACCAGCATCAAAATATAAGTCGACGGTTACGTTTATCATGACATGGCAAGACGGCAAATGGAAAGAAATTCAGGGAAGGACCGTTAGTGACAATGAGGACTAGGTTACCGATATTCAGCATTGTCGCGCTCCCATTTCTTGCTCTCCCGACTCTGTTGCAACCCATTGCTACAGCCGCTCTCGAACAACCCACTCCAAAAATAGGAGGACATATCGAAAATGGAGACGCGCTAGTTAACGGCGAGATGGGTAAAGGTGTGTCTGATCCCGTATCTCCGCCGAATGATCATCGTCCCGCTGATGACATTCCTGCCCTCACCGCTAACGAGGAGTCTGATCCTGTGTCAGATTCCTACAAAAGTGCCGTGCCCTGCAAACAAGTATTTCTCGGCAAAGTGGCCAACAGCCCCATTG
>ERZ1674200.89-NODE-89-length-10505-cov-7.711675_pt1 | contig 10505 bp, 10 predicted proteins | sample MGYA00581308_ERZ1674200 | MGnify/ENA primary metagenome ERZ1674200 (study PRJEB41354, sample SAMEA4873321) | human saliva metagenome | biome: human-associated habitat [ENVO:00009003]; feature: mouth environment [ENVO:08000002]; material: saliva material... | reverse complement strand
TGGTAGTAGGCGAAAGTCGGTGTTGAAGGCGGGTGTTTCATCGTGGCGGCATGACCACCCCCACGTGCCATCACTCATATCCGCGAGTCGTGAGACGTTGTGGCTGTTGCACATGTGGCAGCTCGGTCATGGGCGAGGTTCGCAGGCTCGTCGCTGGCGCTCACGAGACAGCCTGGCGTGCGGCATCCCACCGGCACGTCCGCCAGAACCCCCGTCGTCACAGAGATGGCCCCCAGCAGCACCGCAAGGCCATCGCCGGGCGGTCTATCCAGAAGTTTCGCATGCAATTCCCCCAGCACCGCATCGCACCACACATCCACATCGTTGGAATTGCAACGTTTGTAGAAACTGTTGAAAGTTCACCAAATCAAATTGCATGCGAAACTGCTCCGAGCGAGCGCTACCAACGCGCACGTGGGCCCTATATTGTGCGCCTGGGCGACCCTGCCATCGGGTTGACGCGGAGCGCACCGCAAGACAGCTCTTCGCTCGCGGATAGACCGTTGAGTCACCGGCGCACGTCAACTGCGCGCGATGGTGGGTACGTCGCAGACGACGAGGCCGGGGCACCTCGTGGATAACCCCGGCCTCGGCCTCACGCGATGCACCCGAGCCACGTTCGCATCGCGTCAGGCACAGACCTATGCTATCGGCCGCAACTGGCCCCTGCTATCAAGCGCGGCACCTGCGCAGGGCGATCACCCCAGCGCCGATGAGGCCTAGGAGGGCCGGCGCACCAGCGGAGCCTCCCGCGACCGAACCCGTGCATGCGAGCCTCGGAGCAGGCGTCTGCTTCGCGGGCGTCGCAGGCGCAGAAGGCACAGACGTCGCAGGCGTGGGCGTCGCTGGTGCGGAAGGCACAGGCGTCGAAGTCACCGAGGGAGTGGGGGCGGGGGTCGAAGGGGCGGGCGTCGAAGGTGTGGGGCTCGGCTCGGGTGTCGGATTATTCGTCACCTTGGGGATCACGATGTCGGTGTTCGCACCCACAGCGCGCGCGTCGGCGGGGTTATTGGGGTCGACTGTTCGAGCGGCAGCGTCGAAGCCTCGGATCGTCTGGCCTGGGACGATTTCGTACCCCTCGGGCAACGCCGGGAGCGCCGTCACGGCGGCTCGCGACGGGTCATTCTGATCGTTGGCGTAGGACTGTGCCGCGTGCACGGTGCCGTCGGCATCAACGAGACGAATCTTACCGAGGGGTGAGTAGAAGACCTGGCACGCAAAGTGCAAGTCAGGCTGATCCGGATCGAAGCTTATTGCGGGAGCGCTCACTTCCATCGTGTATTGGCCGGCGACGACGGGACTGGGATGCATGGGGAGCCCACCGGCCCCTTCGCGCGGAGTGTACTCCTGGTGGGGTTCGATGATGGTGCCGTTTTTATCGGCGAGGTAGCAGGTTGCGGGGCCTGCGACGTCTGCCGCGTAGGCTGACCGGGGATCGCGGTGAGGCTCAAGACAGCCGCGGCAGCGCCGACGCGCACGATCGATGGGGCATGTATGGACGTTGTCCTTTCGTGGTCAGGTTACACCCACCACCTTACCGGGTATCCACATTCCTCTCTTCTAGTTGAATGTTCGAATCGCGCCGATCCATCGCAGTGTTGCACCGAGCAGAGTCCGCCCCCTCTCCCCCACCGACAGCACCCGCGCCCGCCGACCGGCGCGTCACCTCACGCTCACTACAACAAGAACGAGGCCGGGGCCGCTCCCGCGGGCAACCCCGACCTCGTACATCCAGGTGAGGCGAGATCAGTGACCCGGCCAGCTGCGAATCGTCGTCAGCGCTCCAACCGAGTATCGATCCCAGACGCGTCCACCGACGCGCACGGCGGCCTCGAGGATGAGGACCGACCACACGATGCACACGACGTAGGCAACCCAGTCCGGCACCGCACCGAAGGACGCCAATACGAGGAAGACGTAGGAAGGGACCTGTAGGATTGCAGTCCCCGCGAAGCCGACGAGCTGCAGCAGCATCGTCATGAGGAAGGAGCCTGTGCCCTTCGTCGCCAGCGGAGAGACACCTGGAGGCTGAACCGGGTAGACCCAACGGGCATTCAGGACTAGGGTCGTGGCGGCCGCGCCTGAGAAGAGGACGACACCCACCGCTTGGTGGAACACGACATCAGCACGGCTCGCTCCCACGGCAAGGTCGTGGACGAGATACCCGATCACCAGGGGCACGAAGACGATGAGGGAACCCACGAGGCGTCCCCGGCGTTCCTCACGTCCGCTCATGCCCGACGAGACAACGATCCACGCGCCCGTCGAATCGTATTGCATGAGTGCACCGACTGCCAGACCCACCGTCACAGGCACCAGGTAGAGGAAAACACCCGTGAAGAGGAGTTGGCTCCATTGGTCCTCGGGATCGACGCGCCCCATGAGGACCCCGATGATCGGAAAGATCAGAGCGAACACCATGTTCATGTTGAGGCGAGGATCAACGATCCAATAGCGCGCAGTGCGCGCCGCCAGGGAGGCGGATCGAACCCCAAGGCCGAGTCTGGTGAAGGTATCAACGCTACGCAGCTCAGTGGACCTGCTACGCGCGGGTCGCACGCTCCGCGTTTCGTCGACGAGGGAGTCATCGATGAGGTGACGCCCCTCGTTGATGGCTCGCTGTGCGTCGGCACTGACCTCACCGGCGTATCCGCTCATGACGGGACGTAGGACCAAGAGCCACGCGCGCCAGCCGAGGACGGCGGTCGCTGCAACGATGAGGGAGCGCAACGCGGCTGCTCCCCAGGCCCCCTCCAGAAGGGAGGCGACGACACCGAAGGGTGCGCCGACGGGTGTCCAGAGGGCGACGTTGAGGCCGGCATGGAACAGCTCCACCGAGAAGTTATCCGACAGGAGTTTCATCCAGTAGCCCAGCGGAGTGAGGACCACGAAGAACGCCACGATGCCGACCATGGTGACCAGGTCCTTTTTACTGGAGCTATTGAGGCGCACAGCGAACCAGGTCCCGACCGCGCGCGCCCACAAGACCGCGAGGGGTAGGGTGAGGACCCCTGCGAGAAGCCACACCAGGGCCGCGAACCACTGGGCGCGCCACAGGGCGAACCAGGCGGGCAGTATGAGAAACATGGCGGACAGGAGGCCGCCTGGTCCCACGACCGTTGATGCCGCTAGCGCAGCACCGAGGCGCTTGCTCGGCCCGACGTATGGTGACAGGCGCACGGGATCGAGCGAGTTGTCCATCGACGCGAAGAGGATCGGGAGGATGAGCCACAGTACGAAGACGGCGGGACCGACGACGGGGAGCATCGCAGAAAGAGTCTGCGCTTCCTCAGATCGAGCGAGGAACGCGGTGCCCACGAGCGCACCCACATACATTGTCCCGAACTGGACAGTGCCAAGGACCGCAAGCACCAGCACGGCAGTCTGGCGGCGAACGGTGTTCCAGATGATGCGGAGCTTGAGGCGAATCAGTTGCCCAACCACGACAGGCCTTCCTCGGTGTGGACGCCGCCGACCAGGGAGGTGAAGCGCTCCCCCAGGTCGCCGCCCTGGGCGACCTCGTCGGTGGTTCCTGCGACGAGTACGCGCCCTTTGTCGATAATGGCGACGTGGGTGCACAGCTGCTGGACGGTCGCCATTACGTGGGAGGAGAGGATGACGGTGCCACCCCGGCGGGTGTAGTCGGTGAGGATCGTCCGAATGTTTGCTGCGGAGACGGGGTCAACAGCCTCGAATGGTTCATCGAGGACGAGGACACGTGGGGAGTGAATGAGGGCGGCCGCCATCGCGATTTTTTTCGTCATGCCGGCCGAGTACTCGCCGATCAATTTCCGACCGGCCTCACTCAGATCGAGGGCGGCGAGGAGTTCTTTGGTGCGTTCACGGGCGGTCGCGGCGTCGAGGCCGTGCAGCATGGCGACGTGGACGAGGAAGTCGGGGCCGGAGAGACGATCGAGCAGGCGCATGCCGTCGGGCATGACGCCGAGCAGGGAGCGTGCCCGCTGAGGTTGTGCCCATACGTCGACGCCGTGCACGTAGGAGGTTCCGCGGTCGGGGGTCAGCAGGCCGGTCGCCATCGTGAGGGTGGTGGTTTTCCCTGCGCCGTTCGGGCCGACGATACCGAAAAAGGAACCGGTGGGGATGTCGAGGGTGAGGTCGGCGACTGCGATCAGGTTTCCGTAGATTTTGACGAGGCCTCGGATCGCAAGGGCGATCTCTTTATCAATGACGACGGGAGGGAGCGAAGTGGTGGCGGGCTGTGAATCGGACACGAGAGACTCCTTCGAGCAGTGACGTCAACACCGATTGTACTGCGACGCCATGTTGTATATGGGATGCGTCTCAGTGAGCCGGTACAGGAACCGGAACACGCGCGTTTAACGAGCACTGATGACGACGTTGAGTCCTTGTTCGGGGTGGTAGGTCCAGGTAGCGCGGTACAAGCTCCACTGATCCTCCTGAGTACCGTCGATGGCGCGTGTAAAGGCCATGCGTTCTCGCATCGACGCAGGAGCATCGAGTTCGTCCAGGATGCAGCGAAAGACGGGCATGGCCAACCCCGGGGCACTGTCACTGGACACCTCTACGGTGAGGGAGGGGCTATCCGTTGCCAGCCGCGTATAGCTGCTGTGCGCATGACATGAGTCGACCGCTGCAGCGAGCTTATTCGCGGCACCAAAACGCAGGAAGTACACCCCTGCCGCGAGGGCGGCAACGAGAATGATAGCCACGATAAATCCGAGGAAGAACATGCCCAGCCCCCGCCGTGAGCGCTTCCTGTGGCGGGCTCGATCGCGTCGCAGGGGCGGACGCTCTGCGCCATTCTCGTCGCTGTACTCGCGAGCTTTACGTCGGCGGGCGTCTTCGACTTCGGCGGCTCGTACGTGCATCTGATCGACAGAAACGAGCCTCGGCGCGGGCGATGCGCCGCGGCTGAGAGCAACGTCAGCGCGGGAGGGCACGCCTCGGCCCTCACGCACACCGTCAGCAGTGTGAAGTTCCTCAAACGAAGAGGCTTCGGCCTCATCAAAGTGGGCATATTCCCGAACAGTGGCGTCCTCCTGGCGGGGCGCGAAACTGCGTTGTTCGGGGGTGAGCTGAACGTCGGGTGCGAAGCGGCTGACAGGCACTGCGGGGGCAGAGTTGGAGGCTGTTTGGGCTACGTGTGCGGGGACGCGAGACTCACGGGGGGCGTGCCCGGACGCACCGAGACTTGAGGTGACACCAGATTTCGGAGGAGTGGCGACAGGAAGAGTTGTCTGGGACGAGGCCTCCTTGCCTGTGGCAGGGGTGGCGCACACCGGGGTGGGCGTGACCGCATGCGGGGCCGAGGAAGCTGGGGAGTGCAGGGGCGGGACAACAGCGATAACCGTGCGTTCGACCGCGGGGGCGATCGCAGCGACACGCGGCGCTTCCTCGGCTACCTGGGGCTTGGGAGCGGGAGTGTGTGCTCGGGGACGTCGTACAACGGGGGTGGGGGCGGTATCGACCGAGGCAGGGGCCGCGGGACCAGAGAAACGTTCGGGCAGGGAGGGACGGGCACTCAGCCGAGCAGCGACACCACCCGGATAGTCGCGTGTTTGTGCGCCTGCGCCGACACGGAATGCGTCCGGCGTTGCTGCCCCCATGAGTCCTCCATCAACAAAACACTAGTACTTGTCTAGCAAGCATAGTTGTCGATTACCCGGGAAGCAACAGGGTTAGTCAATCCCCAGCGCCTTGCGCAGACGTGCAACATGGCCGGTGGCCTTCACATTGTATTGTGCGAGCAACACGGTGCCATCGGGGGCAACGACAACCGTCGAGCGAATAATGCCCACGTAGGTGCGCCCATAGTTCTTCTTTTCCCCCCACGCACCATAGGCCTTGAGAATCTCATGATCAGGATCGCATGCCAGCGGGAATGTCAGGGACTGCTTCTCAGCAAAACGCTCGAGGGCGGCCATCGAGTCGCCAGACACTCCAATAACGGAGTAGCCGGCCCCCTGCAACGAAGACAAGGAATCACGGAAGTCACAGGCCTCCTTCGTGCACCCCGGCGTCGACGCCTTCGGGTAGAAGTACACAACGACTCCGCGCGGGGACGCAGAAAAGAGATCAGACAGGGACAGGGATCCCTGCGTGGTTGTGGCGGTAAAATGCGGGGCTCGGTGGCCGACTTCCAAAACGCTCATGATGACCAGTGTATCGAGGGGGTATATCCCACTGCGAAGGGAGTCACCGGTGCGCGAGATGGGACTCGAACCCACACGTCAAAGACACTGGAACCTAAATCCAGCGCGTCTGCCAATTCCGCCACTCGCGCGCGCACCCAAGTGTAGCCGATGGACGTTGCCTCGTCCGAACACCTGGTGCCCAAAGCCGACTGCCCCCGTGCGAAACCGCTCACGTACCGTGGGGCACCCTCGAGCACTCCCCGGCAGCGTCACCTGCAGGCGCGAAGGCAACTGGAGCCTTAGACGCACCCACATTGCGTGCCTAGTGCGCCGTCGCGTTGATCGTTCCTTCGCCGAGGACCCGTGTACCCCTGTAGACAACCATCGACTGGCCACGGGCTACGCCGCGAGCTGAGCGCGCGAGGTTGACACTCATCGTGGAGCCAGCGCGAGTCAAGGAGGCGACAGAAATGGGCGAGCCATGTGCGCGCAGCTGCACGAAAAGGTCGGTCACGTCGGAACCCTCGTCGTCTGGGGCTAGCCAGACGACGTCGGTCGCATCAATGCGCGAGATGGACAACAGCTCGGAAGCACCCACGACAACCTGATTGGTCTGTGGCCTCGTCTCGAGGACGTAGCGTGGGCGCCCGTCGGGGGCGGGAGCTCCGATGCCTAGGCCCTTGCGTTGGCCGACCGTGTAGTTCCAATAGCCGTCGTGATGTCCCAGGACTGTGCCGTCGGGGGACACAATCTCGCCCTGGCGCGCACCCAAGTGCGCGCGCAGGAATCCTTGCGTATCCCCGTCGGGAATAAAGCAAATGTCGTAGGAGTCCGGCTTGTTGGATACGCCCAGGCCAAGGCGCTCAGCCTCAGAACGCACCCACGCTTTGCTGGGAGCATCGCCGAGCGGCAGGATAACGCGGGTGAGTTCCTCCGGGCCCATGACTGCTAACACGTAGGACTGGTCCTTGAGGGGGTCGGCGCCGCGGTGCAGTTCGGGACCGCTCTGTCCATCCACGATGGCCGCGTAGTGACCGGTGCACACGGCGTCGAAGCCGAGTGCACGGGCGCGGGCGGCGAGCTCTCGAAACTTCACAAACTCGTTGCAGCGCACACAGGGGTTGGGTGTTCGCCCAGCCTTGTACTGCTCAACGAAGTCAGTGATGACAGTCTGCTCGAACTCGCTGGCGAGGTCCCACACGTAGAAGGGGATACCAATGATCTCGGCAGCGCGCGCTGCATCCCCGGCGTCCTCGATCGAGCAGCAGCCACGCGAGCCAATTCGACATTCTTGAGGTTGGGTGGACAGGGCCATATGGACGCCGACCACGTCATGACCGGCGTGGGCGGCTTTCGCGGCAGCGACGGCGGAATCCACCCCACCGGATAGTGCGGCCAGGACTCGCATATTCAGCGCTCCTCATTTCGTTGGTTGCGCGCATGGGAGACCCCATCAAGGGCCGCCCCAGCGCGGATCGCGACCGGTAGGGCAGCGAGGAAGGCGTCAATGTCAGCGCGTGTCGTGGCGTGTCCCAGCGAGACGCGTAGAACCCCTAGGGCCGCTTCCTCACTGCGTCCCATCGCCATGACAATGTCAGAGGGGCGGGCGACCCCCGCGTGGCAGGCGGACCCGGCGGAGACCGCAATGCCGGCCATGTCGAAGGCCATGAGGACGGCCTCGGGGCGGGCGGTCGGCAACGACAGGTGGATGATCGCACTCGACGAGGCCGACTCCCCCACCGTCGCACGCACGTCGCCGGGCAGGCGGGACAGCAGGTACTCACGCAAGTCGCGCGCGCGGGCAGCGAAGGCTGCGCGCTCGGCAACCACCTCGGTGAGAGCAGCTGCGAGCGCGCAGGCTCCCGCAACGTCGGGTGTGCCCGATCGTATCGAACGCTCGTGTCCGCCGCCGGGGCGGTCGGTCGTCATGGGGATGCCTCGCCGGGCGAGAAGGACGCCGATGCCTGCGGGCGCGCCGACCTTGTGTCCGCCGACGCTCATGAGGTCCAGACCGAGATTCGAGAAGGAAACGTCCAGAGTCGGGATCGCCTGGGCAGCGTCGGAATGCACGAGGCCTCCGCTGGCGTGGACGAGGGCTGTGAAGTCTGCGACTGGCTGAATCGTACCGATCTCGGAGGACACCAGTGTCATGGATCCGAGGGCGATGCGCCCATCCCATGCTCCTGGCGCATCATCATCGGAGACAACGGGCAGGACTGACATACCGCCCGCGTCCACGGGCAGAATCTCCCAGGCGAATCCTTCGCGCGCAGCGACCTCGCGCTGGTGGGCGACTGCGTCGTGTTCGAGGCCGGAGACGACAATGAGGTCACGGCTGCTCTCACGCCCACGCATGCCGCGGGCGCCAGCCATCACGCCGAGGGCGTCGGACTCGGTAGCACCGGACGTGAAGACCACCTCGTGGATGTCACCTCCCAGGGTCACGGCCACTTGCTCGCGCGCATCGTCGAGCATGCGACGGGCCCGCCGCCCTCCGAAATGGAGGGCGGCGGGGTTGCCGGGGGTGGCGGCCAGGTCACGCTGGGCGCGGGTCCACGCCTCGAGGGCGCACTCGCGCAGCGGCGTCGTGGCCGCGTGGTCGAGGTAGACGCTCACGCCTGGGAGCGCGCCTCCTCGATGATCGCCAGGGCGGCGGGGACGACCTCGCTCACGTCACCAACCACGCCGAAGTCCGCGATCTCGAAGATCGGGGCATCCGGGTCGTCGCACACGGCAACGATGTGGGCGGCGGACTGCATGCCCACCGTGTGGTGAATGGCGCCGGACACGCCCAGGCCAATGTAGAGGTTGGGGGTGACGGTCAGGCCGGTCTGGCCGATCTGTTCGCTACGGGGCGCCCAGCCCTCGTCGCAGGCGACGCGGGTCGCACCCACGGCTCCGCCGAGGACATCCGCGAGGGAGCAGACCAGCCCAAAGTCGCCGTCCACGCCGCGGCCACCGCACACGACGGTCGAGGCGTCGGTCAGGGACACGCCCTCCTCCTCGTCGGCCACGCTGGAGACCACCTCGACCGCGCTGGCCTCGGGGCTCAGCTCGACCGCGAGGGACTCGGGGGTCAGGGAGACAGGCGAGGCGACGGGGGCCTCGTCGATGATTCCCGAAGCGATGCCGACGATCGGAGTCTGACCGTCGAGGACGATACCCATCGACCAGGAGCCGCCCAGAGCGGTCTTGCCGACCTGTAGGACGCCACCATCGAAGGATACGGAGGACGCTCCGGATATGACGCCGGACTCGGTGAGGGCGGCGACGCGCCCCGCGATTTCGCGACCACGGTAGTCCGAGCACAGCAGAACCAGACCGAAAGAGTCGGTGCCCAGCGCGGCGATGACCGCGTCGGAGGCGACAACGGAGGCATGACCGGCATCGCCCAGATCGGCGTGCAGGATGCGGGTGGCTCCCAGTTCGGCCAGCGCGGCCACGTCGGGGGCGGGCGCCACGGAGAGCGCCACCACGTCACCGGAGGTCAGGGACGCAGCCAGCGTGAGAGCCTGGCGAGCCAGGGAAGTCAGGTGCGCCCCGGACTGGTCTGCCAGGACGAGGATCGGGGAATGCATCTGCTGCGTCATATCACTTCACCACCGAAAGAATGTAGTCGGCCAGCGCGCGCCCGCCCTCGCCGGCGTCCTGAATGATCGTGCCGGAACCGTCGCGCACGTTCTCCTCGCTGAAAGTCACGGAGGTCAGCGCACGGCGCAGCACCAGGTCCTGCCCGCCGGGAACCTCGACGAGGTCGTCAATACCCCACTGGTCCAGGGGCTTCTTGCGGGCGGCCTTCATCGCAGCGAAGGCCGGGTAACGAGGCTCGTTGATCTGGTCGGTCACGGAGACGACGGCGGGCAGCGCGGCGCGCAGCGTCTCGGTGAAGCCGTCGACGGAGCGCTCGATCGTCACGGCGCCATCTTCGACGCTCATCGAGCGGGCAAGGCCCAGCAGCGGCATGTGGGCTTTGGCGGCCAAAGCGCCGGGTAGCATGGAGGTCATTGCGTCCAGCGAGGCCATGCCGGTGACGACCAGGTCGACGGGACCGCACTCGTGCGCGATCTTCGCGATTGCGACGGAGAGCACGGAGGCCGTCGTGATGACGTCGGAGCCCTCGAGGAACTCGTCGGAGACTAAGAAGGCGCGGTCCGCGCCCATCTGCAGGGCGCGCATGAGCGCGTCCTCTGCGTCCTCGGGACCCATCGTCAAGGCGATGACCTCGCCCTCGCGGTCGGCGTTTTCCTCGGCTTCTTTCAGCTGGACGGCTGCCTCGATGGCGTTCTCGTCCAGCTCGTTGAGCACATCGTCCTCACCGCGCACTAAGCGACCGTCCTCAAAACGGCGTTCGGACTGCATGTCGGGGACATGCTTCACACACACGACAAT
>ERZ1674200.86-NODE-86-length-10567-cov-12.154014_pt1 | contig 10567 bp, 5 predicted proteins | sample MGYA00581308_ERZ1674200 | MGnify/ENA primary metagenome ERZ1674200 (study PRJEB41354, sample SAMEA4873321) | human saliva metagenome | biome: human-associated habitat [ENVO:00009003]; feature: mouth environment [ENVO:08000002]; material: saliva material... | reverse complement strand
CCACGACCGAAGTAGATCGTGTTCATGTAGGCGCCGATGACCTCGTCCTTGGACTTCTCACGGTTGATCTTGATCGCGAGGACAGCTTCTTTGAGTTTGCCCGTGTAAGACGTGGTCTCACCCATGTAGTAGCGTTCAACGTACTGCTGGGTGAGGGTCGAACCGCCCTGTCGTGCGCCTCCCCGCAGGTTGTTGATGAGCGCGCGGAAAATACCCTTCAGGTCGACGCCGTTGTTCGTGTAGAACGTGCGGTCTTCGGAGGCCACGATCGTCTTGGGGACATAGTCGGGCAGGGTCGTCGTGTCGATGATCTGCCGGTTGATGTCACCGAGGGTACCCATCTCGGTCGTACCGTCCGAGTAGTACACGGTGGTTTTCTGCGCGAGCGCCAGGTCATCCGGCGCGGGAATGGCCAGCGTGTTGTACAGGTACAGGAACGCGGCCATGCCAGCAATAAAGATCCCCAGGAAGACGGTCAGGATTCCGAGTCCGATGCGCTTGGCCCAGCGGAAACGCTTCTTCGCGGGGCGCTTCTTGTCACCCGACGAGGCCTGGGCGTCCTTCTTCGAAGAACGGGAAGCATGGGCGGAATGAACCAAGCGTCGAGAGGGAAGAGAGTCCCTTTCGGACGTGCCTTTCTTGCCCGACCCGACGATGTCATTCCAGCTGGATTTTCCGTTGCTAGTCGCCACGTGTTCGCCCTTTCAGCGGATAGTTGTACCTCTAGGTTAACCATGTTTCCTGAAAGTTCCCCAAACTATGGGCACAAACACAGGGGGTGAGCGCGCCGCGCGGCGCGCTCACCCCCTGCCAGTGGTCCTTCAGTGAGGTCGTATTAGGACCACTGCTCTTCGGGACGCCCGGGGGCGGCCCAGAGAGTATGGAAAACGCCTTCTTTATCTACCCGGCGATAAGTATGCGACCCGAAGAAGTCGCGCTGGCCCTGAATGAGGGCGGCAGGAAGGCGCGTCGCTCGAATCTGGTCGAAGTAGGCCAGCGACGAAGCGAACACGGGAATCGGAACGCCGGCGAGGGCCGCCTTGGCCACGACGCGACGCAATGCGGGCGTGCACTCCTGGAAGCGGGTCGCGAACGGCTCAGCCGCCAGCAGGAGAGGCAGATCGGGGTCGGCCTCGTACGCACGCGTAATGTCGTCGAGGAACGCCGCGCGGATGATGCAACCCGCGCGCCAAATGCGAGCCAAAGCACCCTTATCGATACCCCACTCGTATTCCTTCGCGCCGGCCTCGATCTCGTCGAAGCCCTGCGAATAGGCGACGATCTTGGAGGCGAACAGCGCTTGGCGAACGTCCTCGATGAACGCTGCCCGGGCCTCGTCCGACTCGATGACAAGCGCGGTGGCGTTGCCCGCGAGCGCCTGGCCGGCCGCGCGCTGGGCGGGCTCGGAGGACGCGCCGCGCGCGAAGGTCGCCTCGCCGATCGCGGTGACGGGGACGGCCAGGTCGAGGGCGGTCTGCACCGTCCACTTGCCGGTGCCCTTCTGGGAGGCGGCATCCACGATGAGATCGACGAGGGGCGTGCCGGTCTCGGCGTCCACCTGACGCAGGACCTCGACGGTGATCTCCATGAGGTAGGAGTTGAGCTCACCCTCATTCCAGGCGGCGAAAATGTCAGCGATCTCGGCGGGGGTGGCGCCCAGGCCCTCGCGCAGGAGGGTGTAGGCCTCGGCGATGACCTGCATGTCCGCGTACTCGATGCCGTTGTGCACCATCTTCACGAAGTGGCCGGCGCCGTTCGCGCCGATGTACGTGCAGCAGGGCACGCCGTCGTAGGTGCCGGCGATCGCCTCGAACATGGGACCCAGGCGATCGTACGAGGCCGGGGTGCCGCCCGGCATGATGGAGGGACCCCACAGGGCGCCCTCCTCGCCGCCGGAGACGCCCGCGCCTACGAAGTGCAGGCCGCGCTCGGCGGCCCACTTCTCGCGGCGGATCGTGTCGGTGAACAGGGAGTTACCGCAGTCGACGATGATGTCGCCCTCGTCCATGAGTTCGGCGAGCTGGCCCATGACGGCGTCCGTCGAGGGGCCGGCCTGGACCATCATGATTGCGACGCGCGGAGTGCGAAGCGATGCGACGAAGTCCGGAAGAGTTGACGCGGGAACGAAGGTCGCCTCGTCGCCGTGCTCGGCCATGAGCTTGTCGGTGCGCGCGGGCGTGCGATTGAAGACGGCGGTCGCGTACCCGTTGCGAGCCAGGTTGCGGGCGAGGTTGGCACCCATCACGCCCAGTCCGTACACGCCGATGTCAGCCGACGCCTTCTTTGGGGTAAACGTGCTCATGCGGTGACTCTCCTAACGTCTGGGTCAGTTGTCACCAGGGTACGTCCGGAATAGGTGGGGGTGCACCGTGCGTGGGCGTGAGGATGGTCGCGCCCACTCTGGGACGCGGCTCCCCGACGCTACGCCCAGTGCTTGCGTCGCGTCGGGCCTGGGTTTCGTGGCTGCTCTACCCCTGCGCCTCCCGTACTGCCTTCGCGGCGGCCTTGCGGGCCTTCTTTTGCGCGACCTTTGCCTCCCAGTGGGCCTGCTGCGCCTGGTATTCCTCGGCGAGGGCGCGCACGTCGTCCGAAGCCCACCACTCCAGGAGTGCCTCGCGGGCTGCCTCCTCGCCCAGCGGTCCACGTTCCATGCGCAGCTCAAGCAGGTAGTCGCGGGCGATTTTGACGGCGCGCGAGGGGCGCAGCCCCAGGATGTCCATGATTTGGTCGCCGTCGAGGTCGGGGCGGATCGCGTCGAGTTCCTCCTGCTGCCGCAGGGCGGCAATCCGCTGCTCCAGGTCGTCGTACGCTGCGGACAGGTAGTCGGCCTTGCGGCGGTTGCGGGTCGTGCAGTCTGCGCGCGTGAGGCGATGGAGGCGTTCGAGGAGGTCGCCGGCGTCGGTCACGTATCGGCGCACGGCCGAGTCGGACCAGGCGACCTCGCCGTAACCGTGGAAACGCAGGTGCAGGGCGACCAGGTTAGAGACAGCCTCGGTCGTGGCCTTGTCGAAGTGGAGGGCCTTCATGCGCTTGCGCGTCATCTTCGCCCCCACGATCTCGTGGTGATGGAAGGACACAGAGCCATTCTTCTCGAAGCGGCGCGTCGCCGGCTTGCCGACGTCGTGCATGAGGGCCGCGAAGCGCAGGATGAAATCGGGGGCGGGAACCGGGCCGTCCGGGCCGGTTTCCAGGTCCATGGCCTGCTCGACGACGGTGAGGGTGTGCTCGTAGACGTCCTTGTGGCGCTTATGTTCGTCGACGGTGGAGACGAGGGCGGATACTTCGGGTAGGACGATGTCGGCGACTCCCGTGTGGACCATCAGTTCGATGCCACGACGCGGGAAGGGCGAGATGATGAGGCGCTCAAGTTCTGCGCGTATGCGCTCGGCGGAGACGATACCCAGGCGCGATGCCATGGTTTCCATCGCGTTCATGACGTCCAGGTCCACGTCGAGGCCCAGCTGGGCGCTAAAGCGGGCGGCACGCATGATGCGCAGCGGATCGTCATCGAAGGACTGTTCGGCGGACACGGGTGTGCGCAGGTTCCCATCCGCGAGATCCGTCAGGCCGCCGCACGGGTCGACGAGGGCCATTTGCGGCAGGCGCATCGCCATGGCGTTGACCGTGAAGTCGCGGCGCGTCAGGTCGCCTTCGAGCGTGTCACCGAAGGTCACCTCGGGCTTGCGTGAGCCGATCTCGTATTCGTCGGTGCGATACGTCGTCACTTCGACGATCAGGTCGCCGCGGCGCCCGCCGATCGTACCGAATTCCTTGCCGATGTCCCACGTCGCGTTACCCCACTGGGCGAGGAGTTTTTCGGTGCGCTCAGGGCGAGCCGAGGTCGTCATATCAAAATCGTGAGGGGTGACACCCAGGAAGGCATCGCGCACGGGTCCGCCGACAAGCGCGAGTTCTTCCCCGGCTTGATCAAAAATCGTGCCGAGTTCCATAATCGCGGGCGGGAGCGCCCCAAACGTCCGCGTGGCGTTCGCCATGAGGGTAGGAATGTCTGTCGTTCCGGTGTTTTGCGGGGTCACGGAGGCGTTGATCGGGGAAACTGACTGGGTACTCATCGCCCCTAAGCATGCCAGGAAAGCGCCCTGGCCGACTACCGGGGGCCGCCCACCGGCTAAAGTGGAGTCATGCCTGCACGTTCCGTTGACCGCCGAGCCGGGGTTCCCAGACCCCCGCGTCGGTCTGCTTCTGTGCGCGCGGGCCGCTACCACCTGCCTATTTCCGCTGAGACCAGCGCGGGCGGCATCGTCGTTGACGTACGTGACGGAATTCCCTATGCGGCTCTGATTGCTCGGCGCAATCGCGCGGGCCGCGTCGAGTGGTGCCTACCGAAGGGGCATCTGGAGGGGTCCGAGACTCCCCAGCAGGCTGCGCTGCGCGAGGTCGCCGAGGAAACGGGCATCCATGGGCGCATCATCCGCCACCTCGCCTCCATCGACTACTGGTTCTCCGGCAATGACCGCCGTGTCCACAAGGTCGTCCACCACTACTTGATGGACTACGAGTCCGGCACGATCTCCGTGGAGGGGGACCCGGATCATGAGGCCGAGGCCGCCGCGTGGGTGCCCCTGCGCGACGTGTCACGCCAGCTTGCCTACCCCAACGAGCGCCGTATCGTGCGCATCGCCCTCGACTTACTGTATCGGGATAGCCGTGGGTAGGCGCGCGTCGTGGGTGCTCGCCCTTTGCGCGGCGCTGGTCCTTCCCTTCGGTCTGGTCATTGACGAGGCCGGGGCCGCCCCCGTGTCCGCGCAGACGTCTGCGACGGGACAGGAGCGTCCCGCCGTCATGGGCGCTGTTTCCGCCGATTCCAACCTGTCTGTGTCGATCAACGCTCTGACGCCTCGCATCATGACGAGTGAAAGCGAACTCGTTATTTCAGGAACGATCCGCAACGATTCGCCAACGACCCTCGCCTCTGTGAGCCTCGAGGTTTTCGTCGCCAACGAAACACCTATCTCTGTCTCTGCCCTGACGACACAGCTGAGCGAAGACGAGCCTGACGCCACACATGCGGCGTCCACCACGCTCAGCAACGTGGTGCGCGGCGCAACCACCCCCTTCGAAATTCGCATCCCCAGGTCCGACCTGCCGCTGTCCGACACCGACGAGTGGGGGCCGCGCGTTACCACCGTCACCGCGACTTCCGGTGAGTTTTCAGGCAAAGATCGCTCAATCATCGTGTGGGACTCAGGCGCACAGGTCGCCGCCTCCCGTGTCTCCACGGTGGTTCCCTGGACAAAGACGAACGCTGCGAACAACCAGGCCGAGCGTTCGGCGCTCCTGTCCCTGGCGGGGACATCGGGCCTGACACTGGCCGTCGATCCCCTCCTGATTCCGCGCGGCCCCCAGCCTACGACAGCCCCCAAGCCCTCCACACCAGCGGACCAGGATCATTCCGAGGAAGAATCGGGACAGTCGAGCCAATCCGGCCAAACCACAACCCAACCGAACCCGTCCACCTCCGCGGTGCCAACACCCGCGCCTACGGCCACCGACCCCGCGCAGCGTTCCCGTGACCTTCAATCCGAGGCATTCGTTTCCGCCTTCATGTCGACCGCCTCCGAGGTCATCGCACTGCCTAACGGCGACGCAGACCTCGGCGCCCTCGCCCTGTCAGGTAACACCGGCTTCTGGGGTTTAGCCTCTGAATCCATTGACGCCTTCCCGGGGACCCTGCGGCAAACCGGTTGGGTTGCGCCCTCCCCGACGCCAGCAAACCCCACGCCTAGCCCCTCCGCATCCAGTCAAGCCGCGAGCGTCCCCTCACACTCGACGCCCCCCACCGCCTCCGCGACCCCCTCCCCAACGGCCTCGGCCACCTCTGCCGGACAAAGCGGAACCACGTCGGCCTCCCCCGACTTAGGCCCCACGATCCTGCGTAACGTCGGTTGGCCGGCCGATGAGACCTTCGGCACAACTTTCCTGTCCAACTTCGCGGCTGCCGACCAAATCACGATCGCCCCAGCCTCGTCCCTGGCTCCCGCCGAAGAGGTACCCTTCACCTCCCTGGCACGCGTCAACATCAACCCGACCACGGGACAAACCTCAACAAACGGGGCCGGCGCACACGCCCTCGCCCAGCAGGCCGACATCGCAGCGCTCCTGTCGTGGAACGCCAGCGGCAGCGACGAGCTGGACGCAGAGCAGGCCCTCACCGCGATCACCGCGATCATCGCTCGCGAACGTCCCTCCTCGTCACGCACCCTGTTCGCAGCAGCCCAACGCGGGACCGCAATCAACGACCGCCTCACCAGCCGCGTAAACGCACTCTTCTCCCCCCGATGGGTCTCCGCCATCTCCTTCACGGACATCGCCAACAGCGAACCCACAGACATTGAGCGCGACACAGTCGACACCGGCACCCTTGCCGACGAAACGAAAACCGGGATCGACACCATGGCCTCGTCTCTGACCATGCTCGCGCCGCTGGCAAACGCGACACACGATCCCGACGCCGTCTTCGCCTCCGTCACCCCCGCGATCCTGCCCGCACTCAACGCCGGGTCCACCCCATCCGAGCACCTCGACAACGCGACCGCGATGACAAACCAGGTCACCGCCATGCTCGCAGCCGTATCCGTCGAACCATCCTCGACCGTCAACCTCATTAACAAATCAGCGAACTTCCCGGTCCTCATCCGCAACAACCTGGACTGGCCGATCAACGTCGACGTCACCCTCATCCCAGACGACCCGCGCCTGCGCGCCACCCCGGCGCTTTCCCAGGAGCTGGCCGCACACGGAGCGACAACCGTCGAAGTGCCCGTCGGCGCGATCGGCAGTGGCGACATCGAGGTCACCTACAGGGTGACAACTCCCGACGGTCACGTCCTCGACGACTCCCAGACCGTCACTGTTCGCATGCGCGCCGGCTGGGAAGACGCGATCACTGCTGTCATCGCCTGCCTCTTCGGACTCCTTTTCGTCGTCGGCATCAGCCGGTCGCTGCGCGGCCGGGCAGCTCGCAAGGCACAGGCATCGGACGCCCACGAGGACGCACCTACCTCCGAAGCTGGTAGCCGCACCGATACGGAAAGTCCCGCCCAGACCTCGGACACACCAAACGACCCCGCTGACCAAGAGACAGCCACGACGAAGGAGACCCCATGAGTTCGAACACGTCTCGTCGATCGATTCTGAGGGCATCGGCTCTCATGGCGTCCGGAACGATGGTGTCGCGCATCCTCGGCTTCGTGCGTAACGCGATGCTGATCGCCGCAGTGGGCGCCACCGCCGGCGGCGTGGGCGCTGCCTTCCAGACGGCCAACACGCTGCCCAACACCGTGTTCAACCTCCTGGCCTCCGGCATCTTCGACGCGGTCCTGGTACCGCAGATCGTCGGCGCTATCAAGCGCCGCAACGACGGCGACACTTACGTCAACCGGCTCCTCACCCTGGCGGGCACAGTCCTGTTCCTCGTCACTTTCGTGACGATGATCCTCGCACCCCTCCTGGTCATGATCACGGCCGCGGGCTACACCGACGACATCCGTCACCTGGCGATCCTCTTCGCGCTCCTATGCCTGCCGCAGCTCTTCTTCTACGGCCTGTACAACCTCCTGGGCGAGCTCCTCAACGCCCGTGAAATCTTCGGACCCTACATGTGGGCACCCGTCGTCAACAACGTCGTAGGCATCGTCGGCCTCGGTCTTTTCCTCGCGATCTGGGGCAGCGCCCCCGACGGCGGCATTCCCGCGGGCGACGTAACCGGCGCCCAGTTCTGGGTCCTGGCCGGCTCAGCAACCCTCGGCGTCATCTGCCAAGCCCTGTGCCTGCTGTGGCCGATGCGTCGCGCAGGCATCTCCTTCAAGCCCGACTTCCACTTCCGTGGCACATCTTTCGGGTCGATGCCGCGCGTCGCCGGCTGGACGTTCGCGACCCTCGGCGTCTCCCAGATCGGTGTACTCTCCACCAATAACCTGGCCGCCATGGCCGACGGCTATATCGGTCGCAATGGTGCCCAAGGCGGCGTCGTCGGCATCCTCGCCTACTCGACGGCATTCATGATCTTCATGGTCCCCCAATCGCTCATCACCGTGTCCTTGACGACCGCAATCTTTACGCGCATGGCGGGTGCCGTCGCCGACGGTGACGATAAGGCAGTCGCCGACAGCTACCACCTGGGTGTCCGCACGATAACCTCACTAACCCTCGCCGCCGCCGCGATGCTGATGGCCGGTTCTGTTCCCATGATGGAGATCGCAATGGCAGCCAAGGGCGGGGACCCGCAGGCTGTCACCGCTTATGCGCTTGTACTCACCTCGCTCATGCCGGGTGTCGCCTCCACCGGCATGGTCCTCATGAGCCAGCGCGTCTTCTTCGCCTACGAGGACGTCAAACCTGTCTTCCTCATGGGCATTGGGCCCACGATCATCCAGGTGATCGTCGGTTGGTCGCTGTACGCCATGACGGGAGCGCGCTGGTGGGTTGTCGCCGCTGCCCTGGGCGAGACCGCGTGCCGCCTGACGCAGGGTGTCATCGCCGTCGTGTGGGTCTCGCGTGAAAACCGCTACGTGGACCGTTCAGGCCTGCTGCGCTCCTACATCTGTTACCTCGGCGCTGCGGTTGCATCGGGCATCGCCGGCTTCGCTGTCCTGTGGCTCATAGGTATTCACACGAGCGTGTCGTCTTCGCTGGGCCGCATGGCCATCGCGGGCGTCAAGCTCTCGGTTGTCTCGGCCATCACCGGCCTCGTCTATCTCCTGGTGCTGCGCTTGGCTGCACCCAGCGAATCCCTTGCCATGATGCGTCCCCTCCTGACGCGCCTACGTGTCCCCGTCTCTGTGGTGAACATCCTGGCAGCGTCGTCCACGCCTACCGCGCAACCAACTGCGATAATGGCGTCACACACACAAGAACAGACGGAGGAATCGATGGCCGACACGCCAGAAACGACCGGCGACGGCAAGGCGTTGCCGTCGTTCGACGAGGTTGTCTCCAACTCGCCGATTCCCGCTCCACCTGCCCCACCCGCACCCGCAGCCCCACCCGCACCCGCAGCAGCACCCGCACCCGCACCCGCAGCAGCGCCAGAGGAGGCGGCAAGCATCGCAACGACACCCGCGTCCACCGGCGCGCCTGCCGTCGCAGCGGCGGCACCGGTCCTCGACCCCGCGACGCAGGCCCCCACTGCGAACCCCGGCGTTATCGAGGCCGTGGCGGCCCCCGTGGTTCACGCCGTCGCCGAGGCCACGGATGCGGCCCAGGCTCAGGCAACCCCGGAAACTCAGGCAACCCCGGAAACTCAGGCAACCCCGGAAACTCAGGCAACCCCGGAGGCTCAAGCGATTCCGGAGGCATTAGCAGAGTTCGGCGTCGAACCACTGATCGAGGAAGAGAGCGTTGACGCGGCCGAAGTGCCTGCAACCTCGTTCCCGGTCGCTCCCCCGCCACCCGCGCCCACGGCCAGCGGCTACGAGCGCGAAGGCGAAGACTACGAAACAGATTTCCCACACCCTGCGCCGCTCGCAGACGCACCTGCGACCCACCAGATCCCGCGTGTTCAGGCGATGTCACCCACCGTCCCCGCGGAGGATGCCACCGAGGTCCTGGACCCGGTCACCGCAGTTTCCGCGGACCAGGCCACGGCCTCGTCGGAGGAGACGAAAGCCCCACAGCGTGCCGGCAAGCTCATCGATCCGACGAGACCCGCGCTTCTCTTCGGCCTGGCGCTGTTCCTCTTTGGAGCAATCTGGGGACCGTGGATGGCGACCCGACCCGTCACTAACCTTGACCTCGGCCAGTCTCTGCGCGCTGGCATCAACCAACAACAGTCCGCCGAAGAACCCGCGCCGAACCTGACGACCACGCCACCACCCGCGCCGTCCGTGACGCCCGTCATTTCCTCGGTGCAGGTCCTGTCGTGGAACAACGACGATGGTGACCACCCGGACCGCGCGATTAATATGATCGACTCGAACCCGTCGACCTCATGGAGTTCGCGCTGGTTCGACAACAACCAATTCCGCGACGAGACCTCTGTAACAATTGTCGTGAAGCTCCAGCAGAAGGCCACCGTGTCCTCGGTGACCCTCCAGATGGACCCGTCCACCTCCGGCGGCGAGATCGTCGTGCGTAACGTCACTGATCCGTCGAAGCCGCGCGAAGGAACAGAACTGGCTTCCTCGGCGTTGTCTCCGACGACGACGATTGAGCTTCCCGAGCCCGTCGAGACCGACTCGATCGCGCTGCAGTTCCGCTCCATGCCCAAGAGCCAGGACGGGCGCAACTGGGCGTGGATCTCTGAACTCACAGTTCAGTAACCCTGAAGGAGGGTACATGTCTTTCGTGACTGTTCCGGGCCTGGTGACGGCCGAACCCACCGAGAACACCACCGATACCTTCGAAGCGCCGATCCCATCGGACAAGGTTCCAGAGGGCGCCACCGTTCACGACGTCGTCATCGTCGGCTCGGGCCCCGCAGGCTACACGGCCGCCGTCTACACGGCTCGTGCGGGCCTTGCCCCCATTGTTCTGGCCGGCCAGCTGGCTGCAGGCGGCGCGCTCATGAACACGACCGAGGTCGAGAACTTCCCGGGTTTCCCCGAGG
>ERZ1674200.83-NODE-83-length-10692-cov-5.137163_pt1 | contig 10692 bp, 9 predicted proteins | sample MGYA00581308_ERZ1674200 | MGnify/ENA primary metagenome ERZ1674200 (study PRJEB41354, sample SAMEA4873321) | human saliva metagenome | biome: human-associated habitat [ENVO:00009003]; feature: mouth environment [ENVO:08000002]; material: saliva material... | reverse complement strand
ATGAGCTGCGGGGCGGTTGAGCACCCGATCGGGCAAATTTTTTCATGGTATTCCCATATTTTTCAGCCTCCAGACGGAGGGGTGAGCCGCCAAGAAGCTGAGATGATAGAAGAGTACTTCCGTTAGTTCATACCCAATGAAGGTTGTCATGACGCAGAATCCTCAATCTCAGAACCCGCAGTTCCAGGCTCAGAACCCGTATTCAATGACCCCTCCGCAGGCGGCGCAGCCTGCGGGTCAGTATTCCGGTCACCAGGGTCAGCCCGGTCAGCCTAACCAGCAGAGCCAGGCAGGTTATTACCAGCCTCAGCAGGGCTACCCGGCTCAGGCACCTCAGCAGATGCAGCAGGCGCCCTTTGCACGCGGCGCGATTATTTCTGCCCGTAACCTGCACAAGTCGTACGGCAATAACCCGGTGCTGCGTAACGTGAGCCTAGATATTTTCCCCGGTGAGTCCGTGGCGATTATGGGTCCTTCCGGTTCCGGTAAGACCACCCTGTTGCACGCACTCTCGGGCATTATCAAGCTCGATGCCGGTTCTGTGCTGTTCAATGGCCCGGCCGGTCAGGTGGCGGTGGAGTCCCTCAGCGAGCGTGAGCGCACCTCCCTGCGCGCTAACTCGTTTGGTTTCGTGTTCCAGCAGGGTCTGCTGGTTCCCGAGCTGACCGCGGAGGAGAACGTCTCCCTCGCCGCGATGATTGCCGGTGTTCCCCGCCAGCAGGCGCGTTCCATTTCGGCTGATCTGTTGAACCGTCTGGGTCTGGGGCAGATGTTGGACCGCCGTATGGGTGAGATGTCCGGTGGTCAGGCTCAGCGTGTGGCGATTGCCCGCTCCCAGGTGAACGGTGCCCCCGTGACTTTCGCGGATGAGCCGACCGGCGCGCTGGATTCGAAGACCGCGCGTGAGGTGATGGCTCTGCTGCTGACCATGATTCCGCAGCAGGGTAAGACTCTGCTGGTGGTTACTCACGACCCGAACGTGGCGGCGGCGTGCTCCCGCGTGGTGTACCTGCAGGACGGTCAGATTGTGAGCGATCAGCGCAATAACCAGGGCGGTGTTCCCGCTTCCCAGAACCACGCTCAGAGCTTCGGCGCTCAGTCTCAGGCAGGTGCATAATGCAAATCTATGCTCTACTCGCCAAGCGAACCCTATGGAGTTCGCAGGCGATTCTTCCCGTGCTGGCTTTTGCCGCCTCCTCGGCACTGTTTTTGACGGTTGCCGGTGGTGTTCAGGCGCTGAGTACTTGGCTTGAGCACGCCAACGTTGACCACGAAATGATCAACCTGATGGGCATTCAGAAGCTCTACATGGGTTTGGCGTGGGTTGCCGCTCTGGTGCTGATTGTTCCGCTCTTTACCTTGGGCGCTTCGGCTGCTCGTTTGAGTGCCCGCCGCCGTGATGAGCGTCTGGCGTCCCTGCGTCTGATTGGTGCCTCCACGACCCTGATTGTGGGTCTGTCTGTTGCGGACGCGCTGGTGTACTCCCTCGTGGGTTTCATGATTGGTCTGCTTCTTTACCTGGTGCTGATTTTCCCGTTCGGCGCCCTACACTTCATGAACGTTCCGCTGGGTGCTGAGAATATGCTCCTGCCGGTGAGCGTGATTTTCTACTGCTTCCTGGGCTGTATGGTTCTGGCGGCTCTTAGCTCCCTCTTCGGTCTGGCGAAGGTCAGCATCAGCCCGCTGGGTGTGCGTACCCGCGCGAAGGCTGGTTCCGCCGGTTACATTGCTCTGGGTATCGGTGTTGTTCTGGTCATTGCCGTGATGATTCTGGCTTCGACCTCGAAGGGTTTTAGCATGTTCTCACCCTTCCAGGACGGCGGTGCCGATAGCGCGATTAAGAACCTAGCGATTTTCATTGCTCTGCCGGGTCTGCTGATGATGGTTGCTATCGACCTAATTGGTACCTTCCTGGTGTGGGCGTACGCAAAGATTCGTGTGCGCATGACCCAGAAGGCGTCGGTTCTGCTGGGTTATCGTGCGGTGCTGGAGTCCCCGCGCGGGGCGTGGCGTCAGGTTTCGGGTGTGGCGCTGTCGACCTTCTTGGTGACCTTCTTCGGCCCCATCCTGATTCTGGCGGGTGAGATGAACAAAACGGCGAAGGAGGTAGGCCCCGCCGCCGGCCCCTTCATGACCATCATGTCGGACATGTTCCAGGGCATGCTGCTCATGCTGTTCTTCTCGTACCTGCTGGTCACCCTCTCCGCAGTGTTGAACCAGAGCGCCGCCATTTACGAGCGTGGTTCCCTGTACTCTTCGCTGAATATGATGGGTACCCCCACGAGGATGTTGCAGGCTTCGCGCCTTACCGTGGTTTTCGGTCCGCTGGTGCTCATTAGCGTGGTTTCTGCGCTGCTGGGTCTGCCGCTGACGGCGTTGATTGCGGCGCAGGGTCTTTCCGGTGAGATTCTGACGAAGATGTTCGGTATGACCTTCGGCGCTATTGCGCTGGGTCTGGCGCTGGTCTATGTGGGCCTGTTGGCGACCATTCCGTTTATGCGTCAGGTGACTCATAAGCCGGTGTCCGCTCTCTAAGCTGTTTTAGCTTCTGCCCTCCCGTTGCGTTCGTTCTGGATGCGGCGGGAGGGTTTCTTCATGTGGTTTTCCGTTCTGCGGGCGAGGCGCAACCCCGCATGTTTTCTCACGCACCGGGCCACCGCTTCCATAGCCTAAAGCCCTGTGAGAGACTGACATTATGTTTGAACACACAGTACCCTCCGATTGGTTCCCCCGCTGCGCAATCTTCGACTGCGACGGCATCCTCCTCGACTCCGAGACCGTCTGGAACGATGTGCAGCGTGAGCTTTTCGCCCGCTGGTCTGTTCCCTTCACCGAAGAGGTGGAGCACCGCCTCACCGGCCTGGCAGCAGCCGATGTCGCCGAGGAGCTTGCTCTGCTCTCCTACGAGGCGCAGAACGGCCAGGAGCCGGACACCGCCTCCGCAGAGTACGCCGAGCACCATGAACGCGTGATGAAGGATCTGCTCACCACCGAGCACGAGGTTATCAGCTCCGGCGTGGACCTGATTGAGGGTGCGCAGAAGTTCCTGGGCTTCCTGAGCGAGCACATGCCGGTTGCGGTGGCGTCGAACTCCACCGCGAACATTCTGACCCTGAAAATGGAAAGCTACGGTTACACCCCGCTGGTGCGCACCTGGGTCAGCAGCAACGACGTTCCGGCCGGTAAGCCCGCCCCGGACATGTACCTGGAGGCGGCACGTCGCCTCGGCTTTGAAGGTCACGAGGCGCTGGCGTTCGAGGACTCCCCCGCGGGCGCGCAGGCGGCACGTGACGCCGGTACGAAGGTCATGATTTACGTTCCGGAAGGCACCGACCCGGCAAAGGCACCGGCCGGTTTTGGGCGCTTCGATTCGTTCAATGACCCGCAGCTCTGGGAGGCGGCACGCACCTGGATCGCCAAGCTTGAGGCGGCACAGCAGTCTGAGGCAGCTCAATAGTCTGAGGCAGCGCAGAACTAAGCACGTACCGCAGACGCCTCACCGCGCCACCGCCTCACCTGATAGGCAGCATCAAGAAAGACCCCCGGCCCGCTCCTCAAGGAGCAGACCGGGGGTCTTCTATGCTGTATCAGCCGTACCTACAGTACCTACAAGGCCTACAAGGGGCACGAGCTTATCGGCGCATAACCTTCTTGGCCAGGAAGTTACCGATGAACTGAACCAGCTGAACCAGGACGATAATAATCGCCACAACAGCCCAGGTGATCTCATCGTTGAAGCGCTGGTAGCCGTCCACAATCGCGATCTTACCCAGACCGCCAGCACCCACGTAACCGGCCATAGCGGACATATCCACCACGCCAATGACGAGGAAGGTGTAACCGAGGATCAGCGGGCCAAGCGCCTCCGGAATCATCACGGTGAACAGGATGGTCAGCTTTGAAGCGCCCATCGCACGCGCCGCCTCAATCACGCCCGGGTCAATGGAGACCATGTTCTGCTCCACGATACGGGCAATAGCAAATGCAGCACCGAAGCTCATCGCGAAGACCGCCGCATTCACGCCCAGGCGGGTACCCACCACGGCGCTCGTCAGCGGGCCCAAAGCCGCAATCAAAATAATGAACGGAATCGGGCGAATCACGTTCACCAGAATGTTCAGGATCGTGTACACGAAACGGTTCTGGAAGATGTTGCCCTCACGGGTGGTGTACAGCAGAGCACCCACAATCAGGCCGACCAGACCGGCGCACAGCATGGTGATAGACACCATATAGAACGTATCGCCGATAGCCGGGAGCAGCTTCTCGGGCAGGAACTCGGACCAGTCCGTCTTAGACGCAGCCAGCGGAAGAGTAGTAGCAAACATTTAGCGCACCTCCTGCACGCGGGCAACGGTCTTCAGTTCGGCAACGGCGGCATCAATGCTGGTGATTTCGCCAAGGAGTTCCAGGGTGAGGGTACCGTACGCCTTACCCTGCAGGGTCTCAATACCGCCGCCCACAATGTTGAAGCGGACGTTACGGGCGCCCAGGTAGGACAGCACCTTACCGAGCTCCTGGTTACCCTCCACGATTTCAACGTTGATGAGGTAACCCTTGTGGTTTGCGCGCAGCTCAGCCGCTTCCTTGCCGGTGGGGGCGAGCTTAACGGTGGTCGCAACAAACAGCTTTGCCACATCGGTCTGCGGGTTGGAGAAGACGTCATAGACGTTGCCCTGCTCCACCACGCGGCCGGACTCCATGACAGCCACACGGTCAGCGATGCTGGAGACCACGTCCATCTCATGGGTAATCACCACGACGGTCACGCCCAGTTCACGGTTCACACGCTTGAGGAGAGCGAGCACTTCATGAGTGGTTTCCGGGTCCAGCGCACTGGTGGACTCATCCGCCAGCAGCAGGGCGGGGCTGGTCGCGAGCGCACGAGCAATACCCACACGCTGCTTCTGACCACCCGAAAGCTGGTTCGGGTAATGACCTGCACGGTCGGCAAGACCCACGAACTCAAGCATTTCCAGGGCGCGTTCGCGGCGGTCCTTCTTAGACCAGCCGGCAATCTTCAGCGGGAACTCGACGTTACCGAGCACGGTGCGGGAGTTCATCAGGTTGAACTGCTGGAAGATCATGCCGATATTGGTGCGTGCTTCACGCAGTTCAGAGTCGCGCTTACCGGAAATCTGGAAGCCGCCAACGGTCAGGGTGCCGCTGGTGGTGGTTTCCAGGCCGTTGATGAGGCGGACCAGGGTAGACTTACCGGCGCCGGAGTAGCCGATGATTGCAAAGATTTCGCCGCGGTTAATGCTGAGGGAGACGTTGTCCACAGCAACTACTGCCTTGGGGCCGTTGCCGAAGACCTTGGAGACTCCGTCCAGAACCACCATGGGCTCGGTGCTGTCACCGAAGCTCTGTACCAGTTCACTCATAAGTTTGTATCCGTTGTATGTCGTGGTTGGGGCGCTAAAGGGCATTAACGCCGGTACGCAAAGGACGGTAAGCCTGTCGTGACCCGCATCGGGTGCTTAGACTTACCGCCTTTGCGTATGCCTAGAGGAGGCGTGTATTTAGAAGATTACTTCTTGGCGCGCAGCTTGGCTTCTTCGTTAGCCAGGGACTGACGCAGCTCGTCGGTGCTCACGTTGACCTCAACAGCGGTGCCGCGGGTCTCTTCCTGAACAACATCCATGACGGGCTTGGTGTGGAAGATTTCAACAATCTTCTTGTAGGTCTCGTCGTCAGCCTTGTCCTTCTGAGCAACGAAGAGGTTCACGTACTTGACAGCCGAGGGGTCGGTCTTGGGGTCGTCCTGAGCCAGGGCGTCTGCGGGCTTCAGGCCTGCATCCTTGAGGAAGTCGTTGTTGACGACTGCGCCGTCAGCGGACTCCATGCCAACCACGGTCTGGGTTGCATCGACGGGGGTGACCTTCACCTTGGAGTTAGCGGTGTCCACGTCGTCGATGGTGGGTGCGTCAACATCAGCGTTCTTGAAGGTAACCAGACCGTTGGTCTTCAGCAGCTTCAGCGCGCGTGCTTCGTTCACGGTGTCGTTCGGGATAACGATCTCGCCGCCCTGGGGGATGTCAGCCAACTTGGAGTGCTTCTTGGAGAACAGGGCCATCGGGTAGATGACGGTCGGGCCGACAATCTGCAGGTCCTTCTTAGCGCTCACGTTGTAGTTGGACAGGTACGCGATGTGCTGGAAGCGGTTCATGTCGATGTCACCGGCGTCCAGTGCGGGGTTCGGCTCGGTGTACGCGCTGAACTCCTTGAACTCAATGTCGATACCCTGCTTCTTAGCTTCTTCCTTCAGGGTCTTGTTGAACTTCTCGGAGCCAACCACACCGATGGTGACCTTCTTGGAGCTGGAGGAAGAGGAGGAGTTGGTGGAACCGCAGGCTGCCAGGCCAAAGACCATGGGGACAACTGCGAGTGCAGCAGCAAACTTCTTCACGGCTATGAATCTTTCTGTTGAATGATGATGCGTTCCACCGGGTGCTCACGTTGGTACTAGCACATCCGATGGGAATGATGATGGGACAATTACAGCATGCACAAGGGCGGGTGTGGAAGTTAATGGCTATTCATGAGACACAGAACGTCAAGGTCGTCATATTTTGTCACAATTCGTCACGCGGTGATTATTTCCAGGTCACAAAGCGTCATTGACGGTGTCATTGCCAGTGTATTCAGGCACACACAAAACGCCGGCCCGGGTACGAAAACCCAAGCCGGCGTCCATAGTGCCACCCGTTACGGGCGGGCGGGGAATCAACCTACTGATCGAACTCGCCCGAAGCAATCAGCTGCTCACGCACCTTACGGCGCAGAACCTTACCCAGCATCGAACGGGGCAGATCATCCACCACCACGATGCGGCGCGGAACCTTATAACGGGTCACCTTCGAATAGCAGTGCTCACGCAGAGTATGTTCCTGCACCACTCGACCCGGGGCGGGAACCACAGCGGCGACCACCATCTCGCCACCGGCGGGCAGTGGAATACCGACTACCGCCGCATCCGCGACCATATCGTGCTGCTTGAGGGCGACCTCAACCTCCGTCGGGGAGACGTTGAAACCGCCGGTAATAATGACTTCCTTAATACGGTCGACAATCTGAATGAAGTAGTCCTCGTCCAGGCGCACAATATCGCCGGTACGCAGCCAGCCCTCGGGGGTGATGGTCTTCGCGGTCTCGTCCTCACGCTTCCAGTATCCAGCAAAACGCTGAGGGCCCTTCACCCACAGCTCGCCCTCTTCACCATCGGGTACATCCTCGCCAGTTTCCGGGTCCACCACACGAATATCGGTGGAGGGGAACGGAACACCAATAAAACCGGCACGGCGAGTGTCATTGAGCGGGTTGCAGGACACCAGCGGCGCGCACTCGGTCAGGCCGTAGCCTTCCACCATGAAACCGCCGGACGCTTCCTCCCACTCGGCAACCAGCTCAGGCGGCAGGTTCATCGCACCAGAGACCGCGTAACGGATACCCTCCAGGGACACGCCGCGCTTCTTCGCCTCATCCATCAGGCGGCGATACACCGGCGGAACCGCAGGAAGAATGGTCGGGCGGGTCTTCTTCATCGCCTTCAAAATCAGGTCCATGTCCACGGTCGGGAACAGCACCAGGCGGGCACGGCACAGCGACGCAATCGTCACGCCCAGGGTCATACCGTAGGCGTGGAACAGCGGCAGAACCGAGTAAATCACCTCGTCATCGCCCGGGTTAATCCATGCCTCACCCATGCGGCCGTTAGACTCCAGGTTGCGGTGCGTGAGCATCACGCCCTTCGGCAGGCCGGTCGTACCCGAGGTGTACTGCAGCAGCGCAATATCGTGCGCGGTCGGGCGGCGATGCGACGGGTCAATACGCTCGCTCTTCACCAGCTGAGCCCACGACACCGTACCCGGCGCAGGACCGGTCAGCTTCTCACGCGAAGCACGCGCGCTCTTCAACGGCAGCTTCAGCGCGGTACGCATCAGCGCGGGCATCGCCGAAATCATGTTCACCGAATAAATATGGTTCGGGCGGATATCCGCCGGAAGACCCGTAATATGCGAGGCAATCTTATCCCACACAATCGCGACCTTCGCGCCGTGGTCCTCAAACATGTGGCGCAACTCCGCGCCCGTGTATAGAGGGTTATGCTCCACCACAATCGCGCCCAGGCGCAGAATCGCGTAGAACGCCGCAATATGCTGAGGGCAGTTCGGCAAAATCAGCGCCACACGGTCACCGGCCTGCACACCCGCAACGCGCAGACCCTCCGCAGCACGCTCAATCTGATCGCCCAGCTCCGCGTAGGTCGTGGTCGCGCCAAAGAACTCCAGCGCCACCTTGTGGGGTACGGTGCGGACCGCCTCGTCAATGAGGTGGCTCAGCGAAGTCTCGGGCAGCTCAATATCGCGGGCAGTCCACGAAGAATAATTCTTCAACCAGGGGCGATGCGCCAACGGATGCGCGCCAGCAGACGTGCCAGCCGATACGCCAGCGGGGGATGCAGGTGCCGCCGCATCCTGCAGGTTCGTGTTCTTCTGAGCCTCAGTCATGCATTGATTGTGCCTTCCCACACCCTCACGCTTCAACTCAGCACCGTTTCTTTCCACGCTGAAAATCACACGGTACACCCGCCCCAGATACCGCAATAAACACCGAAACACTAAGGCAGAACCCCGCAACTCTGGGATACTTAAAGCATGAGTAAACGACAGCAAGACATCACTGACGAACAGTTCAAGAAGCTCCTCCGCGAAATTTCCAAACGATTCGCTATCGCCGGAGGAGTCGTCATCCTGTTCGGAATGGCCATCATCGCACTTGCTTACCTTCTGGGAGGAGCCCACTAATGCACACCCCGCAGCGCCCCAACGGCGACATCTTCAACCGCATGGTCTCCGGCGCCGCCTACATGCCCGACGCCGAATGCGTCGCACAGACTAAGCGCATCCACGCTGCAACCGTCCTCGCCGAAGAACACTACGCACGCGGCGAGCAGGCACAGGCAATGCACGTCTACCGTGAACACCTCGGCCACCTGGGCGAGCACTCGCACATCCGCCCCGGCGCACGCTTCGACTACGGCGTGAACACCTATATTGGTGACGGCTCCTTCTTCAACTTTGGCTGCGTCTTCCTGGACGTCTGCCCGATTCGCATCGGCTCCACCGTGCTCGTCGGCAACAACGTACAGTTCCTCACCCCCACCCACCCGCTCAACCCGGTCGACCGCGCCGCATACTGGGAAGGTGGCGAGCCCATCACCGTTGAAGACAATGTCTGGATCGGTGGCGGCGCCATCATCCTGGGCGGTGTGACCATCGGCAAGAACTCCGTGATTGGCGCGGGCACCGTCGTCACCAAGGACGTCCCCGCTAACTCCCTCGTGGTCGGCAACCCCGGCCGCGTGGTCCGTACCCTGGACGAGAACGAACGCCCGGCATACCCGCACACCTACTCCGCAGAAGCCCTGGAAGAAGCACGCGCCTTCTACGCTGACCGCAACCGCTAAATCAGCACCCAGGACTAGAATCCAAAGGATTTAATGAACGCACAGAACAACCCCCCGCAGCAGCGCCCGGCCGCCGCGGCGTCCACCCCCACCGAAAGTGACCTGTGGGAGGCGGCATTCTCCTCCGACGACCCCACCGTGGTTCTGACCGATGAGGAGCTGAACGCAGCACGCCGCACCCACGAAAAGGCGCGCGAGTCGGCCTCTTCGGCGCAGTCCTCCGCACAGTCCTCGCAGGATGCGACCCGCCCCCTCACCGAGGCGGCTACCGCAACCCAGCCGCTCCTCTCCGCAAACAGCGCCGCTCAAAGTACAGACTCCGGTGCTGACTTGGGCGAACCCGCTACCGATAACCTCAGCTGGCTCGACAAGCCCGCAACCCCCAGCGCGGACAACGTACGCGGCGGCGCAGCCCCCGCTACCGCGCCTGCCCCCGCTACCGCACCTACCGCTGCGGCAAGCTACGAGGTGCCCGCGCCCGGCAACGCCCATGCGGCACCCAGTGCCCCGCAGGCTACCTCCTCAGCAGATGACCACTTCGTCATCCCCGCCCCCGCAGGTGATGCCGGTGCGGCTGGTTCGGAACCCATCCTCACCGCCGCAACAGCGCTGTCCATGCAGAAGAGCCGCTACTCCCGCATGCACCTGCTGCCCGGCCTGCTCGGTTGGCTGATTACCATCTCCCTCATGGACGGTGGCCTGTGGGCTATCCAGTCGTGGCTGGCCCTGACCGGTCAGAGCGAGTCCATCGAGTATGCCTCGGTGGTCTCCCACCTCTTCAGCGGCGCATCAAACGCCGTGCCGGTCGCGGTGGCGTTGAGTGTGCTCATCTTCTTCGCCTACCTGGTGGGCGGTTACGCGGCGGGACGCATGGCACGATTCGCCGGCGCGAAGCAGGGCATTGCCGTGTGGCTCTGGCAGATTATGGCGCTCATCATCGGGTCCCTGGCGACCTTCCTCGCGCCTCAGCTGTTCCAGAACGGTGTCGCGCACCTGTCCCTGCAGAAGCTGATTGCGGGCGATTTCGCGAACGGTCTGCTCGCGGTTCTGCTGGTTCTATCGTTGAGCTTCCTCGGCGCTATCCTCGGCGGCCTATTGGGACGCCTGTACCACCGCCGCGTGGACAAGTACCCGAGCGACCAGGTGGCACGCGAGGACGCCTAACTTAGGTTTCTAAGCGCGCACCTCGGCGTTAGAGAATACAGAAAACCTCCGGTACCTTA
>ERZ1674200.81-NODE-81-length-10768-cov-7.252217_pt1 | contig 10768 bp, 9 predicted proteins | sample MGYA00581308_ERZ1674200 | MGnify/ENA primary metagenome ERZ1674200 (study PRJEB41354, sample SAMEA4873321) | human saliva metagenome | biome: human-associated habitat [ENVO:00009003]; feature: mouth environment [ENVO:08000002]; material: saliva material... | reverse complement strand
GGGGACCCCACGTGCCCGGCGCATAGGGTTCGGGCTGGCCCTGGGTCTCCCAGAATGACAGGATTGGATCGAGGATCTTCCACGAGGCCTCGACCTCGTGCTGGTGGGGGAATAGGGGCGCAGACCCGACCAGAGCGTCCAGGATGAGCCGCTCGTAGGCCTCGGGTGAATCCTCCGTGAAGGCATGGCCGTAGGCGAAGTCCATGGTCACGTCGCGCACCTGCATTGACGTGCCCGGCACTTTCGCGCCAAGTTTGAGAGTGAGGCCCTCGTCTGGCTGGACGCGAATGACGAGCGCATTCTGTGCGGCTTCACTCAGGTCTGTGGTGCCGAAAGGAACGTGGGCCGAACGTTTGAAGATGACCGCGATTTCGGTGACGCGCTTACCCAGGCGCTTGCCGGCACGCAGGTAGAAGGGCACGCCCGCCCAGCGGCGAGTGTTCACGTAAAGCTTGACAGCGGTGAAGGTTTCGGTGGTCGAGTCGACGGGGATACCATCTTCCTCGAGGTATCCGAGTACCTTGTCGCCGCCTTGCCAGCCACCCGCGTACTGGCCGCGCGCCGTGCTCGCCGCCAGGTCTTCAGGTAGACGCACAGCCGATAGTACTTTCTCCTTCTCGACGCGAATCTCTTCTGGGGTGAAGTGGACGGGTTCCTCCATGGCGGTCAACGCCATGAGCTGCAGGAGGTGATTCTGAATGATGTCACGGGCCGCGCCAATGCCATCGTAGTAGCCGGCGCGCGTGCCGATCCCGATGTCTTCAGCCATCGTGATCTGGACTGAGTCGACGTAGTTGGCTTTCCAGAGGGGTTCAAACATGGCGTTCGCGAATCGCATCGCCATGATGTTTTGCACCGTCTCCTTGCCCAGGTAGTGGTCGATGCGGAAAACATCCTGCTCGTCGAAGATCTGCGAGATGACGTCGGAGAGAGCGCGCGCTGACTCGAGGTCGTGACCGAACGGCTTCTCGATGATGACGCGGCGCCACTCGCGGCCCTGGCGTTTGTTGAGGCCTGTGTCGGACAGGTGTTTGGCGACGACGGGGAAGTAGGACGGCGGGATCGATAGGTAGAAGGCGTGGTTACCGCCGGTTCCACGCACGCGGTCCAGCTCGGCGACGGTGTCGGCTAGATGACGATATGCTTCCGGGTCGTCGAAGGTGCCGGAGACGAAACGCAGTCCGGAGCGCAGCTGGTTCCACGTGCCCTCGTTGAAGCCGGTGCGCGTGTGGGCTTCGATGGAGCTGCGCACGTATTCCTCAAAGTCCTGGGGGCTCCAGTCGCGGCGGGCGAAACCGGTGAGTGAAAATGCCGGGTGAAGGAGGCCTCGATTGGCGAGGTCATAGATGGCGGGCAGGAGCTTCTTTCGCGCGAGGTCGCCGGTGATGCCGAAAATGACGAGGCCGCAGGGTGGTGAGACGCGTGGGAGCCTGCGATCTTGGGGGTCGCGCAGGGTAGGGATCGCGTTTGTCACGAGGTAACGCTCCATTCGCTGAGGGGGTTGGGACGAGGCCGGGGTCCGAACGCTTCGCCCGCGGGGGAGAGGAACGGGACTGAGGACCCATACATGTGTAAGAGAATAGGGCTGTTGGCGCGCACTCGCGCGCCAACAGCCCCTTCTACGACGAGGTGACTAGAAAGTCACGGCCGGGCGGCGTCTTGGATGGATTCCTTCGCGGCGGCGGCGACGTGCTCGGCGTCGATCCCGTATTCCTTGAAGAGGAGTTCGCCCGGCGCTGAGGCGCCGAAGTGCTCGATGGAGACCGCGCGGCCGGTGTCGCCGATCCAGCGGTACCAGGGCAGGGCCAGGCCGGCCTCGACGGAGACGCGGGCGCGCACGGATGGGGGCAGAACCTCGTCGCGGTAGGCTCGGTCCTGGGCCTCGAACCAGTCGAGGCAGGGGACGGACACGACACGGGCGGCGATGCCGTCGGCGGCGAGGGCGTCGCGGGCCTCGAGGGCCACGGATACCTCGGAGCCGGACGCCATGAGGATCACGTCGGGGGTTCCTTCGGTGTCGGCCAGCACGTAGGCGCCGCGCACCAAGCCTTCGGCCGTCGCCAGGTCGCTGTCGCCTCCGCGTGCCGGGTTGGGCAGGTTCTGACGCGACAGGATGATCGCGGCGGGGTGCGACTGTTCGAGGATTGCCTTCCAGGAGGCGACCGTTTCGGCGGCGTCAGCGGGACGCACGATCGCGAGGTTCGGGATCGCACGGTAAGCAGCAAGGTGTTCGATCGGTTGGTGGGTCGGTCCGTCTTCGCCGACTCCGATGGAGTCGTGGGTCCACACGTAGGTGACAGGTAGGTCCATGAGGGCGGCCAGGCGAACGGTGCCGCGCATGAAGTCGGAGAATACGAAGAACGTGCCACCGTAGGCGCGAGTCAAGCCGTCGGCGGCGATGCCGTTGAGGGCGGCGCCCATCGCGAATTCGCGCACGCCGAAGTGCAGGTTACGACCGAACTCATTGCCGCTGAATGCGTTCGTTGAACGGTGAGCGGGCAGGAAGGAGGGTTGCCCCTTCATGAAGGTGTTGTTCGAACCCGCGAGGTCGGCGGAGCCACCCCACAGTTCGGGCAACACGGGGGCGATTGCGTTGAGCACTTGGCCGGAAGCTGCGCGAGTCGCGATGGCCTTACCCTCTTCGAAGGTGGGCAGCGACGATTCCCATCCGTCGGGCAGACGCCTGTCAGTCAGGCGCTCGAGCAGTGCGGCACCGTCGGGGTTGGCTGTCTTCCACGCCTCGAAGCGTGCATCCCAGTGTTCGCGGTACTGCGCGACGCGTTGCGCGGCGCGCTCGCGAACCTGGGAGACGAGGGTCGGGTCGGCGTCGAACATCTTAGCGGGGTCGGCACCCAGGGCTACCTTCAGACCCGCCAGGGCCTCGCTGCCGAGCTTTGATCCGTGAATGCCTCCTGTGTTCTGCTTGCCGGGGGTCGGCCAGCCGATGATGGTGCGCAGCGCGATTATCGAGGGCTTCGTTGTCTCGGCCTTGGCGGCCTCCAGCGCGTCGTTGAGTGCGGCGGTGTTTTCCTCATAGGAGCCGTCCTCGCCCAGCCAGTTCACGCGCTGAACGTGCCAGCCGTAGGCTTCGTAGCGCGCCAGGACGTCTTCGTTGAAGGCGATAGAGGTGTCATCTTCGATAGAGATGTGGTTATCGTCCCAGATGACGGTGATGTTACCCAGCTCCTGTGTGCCTGCGAGGGAGGATGCTTCGGCGGAAATGCCTTCTTCCAAGCATCCATCGCCTGCGATGACGTAGATGTGGTGGTCAAACACAGATTCGCCCAACGGTGTGTCGGGATCGAGAAGGCCGTGGACGCGGCGGGCATTCATGGCGAAGCCGACGGCCGAGGCTATGCCGGTTCCCAGGGGGCCGGTCGTGATCTCGACACCCTTTGTGTGCCCGTACTCGGGGTGACCGGGGGTTAGGGAACCGGCGGTGCGCAGCTTCGCGATGTCGTCGAGTTCGAGGCCGAAACCACTGAGGTAGAGCTGAACGTACTGTGTGAGGGAGGAATGACCAGCTGAGAGGATAAAGCGGTCGCGGCCAATCCAGCGAGGGTCGGTCGGGTCAACGTTCATGACCTTGTTGTAGAGCAGGTATGCTGCGGGTGCGAGCGAGATGGCGGTACCGGGGTGCCCCGATCCGGCCTGTTCCACAGCGTCCGCTGCGAGAATCTTTGCAGTTCTGACCGCTTCGTCGTCGATATGGTCCCAGTGAAGTGTCACATCGGCCTCCAGTCTATGATGGCCCCTACGTTGGGGCGTGTAAATGGTTTTCAGGTCCGCATTTTAGCAAATTGTTCGTCAGCGGTTTGGCGGAATGTTAATTTTCGTGTTCCTCGGTTACTCTGGCACCATGATGGCGTTGGAAACACTCGTGAATGAATGGGTGGACTACTTGCGCGTCGAGAAGGGGGCATCGACGCACACGGTTTCCAGCTATCGGCGAGACGCGCTGTGCTACGTCCGTGATCTGCAAGAACGAGGCATCCGTAGCCTCGCGGAGGTCAGTGCCCGTGACATAGAGGACTACACGATGAGGCTCGCGTCTGGGGAGTTGACGGGGCGCGCGGCGGCGACTGCGTCGGTGGCCCGCGCCCAGGCTGCGATCCGTGGCCTCCACAAGTACGCGCTCACGGAGGGCCTCGTGGGAGTTAATCCGGCTGTCCACCTGCACGCTCCGCGTCAGGGGCGTCACCTCCCCAAAGCGCTGACGGTCGATGAGGTAGGCCGGCTCCTTGACGCTGCCCACGCGGACGACTCGGTGATCGGGATTCGGGACTGTGCTCTCCTGGAACTGCTCTACGCGACGGGAGCGCGCGTGTCCGAGGCCGTGTCCCTGTGCGCCGACGACTTTGATCTGGATGCCGAGGTGCCGGTGGTCCGCCTGTTCGGTAAGGGACGCAAGGAGCGGATTGTTCCCGTCGGATCTTTCGCGGTCGAGGCCTTGGGTGCGTACCGGGTGCGCGCCCGTCCTGCTCTGGCTGTCAGGGGTCATGGAACGAGCGCTTTCTTTCTGAATTCGCGTGGGGGTCCACTGTCGCGTCAGAGCGCATGGACGGCGATCCGGCGCGCGGCCCAGGCCGCTCAGCTGGAGGATAAGGTCTCACCGCACACGATGCGGCATTCCTTCGCAACCCACCTGCTTGAGGGTGGAGCGAGCGTTCGCGAGGTTCAGGAGCTTCTCGGGCACGCGTCGGTGTCAACGACCCAGATATATACGGCGGTGACGGCGGCTGCGCTGCGAGAGGTCTTCACCGTCTCTCACCCTCGGGCGCGTGGCACCGACGAGATAGCCCAGCGATGACATAGGATGGGGACGTGACCATGAATACGCATCCGACGCTGACACCCGACTTGCCCGCCGACCAGGTCGATTTTCCCGTGCCCGCGCCTCTGACGGGACACGGTCCCGCCCGCGTAATTGCGATGTGTAATCAAAAGGGAGGCGTCGGGAAGACGACCACGACGATCAACCTTGGGGCTGCCCTGGCTGAGTATGGTCGTCGTGTCCTCATCGTCGACTTTGACCCACAGGGTGCCGCCTCCGTGGGGCTGGGCATCAATGCTCTCGACATGGAGCAGACGATTTACACGCTGCTGATGAATCCAAAGGCTGACGTGCGTGCGACCGTGTGCCGCACGGCGACGGACAACCTGGACATCATTCCTGCGAACATTGACTTGTCTGCCGCCGAGGTGCAGCTGGTCAACGAGGTTGCGCGCGAAAGCGCCCTGGCTCGCGTGCTGCGCCACGTGGAAGCTGACTATGATGTGATTCTCATTGACTGCCAGCCGTCGCTTGGCTTGCTTGCGGTGAACGCGCTCACCGCCGCTCATGGCGTTATCGTTCCCGTCGAAGCAGAGTTTTTCGCGCTGCGCGGCGTGGCGCTCCTGGTGGAGACGATTGAAACGGTGCGCGATCGAATTAACCCGCGTTTGAAGATCGACGGGATCGTCGCCACGATGGTCGATTCTCGTACCCTGCACTCGCGTGAGGTTCTCCAGCGGCTACAGGAGGCTTTCGGTGACCTCGTCTTCGACACTCGCATCGGTCGCACTATTAAGTTCCCGGACGCGTCGGTAGCTACGGAACCGATTCTGTCGTATGCGCCCAACCACGCGGGGGCGCACGCGTATCGTCGGCTGGCGCGCGAAGTTATCGCCCGTGGTGACGCCGCCTAACCCGATTGAGATCCAGGGCGAACTTGAACTTTTCGCCGTTTCGTTGCCTGTCTTTGAAGGTCCTTTTGACCTCCTCCTGTCACTGATCGCGCGCCACAAGCTCGACATCACTGAGGTCGCGCTCGCGCAGGTTACAGACGAGTTCATCGCCTTCACGAAGGCTTCCCCCGACCTGTCGCGCACGACGGAGTTTCTTGTGGTCGCGGCAACCCTCCTCGATATGAAGGCCGCGCACCTGCTGCCTCGACTCGACGAGCAGGACAACACGAGCGGCGCGGATTTGGAGGCCCGTGATCTGCTCTTCTCCCGTCTCCTACAATATCGGGCCTTCAAAGAGGCCTCGAAAGACATCGGTGTGCGCCTGGCAGCCAGTAGCTCCTACATTCCCCGTGATGTCCCCCTTGAGGCACATCTCGCGTCCGTGCTGCCCGAACTCACGTGGTTCACGACGCGTGAGGATCTTGCACGGCTCGCAGCTCACGCTCTGTGCGCGTCACCGCCCACTGTCCAGGTTGCCCACCTGCACGACCCGGTCGTGCCGGTGCGCGAGCAGGTCCTCGTCGTCGCAGACAAACTCGCGTCGGTGGGGGAGATGAGCTTCCGGGAACTCGTCGCCGACGCGGCCACGCGCGCCGTCATCGTGTCGCGTTTCCTGGCGCTCCTTGAACTTTTTCGGCGAGGGGCCGTCGAGTTCGTCCAGGAGGGGGCGCTAGGGACACTGACAATCCGGTGGAGAGCCGAGGTGGACGCGAGCGACATCGACATTGACGAGGCGCGGCGCGGCGCGCGCACTGAGGACACGCCCGCCGCCGCGGGCGCCACGGCCTCGTCGACGGGGGAGAACACGCGGACGGTAGAAGGAGACGGTGACGATGACTGACGCGCAGCTGCGAGCACCGATCGAGGCGATCCTGATGGTCGCCTCCGAACCGGTGTCCGTCCACGAGCTCGCGGGCGCCCTCGAGGCGGATACAACAGAAGTGGAGGAGACGCTGCGCGCCCTGGCCCGCGACTATCTGGGGCAGGGAGAAGGGCCAGAGCGTGGCTTCGAGTTGCGTGAGGTCGCGGGAGGCTGGCGCATCTATTCCGCTCGCGCCTACGCCGACATCGTCGGTCGCTTCGTCGTGGGTTCGGCTCACGCGCGCCTGTCCCAGGCAGCCCTCGAGACCCTGGCGGTCATCGCCTACCGCCAGCCGATCTCACGCGCCCGCATCGCACTCATCCGTGGCGTGAACGTCGATGGCGTCGTGCGCACTCTCCTCGCCCGAGGCCTCGTGGAAGAGACGGGTGCGACACCGTCCGGGGCGCGCCTATACGGCACGACGGGGGAGTTTCTTGCGAAAATGGGAATGATGAGCCTGTCGGAGCTGGTACCCTTGGCACCCTACTTGCCTAACGCCGATGCGCTGGATGAATTGGAGGAAGAACTATGAGGGCTAACCCTTACACGGCCGGTGGTGTGCGCCTGCAGAAGGTGCTCGCCCGGGCTGGTGTTGCGTCTCGGCGTGCGTCCGAGCAGATGATCGCGGATGGCCGTGTGAGCGTTGACGGACAGGTTGTGCGCACCCAGGGTGTTCGCGTTGATCCTGCGACCCAGGTGATTCACGTCGACGGTGAGCGGCTGATTCTGGACGAAGCAAAACACGTCGTGCTTGCTGTCAATAAGCCGATTGGTACGGTGTCTACTATGAGCGACCCGGAGGGGCGTCCGACTATCGCGGACCTGGTCGCCGACTACCCTGAGCGCCTTTATCACGTGGGTCGTCTCGACATCGACACGTCGGGCTTGCTGCTGCTAACCAACGATGGTGAGCTGGCGAACCGACTGACGCACCCGTCTTACGAGATCCACAAGACTTACGTCGCGCGCCTACATGGCGACGTCAAGCCTGGTGTGAAGCGCGCACTGATGAATGGTATTGACTTGGAGGATGGTCCGATTAAGGTCGATTCTTTCCGCGTCGTCGATACTTACGGCGACATCACAACCGTTGAGATCGTCGTGCATGAGGGCCGTAACCGGCTGGTGCGGCGCATGATGGAGGCTGTCGGCTATCCGGTGCGCGAACTCGTACGTACGGGCTTTGGCCCGATTTCTCTTGATCATTTGAAGCAGGGCACGACGCGCCGCGTGAAGGGTAATGCGCTGATCGCACTGTATGGGGCTGTCGGCCTGTGACCGGTTCGGGCGTAGGTTCTGTGCCGCGAGTTGTTTCCACGGTCGGACCTGTTTTGGTGATCGGGTCCGGCCTGTTGGGCGCATCCCTTGGCTTGGCGTTGCGCGCCGGGGGAGTGACTGTTTACTTGGAGGATTCCTCGCCTACCTCCCTGCGCTTAGCGTCCGACGTAGGCGCGGGGGTTCCCTTTGGTGATGTCATCGACGAGGCCGGGGTGGCCTATGGGGATGCGGGGACGGATGCGTGCGGCTACGAGGCGCCGCGTCTCGTTGTGGTAGCTACGCCCCCCGATGTGGCCGACCGTGTCATCGTGGATTCGTTGGTGAGGTTCCCGGATGCGATCGTCACGGATGTTGCGTCAGTCAAGGATGCGGTTGTCGCGGACGTTCTGGCAACTCTCGAAGAGCGAGGCATTGAGGATGAGGCTCAGCGCTACGTGGGTTCGCACCCGATGGCTGGTCGGGAGCGTTCCGGTGCCGGCGCGGCGGATGCAGATCTGTTTTATGGGAGGCCGTGGGTCATTGTGGCCCACGAATTCACGTGGCCGCGGGCGGTGCTGGTCGCTCGTGCTCTCGCCACGGATGTTGGCGCGGTGCCTTTGGAGATGAACGCGGGTACGCACGATCATGCGGTGGCTCTTGTTTCTCACGTCCCGCAGTTGGTGTCGTCGATGCTGGCAGCACGTCTTGTCGATGCTCCCGCCCAGGCGCTGGGTCTTGCGGGGCAGGGCCTGCGAGACACCGCTCGTATCGCAGCGTCCGACCCGCGTCTGTGGACGGCGATCTTGGCGGGCAACGCTGGTCCCGTCGCGATGATCCTGCGCGACCTTCGCGGTGATCTGGATGATTTGCTGCTTCATTTGGAGGCGGCCGCCGAGCTGGGGCCGTTGCGAGGTGGCAGCGTGGGGGCGATCAACCGTGTGATGACCGCCGGTAACCAGGGGGTTGCTCGCATCCCCGGTAAGCACGGCGGGGCTCCGTCGCGCTACCAGGAAGTTGAAGTGCTTATCCCCGATGAGCCTGGTGCGCTCGGTCGTCTCTTCACTGAGCTGGGCGAGGACTCGATTAATATCGAAGATCTCGTGCTTGAGCACTCTGCGGGCGCGCAAGCCGGTGTCGCTCGCATCATGATTGATCCGGCGGTCGCTGACCGCTGCGCCGCTGACCTGCACGAGCGGGGTTGGCGGCTTATTTCCCATTAGTACGACTTCGACGAGGAGAATCGACGGATGAACGACTCAATGCGCCAGGACGCGATCTCACGCGTTGGCATCACCATTGCGATTGACGGGCCGGCCGGTTCGGGTAAGTCCACGGTCTCCAAGGAGCTGGCATCGCGTCTGGGCATCGGCTATCTCGATACGGGTGCCATGTATCGCGCCCTCACATGGTACGTGTTGGACCGGGGAATCGACGTGGAGGACCACGACGCGATTGCGGCTGCGGCGCACGAGATGGTGTTGCGCCTGGAGTCCGACCCCTCGGACCCGCACGTGTGGGTGGGTGACACAGAGGTGACCGAGCAGATTCGTGAGCCTCGTATTGCCCTCGCGATCAAGCATATTTCGACGAATTTGGCCGTGCGCGCGTGGATGGCAGCTGAGCAGCGTCGTCGCATGATGGAGGCGCGTGCGCAGGGTTCTGGCATGATTGCCGAGGGACGTGACATTACCACCGTCGTCTGCCCGGATGCGGATGTTCGTATCTTGCTGTTGGCTGACCAGGAGGCGCGCCTGCGTCGACGGACGCTGGAGCTGTACGGTGACGCGACCGAGGAACACATGGAGATCGTGCGCGCTCAGGTTGAAGGCCGCGACAAGGCGGACTCTACTGTGTCTGAATTTATGACGGCGGCTCCCGGAGTGGAGACGGTGGATTCGACCGGCCTGGACATTGCTGGCGTGTGCGAGGCGGTTCTTGCCTTTGTGGATGATGACCTGGCATCGAGAGAGGCGTAGGCTCCGGCTCACAGGGGTGCCCCCAGCGTGACATCACGCTGGGGGCACCCCTGCTTCGCGTTAGCAGCGCGGGTCCTTACCTCGACGCTCTGTTATGGCCGCGTTTTTTCAACAGGCGCGTGCGCCCGTCGTTCCCTCAGTGCCCAGTTGAGGTGGGGCCGTAGGGCGCGCCGCCCTGCGGGGTGTTGCCCTGCCATCCCTGCGGGGTGTTCCCCTGCCCGTTGTTGGGTATCGGCACTGTGTTGCCGTATTGCTGTTGGGGATTGGTGCCTGGAGTGGGCAGACCGGTTCCGTATTGTGTGCCTCTGGCATCGCCGTTGGATGCCAACATATTGGCGGCCTTGATGGCTTGAATCTTCTTGTAGACGGTGTAGGCGGCAAAGGCGGCGCCGACAACCACTATGATTGCGATCACCGGTTTCGGCACACTACTGTTGCTCGAGCCACTTCCGACCCGAATGCGGAAGCGGCGGCGTGCGGGAGCGAGGACTGACTGGGATGAGGAGTTTGTACTCGCTTCGATGACGGGTGTGGTCGTGGACGACATCTGGGCGTAGCTGGTGTTAACGGTCGTTGGTGTGGGGGCAGCGTCGGTGGGTATGCCGGGAATGAATAGAGGCAAGGTTGCGCATGCGAGAGCAGCGGCGCACGAAAGAAGTCGGCGAACTGTCATTGGGGTTCCTCCAAAGGGAGCATGGTGTGAATGGGTGAGTTTCAGTGTAATCCAAAGCGTGTTGCTATGGCCAGTAGCACTGTCTTATCGTGAGGCTGTGCGTGCGTGCAGGGTCCCCGGCCTTCTTCAAGTTATATGTGGTGTGGCACACTTCAATCGGGTTGCGTTCTTCGCTGTGGTTGCGCTATAGTTCTACAGGTCGCTTCGGCGACAAACTAAATACGGGCTGTGGCGCAGCTTGGTAGCGCACTTGACTGGGGGTCAAGGGGTCGT
>ERZ1674200.80-NODE-80-length-10851-cov-10.754076_pt1 | contig 10851 bp, 11 predicted proteins | sample MGYA00581308_ERZ1674200 | MGnify/ENA primary metagenome ERZ1674200 (study PRJEB41354, sample SAMEA4873321) | human saliva metagenome | biome: human-associated habitat [ENVO:00009003]; feature: mouth environment [ENVO:08000002]; material: saliva material... | reverse complement strand
ACGATGATGAGCATTCCGGCCAGGGCGATAAGAAGGGGATCCACAGGTTAATTGTATTGTGCGCAACCCCTCCAGCACCGTTGCCACCTCACCACAGCGGCTACGCGCACGGCGAACTCGCACGAACCACGCCCACCCAACTGCGCTCCATACCAGTCCCAGATGTCAAACAGACCCATACGAGCCGAGCGCGTTCTATCATTAACGCATAGGATAGAGGAGGTTCTCATGACCGCTTACGACCACTCGTCGGGGTACACCTACGGTACCGATGCCGTCCCCACGTCCCCGCTCACACTCGAGGATCTGCGCCAGATTGAGGCCGCAGCGCACGTTCAGCCCGGTGACGCAGAGCTGCTCGCACGAGCAGAACCCATCCTGGCGCCGCATGCCATGGACATGGTCGACACGTGGCGCGGGATTCTGGCTCAAAAGACGTATCTGGCAGCCCATTCCGCGCACCCGGACGGGCAGCCGAATCCCGAGTACGCGCAGGCGTCAAAGCCGCGATTCGCCCAGTGGATCATCGACATGTGCACGCGCGAGCGGGACCAGGCGTGGTTGGACTACCAGTACCTGATCGGCGCCCGGCACATGTCCGCAGCGAAGAACGCGGCGGATGGGGCGGACTCGACGCCGTTCGTGCCCCTGCGCTACGTGCTCGCTTTCATCGCTCCGACTGTGGAGGTGGGGCATCGTCTGCTGGCGGAGGGGTTCGAGGGCGAAGAGCTGAGCGCCGTGCGTGACGCGTGGACTCGCGCGGTCACCGTCGCCGTGACAGTGTGGGCGTATGCCTACCGCGATCACCCCGAGCAGTTCTGACCCGACGCTCGCCACCTATCGCTGCCCCATCGGTCGCCTGACGCTGGCCGCGCGGGGTGGTGCGCTCGTCGGCTTGTGGGTGGCCGGGCAGCGCTTCTTCGGGCATCCCTTCGTCGTCGACGAGGCCGTGGCCTCTTCCGCGCAGTCGGTGTCCTCCCTCGATGGTTGCGGGCGCGACGCAGGCCTTGGAAGAGACGAGGACGCGGCCGCATTGGCTGCGGCCGCGTCCTGGTTGGACGACTATTTCGCCTGGCGGGTCCCTTCCCCCGCCCGCGTGCCGCTCTCGCCTATGGGCAGCGAGTTTCAGCTCCGCGTCTGGGAAGCCATGAGCGCCATTCCCTACGGGCACACAATGACCTACGGCCAGCTGGCGTATCGCCTGCGCGAGGCCGGGGTCGCCGCGTCGGCGCGCGCAGTCGGCGGGGCGGTGGCGCGCAACCCGTTGCTCCTCATTCGTCCCTGCCACCGCGTGGTCGCGTCTACCGGCCCGGGCGGCTATGCGGGAGGTGCCACCCTGAAACGTTGGCTCCTCGAGCGCGAGGCAGCCACGGCCTCGTCCCTTTCGCGAGTCAGACCCGCACCTGACCTGCCCTGATCGCCTCGGTCGCCGAGGCCTCGTAGACGGGCTGCCCGGCACGCGATCCGCGCGTTAGCCCTCACCCGCACCCTGCGCAACCAGGTCCGAGGGCAAGGCGTTGGGCTTACGATCGGCGATATCCTTGGCGAGCATGCTGGCATCGCGGCGCAGCTGCTTGGAGTCCGCAACCGACGCTCGGGAGAGCTCCCGGGCCTTTTCGCGATGCTCGTCCGTGTACTCCAGGTGATCGGCATGCTTGTGGACCAGGAGGCGAATGAGCTTGCGGCGCAGCTTCTCCTCGTGCGAGACGCCCGCGCGCTCACGCAACCAGCCCGCAGCCAGGACCACCAGGAGCGCGACGCCCAGCCAGCCGATGATCGGATACATGCCGCCGATCAGCTTCTTGAAGCCCATCAGCGAGGCCGCATACCCCAGCGCGACAACGCCCATGAGGACGATGCGCATGCGCTTTGTCGACCCACCCGAGAAACGACGCGCCGTCGCGAAGAAGAGCGAGAAGACCGTGTTGTAGATGAGCGCGAAAATGATGAGGGTGTAGACGAAGGCGAAGGCCGGGTGAATCATGCGCGCAATCTCGAGGGCCGGCACGTTGACGTCCCAGATGCGGTCCATGTTCAGGTAGAGGGCGAGGGCATCGCCGCCAATCACCAGGGCGATGATCGCGCCGCCGATACGGCCAGCAAGGCGAGCCTCGCGGATGCGCAGCACCGAGCCGCCCAGCACGAAGGCCATGCCGATACCGTTGACGACGCACAGCGCGAAGTAGTTGATCGCCGAGAACCACAGGTTCGGCAGAGCCGGGGTGACCTTCGTGGCGGTCGCATTCAGCTCGGCCACGCTCGGGTGCGGGGTTACCAGCGAGTAAATGACGAGAATGACGATCGCGATGACGATCATGGGCGTAAAGACGCCGATCACCTTCATGATTCGATCGAAATCCAGGAAGGCGGTGAGAATCACGAGGCCGGCGCACACGGCACTGCCAGCCCACGCGGGCAAACCGAATTGCTGCTCAAGGTTCGCGCCCGCGCCCGCGAGCATCACGAAGCCCATCGCGAAACCAGAAAAAACGAGCACCACGTCAATGACGCGGCGCACGGCAGGGTGAGTGATGCGTTCAAAAACTTCGTCGTGGTGGCCGGAGCGGAAGTAGGAACCCAACTGGAGGGCGACAACGCCGAAGATGATGTTGAGGACTCCCAGGGCGGCGATTCCAATCAATCCGACGGCACCGAAGGAGAGGAAGTACTGGAGCAGGTCCTGGCCGCTGGCCAGGCCAGCGCCGACGATCACTCCCACATAAGCAAAGGCAACAGAGAGGTACTTTTTCGACATGGCGGTCCTTCCGATCGCAAACATGCACCGAGGGACGACCTAGTTCCTCGGCAAGCGCTGGTTTGACAGCGCCTGCCGCCATTCTATGCAGAATTACTTATAGTTGATTAAAGATAGCCTTACTCAAGCTTGTACAAACGGGACTAAATACCTAACACTCAACCTAATCCCACGAAAACGGCGCTTTGAGATCTTGGTCTCAGTCGAGGTTACAGGAACCTACCTGCCCCGATCCGCGGGCGTCAAAGCCCCCTTACAGACAGAGAGGCCCACCCTTCATGAATGAAGGATGGGCCTCGACTTGTGCAACGACTAGGCGTTTGACTGCCCGTTTTCGAGCGCTTCTTCCACCAGCGCCTCGTCGACCGGCAGCTCGGTGCGGGCATAGGCAGCCGCGTCATCCTGCGCATCCGCGACGTCAAGCCACCCGAGAAGCGGCGTGCCGTCGAATAGAACAAGGGGAAAGCAGTGTTGTAGATGAGCGCAAAAATAACGAGCGTGTAGACGAAGGCAAAGGCCGAGGCCTCATTCCACGGTAGACGTTCGACTGGGAGCACGACACGTTCATCTGACCCCCTTCACACTCGGGAATGTTCATCCAGACACAGATGTGTACACAAGGTACTAAACTGACACTATGAACACACTTGCCACAACCCTATCGACTCGGGAGCTGCGCGCGAACCTCTCTGACGTTCTCGGGCGAGCCTCCTACGGCGGCGAACGAATTGGTGTGACGAAAAACGGCCGCCTCACTGCGATCGTGATTGGCGTCGACGACTTGTTGGCCCTGGAAGAACTCGAGGATGCGCGGGATCTCGCGGCCTTCCGGGAGGCGGTGCGCAACGACGACGGGCAGCGCGTGAGTCTGTCCGACCTGCGCGCTGAACTCAACGACTAGCGATGTACCGCATCGAATTCACCTCAGCGGCAGCGCGCCAGGTACGCAAGCTGGACCGCCCGGTGCGAACCCGCCTACTGGACGCCATTGAATCGCTCGCCAGTTCTCCTCGCCCCGACGGGGTCAAGAAGCTCGCGAGCACGGAGAACGCGTGGCGCATCCGTGTCGGCGACTACCGGATCATCTACTCCATCGAAGACGACGTCCTCGTTGTGACGGTCGTGCGCGTCACACACCGCCGAGAGGCGTATCGCTCGTAGCGTCACTTGCCTTCGAGGAGCTGGATCGGCGGGCGCGGCGCCTGCATCGCGTTAATCGGCGCCTCGGGATCTGCGTAGCCGAGCGCGAAACCGGTGATGAACTTGTAGCCCTCGGGAATCTCGAACTCCTCATCGACGGGCGCGCGCCAGGTGGCCAGGATGCCGACCGGGCACGAGTCAATGCCGCGCGACTTGGCGGACAGGAACAGTGTCTGGAGCATCAGGCCGGCGTCCATGGCGCTCCACGGGAGCATGTCCTCATGAACGAAGACAAAGCCCATGACGGGCGCATCGAAAGCCGTCACGTTGCGACGGTTCACGCGGTTGCGCCCTTCAATATCCGCGCGCTCAACGCCGTAGATGCCGTAGAGGAGCTTCGCGACCTCTATCTGGGCGGGGCGCAGCTCGTCCGGGTAGCGCTTGCGCACCGGGAAATCACCGTCGGGCACAGGGATCTCCACCGTCACGTCCTCAGCCTTGCGCGCATGGGCCTCGATCTCCTCATCGAAGAGTCGCCCGTAATGCTCGCGCAGGCGCTGGGCGCGCGCGCCCGTGGCCAGGGCGACGCGGAAAGCGCGCGTGTTAGACCAGGACGGCGCGGTCGTCGCATCTGCGAGAATCGCGTCGAGAACCTCGGCGGGGACCTCACGGTCCGTAAAGGCGCGCGTCGAGCGGCGCGAGGCGGTCAGGGCCGAAAAGTCGTTCATCTCTGCGTTGAGTGTCATGCACCCAGGCTAACCCGGCCTCGTTCCCCGATCCAGCAGGCCCGCCCACCGGACAGCGACAATCCCTTCCTCGCCGACAACTGGTGGCTAGTTGTCCGAACGCTCGTAGGGGACCCGGAAGTAATCGAGCATCACCGCGAAACGGTCCTGCGCACTCAGGCACGTATCCACGAGGAAACCATTCTCTTCACCCCACCTCTCCAGACCTCGGTAGTAGAAGGCCTTCAGATCGTCGGTGATGATGAACGGGACGACTCCCGCCGCGAGGCACTGCTGAAGCATGAGGAGCCTACCAACCCGCCCGTTACCATCCTGGAAAGGATGGATGCCTTCGAAGCGCACATGCCAGTCCAGGATCTGCGTGAGAGAATCAACATCGTTGACGCACTCGAACAGAGGCCGCATATGCTCAGCAACATCAGCGGGCGCGCTCGTCTCACGCATCGCAACCTCGTTCGGCAGACGCTTGTAATCGCCGACCGCAAACCAATCAAGATCAGCCTGGATGCTCCCCTGCTTCAGTATGCGATGCAGATCCTTCACATATTGCTCGCCAATAGGAGTTCCGGCGCATTCGATGACGCGATCGATAGCGCGGAAGTGGTTCCGCGCCTCGATAATGTCATCGACTCTCAGGCCCTCTCCGCCAACAGTCGCCGTCTCGAAGATAAGACGGGTCTGTTCCTCGGACAGCTGAGAACCCTCGATGTGATTAGAGTTATAGGTCATCTCCACCTGTAGGCGGTGGTAGACGCCCCCACGCACACCTGCATCTTTTTCGTCGCGAAGCCGCATCAGCAGCGCCGAACGACGCGCGCCGATCTCAGTTTCACTCACGACAGGGCCTCCTTTTGCATGACAGTATACGTGCAAGCCCTCTCGTGAGGCTCTTAACAGTAGGCGCATCGAAGGACCAGCCCATGTCGACACACGACAACACAATCAACCGAGACTCGCAGGCTTATTGGAACAAGCGGGCCGCGACGTTCACACGCAACGCGACCAGCGACTACGAGCGCTGGCTCCTGGATCTACTCGCACTCGAGGCGGGCGACGAAGTGCTCGACATGGGCTGCGCGACGGGCACACTCGCCGTCCCCCTCGCCCGCGCCGGGCACCGCGTCCACGGCTGCGACTTCGCCGAGGCGATGCTTGCGATCCTCGACGAGCGCGCGGCCGCGGAGAACCTGCCGATCATCTCCCACCTGCTCGCCTGGGAGGACGACTGGGAGAATGCGGGCCTGGGTAAGGACAGCGTGGATGTTGCCTTCGCGTCACGCTCCCTCATGAGCGGGGACGTCTTCTCCGCCGTGCGTAAGCTCGACGCGGCGGCGCGCTCACGCGCGGCTGTCGTCGTGCCGGGCAGCCCGCTCCCCTCCCGCGACCCGCGCCTGCTCACCTACCTCGGGCGCGCCGGACGCCCACCGCGCATCGTCCGCGACGTGACCCGCGCACTGGCTGCCATGGGCCGGACCCCGGTAGGCGCGAGGACCCAGACCTTCCGGCCGATGCGTTTTTCTTCCTTCGACGAGGCCCGCTCGGACCTTCGCCGCCTGGCCGGCCCCGAGCCGTTCACCGCACGCGAGCAGCGACTTTTCGACGCCTACGCGGAGCAGCACTTCGCGCACGAGGCCGTCACCAACGCCTCGGGCGAGAGCGCTGAGCAATGGGTCCTTGACTACAAGCTTCCCGTCACCTGGGTGTTTATCGGCTGGCGCACCGACGGGAGCGCATGGGCGTAGCGGGCCCAGGCCTCGTCCCCGAAGGGCTCACTCCGCGTCGGGGCGGCGCCTGCGCGCCTTGACCTCGGCGCGCCTCTTCTTGTCGGCGAGGCGGCGCAGCTTGGACGCGCGCGTCGGCTTCGTGGCGCGACGAGGCGTGGGCGGGGTGAGCGCTGCGCGCAGGACGTGCGCGAGGCGTTCACGCGCGGCGGCGCGGTTGCGGCGCTGGGAGCGGTGCTCGGCGGCGGTGACGGTCAGGACGGTGCCGACCAGGCGCTCCCCAAGCTCACGCAGGGCGCGCTCGCGCTGTTTCTCGTTGAGGGCGCTCGTCGAGCCCAGGTCCAGGCTCAGCTGAACCCGCGAATCCGCCGTGTTGACGCCCTGGCCGCCGGGACCCGACGCGTGGGAGAAGCGCTCTTCCAGCTCCCCTGCGGGTACGACGAGGCCGTGCGGGCAGCCTGGCCCAGCGGGAATGCGCAGATCGTCCATGCACTCTAGTGTGCACCACTCACCCCGGCCCCGGCCTCGTCAATCCACGCGCCTTCATGTACGTGAATACCGACGTACGTTTATACGCAGATTCTCACGTATAACACTCAGGCCATGAGAGCTGCGACCCGGTCCTTGAGGTCGGGCAGCACGTCGGCGTCGAACCAGGGGTTCTTTTTCATCCATATCTGGTTGCGCGGCGAGGGGTGGACCAGCGGGAAGTACGTGGGCAGATAGTGCTTGTAATCGCGTACGACGTCCGTGAGGGAGGCCGAGGACTTCAGGTCCAGGTAGCGCCTGGTCGCGTACGCGCCGACGAGGATCGTCATATCCAGGTGCGGCATGAGCTCGAGCAGGCGCGGGTGCCATTTGTCGGCGAAGTCCTTGCGGGGTGCCAGGTCCCCACTCTTTCCGGTACCCGGGAAGTAGAAGTCCATGGGGACGATCGCGAGCTTGCCCGAGTGGTAGAACGCGTCGCGGTCGACGCCCATCCAGTCGCGCAGCCGGTCGCCGCTGCGGTCGTTCCACACGATGCCGGTCTCTTCTGCGACTCGCCCCGGCGCCTGACCGACGATCATGATGCGGCAGTCAGGCCCTGCGAAGAACAGCGGCCCCACGCCTCGCTTCGTGTACGAGGCGTTGGCCGGGTCTGCGGCAATCTCCTCGGCGATTTTCTGGAAGCGCGGATCCGTAATCTCCGGTGTCATACGCTCAGGGTATGCCACGTCCGCAGACAAACCGCCACCAACACGTCGGAGGTCACACGCCAACGAGCGGGCGCAAGGCAGCAGATCGTCCCCGACATACCGGGCACACTCACACGCCGAACACACGCCGAATACACGCCGAACACACGCCATAGTTCCCCACAAATGTCGCACGTAATTCCCCGACACGCATTTTCACCGACCCCCTTGAAACCCCGGAATTTCAACGATCACAATTCAAATCCTGAAAGATCGGCGGGGGAATTACGTGCGAAATTAGTAGGCACGCGCAGCGCGGGAAGGACCACACCGATTAGTCCCCGCTGCCCGGTCGGGCCTACAGTGGGACTCATGAGGGCATCTGGAATGCAGGCGAGGGGCGACCAATGAACACGAGGTTCGTCAGGCGAACATCCAAGCGGATGGCAGCTATCGTCACATCGCTCACGATCGCTCTCTGCCTGTTCGGCCTCGTGCTTATCGCTCTACCCTCCGGGCACGAACAGAAAGATCCCGCCCCCATCGCCTACGACGAGGACGAGGACCCCATGTCCGAGGCCGTCGCTGCCCTGCTCGACACGGCCTCGTCCCTGCACGGGTCGATCGACATTCTCACCTACGAACAGGGATACGACGGGAACACCTACAGTAAACGGGCCTACGTCTACGTACCTGCCTCGTACTCTCCCAACCACCCTGCGAACGTGCTCTACCTGACGCACGGATGGTGGGGCAACGCGGCGGGATTGGCCGACGGGGTTGCCCCCGTCGTTGACGAACTGGAAAAGTCAGGCGAGGTCGCGCCCACGATTGTTGTGTTTGCGACCTACTACCCGGACAGGTCTTTTGCGACCGACGACTACGAGGATGATTACGTCCTCAATCGTTTCTTCGCGACGAGTGAGATCGACACGCTCATGAAGGAGGTTGAAACCCGCTACACGACCTTCGCGCACGGCGATATGTCTGACGCCTCGCTTCGAGCCTCGCGCTGGCACCGCGCGTTCGGCGGTTTTTCGATGGGTGCGACGACCACGTGGGATGTGTTCTCCCTGCGCCCGCAGTACTTCTACGGGTACATGCCGATGGCCGGCGAGTCGTGGATTGGACGCGAGGAGGACGCCGACGAGGCGCGCATCGCGGAGCTGGTGACCGCGGGGGCGCTGCGCGAGGGCTATGGCCCGGCCGACTTCCGTATCCTGGCCTCCGTCGGCTCCGATGACCCGGCACTGTGGGATATGAGTCCGCAGCTTGACGAGTTCCACGAGGATTACCCCGAGCTCATGACGGATTCCAGCCTGCAGCTGTGGATTGACGACGGGGAGGCCCACTCGAGCGCATCGGTCGCCCACCAGGTCGCGCACAGCCTGCCGCTCCTGTTCCCCGGCAGATAGGAGGCGCCACCCACGCCGCGTGAGAGCAACGCGCTGTGCCCCGACCTCGTTCCTTCTTGTCAGGGACGAGGCCGGGGCTGACTTGCAGATCAGGGGGCCTTATGCGCGGGGCTGGCGCTCCGCCCACTCGCCGAGCCTCACGCGCGGACCTGTGAAGAACGGAGTGTCCTCGCGCACGTAGAGACGCGCCTCGGTGTAGCGCTGGGCGTGCATGACGCCCTCGAGGCGATCCAGGGTGTCGGCCTCGAACGCGAGCACCCACTCGTAGTCGGAGAAGCCGAAGGCCGACAGGGTCGAACCCTTGACGTCCGGGTACTGCGAGAAACCGTTGCGGCCGTGCTCAGCCATGATGCGGGCGCGCTCTTCAGGGGCCTTCAGGTACCAGTCGTAGGAACGCACGAAGGGGTAGACCATCGCCCAGTCGCGGGGCGCGACGCCGCCGAAACAGGCGGGAATGTGGCGCTTGTTGAACTCGGCGGGGGTATGCAGGCCCATGCACGACCACACCGGGTCCAGGAACTTGCCCAGCGCGCTCGCGCGCAGGCGGTGGTAGGCATCCTGGAGGACCTCGGGGTCGTCGTCGAGCCACCAGACCATCAGGTCCGCCTCGGCGCGGAAGCCGGACACGTCGTAGAAGCCGCGGATTTCCGCGCCCGCGCCCTTCACGTAGTCCAGGGATTCGGCGACGATGCGGCCGCGCTCGCCGTCGTCGGCGGGCAGGGACTCACCCAGCGCGAACACGGAGTAGAGGGCGTAGTGCGCCTTGTTGTTGACCTCGTCGAAGTCAATGTCGGTCGCGTCGCGCGGGTCGGTGACGCGGGCACGGGCGGCGTGCGAGTGGGGCGTCGCCTCGGTGCCCGCGTGGCGGGCCTGGTGGCGCGCGGCGTGCTCACCGACGCGGTCCGGCACTCCTGCGGGATGTCCCGGGTTTTCCGGGTTCTGCTCGGGCGGCACGACGGCGCGGGGATGCGGGGTAGACATGGGGTCCTCCTGGGTTGGGGCTGGGTGACCGGCGGCTCGGGCGGGCGCGCCGGAAGAATGAGGGGCGGTGCCGGGGTGGGTGCTGGCACCAACGGACGAGGCATGGCCGGGGCGCGCCGGGGAAAGGCAGCAGTCGCTCGGGCAGACGGTGTGGAAGGGGCCGGTGCCCGTAACCGTCACGCGCGCGGGCCTCTCGCCTCGCGCCTGGGCGGCGCGCTCTTCGAGCACGTCGACCAGGGAGGACACGAAGCCCGGGTCGGTGGACACAGTGTCGGCGCGCTCGTAGGGAATCCCCAGGCGAGCGGCGGTCTCCTTCGCCTCGGTGTCGAGGTCGTAGACGACCTCCATGTGGTCGCAGATGAACCCGATGGGGACGACCACGACGCCGCTCGGCGCCTTTCCATTCACGGCATCCAAGGCCGCGGCACCGCCCGCGATTTCCTCGAGGAAATCGTTTATATCGGGTTCGAGCCAGCGCGCCTGCGGGGGCCCGGAACGCGAGCAGTACACGAGGTCGTAGCCCAGGTCCGCGCGCCCGAGGATGCGCCGCAGCTCCGGCATGATCGCTTGGATAAGGGCGTGGTGCTGGGCGACGTAGCTGATTTCGCTTGCGGGCGTTCCCGCCGGCGACGAGGCCCCGCTCCCCTGCTGCTCACCATGATCGCCCGAGGCATCCACGGCCTCGTCAATCGAGGAGCGGAAGGGGAAGGGCGAGGATCCCGCCTCCATGCTCACGGGGATGGAGTGGGTGACGAAGACCAGACGGACCCCGGAGGTATCGACGCCGCGCGCCGCGAGGGCCTCCCACGCGCGCCGGACGGACGCGATCTGCGCGCTCGCCATGCCGGGGGTCGAGTAGTAGGGGCGGACCTTGTCCACGATGATGTCGGCGTCGGGATTGTCGGCGCTGTCCTCGGC
>ERZ1674200.79-NODE-79-length-10905-cov-5.700184_pt1 | contig 10905 bp, 7 predicted proteins | sample MGYA00581308_ERZ1674200 | MGnify/ENA primary metagenome ERZ1674200 (study PRJEB41354, sample SAMEA4873321) | human saliva metagenome | biome: human-associated habitat [ENVO:00009003]; feature: mouth environment [ENVO:08000002]; material: saliva material... | reverse complement strand
CTACCACTTTAGATACCTGATATACGATGACAAGATTACTACTCTACTCCGCCCTTCTTCTACTCACATTCATTCCTCAGCATCTCCTTGCACAGCAAAGCAAGGTCATCGAACTCAAGATCACGGGAGAAGCCACAGAGTTCGATAAAGACCAGCAGATGCGCCTCATACGCGTCTCTGATGGAGTGGTCGTAGATAGCGTACCTCTCAAGGCGCGTCGCTTTGAGAAGGTCCTACGCCTCCCGACCAGTGAGCCTTACTATGAGCTATGCACCGATGCAGGCAGTCGCGTCTATCTCTTCCCAGAGCCAGGTGCACTCAAGATATCCTTTGAGCGCGAGGTGGCCTTAGGCACTCCCCTCAATGATAAGTTCGCCCAACTGATGGAGAAGAAGAATGAGCTGCTTAAGCGCCGAGAGGAGAAGGAGCGTACATTGAGCAGAGACAAGAGTATCTCCCAGCTGGAGTTCGCCATGCTAGCCGACAGCCTGCTCTCCAACTACGATGCCTCGCTGGCAGCCGTCTATGCGTCCCAGCTCAAGGAGCATCCCGACGATGCCGTAGGACTCTTCTGTCTCCGAGCCGTACTACGCACGATAGACGACGATACTCAAGCGACCAAGAATCTTGTATCTCAGGTCTCCAAGAGGCTTACACAAGATGAGGAAGTCAAGGAACATCTGCAGCGCATTCAGAAGAATGCCACCCCTCCAGGCTCAGACCTTGATCCAGCCATCTATATGCTACGAGGAACGGACATAAAGGGACAGCCCGCCGCACTCCGTGACTACCTCGGCAAGGGGCACTATACCCTCGTGCACTTCTGGGCCTCATGGTGTCCTCCTTGCAGAGAAGAGATGGCTGAGCTCCGAGCATACTACATCACCTACGGCCGGCAGGGACTGCAGATCGTAGGCGTAGGCATGAACGATGACTATACTGCCCTCTGCAACGAAGCAGAGCGCCAAGCTATCCTGTGGCCTCAAGTATTCCTCGATAAGTATCAGCGTGTAGACGGGGTCAAGTATATCCCTCGCCTAATTCTCTTCGACCCCAAGGGGAACTGTATCAATACCAATGTACCCCGAGAGGATGCCGAGGATACTCTCGAAAAGCTTGCGAGATCTATGGGCGGCAAGCTCTAAGTAATCACATATACATAAAGGCTCGCCCCCTATCTGAGGCACCCATGCGGTGACCTGAGATAGGGGGCGAGCCTTTTCTTTGTCTTTACGGAGCGGAGCGCTACTTCTTGCGAGTGTGTTGCTTCACCTTCTGCTTGAGTAGCTCCTTGAGGTACATACCCGTAGCGGACTCAGCGCAAGAGGCGACCTCCTCGGGTGTGCCTTCGGCGACGATGTAGCCACCCGCCTTACCACCCTCAGGGCCCATATCGATGACCCAGTCGGCAGCTTGGATGACCTCAAGGTTGTGCTCGACGACGATCACCGAGTGCCCCTGATCGATGAGGGCTTGCAGAGCATCCAGCAGGGTACGGATATCGTGGAAGTGTAGCCCTGTCGTCGGTTCGTCGAAGATGAAGAGCGTGGGGAGCTTCTTCCCCTTCCCGAGATAGTAAGCGAGCTTGACACGCTGGTTCTCCCCACCAGAGAGCGTAGAGCCAGACTGCCCCAGCTTGATATAGCCTAAGCCTACACGCTGCAGGGGACGGAGCTGGTCGATGATCTTCGACGTCAGCTTGGAGGACGCACTATTCGCCTCGAAGAACTCGACCGCCTCATCGACGCTCATATCCAGAAGCTGGGAGATATTCACACCGCAGTACTCGGCTTCCAAGAGCTCCTTGCGGAAGCGCAAGCCCCGACAAGCTTCACAGGGCAAGGTGATGTCCGCCATGAACTGCATCTCAATGGTGATGACGCCTGCCCCCTGGCACGTCTCGCATCGTCCGCCTTCCTTATTGAAGGAGAAGTAATAGGGCTTGAAGCCCATCTGCTTCGAGAGGGGAAGGCCTGCGTACAGCTCACGAATCGTATCAAAGGCGCCGACGTAAGTGACGGGGTTGGAGCGGGAGCTACGGCCGATATTATTCTGGTCGACGTACTCGATCTGACTGATAGCACTCAGGTCTCCCGAGATACCTCGAAGCTCGAGGTTGTCCATCGGCTCCTTGTTCAGCAGGCGAGAGACACCTTCGTAGAAGAGCTCACGCATCAGGGTACTCTTCCCCGAGCCACTGACCCCACTGACGACAGTGAGTGTATGTAGGGGGAAGCGCACAGTGAGGTCCTTGAGGTTGTGCATCGTCGCACCATCGACCTCGATATAGCTATTCCATGGACGGCGCACCGAGGGCAGAGGAATGGTCTCACGCCCCGTGAGGTAGGCAGCCGTATAGCCTGGTGTTTCCTTCGTTATTTCGGAGGCAGGGCCAGCATAGACGACCTCACCGCCATAGCGCCCTGCATCGGGACCGATGTCGATGATGTAGTCGGCAGCACGCATCATCTCCTCATCATGCTCGACGACGACAACTGTGTTGCCCAAGTCTCTCAGACGGTGAACGACACGGATGAGGCGCTCGGTATCACGCTGGTGCAGACCTATACTCGGTTCGTCCAAGACGTAGAGCGAGCCTACGAGGCTACTTCCGAGCTGCGTCGCGAGGGTCACTCGCTGGCTCTCCCCACCGGAGAGGGTGCTGGAGAGTCGGTCAAGGGTCAGATAACCCAAGCCGACCTCATCGAGGAAGGTCAAGCGAGAGCGGATCTCATGAAGTAGGCGCTTTGCTATGAAAGCGTCTCCTTCGGGGAGCTGGAGATTATCGAAGAAATCACGGGCTTCCCAGAGGGTCATTGAGACGACCTCGGAGATATTCTTCCCTCCGACCTGGACGCAGAGGGCATCGGGCTTGAGTCGACCACCACGGCAAGAGGGGCAGACGGTCTTCCCCGTGAAGTGCGCGATACGCACGCGATTCTGAATCTTATGGAGCTGGCTACGCAGGTAGTCAAAGTAGGGAGTGATCCCGATAGGACCATACTCCTTCGACGGGATGCCCTCCCACAGCTGGGTCTTCTGCTCCTCTGTCAGCTCCTCATAGGGGCGATGGATGGGGAAGTGTAGCTTCTCAGCATAGCGAATGAAGAACTGCTTCCACTCCGACGAGACGACCCCACGCCAGCAGGCGACGGCATCATCATAGACCGAGAGTGTAGGGTCGGGAATTACTAAGCGGTGGTCAATACCCACGACCTTCCCGAAGCCTTCGCACTCGGGGCAAGCACCGATAGGATTGTTGAAGCTGAACATCTCGGGGCTGGGCTCTTGGAAGACTCGCCCGTCAGCCTCGAAGATATTGCTGAACTCCTGCAAGCGCACGGGTTGGCGCACTCCATCCTTCATCTCCTCGATAGCCAGAGAGCAGATGCCTCGCCCCTCGAAGAAAGCGGTCTCTACGGATTCGCCAAGGCGATCCACGGCCTCCAGCTCTTCACTGAGAGCCAAGCGGTCGATGAGCAGGTAAAGCCCTTCGGCACGATCATCCTTCCACAGCAGCGCATCCTCAATAGCGACGATGCCGTCTTCCGTCCAGAGACGACTATACCCCTGCTGCAGCTGGATCTCCAGATGAGCCGCGAGTGAGCGCCCTGAGGGGATATGCAGAGGGACGATGAGATAGACGCGACTCCCTATGGGGAGCGACTTGATGTAGGTCAGCACGTCCTTCACCGTATGCTTGCGCACCTCTTCTCCCGTCGTTGGGGAGATTGTATGCCCTACGCGAGCATAGAGCAGACGGAGATATTCGTAGATCTCCGTTGAGGTGGCTACAGTAGAGCGGGGGTTACGGCTGACGACACGCTGCTCGATAGCGATTGCGGGTGGCAGACCACGTATCCAGTCGGCCTCGGGCTTTGCCATACGCCCGACGAACTGACGCGCATACGAGGAGAGGCTCTCTACATAGCGGCGCTGCCCCTCAGCATAGAGTGTGTCGAAGGCCAGCGAACTCTTCCCCGAGCCACTCACGCCTGTGACGACGACAAGCTGCCCGCGGGGGATCTCGAGGTCTATATCCTTGAGATTATTGACACGTACGTGGTGCAGGAGGATATGCTCGGCCGTATCTTGGCGGTCGGCGGGTGTGGTGGGCGAAGTCTTCTTATTTAGTTTACGAGCCATCGAAGCTGAGTAATAGGCAATATACGGGGCGAAGGAGGGGCTTCTACCCCTCGCAAAGGACGCTTAACTATTCTTACAAAAATACGAATTATTAGCGCGCTAATCACTGATAAGAATAGGTGGACGAAGCTACCACCTCGAAATCCCTACCCCCTATTGGGGCTGTGAGAGGATCATCCCTTCGGAGTGAAAAGCTGAAAGCAGTAGTGGTATGACCTCCTATGAGTACAAGAATTAGTAGCGGACGAATAGCTGATAAGTTCGATCTACGTGCGTGGCTCTAATATCTACGTGCGTGGACATTTGGATTTGCGTACGTGGTCCTTAAGACTACGTACGTAGACGAAGGAAAACCACTGCGGGCAGCTACTTTTTTATTCACAGAAAGACCATTTTCCTCTGCTGGATAAGAAAAATCCTCGTATTGGAGTGAGGGGCTCACGCTACCACAAGTGAGAGATGCTACTATGGGAGGACGGGCGTACTACACGCCGAAAGAGCTATACCGCATCGTGAGAATCGCAACATGAGCACCCCTACTATGATCCTCTCAACCTTCGGTCTATACCGTATATTGATATATCGTATCTTTGCTATCGGACCATGGAGCCTCGAGGATTCAAAGCTCCTCTCCTCTTACACACAACCCAGTATACTATGGCATACTTAGAAGTAGATCACGTGACGAAGCGCTACAGCGAGCATACCGCCCTCAATGAGGTCTCACTGAGTGCCCACGAAGGACGCATCTTCGGGCTATTAGGACCGAATGGTGCAGGCAAGAGTTCGCTCATCCGTGTCATCAATCGCATCACAGCCCCCGACAGTGGCGAAGTGCGTCTCGAAGGTCGCCCCCTGCGAGAGGAAGACCTCTTCCATATCGGATACCTCCCCGAGGAGCGTGGGCTCTACCCCAAGATGAAAGTCGGCGAACAAGCCATTTACTTAGCACGCCTCAAGGGGCTTAGCAAGTCAGATGCCCAGCAGCGAGTCAAGGAATGGTTTGAGCGTCTGGAGATCACGTCATGGTGGGACAAGCGCGTCGAAGAGCTCTCGAAGGGAATGCAGCAGAAGGTCCAGTTCGTCACGACCGTCGTGCATGAGCCCCGCCTGCTGATCTTCGATGAGCCATTCAGTGGCTTTGACCCCGTAAATGCTGAGGTACTCAAGCGCGAGATCCTTGCCCTCAAGGCCAAGGGAACGACCCTCATGCTCTCCACCCACAACATGCAGAGCGTCGAGGAGCTCTGTGATGACATCACGCTCATCAACCGCGCCGAAGTCGTCCTCTCGGGTCAGACAGCTGAGATACGCCGAGCACACGGCTCTCATACCGCACGTGTCGTCTATGAGGGAGAGATCTCCCCTACCGACCTATCTCATCTGAATATACTGGAGCATGAAGAGCGCGAATACTCCCACGTCCTGCGCGTACAGCTGCAGCCCGAGGAGGAGCTTCGCTCGATCATCGGTCAGCTCCCCTCTGCCATCCACCTCCAAAGCATCGAGCTGGAATACCCCTCGATGCATGAGATCTTCCTCGAAACAGTCCAAGCTAAATAGTATCTGGTATGAATAAGCTACACCTCGTCATCGAGCGCGAATTCACCACACGCCTCCGTAAGAAGTCCTTCTGGGTGATGACCTTCGTCATGCCTATCCTGATAATTGGCCTCGGCTTCGTCCCAGCTGCTGTATCCTCGATCAACGAGGTGGACCAGCAGCAGGTGGCTATCCTCGACCATACAGGACGCTATGCCTCCCTCTTTGAAGGCAACGACAGCGACAGCTACCGCTTCGTCCGTGTAGACCGCCCCTTAGATAGCCTACGCGGCGAAGCCTCCCAAGAGGCAATCACGGCTATACTCGAGATCCGAGACGATCTCTTGAAGGACCCAAAAGCTATCAGCCTCTTCTCTTTCAAGCAGCTACCACAAGGGCTGGAAACTTATATCAATGAGGTGCTCTCCCGACACCTCACCGAGGAAAAGATCCGCTCGTACAACATCCCCCAGCTGCAAGAAGCTATACAGGAGAGCCAAGTCCAACTCCATGTCTCCACATATAAGTGGGGCGAATCTGGGGATGTCGATACGTCGTCCAGTACTGTAGCCAGCATCATCGGCGTAGGCCTTTCATTCTTCAGTTACTTCTTCATGATGACCTATGGAGGCATGGTACTACAGGGGGTCCTGGAGGAGAAGAAGAATCGTATCGTCGAGGTCATCATCTCCTCAGTACGCCCTCAAGAGCTTATGCTAGGCAAGATCATCGGGATAGGTCTCTTGGGTCTCCTACAGATCGCCATTTGGGCCATTTTGTTCTTTGTAGGAGCACAGATCGCCCAGGCATTCTTCCAATCAGAAGTCATAGGAGGAGCTTCATTCCTTAGCCAGGCCACGACCTTCTTTGCTGTACTGCAGGGTGTGAACTTCGCAAAGATTCTGATATTCTTCATCCTCTTCTTCGTGGGTGGCTACCTCTTCTATGCATCCATCCTCGCGGCTCTGAGTTCGCTGGTAAGCTCAGATGAAGAGGCATCACAGATGATGATGCCTGTCGTCCTCCTCCTCATCCTCTCTATGTATGCAGGTATGGGGAGTGTAGATAATCCTGATGGCACCCTCGCCTTCTGGGCTTCATTCTGCCCCCTAACGTCCCCCGTGGTGATGATGGTACGACTGCCTTACGATGTACCTCTCTGGCAGCCCCTTCTTAGCCTCGCTATACTATATATCACCGTCTTCCTGACGAGTGCCCTCGCAGGGAAGATTTATCGTACCGGCATCCTCATGTATGGCAAGAAGCCATCAATGCGTGAGGTATGGCGCTGGATTACTTACAGACAATAGCATCCCATTACCCCAACTATGATTCACTTCGTATCGCTGGGCCCTGGAGATCCAGAGCTCATCACCCTCAAGGCCCTTCGCACCCTACGCGAGGCCGACTATATCTACACGCCCGTCCCTGTCTCTCGCAAGGGACGCCATGCCTCGAAGGCCGCCGAGATGATGCTCTCACTCGGCATACGCGAGGAGCAGATCCAACTCTACGACCTCCCGATGAGCAAGGACCGCGATGGTGCCCTCGAGGCCTATGAGATCGTAGCCCGAGAGGCCTGCGAGAAGCAAAAGGCCGAGCCCAGTGCCCGTATCGCCATCGTCGCTGAGGGCGACTGTGGCTTCTACTCCTCCTCCGCCTATATCGGAGAGCATATCGAGCAAGAGGGCTTCACCACAGAGCAGATCTGCGGAGTACCAGCCTTCATCGCCTGCAATGGCCGCCTTGGAGGTCAGCTTGTGCAGCTCGAGGAGCAGTGTACAGTCATCCCTGGCGAAGCCACTCGTGAGGAGTGGGACCGTGCTTGGCAGAGTCGTCACACCATCGTCGTGATGAAGGGCTCACTCTGCGAAGCGGAGATCAAGTCAGCTATCGCCCAGCACCCCGATCGTAAGTGGCATTACTTTGAGTTCGTAGGTATGCCGAAGGAGTACATCACCTCCTCTACGGATGAGATTCTCCAGCGGGAGTTCCCCTACTTCTCCATCATCATCAGCAAGCGCCGATAGGGCACCGCACCAAGCACCTCAAGCAGCGAACAAAGTCTATTTCAGCAGATTATACTATCTTTGCTAACGAAAGCGTTCTCTGCTTGTAGGCATCTTTTGCCTACAGCCCGTCCGACGTGGAGGGAGTCAAAGTCAAGTACTGACTCCCTCCACCTCGGGTGTTTAAGGTCCTTCCCACACGGGGGAGATAGCCTGCCTCACCTAAGTTAAGACAGGATGATTCGATTCAAGAAGTCATGCACTACCCTCGTAGTAGCAGCCCTCACTACCCTCCTTGCCCTACCCGCAGGAGCCACCGACCTCAACTCCACCCACGACGGAGCTCTGACCACAGAGACACACACCCAGCACACGGAGGCCTCACTCTTAGAGCTCACTACAGAGCTACAAGCCCCCGCACCAGCTCCCGCCCCCAGAAAATCAAGACATAAGCGCTCCAGCAGACGATATGCTGCAGGAAGGAGTCGCAGCTATGGCTCACACTATCGCCGTCGCAGTGGCGGCAGTGGCTTCTCCTACGATAAGATGGAGATAGCCTCCTCCACCCCCGCTCTCATCAAGTCCGTCGTAGACCATGGGCAGCAGCTCTTAGGTCTACGCTATCGCACCTCAGGCGTCGCTAAGTGGCCCCTCGACTGCTCAGGCTTCGTCAGCTACATCTATTCTCTCGAAGGCATCAAGATCCCTCGCTCCTCGAGTGGTCTCGCCGTCTATGCGAATAATATCAAGGATCCTAAGCCCGGTGACCTCCTCTTCTTCAAGGGGCGTAACCGCAGTGCCAACCGCGTAGGTCATGTGGCTATGGTCGTCAGCAATGAGGATGGCAACATCAAGATGATGCACAGCAGCTGTAGCCGCGGTATCGTCATCGAGAACTTCAACAACAATACCTACTACACCTCACGCTATGTAGGCGCTGGCCGTCTACCCGAAGTCAAGGAGCACTGGAAGGGTGTCCCTATGGCCCCCGAATCCTTAGACTAAGTATGCTTCAGGTCGAGCAACTCACCAAGAGCTTCGGGGATCGCGTCCTCTTCTCTGATATCTCCTTCTCCATCGAGCGTGGGCAGAAGGTCGGGCTTATCGCACCCAATGGTACGGGTAAGTCCACCCTTATGCATATCCTGCTCGGCAGAGAGCCACAAGACTCGGGGACCATCACCTACGAGCGTGACATCAAGCAAGCCTTCCTACCACAGCTCCCCGATCTCCCCGAGACGGGGACGATACTCGAGGCGTGCTTCAGCCCCTACGATCCCGTAGCTCAACTCACCCTCGTTTGGGAGATAGCCGTAGAGGCAGGGGATAGCCAGACGATGGAGCGCCTCCTCCCCGAGATGGAGGCCAAGGGAGCATGGCACTATGAGCAGCGTGCTAAGGAGATCCTGGGTGCACTCGGCATTCACGACTACCAGCGCTCCGTCAAGGGGCTCTCTGGCGGAGAGGCTAAGCGCATCGCCCTCGGGAGCACGCTCATCAGCCAGCCCGACCTCCTCTTCCTCGATGAGCCGACGAACCATCTTGACCTCAAGAGCATCGAGTGGCTCGAGAGCTACCTCGCCCGCTCCACGATGGGTCTCTTACTCATCACCCACGACCGCTACTTCCTTGACCGCGTCTGCAACCAGATCATCGAGCTCGATGGTGGGCGTCTCTACCGCTATAAGGGGAACTACGACTACTACCTCACCAAGCGCGAAGAGCGTCACGAGCAGGAGGAGCAGTCTCGTCAGCGCGCACTCAACCTCTACAGACGAGAGCTCGAGTGGATGCGCCGTCAGCCCCAAGCTCGCGGGACGAAGGCACAGTACCGCATCGATGCCTTCCACGAATTAGAGGCCAAGACCCGCCCTGCTCAGCGCACGGATGAAGTACAACTCGGCACCTCATCGACCCGCATCGGGAAGAAGATCTTCGAGGCGCACCACGTCAATAAGCGCTTTGGCGACAAGGTACTCCTGCAGGACTTCAACTACGTCTTCAGCCGCTATGACAAGGTCGGTATCATCGGCGAGAACGGTGTCGGTAAGACCACCTTCCTCCGTATGCTCCTCGGCGAGATCGAGCCTGACTCAGGGCGCTTTGACATCGGAGAGACTATACGCTTCGGCTACTATAGCCAAGAGCCTCCGACCTTCGCGCCCGAGAAGCGCGTCATCGACATCGTGCAGGAGATCGCTGAGAACTTCGAGCTCCCCGCAGGAAGCACCCAAGTAGAGCGCCTCTCCGCCTCCCAGATACTTACGCGCTTCCTATTCCCTCCCGAGCGCCAATACACCCCTGTTGAGAAGCTCAGCGGTGGCGAGCTACGCAGACTCTATCTGTGCACCGTGCTCGTCACGTGCCCGAACTTCCTCGTCCTTGACGAGCCTACCAATGACCTTGACATCCTCACGCTACAAGCACTCGAGGAGTACCTCGCGGACTTCGCAGGCTGCGTACTCATTGTCAGCCACGACCGCTTCTTCATGGACAAGGTCGTGAACCACCTCTTTACCTTCGAGGGGGCAGGCGTCGTACGTGACTTCCCTGGGAGCTACACCCTCTATCGTATGAAGCGTGAGGAGGAAGAGCGCCAAAAGGCTGAGGCTTCACAGCCCCGTAAAGCAGCCCCCCAGCCAGCAGAATCACGTCGCACAGCAAACCGCCCTGCACGCCTCACCTATGCTGAGCGACGAGAGCTCGAGGAGATCACAGCGCGTATTCCCCAGCTTGATGAGGAGAAGACATCCCTCGAGGCCAAGCTCTCCACAGGCACACTCTCACACGAAGAGCTGATGAAGGCCTCGGAGCGTATCGGTGAGCTCATCGAAGAGATGGACCTACTTACTCTGCGCCAACTCGAGCTGGAGGAGAAGGAGGCCTAACATACCCCCGACTATTTATTCACTAATCACATAGAAGTCTATGATAACGACAGACCAGCTCAATGCCCTGCTGGAGCGCAAGACTGCGCTGAGGAGGTATCTTTGACGTCGATAGCCGACGTATCCAATTAGAAGAAGAAGAGCTTCGTACGGCAGACCCTTCCTTCTGGGAAGATCGCACTCGCGCTGAAGCACAGATGCGCAAGGTCAAGGACCTTCGCAAGTGGATCGCCTACTATGACGAAGCTGAGCGCCTCGTCGAGGAGGTAGCCCTCGCCCTTGAGTATTATAAGGAGGCGATCACCACCGAAGAAGAAGTT
>ERZ1674200.75-NODE-75-length-11131-cov-6.008216_pt1 | contig 11131 bp, 7 predicted proteins | sample MGYA00581308_ERZ1674200 | MGnify/ENA primary metagenome ERZ1674200 (study PRJEB41354, sample SAMEA4873321) | human saliva metagenome | biome: human-associated habitat [ENVO:00009003]; feature: mouth environment [ENVO:08000002]; material: saliva material... | reverse complement strand
CCCACTCCCCAGCTGTTCATACCTCAGCGGGATTCAATTTAGAGGCGGAAGAAGCCCTCCACCGCGCGCGTCATGTACGCCATATCGTCCACATGGCACATCTCACGCATCGAATGCATCGACAGCAAACCAATACCCACATCCACGGTGCGCATACCCAGGCGAGTCGCCGTAATCGGGCCAATCGTCGAACCGCACGGCATATTGTTATTCGACACGAACTCCTGATACGGCACACCAGCCTTCGCACACGCCGCAGCAAACACGCCAGCACCCACCGAATCCGTCGCATAACGCTGGTTCGCGTTAATCTTCAACAGCGGGCCACCACCGGGCAGTGGCTGAACGGTCGGGTCGTGGTGACCCTGATAGTTCGGATGCACCAGGTGACCGGCATCAGCCGACAGGCAGAACGACGCCGCCACCGAACGGCGGTACTCCTCCGTGCTCTCACCGCGCGCAGCGGACAGGCGCACCAGAATATCCTCCAGGAACGGGCCAGCCGCACCACTACGCGACTCCGAACCAAGCTCCTCATGGTCGAACGCCGCAAGCATCACGGTCTCGGTGGCGTGCTCATCCGCGTTATCGGCAACGTAACGCTCCAGGGCGGTCAAACCCGCATGCACCGAAGACAGGTTATCCAGGCGACCGGAAGCGAACAGCTCCTGATCCGCACCAAAACGGCGCGGCGGCTGCGAATCAGCGAACAGCAGGTCGTAACCCACAATGCTTTCCGGGTCGACCGGCTCGCCGTCAATCACGTGCTTCGCCATGTAGCCGAGCACGTCATTCTCTGCCGGGTCCACACCCCACACGGGGTACATGTTGAACTGCTTGTCCAGCACCAGTTCGTTGCGCTTGTGGTCCAGGTGCGGTGCCAGCTGCGGGATGCGCGCAATCGCGCCGGTGCGCACCAGGCGGTCCTTCAGCTCCCCGCCCTCAAGGACGGTGAGGCGGCCCGCCACGCACAGCTCGCGGTCCAGGAAGGAGTTCAGCAGTGCACCACCGTAATTCTCCACGGCAATCTGGTGCCAGCCCTTCGTGGTGATGGAGGAGGAAGGCTTGACCTTCAGGGAGGGCGAGTCGGTGTGCGCACCCAGCACGCGGTAGCCGCTTGCCTTCTGCGCCTTCGCGCCGCCAGCCCAGGCGATAATCGCGCCGTCACGGACGACGAAGTGACGGCCGGTTGCGATCTGCGGGTCCCATGCTTCGGTCTCTACAAGCTCGGTGAAGCCTGCTGCTTGCAGGCGGCGCGCTACCGTGCGCGCGGCGAGGTAAGAGACCGGCGACTCCGCCACGAATGCGGCGAGGTCTTCAATATTTTTTACAGCATCAACAGTCATGGTTTAACCCTACCTTTTCTTGGGTGTTGACGGGGTGACCGGGGCGGGTAGTCCACGCGGCGTGGAGTATGAGCCCTGGTGAGGCTCGAATGGAGCGGGGTGGGCGGGCTGGGGCAGCTGGGCTAAAGCAACCCACCAAATAGCCTATTTATCAACCTTGAGCGGTTGTGTTTCACGTGAAACCTCGCCGCGGCGAGCGCGCGCGTTGAAGATCAGGCAGGCGAGCACCACGTACACGCCTTCCAGCGCGATGCCCTGCAGTGCATCCACGGGGGTCACACCCTCGGAGGCGAACGGATCCAGACCAGCCACCATGGACAGCAGCATCAGGATCACGTTATTTGCCACGTGCAGGCTGATGGAGGCCTCCAGACCGCCGGTGTACCAGCAGAGGAAACCCGCGTAAATACCCATCGCGAGAATCGTGCTCTGACCCCAGGGGTCGTAGGCGTGGGAGAGCATGAACAGCACGGCGGGCAGCACAATCGGCAGCCAGGGGGTGCGGAGCCAGCGGCCCAGCATCTGCATCATGAAGCCGCGGTAGGCGAGCTCTTCGGCGTAGCACTGCACGGGCACTAGGAGCAGCATCATCGCCACATAAACCCAAAATTCAACCTGTGGAGGTTGAAAATAGCGGTATTCGGGCAGGCTCTCACCGCTCAACGCCAGCATCACGGCGTAGTAGATGCCGTAGACAGCGAAGCTCAAACCCAGGTACGGAAGCAGTAGCGAGCGGCGCAGACGACCCGCCACCGAATGGATCAGACCCCAGGGCTTCGGACCCACGACCAGGCGTGCCAGAAAGAGCGAAGGCACAATCGCGATAATGGAGAGGAACGTCAGCGCGAACAGCGCCGGGTGTTCCATAATGACGGCGCGGTTCGTAGCTACATCCTGGAGGGAAAGTCCCGAACCCATAATCGTCGCAGCCAGGGCAACTGAAATGATCAGGTTGAGGCCAATAAATACGGCGACACCGAGCAGACCTTCCAGCAGGGGTGAGAACCAGCGGGATTTCGGGTCGGCGTGGGAGAGACGGTGGTAGGCAAGACCTGCAACAGGCGCAGGAGCAGCGGGGGTTCCGGCGGCTACCTGCGGGGGTGCGGGAGGCGGTGTAGTGTTCATTCTTTAATCCTAGCCTCCGCGGGGTCGATGGTGACCGGGCATACGGAAACCTTCAAGTGCCGATTGATACGGAATGTTCCAAAACCATTGAAAAAGCCGTGAATAAGGCTAAAAACCTACCATTCACGGGGTTCATTTTCTGAACCTATGCCATAATTTGTAGCGATAATACGCTCATATACATAGTCGCTGATGACCGCTCTTCCGGGGTGTTTTTTCAGCACCAGAAAGGCTGCTTTCTTATGGCACTCGTCTTCAATCCGCCGCCCAACTGGCCCGCTCCTCCTGCTGGATGGGCCCCCACTCCTACGTGGCGCCCCGACCCCGCGTGGGGTCCCGTTCCTGAAGGCTGGCAGCTGTGGGTCGAAGAGCCCGAGCCCGAACCCATTCAGGTTGAAGAGGCTACTATTGAGCCGCTGATTCCCGAGGAGCCCGCTGCCGAGGCGGCTCCCGCTGAGCAGGTTACTGAGCCTGTAGTTGCTGAGCCCGCTGTTGAGGCTGAGCAGCCCGCCGAAGCTGCAGCACCGCTGACCGTTGAGGACGTTGACCTGGAGCAGCTCGCCGCTGAGCTCGAAGGTGAGCAGGTCGTCGAGGTTCCGGAGGCGGCAGCACCCCAGGCTGAGGCATCCCACGTTGAGGCACAGCAGGTAGAGGCGCCCCACGTTGAGGCGTCCCAGGCTGAGTCCGCTGAGGAGTCCTCCGAGCCCAAGCCGATGCGTCACCTGACTCAGGTTCCGCTGACCGGCACCGCTCTGCCCGAGCAGGTTCTGACCCCGCAAGCTTCCGTTGAAGAGACTGCGGCTGAAAAGACTGTGGCTGAAGCTCCCGCACCTGAGCAGGTTGCTTCCGAGCAGCCCGTTGAGGCGCACGTTGTTGAGGCTCCGGTTGCAGAGCCCGCTGTTTCCGAGCCCGCCGCTTCTGAGCCGGTCGTTTCCGAACCTGTTGCAGAGCCCGTTGTTGTTGAGCCCGTCGCCGAGGTTGCCCCCGAGGCACCGGCGGCAGCTGAACCGGTCGCTGAGGCTCCCGCAACGGAGGCTCCCGCCTCCACCGAAGAGGCTCCCCACACCATCGAGAGCTCCCCGCTCGTTGAGTTCCACACCCCCGAGACCGAGCGCACCGTCAACCTGTCCGAGCGTACCGTGAACCTCTCGGAACAGCCCGGTCAGAACATGCAGCCCGGCCAGAACGCACAGTTCATCCCGGCAGGTCAGGCACCGAACGGCTTCCAGCCGAACCAGGCTGAAGGTTTCCAGGGTGAGGGCTTCCAGGGCCAGAACTTCCAGGGTGGCCAGTACCAGGGCCAGGGTTTCCAGGGTCAGGGCTTCCAGGACGGCCAGAACGTGCAGGGCGGTCAGTACCAGAACAACCCCTACCAGGGTCAGCCGTACAACGCTCAGCAGCCCTACGCAGGTCAGGTGTCCGATCAGGACCAGGCAACCGTGGCACTGAGCAACCCCTACGTCACCGAGCCCGCAGGTCAGGGCGAGGACGACTCCGAGAAGAAGGGTCTGTTCTCCGGCACTAAGATTTGGGGTGTTATCGGTGGTGCGCTGGCTCTGCTGATTGTTCTCATCCTGGCGATTGTCATGCTGATTCCGCGTGGCGGCTCGAACCCCGCCTCCGCTTCTTCCGAGTCGGCGAGCGCGGCGGCTACTTCCGCTGAGGCGTCCTCCGCGGCGGCATCCTCTGAGGCTTCTTCCGCAGCGCCCGCATCTGAGAGCGCGGCTTCGGCTTCTTCGGCAGCGCCGGTTGCTGCTGCTGAAGCGAAGATGCCCGAGGGTGAGTTCAAGGAATACAAGAAGACCGTCGCCGATAATAAGGACACCATCGACATTGAGAAGATCAAGGGCGATGTGTCCGCAGGCCTGCTCTACTACGAGTTCAAGCCCGCAGACGGTGTGGTTAACGCCTTCATCACCAGCCGTGACGACAAGGGCAACATCACCGCAGGTCTGAGCGTTCTCGACTCCACCCGCGACGGCAAGGAGCTCAAGGGCACCGCATGGATTGACGCGAGCGGCCACTCCACCCCCACCCGCAAGCTGGAGCTGACCGGTAAGGGCGAGTGGACCATCCGCGTCTACGACGCAGACTCCGCACCCCACTACAAGAAGGGTGAGAAGTTCCAGAGCACCATGAACTACTACGCTTTCACCTACGAAGGCACCGAGGCAACCATGGAGTTCCAGACCAGCGGCCCGACCACCCGCGGCTTCACCGTTCTGAACGCGACCAAGAACGACCCGTTCTTCTCCTCGACCATTCCGACCGTGAAGAGCAGCATGCAGTGGGTTCAGAGCAACAAGAGCTACATGCAGGTTCGTACCGACTCCAACATTACTTGGAGCATCGGCACTAACTAACAGCGTGACTGACTAGGTCAGCAGGCTGGGTATAAAAATATCCCCCGCATCCGTGATGGGTGCGGGGGATACTTTTATGCCCGGTGAAAGCTGTGCACCTGCTGGAGGCGCCCGCCGCTTTAGCGGGAGTACCTCGCCTCCGCCAGCTCGGCGCCCGCGGCGCGTGCCGCATTTTCCACCAGCTGACGATTCGCCAGGTACACAAAGAACGTCACCAGAATAAACAGGTACATCAGCTGGTACGGCATGGTGCCCGCCATCAGGCCCAGGGAGCCTTCGGGCACCATCAGAATCTGATCCGAGCTGAAGTGCGGGGAGAACGCCAGCACAATCCAGAACGGCGAAATGTACATGCCCACCAGCGCCGCGGTCGCCAAAACAACAGCCAGTGTGAAAACAAAGGAGCTGACCCGCTGGTACATGAGCGGGAAGATCTCCATAACCACGGCGGCGAGCATCAGCGGGTACCAGGTGTTGTGGTGCGACCAGCTAATCGGCGAAATCTGTAGCATCATGAACGCGGTCAGCGCCAGCTGCGCCATGAGTGCGCGGGCACGAATCAGCGGAACCAACAGAACCGCCGTGACCAGCACAATCAGCAGAGTCAACGCCACCTGCACCACCGACAGGGCGGTAGCCGTCAGGTGATGCTGCAGGCCCGCGTGGGTCAGCGTACCCATAATCGACACGTTATCGAAGTAGCTGAACCAACCCACACGCGAAGTGTCACGCACCGCGTGGAACCAGAACGTCAGCGACTCCTCACGAATCACCAGGAAGCCGATACCCACGGTCGCGGCGAAGCTAGCACCCAGGGTCGCGATGCCCTTCCAGTCCTTACGCATGAGCAGCAGCAGACCGAACGCGAGCGGGGTCAGCTTAATACCCGCCGCAATACCCAGCAGCACACCGCGCGGAACGCGGGTTGCCGGGCGCATAAAATCGGCGAGAATCAGCATCAGAATGATGGCGTTAATCTGCCCAAAATGCGTGGTCAAACGCCACGGGCCGCACATCCAAATCAGCGCCGCAATCAGCGACACCATGCCCCAGTGACCCAGGTGCTTCTGCAACGGCAAACGCCACGAACGGCTCCGCGCGTAGGAGTACAGCAGGTACGCGCACCAGTAGCTGAGCGCGCAAATAATGGCGGTAATCAGCAGCATGCTCTGCGGCTCGGTGAGGAACGCGAGCGGGTAGAAGAGCAGCGCCGCAAACGGCGGGTACGTGAACGGCAGGCCGCGCGTGCTGAAGGTGTACAGCTGGTAGCCGTCCGGGCCATCCGCCAGGGAGACAGCACCCAGGCGGTACACGTAAATATCGTCAGCCGCCGCGTGCGTCACGTAGTCAAAGGCATAGAGGGCAACCAGGATGAACAGCAGGTGCGCCCAGAGAGCGCCGCTACGCATGCCGGGGATGCGGTCGAAGAATCTGGGACGCGCAGGCTTAGCGAGCTCCTTGGCGGTTTCTTCGGCGACTTCTTCCTTTGTCGCTTTTTCCGCGGTGGCTACAGAGGATGCGGCAAGCTCCGCGCGTTCAGCAGCGCTTTTAGCAGCCGGTTCCGCAACCGGTGCAGTAGTAGAGCCAGGCGAAGCCCACGGGATTATAGGCGCGGCCGCCTCGGTATTCTCCGCGTTCGTAATGGAGTTCTTGTCAGTATTCTTCACGAGGGTCTTTTCTAGTTCCTTATCGCGACTCACGCGGTTGCCTCACGAGAAGTAGTAGCACGCACAGACTCGGCGCTCTCGGTCACAAGGGCGCGAGCGCCCCACCAGCCCAGCGGCGCATCGCTTTCGACTGGTTCAACCGGAGCGGTACGCACCGGCGTACTCAGCGAGGCTACCGCCCAGAACATGACCGTAGCCCACAGGGCAAAGGAGGGAAAGCCACCAATAGCTACGCCGGGCGCCCATAGGAATTCCAAGCCATTCATATCTAGCTGGGTGATACCGCCAATAATACGCGGCGAAATATACAGGCCCACACCGGCCACCCACGCCAGCACGCACGCAATTTTTCGTGCCGCGGAGGGAAGATACACCATAAAGGTGGGGAATGCGTCCAGGATAAGGGCTGCCAGCAGTAGCGGCAGGAGAACATTGTGGTGCGACCAGCTAATCGGTGAAAGTGCCACCATAAGAGTGCCGGTCACGGCCACCTGTGCAAGGGTTTTGCCGCGGCGTTCAAGCTGGTAGAGTAACACGGCAACCAGGGCAATGCTGAGCGCGGCCAGGGCGTAGAAGCCGAGCTTGAGGGCTGTGCCCTTCAGACCGAAGTGCATGAGCCAACCCTGGATGGAAATATTATCCACGAAGTTAATGTCGCCCACGCGGGAGGGGTCAGAGATTGCTGAGAACCAGAATTGGGGAGCCTCATTCGGCAATAGGATAAAACCGACCGCAATTGTGGCCAGGAAGGTGGCGCCCAGGGCCGCGATGCCCTTCCAGTCGCGGCGCACCAGCAGGATAAGGCCGAAGACCAGCGGAGTAAGCTTTAAGCCACCCGCAATACCGACGAGCACACCGCGCGGCACGCGGGTTGCCGGACGCACAAAATCGGCAAGAATCAGCGCCATAATGAGCGGATTAATCTGCATGAGGTGAAAAGTACGTCGCCACGGGCCGCACAGCATCACCACGATGGTCAAGGCAGCGATAGTTCCGGTACGGCCGAGGCGACCCTGTAGGGGCAACGCACGGCCGGAAGCCTGGACATAGTTATAGATAGTGGCCGAAAGCCACCAAGCGGCAGCCGTGGTTCCCAGCACCATAATGGCTTTGCCTACCTCAAGCGGCAGGAACGCAAAGGGCAGGAAGACGAGAGCCGCAAATGGCGGATAGGTAAAGGGGAGCTTCAACACCCCAATTTCAATAAATACTGGCGCGTATAGATCCTTGGTGAACCCTTCATTGTCGAAGATGGTCATGGCTCCCATGCGGTAGATGGAAAAATCCAGACCGCCGAAGGGGGTAATAAAGATTTCAAAGAGGTAACCACACACCACCATGAGGATGAGTGCCACAATAGCGATTTTTCCCCAGATGGGGGTGGTGGAGTCAGTCCTTGTCACGAGGTGCTTGTCCTTACCTTGGTGCCGGCGGATGCGCGCGTAGGGTGGGCGGGCATCTGATTTTGGAATCCTAGTAGTTTATCGCGCGCACCTGTGAAGGGTGCATCGGGGAGAAGAATCACAGGGGGAGATTCGCAGGGGAAGAACCGCTCGAGCACACAAGCACAACTATCACGATATGAGCTGCCTTCATATGCACGTCATGTCTTCAAAATTGGTACTATCCGGGCAATATAATGGGCTTATTGGCACCCGCCCCAACGCAGGGGTACCGGGTGCCGACCCGCACACCGACGTCCACGAACAACCAGCAGTGAAAGCAGTGATCACGTGAGTGAACATCTCGGCACCCCACCCGAAGGCGAGAACACGAGCGGCAAGCCCGCAAACGTCTCCGGAGGCGGCTCCTCCGGCCTGAGCATTGGCGCGCGCCCGGCTGATGTGCCCGGCGCAAACCTCACCCCCGAAGAGATTGCACGCCGCGCATCCGGTCGCGGTACGTGGCATCGTCGCGCCTCCAAGCCCGTCTCCCACTGGATGTTTACCCTTGTCGGCGTACTTCTGCTGCACAGGTTTATCCCGAATAGCGGCTGGCTGATGGTGCACATTGTCACCCTCGGCCTGATTACGAACTCGATCCTGATTTGGTCGCAGCACTTCACCGAAGCGCTCATGAAGATCAAAATCCCAGATGAAGCGCGTGGCACCCAGGTACGACGCATCTTCATTCTGAACGCCGGTATTCTCGTGCTCATGATCGGCATGGTCGGTCAGCTGAGCGTGCCCGGCCTCTACGCCGCCACCGTGGTGGGCGCCCTCATTGTCGGTTCGATGGTTGCCTGGCACGGCATCTACCTGCTGAAGCAGGTGCGTCAGGCTCTGCCGTCGCGGTTCGGTGTGACCATTCGCTTCTACATTGTTGCGGCGCTGCTGCTGCCCCTCGGTGCGGCGTTTGGCGGCATGATTGCCTACCCGAACCTGTCCGGCACCCTGCATTCGCAGTTCCTGCTCGCGCACGAGGCAGTGAACGTGCTCGGCTTCGTCGGTATTACCGCGGTGGGTACGCTGGTGACGTTCTGGCCGACCATGCTGCGCACCAAGATGGTGGATAAGGCGCTCACCCACAGTCTGCGCGCCCTGTACCTGATGTGCGGTGGCTTAGCGTTGACCGTTGTCGGCGCGATTTTAGGGATGCGTCCGCTCGCCGCAGCTGGCCTGGTCGTCTACCTGGTTGCCCTGCTGATTGTCGCCTGGGTGATGGTGCGTACCCTGCGCACCAAGCGCCCGAACGAGTACCCGCCCATGAGCGTGGGTATGGGCTTCCTCTGGCTGATTGTTGGTGTAGCAGCGACCGCCTACCTGGTGGCGACCGTCCCCTTCGCGCAGCTGGACATGCGCGCCGTGACCCCCATCTTTGTGGTCGGCTTCCTGCTGCAGCTGCTGCTCGGCGCGATGAGCTACCTGCTCCCGCAGCGTATGGGCGGTGGCCCTGCGGTGGTGCGCGCCTCCAACAAGGAGTTCAGCCGTTTTGCTGCTGCCCGCGTGACCGCCGTGAACCTGGCGCTGCTCATCTTCATGATGCCCAGCTCCATGGTGGGCCAGTCCATTAAGATTGCCGTCGCTATCGTGGGTGCGTTGGCGCTCATGGCGTTCATTCCGCTGATGGTGCGCGGCGTGAAGGCGTCCGTGAATACCCGCAAGGAAATGATGGCAGCACGCGCCCGCGGCGAGAAGCCCGTCTTCAACCAGGAGGCGCTCACCCCGGAGCCCGTCCCGCATGCCAAGCAGAGCTTCCAGGCGGCGTTGGCGGTTGCCATGGCGTTCCTGCTGGGCTTCGCCGTGAACCCGTCCGCGCTGAACCTGCCGTCGTTCTCCTCGGCAGGTTCCGTGGCTGCAACCGGTCAGACCACCACCGTGCAGGTGAAGGCGACCAGCAACTACCGTTTCACCCCCGCCGAGGTGGAGGTGCCCGCCGGTAACCGCCTGGTCGTTGAAGTTACCAACGACGATCAGGGCATGACCCACGACCTGACTTTTGATAACGGCGCGACCACCGGCGTTATCAACCCCGGCGAAACGAAAACCGTTGATGCCGGCGTCATTACCGCCGACCAGGAAGGCTACTGCTCCGTGGCGGGTCACCGCTCCCTGGGCATGGTGTTCAAGGTGAAGGCGACCGGCGCCTCCGCAAACCAGGTGGCGCAGGGAGGCCACAACCACGGTTCTGCGGGCGGCCACAACCATGCTGCATCGGGTAGCACGCCGACCCTTATGACCGTTGCGAACAGCAGAATTGACATGTCCGCAGCGCCCGGTAGCGGCTACAAGTACCGCGACCCGAACATCCCGGCACCGAACACCGCCACGCAGGTGAACGGCAAGACCGTCCGCAAGGTCACCCTGGAAGTTGAGGAAGTCGACCGCGAGGTGGCGCCCGGCGTGACCGTTCACATGTGGACGTTCAACGGGCAGAACATGGCACCGATTCTGCGCGGCAAGGTCGGCGACATTTTTGAAATTACACTCGTCAATAACGGCACGATGGGCCACTCGCTGGACTTCCACGCTGGCATGGTTTCCCCCGATAACACGATGAAGACCATCGCCCCCGGTGAGCGCCTCGTCTACCGTTTTGAGGCGAAGGCCGCCGGTATCTGGCTGTACCACTGCGGTACCGCCCCGCTGAGCCTGCACATGACCCAGGGCATGTACGGCGCGGTCATCATTGACCCTGCCGACCTTGACCCGGTTGATCACGAGTACGTGATGGTTCAGGGCGAGGCGTACCTGCACGACACCGGAAAGACCGCCTCCGACGGCAACAAGCTGGCGGAGAACTCGCCGGAGCTGATCGCGGCGGGCACCCCCACGCTGACCATGTTCAACGGCCACGCAACCCAGTACAAGGCGAAGCCGCTGCAGGTGAAGAAGGGTGAGCGTATTCGTGTTTGGGTGATGGCTGCTGGCCCGAACCACGGCACGAGCTTCCACGTGGTCGGTTCGCAGTTCGACACGGTCTACAAGGAGGGCGGCTACCTGATGCGCCGCGGCGCGGATGCGTTCGGTAGCCGTGACGGCCACAGCCAGGCGCTGGATTTGGCGCCCGCTCAGGGTGGCTTCGTGGAGATGCAGTTCCTGGAGTCTGGCACCTACATGTTCGTGAATCACTCCTTCTCGGAGATGGAGCGCGGTGCCGCCGGCAAGATCGTGGTGACTGATCGCTAAAC
>ERZ1674200.73-NODE-73-length-11317-cov-6.628396_pt1 | contig 11317 bp, 8 predicted proteins | sample MGYA00581308_ERZ1674200 | MGnify/ENA primary metagenome ERZ1674200 (study PRJEB41354, sample SAMEA4873321) | human saliva metagenome | biome: human-associated habitat [ENVO:00009003]; feature: mouth environment [ENVO:08000002]; material: saliva material... | reverse complement strand
GAGTTCAGACGTGTGCTCTTCCGATCTAGCAAGCTAAACCGTGGAGCCCCGCGGGTTGATGAGTCTTGTGCGCCAAGCGCACGGTCTAGGACGATTCGCACACCGGGGTATCCTTGGGGAAGGTACGCCACTTGCCGGTGGTGCGCTTCCGGATATTCACCAACCACACGAAACGAGAACCCATCATGCGCATTTTCCTGATTATTATCTGGGGTATTATGGCCTTCATCTCGGTAACCGGAACGCTCTACATCATTACCAACTATGAGATTCAGCGCTGGAAGGATATGGAGCGCCGCCGCCAAGGCGCGTATATCCGACGGGTTAATCAGGCAGAGGCTCTTCTAACAATATTTACCCCTGGGTTCCCGTGTCTTGGTTTCTTTCTCCATCTTGTTGAGGAGGGGTCTCCAGGTTTTTGGTATGAACTGGGTGGGATACTTATGTCAATTATGTTCATGCTGTACGCCTGGTATGTCCATGTTGCCTATGTGAAGATCTCCCCTGAAGGTATTGAGCAGCGTATGTGGTCGGCGCGTACGACCGTGTACCCGGTCAACGCTATTGACGGCATTGAATACTACGAGGCAACCTCTACAGACGACCAGGACCTTGTGTCTTTCTACAGTAAATCCGGAAAACTCATTGCCGCTTTCTGCCCGATTATTCACAAGAATTACCGCCTCATGGCGATTGTGCGGTTCAGGATTGATAATGACCGCTGGCCTGATATGAATAATCCGAGTGATATTGCTCGGGTGGATGCTCTAGATAGTGGCCCTGATACAGTCCCGTACTTCAGGGGAAAAGAGAAAGTCACCGGCCTCGCCGACGTCGACATGTAGCACGGCATCAACCCCCGAGAATCAAGCACAGGAAAGCCCCCGCAGCCGAGAGTCATCCTCTCAGCCGCGGGGGCTTCACCGTATCAGCGTGTCCTCACGCGGCGAGCGCTACGAAGCGCGGCGGCGAGAACGCAGCACCATCACAGTGCCCGCACCGAGCACCAGTGCGCCGCCCACAGCCACAGACACCGCACCGAAACCAGTACGCGCCAGGCCGCCCTGCTGGGAGCTCACGCCACCCGACGCAGCAGACACACCGGACTGACCCAAAGAGCCGCCACCGGTACCACCACCGGAGATACCGCCCGGGTACACGCCGCCAGCAGAACCATCAGCCGAACCCTCAGAGGAGCCCTGCGCGTTCACATCACCGGCAGCACCAGAAGCGCCAGTCTGACCGGACTGCGCGGCACCAGACTTCGCGGAGCCGGGCTGGTTAGCACCAGCGGTACCGCCCGGGGTTGCCGAATCCACACGGCGCACACCACTAAAGTCGTCCGCAGCCGCGTTCGGGTCCTTCGGCACGGCAGTCTCAAACGAGCACGCATCCGACGCCTTCTTACCCACAGCAACCGCAAGCTGCTGCACCGGGCTGTTCACCTCAGTACCATCAGCCAGAGTCGCGGAATAGTGCACATCAAACATGTACTGGCCGGGCTCAGAGAACACCCAGTTCGCGTGCGCGTGCGTCGCGTAATCAATGTCGATTGTGGTCTTGCCAGTCGTCGAATCCAGCAGCACATCCGCACCATTCAGCGACTCAGTGAACATGCCGAAGCGCGCACCCTCAGGCATGACCCTCGGAACCACGTGCAGGCGCACCGGGCCGCGCAACTGCGAGTAGTCAATGTCCTGCGTGTTGTAGCCGGGCCAGGGCAGGCCGCTCTGCTGGGTCTGCGGCAGGCCGTAGAAGGCGGTGCCGACCGGGCCCATGAAGTTCAGCTTCTCATCAGCCATGCGTTCGGTGCGCACACGGCGGGCGTTCTCGCTGACAGTCCACACGACCGAATCGAGCGGGCGCACCGTCGAATCAGCATCAATGATGCCGCTGTCATCGCGCAGACCCACGGACAGCTGGCGGTCCTTCAGGGTCGCCTGGATGTCCAGGTGGCCGTGCGAAATCTTGGTGCGGCCGTCAATCTGGCCGGGCACGCACTGGTTACCCGGGGTTCCGGGGGTGGACGGCTGCGCAGACGGTGCCGGGCTAGTCGGAGCAGGTGCGCTCGGGGTCGGGTTCGCGGGCGCGGGGCTAGACGGTGCCGGAGTGGAGGGCGCCGGAGCAGGCACGCTCGGCTCTGCAGAGGCGGTCGGCACCGCAGGCACGGTCGGAACCTCGCTGGGAGACACCGACGGAACGGTGCTGGGCTCAGCGGTCGGAGCCTCGGAAGGAGCCTCGCTCGGCTCAGCAGAAGGCTCGGCAGAGGGCGCGACCGTAGGCTCAGCGCTCGGCGACGGATCCACCGGAGCAGGCTTCGGCGCATCGCTAATGGGTGCACTATCGGGAGCCAGTGCGCCGTGTGCGGTGTACTTGGTGCCCGGCTCGTAGTTCGCCGCAACCTCAGTGGTGGAGGCGGAAGCGTTCATATCCGGGTGGGTCAGCATCTTCACGCGCAGAGCCGTGCCCTTGTAGAACGACTCGTCACGGAAGGTAAAGCGTGCCACGCCATCCTCGACGGAGCCTTCCAGGTCGAGGTACGGGTAGACCGGGTCATCCTGGGCGTAGAAGCCGCCGCGCATGAAGCCACGCACCTTCGGGTCCTTGAAGCGGACCTCAACGGTGCTGAAGCCGTTGCCGTTCGGGGTGACGGTCACGTCGTAGTCCATGCTGGTCGGCGTGTACTGCTGGGTGCTGAGTACAGTGTTCGCCTGATCCGGGATTTCTTCGGGCCAGGAGCCGTTACCGTCGTCGCTGTACACGCTCTCAGCCTTGCCGGGCTCGTAGGTGAGCTTGTGCGAGATCCAGCGGGACGCCTCCGCGCTGTTCTCGTCGGAGGTGTCGGGGGTGAAGACCGCCTGCAGCTGGGAACCCTCGCTACCGAGCATTTCAGACCAGGTGGCGGTACCGTTCACGACCGGCAGGTCGGTCAGGAAGTAGCCGTTGTTGTACAGGGTCAGGGTGCCCTTGAGGTTCTTGTTCGCGGCGGTGAAGGTGATGTCGCTGAGCTTGTCGTCGGCATCCTTGTTCTTAGCCGGGTCGGCGTCCAGGCGGTGCGGTGCCACGGACAGCATGTACTTTGCGGCGTCCAGGTCACCGACGGGTGCCGCGTTGTAGCGGTCGACGGTGGGCACGGCGGTGGGGGTGCCGTCACCGAGCACGGGCTGCATGCCGCCAACCTGCCAGACCAGCTTCGACGGCTTGGAGCTAATGATGCGGCCGTCGGTGGAGCGCGCCACGGTGCGGTAGGTGACCACGTAGCGGCCGGGGCGGGTGAAGGTCGTGGTGTTGTGGGTGTGGCTACCCTTGTCAAGCAGCCAGGAGTGCCAGCCGGTGGAGCTGCTGGAGAGCATGCGGTACACGTCGGCGGGGGCGTCGTCCGGGTTGTAGCGGAAGAGCTCCATACGGCCGGGGCCCTCAACGGAGAGAATGTCGGTAGCGAACACGCCGTCACGGAAACGCTCGGTGGGCACCTTCGTGGATGCGCCCAGGCCAGCCCAGATGGGGTCCTGGTTGCCGTAGGTCAGGTGCGGTGCCATGTAGAGGGTCTGGCCGGGTTCGCCGAGGAACGCCAGGGAGGGCGAGTCGCCCAGGGTCATGGTGTACTGCGACTTGCCGTCCCTGGTGCTGTAGCCCTTGCCGACCCAGTTAACGGTCTTGTCCAGTTCGTAGGTGTCTGCGCCGGTCTTGTAGGGGTTCGCCTCGTTCATGAGGACGAAGGTGCCGTTCTGCTCGTCCCAGTATGCCTTGGGGGCGTCAACGTGGCCCTTGGTGGTGACGATTTTGCCGTCGTCGGGGCCTGCTGCGGCGGGCAGGGAGGGGGCTGCGCCGGCGAGCGCGAGCAGTGCTGCAGCGGAGAGGAATGCGGCTGCGCGGCGGAGGGCAGGCTTGCCGCCGGGGATGAAGAGTGCGGGTGTGTGTGTGGTGACCCGTCGTTGGGTCTGCTTCTGAGAGTTCATGACAACCTTTCTCATTTTTCTATTTCTTAGGGTAGCTCTTTTGCAAATAATTGTCATTTTGAACCTAAGTGAGTATAGTGATTCTCAGAAACACGTGTGCGCCGAGGCGCGCCCAAAAACGCACACCACGTACATCCACAAAGAGAAAAACACGGCAGAGCGCACCCCGAACCCAAGAGGGAAACCGGCAACAGGCCGCCGGACCCAGCACCGGGCAAGCCCCGAAAGCACCGGGCAACGCGCCAGCCAACGAGCAGTCATCCAAGGAGCCACCATGCAAGGACGCACCAAACCCCTGAGCCTACTCAGCGCAACCACCCTCGGATGCACCCTCGCACTCGGGGCACCCCTCGCCCTCCCCCAGGTCGGCACCTTCACCGCCGCACAGGCACAGGAAAATCAGGCGCAGGAAAACCAGACCGGCGCCCAGGCAGGCACCGAGTCGCGCGGTTACGTCAACTACGAAGGTGACTACGTCATCGCGGGCGTACACACCGAAATGCTCAACGCATTCCTCGACGGCAACCAGCTCACCCTCGGCACCCTTGCAGACACCGGCCCTGGCCAGCAGGGACGATTCAACCCCGCCCGCACCGTCTTCCACCTGCCCGACGTCGAAGACGCACACACCAACGTCGTAGCAGGCTACGACTACATTGCCCCCGAAGGCACCGACATCTTCTACATTCCCTCCACCCGCACCCGCGGCCTGCTCTACCCCGGCCTCGGTGCGGAAGGAATCCGCCCCGGCGCGCTCAAGGACAACACCATCAACCTTGAACTCGTGCGTAGCAGCGTACCCGAAGGCGGCCGCGCCGAAGTCTTCACCGAATCCGGTCGTGACAACCCGCGCGTCTTCAGCACCAACGACCAGCTCGCACCGCACACCATCACCGCTGGCGGCCACGAGCACCTCAGTTGGGCATTCACCCGCGCCGGCATCTACCAGCTGACGTTCCGCGCCACCGCAACCCTTGCCGACGGCACCCCGGTCAGTTCCGAGGCGACCTACACCATCGCCGTGGGCACTAACGCTGAGGATGGCTTCAAGCTCCTGAACGCGCAGAACGCCGCAAAGGAAGCGACCAAGGACGCTACGAGCGAGGCAACCACTACCCCCGAGGCGACCTCCACCGCCACCGAGAGCGCCACCAGCAGCCCCAGTGCATCTACCTCCGCAAGTGCTGAGGCGAGTGCATCTGCTGAGGCGAGCGCATCCACCGGTATTCGCCGCGTGGATGGATCCGTGAACGGTCAGAACGCCGCGCAGGTGACCGACCCGAACGGCGCGAAGGCGGCGGCGAATGGTGAGCAGGCATCCCAGGGTGGATCCGGTGTAACCGCTATCAGCGGCACCGACAACACTAATAACGGCTCTGACAAGGGTGAAAACAAGGGCGGCAACGCCACCAGCGCGAAGGGATCCAGTGTGAAGGGCTCCAACGCCCAGAACATCAACGCACCCAGCAACGGCGGCGGCATTACCGGTAACGGCGTGCTGTCCTCCGGTCTGCCCGGCAGCCTGAACCAGCAGTGCATCGCCACCGAGGTTCCCGCCGAAGATACTAAGGATTCCAAGGACAGCAAGGACTCCAAGGACGCTCAGAAGGACAACAAGCAGAGCAACCAGGCAGCCCAGGCACCGACCAGCATCCCCACCCTCGCCGTGGTCAACACCGCTGAGCACAGCGGCCGTGAAGAAGTCACCCACGGCCACTTCGACGTAGGCCCGATCCTCAACGGCGGCAACCTCACCAGCAGCGTGAAGGACGACCGCACCAGCCCCGCCCGCCACGTCTCCCCCGGCGCCCTCGAGTTCGTACTCAATGACGCCGCGAAGATCAACCTGCCCGCAGGCATGGAGAACATCGCCCCGGCGGGCACCCCCGTGCACATGATCGGTGCAACCCAGCAGCAGGGCGTGCCCTGGCTCGGCTGGAGCACTCAGGACCCCGAACTGCTCAAGCAGCTCGACGGCCCCGTCACCATGAGCCTCAACGGTTTTGAGGGCCCCGGCACCATGTCCACCTTCCTCTCCGGCAACTTCGGTTCCGCCGGTCAGCAGGTCTTCGATTCGCGGAGCGGCGGCTCCTTCCAGGTGCCCGCAAACACCCACCAGCACAGCAACTGGGTGTTCACCGCTGAGGGTCGCTACACCGTGACCATCGGCTGGACGGCACGCCTGAAGAACGGTCAGCAGGTCAGCAGCGAATCGGTTCTGCACTTCACCGTCGGCAACCCCGATAACGCCCCTGCAAGCAACAACGCGCAGGGTGCGGCAGACACCAAGCAGGACGGCGGCGCTAACGGCGCCAACAACGGCGGCGAGAAGAGCACCGCAAAGAACCCCGTCAACGGCACCGTCGACGAAGCCACCGGCATCGTCACCAAGCCCGACGGATCCAAGGTGCGCATCGTCGGTAAGACCGCCTCCGGTGAGGATTGCGCCCTGACCAGCCAGGAACTCGCGAACGCCCAGAAGGCAGCCGCGGCAGGTAAGCTGCCGAACACCGGTGTGGTCATCGACCCGTTCATGGTCAGCACCTCCATTCTGGCGCTGGCACTCGGTGCCATGATTCTGCGTTCGGCACGCCGAAAGGGCCGCAGCGGTGACACCGCATAGCGGGCATACCGGCAACCGCGCACACGCTTATAGTCGGCGAACCGCCCTCACCCTCGCCTCCCGTATCGCGGTGGGCGCGGGGGTGGGGGCTGGTGCCTTCGCACTGAGCGGATGCGCCAGCACCGTGAACGCCTCCTCCGACCGGATGCGCGTGGTCGCCACGACCCCGATTCTGGCGGATTTGGCGCAGCAGATTGCAGGAGAGCGCGCCAGCGTGCACTCCCTGGTGCCCGCCGGTGCTGACCCGCACTCGTATGAGCCGAGCCTACGCGATATCCGCGATGTCGCCTACGCCCGCTGCGCCCTGACGAACGGTCTGCTGCTGGAGCAGCGTAAGCTCAGCAAAATGGTTGAGGCAAACCTGCCCGCCGGCGTTGTGTCCGTGGCGGTTGCGGAGAAGATTGAGCAGTACGGCGGCAAGCTGGAAGCCATTGTTGAGGATGCCTCCCTGGACTCCATCTGGCTGGGTTTACGCGTTGAAGAGGGCGGGCAGAACGAATCTGCCCCCGCCGACTCTTCGGATGCAGGCATGCGCTTTGAGGTGCAGAGCGTGCGGGCGCGCACCTCTACCGATTCGTCGAATGCGCAGTTGGCGGCGTTCATTACGCAGACCTTCGGCGCGGTGGAGATGCTGTGCGATTCGCATGCGCGCGGCGTGAACCTCACCCGTGAGGGGGACACCGCGATCCGCACCGGCGATATGGGTTCGCTGGAGCTTCCATTGCAGGCGCATACGCACCTGTCGTGGGCGTTTAGTGATGCCGGCGAGTACGCCATCGAGCTGAGCGCCACCGCGGTCAATGCACCGGAGTCGGTGCGTTCTTCGCGCGGCACCCTGTACTGCGCGGTCGGTCGTGACCCGCAACAGCTGGTGGACCGTCTGGCGAAGGAACAGAACGTTTCTACCTCGGACATCAAGGTTCTTTCGGCAGGTCACGCCGATATTACGGCACGCACCGGCGACGGCAGGCTCGTGCTTCACGCGGATTCCTCCCAGGGCGCCGTAGAGTACGAACTGAACCGCACCGTGGTCGCGGTCCCCTCCCGCACCCTGCAGGAGGTGCCCGCCGGTGGTAGCTACCGTTTCCTGCGGTCAGGTGCTTCGGAGCATCGCGGTCAGGTGTACCTGCTGGCGCAGGCCGTTCTAGGCAAGCACGTGCACGGCGAAATCGACCCGCACATTTGGCATTCGGTGCCGAACGCGAAGGCGAGCGTGCAGGTCATCCGTGACGCGCTCATCTCCGCCGATCCGGAGGGTGCGAGCGAGTACGCGACCCACACCGAGCAGGTCATGAAGGAGCTTGACGCCCTGGACGCTCAGCTGCGTCAGGTGTACGGAGGCCTGCCGGAGTCGGCGCGCAACCTGGTCACCACGCACGACGGCTACCGCTACCTGGCGAGCACCTACGGGTTGCACATTGCCGGTTTTGTGAGTGCCAGCGCCAGCGGCGAGCCGAGTATTCAGCAGCGTCAGCGCCTGCGTCGCACGGTCGAGGATTTGAAGGTTCCAGCGATTTATCTGGACAAGTCCACGGCGATGCGTTCGCCAGTTCTGACGGAGTTGGCTCGGGAGGCTCAGGTGCGTACCGGGGTGCTCTATTCGGATACCCTGGATGCGCAGGCTCCTCACTACGCGCAGATGATGCTGGCGAATGCTCACACGATTGCGCTGTGCTCGGGGGCTAGTTCTGGCGGCAATTCTTCGGGTGCTAGCTGCTCGGAGGCAAGCACCTCATAACCCGGTTTTAAGCTACCCACAAGCTCATATAGCCGTATCAGCATATAGATAATCTTTCACACACCGTTTCGGTCATGATCCAAGGAAGTCCTCATGATGAACTCAACCACCCCCTCCCGTTCCTCACGTAGCCGCGCCCTGCCCGCCCTGGCTCTGGGCGCCAGCCTCATACTTGCACCCCTGGGTGTGGCACACGCGGAGACCACCCCGGCAACCGCAGAGAGCGCCTCGGCTCAGCCGGGCGACAGCAACCTCAGCCGCGGCGAGCGCGCCCTCACCCAGACCCTGTCGGCGGAGCAGCCGGTCGCATCCGGCCGCACCGAAATTTCCGCCGGCCACGTGGATATGGGTCCTCGTTTCAACAACGGCAAGTTTGAGCTCATGCTCCACGACGACCACGGTGAAACCCCCGTCTGGCGCAGCCTGGACGAGGTCATCTACCGCGGTAGCGACCAGGCAATCCTTGAGGTGCCGAACGACCCGCGCTACTCCTTCGTGGGTGCGCCCGCCGGCTCTAAGGTGTACGTGATTCCGCAGACCGAAACTAAGGGCGTGATCTGGCCGGGTTGGAACACTCAGGATCCGCAGCTGGTGTCCAAGCTGAACCGCGGCGTGAACCTGACCCTGGAGCAGGTGAGCGGCCCCGGCACGTTCAGCCTGTATCTGGAGAACGGCAACTTCTCGGCGCCGCAGGTGCTGTGGTCCTCGACCAAGAGTGAGCCTCAGAAGCTGTGGGTGGAGAAGAACACTCACACCCACGCGAACTGGGTGTTCACCGCCCCGGGCGAGTACCTGCTGAAGGTTACCGCGAGCGCTGAGCTGTCTGACGGTTCGACCGTCTCTGATACCCGCTATCTGAAGTTTGCGGTGGGTGATTCTGCGAGCGCTGATGCCCTGTACGCGATGGAGGCGCAGGCGCGCGGTTCCTCGGGTTCTGCATCCTCGGGTTCAGCTTCTTCTGCTTCTCAGGCCGCCGGTACCCAGGCGTCTGGTGCACAGGCATCCGGTTCTTCTTCTGCCGCCGCAGCGAGCGACCAGAGCGGTTACAAGGCAGAGTCCACTGTCCCCTGGGGTGCTATTGCCGCAGGCGTGGCAGCTGTGATTGCCGTGGGCGCGTTCCTTTCGTTCCGTCGCCGCTCCTCCGCGCAGCGTGAGGCGCTGGATGAAGTGCGCGGTGACCGTTCGTGAGCGCGTCGGTAACAGCGGGTACTGAGCCCGTCCTAGAGATTTCAAACCTGTACGCCGGCTACGCGCGCCGTTCCATCCTCAAGGATCTGTCCCTGACCCTGGAGCGCGGCGAGTTTGCGGGTCTGATTGGTGCTAATGGTGCCGGTAAGACCACGCTGCTGCGCACCATTTTGGGTCTGATTCGCCCGGCGTCCGGTCAGGTTCGGGTGCTGGGTGAGTCGCCGCGTGTGGCGCGTGCGCATATTGGTTATGTGCCGCAGAAGCACCAGTTCCAGTGGGATTTTCCGCTGACCGTTAAGGACACGGTGATGACCGGTCGCGTGCGTGAGATTGGGTTCTTCCGCCGCCCGGCGAAGAAGGATTGGGTTCAGGTTTTTTCGGCGATGGAACGCACCGATGTTCTGCACCTGCAGGACGCTTCCATTGCGGAGCTTTCCGGTGGTCAGCGTCAGAGGGTTCTTTTGGCGCGCGCTTTGGCGGCGAACCCCTCCCTACTGCTGCTGGATGAGCCGTTTACGGGCGTGGACGCGCCGACCCAGACCACTCTGACTCGCCTGTACCGTGAGTTGGCATCTGAGGGCATCACGATTCTGATGTCTACGCATGACATGCTGGCGGCGCGTGAGTCCTGCTCGCGTCTGTGCGGTGTGCGCGGCAATATTCACCTGGATGGTCCGGCGGACTCCTTTAGCCTGGAGCAGCTGCACACGTGGTTGCACGGTCACGATATTGAGGAGGCGCAGGGCCACGCCCGCACGGGCTTCACCTGTGCCGGTGGTGCGTTGGATGAGTACGGCCACGAGCTGCCGGATTCCTGCGCTTCTGATCTTTCCCTCTCCCCCGCCCATACTGCTTCTACCGGGGGTGCCCGTTGATTACTCCTATCGATTTTCTTGCCGACCTGTTCAACCCGTCTCTGGCGTTCCTTCCGCGCGCCCTGGCGGCGGTGCTGCTCGCGTCGGTGGTTACCGGCGTGGTGGGCTGCCACGTGCTGATGCGCGGCATGGTCTTCATTGGCGATGCGGTGGCGCACTCGGTGTTCCCTGGCCTTGCGGTGGCGTTCGTGTTGGGCGGCAACCTGATGGTGGGCGGCCTGACCGCGGGCGTGGTGACGGCTATTCTGGTGGCTATTTTTAGTCAGAATCAGCGGCTGCGCGAGGATTCGGTCATCGGCATTTTCTTTGCCGCGTCCTTTGCGTTGGGTATTGTGATTATTTCTTTGGCGCCGGGCTATTCGGGGTCGGTGCAGGATTTCTTGTTCGGCTCGATTGTGGGTGTCTCGAATGAGGACATTACCAACGCCGCGATTATGGGTGCCGTTATCCTGCTGGTACTGTGGCTGTTCCACCGCCAGATTGTGACGGTCAGCCTGGACCGCGAGAGTGCCCGCGCAATGGGCCTGCCGGTGCTTGCCCTGGATATTGTGCTGTACGTTCTGGTGACCATTTCTGTGGTGCTGGGCCTGCAGACGCTCGGTAATGTGCTGGTGTTGGCGCTTCTGGTGATTCCGGCGTCGGCTGCCCGCCTGGCGTGCCGCCGTCTGGGGTCGATGATGGTGTTCTCGCCGGTGTTTGGCGGTATCTGCTCGATTGTTGGCCTGTACCTGTCGTGGGCGTTTAACTTGCCGACCGGTGGCACGATTGTGCTGTCGATGGTGGCGGCTTTTGTGCTGGTGTGGGCGGTGACGGCGGTTCGTTCGCGAGCGCGTGCCCAGCTGAAGAGCTAAATCCAGTTGAAGAGCTAGGCACAGCTCAACCCAACTTTTCTCGATTAAACGCACGAGGCGCATCCCTATTTTCAGGGGTGCGC
>ERZ1674200.72-NODE-72-length-11351-cov-5.089589_pt1 | contig 11351 bp, 7 predicted proteins | sample MGYA00581308_ERZ1674200 | MGnify/ENA primary metagenome ERZ1674200 (study PRJEB41354, sample SAMEA4873321) | human saliva metagenome | biome: human-associated habitat [ENVO:00009003]; feature: mouth environment [ENVO:08000002]; material: saliva material... | reverse complement strand
GAGCCCAAATGCCGGGGCATGTGCCACGAGCATCCTCACGGCCACCCAACACAACCCCAAACAAACAGAAGGCGCTTTGAAACCTCTTATTCCCTCAGAGAACAGATTTCAAAGCGCCTCACAGAAGAACTCAACCACCGTTTCTAATAGCTCGGCTCATCATGCGTATGCTGAGCAATATAGCGACGAGTGTACGAACGTAGGGCACGCTCCGGATCCAAACCATTACGCTGTGCGCGGCTCACCAACGCAAAGAGCAGCTCGCCGAACTCCTCTTCAGTGTGCATATAGCGCAGGTCGTCCTCCATGCTCGTAGGCTCCGGCGGCAGAATAATACCCGCCTTACGTGCCTTCACAGCAGTCTTCTCAGCCATAGCGAGCGCCGGCAGATGCGGCGGAATACCGTCCAGCGCGCCACGGTCACTCTTCTCCTTCTTCTTCAACGCATCCCACGCCGCCTGCTGCTCAGCTGCGGTGCGGGGCGCCTCCGAAGAGCTCTCAGACTCAGCTGCGAACACATCGGGGTGGCGCGAACGAAGCTTCTGCACAAGGCCCTCAACCACCTGCACAATGTCGAAGCCCTGCGGGTTTGCCGCAGCAATATCGGAATGGAACACCACCTGCAGCAGCACGTCGCCCAACTCCTCACGCAACAGCGGCATATTCGGCGCGCCACCGGTTTCTACCGCCTCGACAACCTCGTAGGCTTCCTCCACCAGGTAGCGGATTAGGGAGGCGTGAGTCTGCTCAGCATCCCACGGGCAACCGCCCGGTGCGCGCAACAGCGCCATGGTTTCCACCAGGGTGCCAAAGGCTTCAGCCGCGCGGGCGGCAGTGTCCTGAACGTTCTGCGCCGCAGAAGCCTCAGGAGTATTAGGGGTATCAGTCATAACAATCTTCCTCGTCGAAAAAATGACAAACATAGCGCGCCGCGCCGACCCCCACACGGGGAGCCGGCGCGGCGCACCTTACAAGGTTTTAGAGGTTCCAGTGCGAAAGCGCGCTCGTCATATGAGCCGGGATCTTCGAACCCAGACGCGGGAACATGCGCAGCTCCTCAACGTAACGCTCAGCATCCAGCGGACGCGGGTAGGTGACAAACGCCTGCTCATTCGCATAATCGAATGCCGCCTGAACCGGCACGCCCGGGGTGAAGGTCAGGCTCATAGCCAGCGGCGAGCCCTCACCCTCGCTGTACGAGTCGGTCTTCAGTGCCGGAATGTCCAGCAGGGTTTCGGGAATCAGCTCGAAGGTGCGGACCTGCTCCCAGAAGCCGTTGCGGCGCACGTGGGTCAGGGCGTCGTAGTAGGAGCCGAGAGCGCGTACACGAATCAGCACGGTGGTGGCGTCCTTTGCGGTGCCGTTCTCGCTGAAGAGGTGCTCGACGACCGGCGCCAGACGCTGAGCAACCTGAGCCTCCGTCAAAACCAGGTTGCCGGATGCCAACTGAGTCTCCGAGGGGACCAGCGGGCTCTGCACCGCGGCGGAGGGGGTGTCCGGCTCAGCCACGATGGTGGGCAGCTGGTTGAGCTCGCTCAGCGCGGATGCCGAGATGCTGGAGGAGATACCTGCCGGGGTGCTCTCCGGCAGGGCAACCGGGGTGGTCGCCGCAGCGGGTGTCGCCTCTGCTACCGGTGCAGTCTGAGCGGTAGCCTCGGAGGCGGGCGCAGCCGCGGCGGAAACCTCACCAATCTTAGCTGCGGGGGTCACCTCAACGGTCTTGAGCTCAGCGACCTTCTCAGCGGGCTCTTCCTGAGCGACAGGAGCCTTTACCTCGGCAGCCTTCGACTCAGATGCCTTTGCTTCGGTTGCCTTCGCATCAGCACCGGCGGTGCCCACAGCGGCAGCTGCGGCAAGAGCACCAGCCAGACCGGGAGCCACAGATGCGCTCTCAGCGGCAGGCTCAACGTCTACGAGGGCAGGTTCCTCGGCGGGTGCTTCAGCGGAAGCAGCGGAGGTTTCCTTCTCGGGCAGCAGTTCAGAGTCGTCCAGGAACGCGGGCAGGGCAGGCTCTTCAGCCTTCTCTGCTACCGGCTCTTCTGCGGATTCCTCAACGGGCTGGGTACGATCCAGAGTGAAGGACTCAGCAACCACGGGGGCGGCAGCCTTCTGCTCCTCGGCAGCCAAAACTTCCTCAGCGGGTGCTTCCTCGGCGTCCAGCTTCTTCTGAGCGTTGACGACAATGGTGGCCAGGGCGGCTTCCATGTCTTCGCCGGGCTCTACAGAGTCCTCGGCAGATGCCGCGACTGCCTCAGCGGCAGATTCTTCGGCATGCTCGGTTTCGGGCTCTACGGTAGCCGCACCGAAGACCGGGTCGTTCTCGTAATCGTGCTCGAACTCAGCTTCAACCGGCGCAAACTCAGCCTGGGCAGGCTGGGCAGAAGCTTCAACAGCCTCCTCTACGTCTTCCTTCTCCTGCGCAGAAGCGACAGCAGAACCAGCCACAGCAGTACCGGCCGCAGCAAGACCTGCAGCAGCCGCCAGGCCCGAAGAGGCAGGCTCTTCAGCAGTTTCAGCAACGGGCTCTTCAGCAGATTCAACAGCGGCCTCAACCTCGTTAGCTACCTGCTTCTGAGCAAGCTCAGCCTCCAGCTCACGCTCAATAGCCTCACGTTCAGCCTCAACCGAGTCAACGCTCTGAACGGTAGCCTCAGCGGCCTCAGCGGTCGCAACGGGCTTAGCCTCGACAGCGGTGCCCTCCAGCAGGAAGCTCTCACGGGTGGTCTGGCCGTCCGCCATACCCAGGTAGGATGCGTGAACCTCCAGGCCGTCACCTAGACGCGGGTTCAGGGAGACCGCCGCGCGGTTCCAGGTTGCGCCGGCCTGCTGAGCCTCGGTGTACAGTGCCGCCACGGGTGCGAACCAGTCAATGCCGGGCACAACAATGCCGGTTTCGACCTCGCGACCGCGGTGCAGCAGACGGTAGTGCATGTCCTCATCAACTTGGCGCAGTTCCAGGCTCATGGTGCCCGAACCGCGGGTACGCATGAGCTCCGCGAGGCCGTAGAGGGCACACTGCTCCGTAAGAGCGGGCAGGGTTGCCGCGCCCTCAACGGGCTCGCTCAGGATGATGGATTCGGCAACCAGTTCAGCTTCGTCTTCGCTGAGCTTCTGCTCGGCTTCCTTCAGCTCAGCGGCGGATTCCTCAGCGGATTCTTCACCGGTAGCCGAGGTAGCCTCGTGCTTCTCGGCTTCCTTCTTGTCGATGCCCTCTGCAGTCAATGCGACGCCCTGGGAGTTGCCCTTCTCTGCCTTCTCATCCGCGTTTTCGCTCTTGAAGGCAGTCGAAGCAGCAACCGCAGCGGCGGGTGCCGCAACAGCGGCGGCAAGCGCGACACCAGGAGCTGCAGAGGTGCTCTTGGCGGGCTCGTCGTCCGCAGAGTCGGTGTCTTCAGATTCCCCAGATGCAGAGTCCTCAACCTTGGTTCCGGATGCTACCGGCTCGGAGGTTACCTTTTCGGTCTCTTCCACAGCGGGTTCTTCCGCTGCGCTTTCTTCGACAGCGGAAGCATCAAAAATTAGCTCAGCGGTGTTCTCTTCTTCAGCGTCAAGGCTCTCAGCCTCGAACGATTCAGAGGCGGATACTTCACGTTCCTCCTCAACGGATACAGCAGACATCAGCTCAGTCTCGTCAGAAACCGCGTTCTCCTCGTCAGCGATTTCAGCCGCCAACAGTTCGGGTGCCTCAACGACAGCCTCAATCTGTTCTTCTTCAGCCTCTTCGACGGGTTCAGTAATCTCAGCGGATTCAGCAGAGTCTGCATCCTCAGCAACTACCTCAGTAGTAGTTTCCTCAGCGGTCACCTCGTCGGAAGCAACCTCGCTAAAGGTCTCTTCTTCGCTATCGAGGGTGATGCCCAGGCGTGCCGCGTAGGCTGCCGCCAAATCATCCAGACCAGCGTTCTGTGCCTCGGTGACGGCGGCGCGGGTACGAGCTGCCTTCATGTCTTCAACAGTCAGGGTTTCCTCAGCATCAGCGGAAGAAGCCTCAGATACAGAATGAGTGTTCTCCGACTTTTCCTCAGTTGCCTCTACAGCTGCGGGTGCAGTCACCTCAGGTTCTTCATCGGCTTCATCTTCGGTGTTCTCAGCACGCACAGCACGCAGGTGCTTCTCAAACTGGGATCGCGCATCCTCCGCAGCATCCTTCGGCTCCTCAGCATCAACCGACGCTTCCTCAGCCTCAGAGGTAACCTCTTCATCATCACGCAGGAACGCAGGGGTAGCCGGCTCGGGTGCTTCAGCAACCGGAGCAGCATCTTCTTCAATGTCCTGGACCTCAGCGACCTGCTCAACCTCAACAGGTTCCTCAGATTCCTGGGGGAAAGCACCAAGCGCCGCCAACAGGCTACGGCGCTCCTGCTCCTCAACCTGCTCTTCAGTCAGTTCCTCAGCAGAGGGATTCTCTTCAACCTGTTCGTCATCGTGCAGGAGGGCACGCTTGAGATCCTCAACAGCACGGTACTCTTCACTCTGCTCATCGTCCTGGTTCTGGTGGCGTGCGCTCTCAGACTTCACGAAGCGGCGCAGGGAGTCCTCCCACTGCTGCTGTTCCATAATCTTTTCGCTCAGTCGTGCGCTCTTGGGAGCGTCTTCGCTTGCCTGTTCTTTCTGAGCCTTGGCAGTTTCGGCGCTCTGTTCTTCGCGCGACTGTTCATCCAACTTCTTCTTGCCGATTCCAAAGAAGCTCATTGGGTGTCCTCCTCCGGCGTGCGCCGTGTGATGATGCGCCATTTCCTTCATCCCCCGAGGGTGTGTGGGCACGGGGTCGGGAACATAACGCAAATGTCCTCATAATCCCTTTAATTCTATCGCGTGCATAGAGTTTCACCCCGTCACTCGGTGAGAGGTGACGAGGTGAAACTTGTACAGCTTTCAAGGCTTGATGTGGCGAGATAGTCGCGTCTTTACACCTGACTCATAAGCTTTCGAGTGGCTCTTTAGCGCGCCTCATCGCGGATGGGGTTCGCAGCCTTCGCAGCCTTCGCCAGTTCAAAGCGGACGGCGCGCAAGGCGGTTGCCGCCATGACGCGCACACCAATGCCGATTGCCTGCTCGCTCGGGGCGTAATCGCCCTGATGCAGATCATAGGTGGGGTCGCCGGGGGCACGGGTACCCAGGCGGAACATGGAACCGGGAACTTCCTGCAGCATCCACGCGAAGTCTTCGCCACCCATGGACTGCTCGACCAGCACGATGGAGTCCTCGCCCAGCTCGGCGCGGGCTGCGTTCTCGAGCATGGTGGTTTCCAGATCGGTGTTCACGACCGGGGGTACGCCGCGGATGTGCTCCACGCGCGCGGTCACGCCGAAGGGTACGGCGACCTGCTCAATCACTTCGTCCAGCATGTTGCCTGCCTGACGCCATACCTCAACGTCCAGGCAACGCATGGTGCCCGCCAGGTAGCCCTCGGCGGGGATAGCGTTGGGAGCAACACCAGCACTGACCTGACCCCAGGCAACCAGCACGCCCGAACGTACGTCAGTGCGGCGGGTCAGCACGGCGGGAACCTGCACAGCAATCTGGCTCATCGCGTAGATGAGGTCTTCGGTCAGGTGCGGGCGAGAAGTGTGGCCGCCGTGACCGCTCAGGTGAATCTTGATGGTGTCGGATGCGCTAGTAATCGCACCGATACGGGTACCAATCTGGCCCAGGTCCACCTTCGGGTCGCAGTGCAGGGCAAAGGCACGCGGAATATCCTTGAGCAGACCCTGAGCAATCATCTGCACGGCGCCGCCGGGAAGCTGCTCCTCAGCGGGCTGGAAGAGAATACGGACGCTACGGCCCAGCGGGGTCTTCTCGTTCAGCTCGTGCAGCGCCAGTGCCACACCGAGCATAACGGTCTGGTGAATATCGTGGCCGCAGGCGTGCATCACGCCGGGTACGGTGGAGGCGTAGGGCAGACCGGTCTGCTCAACAATGGGCAGAGCATCAATATCGGCGCGCAGAGCCACGGCGAAGGGGCCGCTTCCGATATCGACGTAGCAGCCGGTGCCTTCGCAGGCGACGGGGTTCATGCCGGCTTCTCGCAGTCGGTTCATGAGGCGCTCAGTGGTTGCGATTTCGCGGAAGGAAAGTTCCGGGTTGGCGTGCACTTCGCGGCGGAACTGCACGAGGGTACCCATCGTGCGCTCCACCCAGTCGTCGAAGACGGGGGTGGACAAATCGTAGCGAGAATTAGCGAAAACCATACACAGTAGAATAACGCCGCCCGCCGGGGTTTACCTACCCGCTGTCCCTTTCTGACAGCACTCGAGAATATCTATGACTTTATGACAGATTGTGAAGAATACTCCCACCCGCCGAAGCCCCGAAAATGCTCTGCCCCACGATTTTGTTGCCGGCCTTTTTTGTTAAACGACTCAAGCCGCCACCCGGTGTGGGTGACGGCTTGAATCGTCAATGCTGTATCAGCTGATACCGCGTACTCAGATTAGAGCGAGCGGCTCAGGATTGCCTGCTTCACCTCGGCAATAGCCTTGGTAATCTGGATGCCACGGGGGCAAGCCTCGGTGCAGTTGAAGGTGGTACGGCAACGCCATACGCCTTCCTTGTCGTTGAGGATCTCCAGACGCAGGTCGCCTGCGTCATCGCGCGAGTCGAAGATGAAGCGGTGTGCGTTCACGATAGCGGAGGGGCCGAAGTACTGACCGTCGGTCCAGAAGACCGGGCAGGACGAGGTACATGCTGCGCAGAGGATGCACTTGGTGGTGTCATCGAAACGTGCACGGTCCTCAATGGTCTGCAGGCGCTCACGCTCAGGCTCGTTCGAGTCGTTGATGAAGAACGGCATGATTTCGCGGTATGCCTGGAAGAAGGGCTCCATGTCAACGATGAGGTCCTTCTCGCAGGGCAGACCCTTGATGGGCTCAACGGTAATCGGCTTGGACAGGTCAAGGTCCTTCAGCAGGGTCTTGCAAGCCAGACGGTTACGGCCGTTGATGCGCATTGCGTCCGAGCCGCAGATGCCGTGTGCACAGGAGCGGCGGAAGGAGACGGAGCCGTCTACTTCCCACTTGATCTTGTGCAGAGCATCCAGCACGCGGTCGGTGCGGTACATGGTCAGCGGGAATTCATCCCAGTACGCCTCGGAGGAAACTTCCGGGTTGTAGCGACGAATCTTGATGACCACATCGTAGGTGGGGATGGAGTCGGAGTCGCCGCCGGTCATACCCTCAAACAGCTTGACGGATTCCGGTTCGGGGAGTTCGTTTTCAGCCATTTTAGTACTTACGCTCCTTCGGCTCGTAGCGGGTGTAGACAACGGGCTTGGTTTCGAATCGCAGACCCTTGACACCCTCAAACTCGGATTCGGGGTCGAGGTAGACCATCGAGTGCTTCATGAAGTTAACGTCGTCACGCTTGGGGAAGTCCTCGCGGTAGTGACCACCACGGGATTCCTTACGGTGCAGCGCACCAACGGACATGACCTTTGCCAGCTCAATCAGGAAGCCGAGCTCAACAGCCTCGAGCAGGTCGAGGTTGAAGCGCTTGCCCTTGTCCTGGATGGCGATGTTCTTGTAGCGCTCTTCCAGTTCAGCAATAGTTGCCAGTGCTGCGCGGATGGTCTCGTCGGTACGGAACACCTGCATGTCAGCTTCCATAGCCTTCTGCAGGTCTGCGCGGATAGCGCCGACCTTCTCGGTGCCCTTACCTTCGAGGATGCCGTTGAGCATGTTGAGAACGCGATCTGCTGCGTCGTCCGGAACCGGTACAAACTCAGCGGATGCTGCGTACTCTGCTGCCTTGCGGCCTGCACGCTTACCGAACACGTTGATGTCCAGCAGGGAGTTGGTGCCCAGACGGTTTGCACCGTGGACGGACACGCAAGCAACCTCACCAGCTGCGTAGAGGCCGGGGATGGTCTCCTTGCTGTTGTGGTAGACCTCGGTCTCGTTGTTGGTGGGGATACCGCCCATTGCGTAGTGCGCGGTGGGGAACACCGGGATGGGCTGGTGGTGCGGTTCCACTGCCAGGTAGGTACGAGCGAACTCGGTAATGTCCGGCAGCTTCTCGTCGATGTGGGAGGGCTCCAGGTGGGTCAGGTCCAGCAGCACGTAGTCCTTGTGGGGACCGCAACCGCGGCCTTCGCGCACCTCGTTTGCCATTGCACGTGCCACGATATCGCGGGGTGCGAGGTCCTTAATGGTGGGTGCGTAGCGCTCCATGAAGCGCTCACCGTCAGCATTACGGAGAATACCGCCTTCACCACGAGCACCCTCGGTGACGAGAATGCCCAGGCCAGCCAGGCCGGTCGGGTGGAACTGAACGAATTCCATGTCCTCCAGGGGCAGGCCTGCACGCAGTGCGATAGCCATGCCGTCACCGGTGAGGGTGTGTGCGTTGGAGGTGGTCTTGAAAATCTTGCCACAGCCGCCGGATGCGAAGATCACGGACTTAGCCTGGAAGACGTGGACCTCGCCGGTTGCCAGGTCGTAGGAGACGACGCCGGCGGGGCGGGGCTTACCCTCTTCGTCCTTGACCAGAATCAGGTCGAGAACGTAGAACTCGTTGTAGAACTCCACATTGTGACGAACGCAGTTCTGGTAGAGGGTCTGCAGAATCATGTGGCCGGTACGGTCAGCTGCGTAGCATGCGCGGCGCACAGCAGCCTTACCGTGGTCACGGGTGTGACCGCCGAAGCGGCGCTGGTCAATGCGGCCTTCGGGGGTTCGGTTGAAGGGAAGACCCATCTTTTCCAGGTCGAGCACAGCGTCAATAGCTTCCTTAGCCATGATTTCTGCTGCGTCCTGGTCGACCAGGTAGTCGCCACCCTTGACGGTGTCAAAGGTGTGCCACTCCCAGTTGTCCTCTTCAACGTTAGCCAGAGCGGCGCACATGCCACCCTGTGCCGCACCGGTATGGGAGCGGGTGGGGTATAGCTTGGTCAGTACCGCGGTGCGAACTCGCTGGCCGGCCTCAATGGCGGCACGCATACCTGCGCCACCGGCACCGACGATCACTACATCGTACTTATGTACCTGCATGATGTTCTTTCTGTGTTTTAGATGTTTTCGTTTGTCTCGGATACGTCGCCGTTAGCGTGCCGAGCAGAAGCTGGGGAGCAGTTCAGCCGCTGCGCCGGAGGGGCAGGGGTCGAACGCGAAGATGGTGAGGGTACCAACCAGCAGGACGAATGCGCATGCTGCGAAGAGGATCACCTTCAGCCAAACGCGCAGGCGGTCCTTCTCTGCGTAGTCATCGATGATGACGCGGATGCCGTTAGCACCGTGCAGCATAGCCAGCCAGAGCAGCAGCAGATCCCAGACCTGCCAGAAGGGGTTCGCCCACTTGCCGCCCACGAAGCCGAAGTCGATGGCGTGGATGCCGTCGCCGACCATGAGGTTGGAGAACAGGTGGCCGAAAATCAGCACGACGAGTACGACGCCGGACAGGCGCATACCCAGCCAAGCGAACATCTCAAAGTTGTTGCGCTTGGAGGAGGAGCGGTTGTACTTCACACCGTCGATGCGGTTGTCACGCAGACGGGGTACATAGGTGCGGGGCTTAAGCGGAGTAGCCATAGTTTAGTGACCTCCCATGTGCGAGAAAACGATCGGCAGGTGACGCGCTGCGAAGCCCGCAACGGTAATTGCCCAGAGGAAAAGCACAACCCAGAGAATCTTGATGTGCGTGTAGGTTGCCTTCTGGCTGATTTCGACGTTGCCGTCCTTGTTCTTCGCCTGAATGTGCTCCACGTGCGAGTTGGTTGCCTTACCCCAGAAGTCAATGAGGATAATGCGAATACCGTTGAACGCGTGGTAGACGATGGCGGCGACAAGCGCGGTCTCACCCAGGCCCATGATGGGGTTCTTGTACAGGCTCAGTACACCGTTGTAGGCCTCCGGGGAGATACGCACGACGGCAGTATCTAGGATGTGTACAAGAAGGAAGAAGAAAATCGCGATACCGGTAATGCGATGAGCAACCCAGGACCACATGCCCCAGCGGCCGCGGTAGAGGGTTCCTTTAGAACCATTCAACACTGAATAACCTCCTGCTGCGACGGCGAGCTTCCGGGTTCTGATGGGTCATTGTGATCCTCGGCTTCCGGGCATGACTGTGTGCTCACCGACTGCTTTTGTTCGTCTGTTACTTCCAAGATATCAGGTAAATTCACAGCTTACTGACACCCTGTTTAGGGTTTTTTTACAGGTTCCAAAAGCGAATTAGAGCATGTTTTTATTACCATATCGCCTACTTCCCTGTGTTTGTGCGGGACTTACCTTAACCTAACCTCAAACATCGCCTAAATGAGAGCCGCCTGACACTTTTTTGTTAAAACCTAAAAGAATTCGATATATGACAAATTCACCCGCTATTCTTGAAGCGATGAATACTGCACTCACTCGATTCCGCCCGCTTATTCCTGCCGGCGGTGTTGGCTCGCGTTTGTGGCCCCTATCCCGCGCGCACGCCCCGAAATTCCTACTCGACCTCACCTCGTCGGGCAATTCCCTGTTGCGTGACACCTACGACCGTCTCATCGATCTCAGCAACGGTTCCGTCATGGTAGTTACCGGCACTTCGCACGCCAATGCGGTTACCCAGCAGATTCCTGAACTGCGTGCCGCTGACCTGGTACTGGAGCCCTCCCCCAAGGATTCGGCTGCAGCTATCGGCCTGGCTTGCGCTATCATCCACCGCCGCGAACCGGACGCCATCATCGGCTCCTTCGCAGCTGACCACGTGATCAGCCCGGTGGACGAGTTCCACCGTGTGGTGACCGAAGCTGTCATCACCGCGGCAACCGGCAAGATTGTCACCATCGGCATTACTCCCACCGAGCCCTCCAGCGCGTTTGGCTACATTCACGCCAGCGAGTCCCTGGGCATCGAAGGCGCTCCCAATGCTCACGCCGTGGACACCTTCGTGGAAAAGCCGGACACCGCTACCGCACAGAAGTACCTGGATTCCGGTGAGTACACCTGGAACGCAGGCATGTTCGTGGCGCCGGCAGCCCTGATGCTCAAGCACCTCGAGGCGAACGAGCCCGAGCTATACGCAGGCATTATGGAGATCGCTAATGCTTGGGACACCCCCGAGCGTGAGGCTGTTATGGACCGCGTGTGGGAGACCCTGCCGAAGACCGCTATCGACTACGCTGTGGCTGAGCCCGCAGCGGCAGCAGGTGACGTCGCAATGGTTCCCGGCTCCTTCAGCTGGGACGACGTTGGAGACTTCGACGCCGTGGCGCGCCTGAACACCGAGAAGAGCGGCGAAGAGCTGACCATTCTCGGCGAGAAGGATAACGTGATTAACCACGGTTGCTCCGGCATCGTTGTTGCAAACACCGAGCGTAAGATCTCCATCATTGGTCTCGACGACATCGTTGTGGTGGATACCCCCGA
>ERZ1674200.54-NODE-54-length-12873-cov-11.597129_pt1 | contig 12873 bp, 10 predicted proteins | sample MGYA00581308_ERZ1674200 | MGnify/ENA primary metagenome ERZ1674200 (study PRJEB41354, sample SAMEA4873321) | human saliva metagenome | biome: human-associated habitat [ENVO:00009003]; feature: mouth environment [ENVO:08000002]; material: saliva material... | reverse complement strand
GAATAACGGGGAGGGGAATTACGTGCGACATTTGTGGGGAACCATGCGGGTGTGCCGCGCATTCGCCGGGTGCTCCCAGGGTTCGCCGGGTGCTCCCAGGGTTCGCCGGGTGCTCCCAGGGTTCGCCGGGTGCCCCCAGGGTTCGCCGGGTGCCCCCCGCGCCCCCTACTCCCGCGGCCTCGCCGTGGACTCGCGGATCGTGAGGACCGGGCTGAAGGTCTGGTGCTGCGTGGGCGCGTCGGCGCCGGATAGCAGGAGTTCTGCGGCTGCCGCGCCAAGTTCGTCCATGGGCTGGCGGATCGTCGTGAGGGGTACGGGCATCTGCGCGGCCAGGGGAATGTCGTCGAAGCCGATGACGGACACGTCGTCGGGGATGGAGACCCCCGCGACGCGCAGCGCCGACATGACGCCCACGGCCAGCAGGTCGTTCGCGCAGAAGACCGCCGTCGGCGCCCCCTCGGAGGCGGCACGGGCCTCGGCGATGGCCTCTTCGGCGGCCGCATAGCCGGCCTGGGCGGTGTACGCCTCCGCGTTGCACACCGTCAGCTGGACGCTGTCCGACCCCGTCAGGCGCCGCCAGTGCTCGACCGCGTCCCGCACACCCGCGAGGCGCTGCACGGACTGACGCATGTCGGCGGGACCGTTGAGGAAACAGATGCGCACATGTCCGAGCGCCAGGAGATGTTCGATCGCCAACGCCGCCCCCGCGCGGTCGTCGATGGACACGGACGGCAGGCCCTCGGGCGCGTCGGCCGCGTCGAAAAGAACGACCGGCGTGCCCTCCTCGACCAGGCGCGTCGCGGCCTCGTGCGAGGAATCAGCCGGGGTGAGCAGGACGCCGCGCACGGCCTGGCGCCCCAGCGCCTCGAGCAGGTCTCGCTCCTCGCGCACGGAGGCGTGCGTGGAGGACAGGGTCATGATGTAGCCCTCGCGCGACAGGACGCGCTCCATGGCCGCGGCCGCCTCCATGAAGAACGGGTTTGTCAGATCGAAGACCGCCACGCCCACGAGCGGCGACGTGCCGCGCCGCAGGGCCTGCGCAGTCGGGTTGGGCTTGTACCCAAGCTGCGCGATCGCCGCCTCGACTCGTTCGCGCACGTCGGGGCGCACGCTCTCGCGCCGGTTGATGACGTTAGACACGGAGCCGACGCTCACGCCCGCAAGAGCGGCGACGTCCTTGACGCCGGGGGCTTTGCGGGGCGCTGCGGGGGACGAGGCAGTGGTCGCGTCCTGGGGACTCGTGCCCTCTGAGGTCTGGCGGGGCGGCGTCATGGTGACTCTTTCAGAAACTCGAGTGATGAAACGTTCATATTGTGTCATCTCCTGGGAGCTTTACGCTCCAATTTTCCTGGCTAGTTCAAGGCTGACGCGTAGAGTTGACACGCATATTGTTATGTGGCACACTCTCTTCTTATCTGAATCGTTTCATTCCTCGATGAAGAGGTGACCACATGACACGAGAAGCTGACAGGCCAGTCGTCTCGCTTCAACACGCGGTGAAGAAGTTCGGCTCCTTCACCGCGATGTCCGATGGGTGCATCGAGCTGTATCCGCACCGCATCCACGCCCTGGCCGGCGAAAACGGCGCCGGCAAGTCGACGCTTGTGAAGGTCCTCGCCGGCATCCACCAGCCAAACTCCGGAGAGTTCCTGGTCGAGGGCCATCCGGTGCGCTTCAAGACCCCGGCGGAGTCGAAGGCCGCCGGAATCTCGGTGATCTACCAGGAACCCACCCTGTTCCCCGACCTGACGGTCGCCGAGAACATCTACGTGGGGCGTCAGCCCCGGGGGCGCTTCGGCCTCATCGACCACGCGGCCATGAGGCGCGACGCCCAGGAGCTCTTCGACCGCCTCGAAGTGCCGATCGACCCCTCCCAGCTGGCCGACGGCCTGTCGATCGCGGACCAGCAGATCATCGAAATCGCGAAGGCCATCTCGCTGGACGCCAAGGTCCTCATCATGGACGAACCGACGGCCGCTCTGTCCGGGCACGAGGTCGACCGCCTCTTCTCCGTCGCGCGTTCCCTGCGCGACAAGGGGGCCTCCCTCATGTTCATCTCGCACAGGATGGAGGAAATTTTCGACCTGTGCGACGACGTGACGATCATGCGCGACGGCGCCTACGTGTCCACCCGCGACCTGAAGGAAACCACGAAGGCGCAGCTCGTGCGCGACATGGTCGGCCGCGACGTCGACCAGCTCTTCCCCAAGCTGGACGCGCAGATCGGCGATCCCGTCCTGACGGTTGAAGGACTCACCCGATACGGCGCCTTCGAGGACGTGAGCTTCGAGGTCCGCAGCGGAGAGATCCTTGGGCTCGCGGGCCTGGTCGGCGCGGGCCGATCCGAGGTCGTGCGCACGATCATGGGCATCGACAAGGCGGACGGCGGCACCGTGACCGCCTTCGGAAAGCCGCTGAAGCTTGGCGACACGGTGGGCGCTATTCGCGCCGGCCTCGCCTTCGTACCCGAAGACAGGCGCAAGCAAGGCCTCGTCATGGACCTGTCCGTCGCCCGCAACACGGCCCTCACGCTGCGCAGCAAACTCGCCCTCTGCGGACTCATCAACTCCCGCACCGAGCGAGCGGTCGCGCAGGAATGGTCCACCAACCTCGAAGTGAAGACGGCCAGCCAGGACACCCCCGTGTCCGCGCTGTCGGGCGGCAATCAGCAAAAGGTCGTCCTGGCGAAATGGCTCGCCACCGACCCCAAGATCCTCATCGTCGACGAGCCGACCCGCGGCATCGACGTGGGAACGAAGGCCGAAGTACACCGCCTGATCTCCACCCTCGCCACCAAGGGAGTGGCCGTCATCATGATCTCCTCCGAGCTGCCCGAAATCCTCGGCATGGCCGACCGCGTCCTCGTCATGTGCGAAGGACGCATCACCGGCGAATTCACCAGAGAAGAAGCCACAGCTGACGCCATTATGACGGCTGCAACAGACCACGAAAAGGCCGCATCATGACCGCAACACTCACCCCTCCCTCCCGCGTCCACGGGCCGTCGCCGATAAGCCGACAGCCAGCCACGCCCTCGTCCGCGACCACGAAGCACGCCCCATCGAAGCTGCGCTCTCTCCTGTCGATGCGCGAGCTCCCCGTGATCGCGGCCCTCATCGCCCTCGTCCTCCTCACCTGGGCGATCAACCCGCGCTTCCTGTCCGCCCAGGGCGTGCGCGACCTCTTCCTCAACGCGACGATCGCCATGCTCATGGCCGCCGGGCAATCCCTCATCATCCAATCCGAAGGCGTCGACCTCTCCGTCGGCTCCATCCTCGGCTGCACGGCCTTCGCCACCGGCTTCCTCTTCGCCACCAACCCGGGGCTGCCCATCGGCGTCGTCTTCGTCGCCGGCATCGTGCTGGGAGCGCTGCTCGGAGCGCTCAACGGCCTCCTCGTCACCCAGGCGAAAGTCCCGGCGATGGTCATCACCCTGGGCACCCTCTACGTCTTCCGAGGAGGACTGAACTGGTGGGCGGGATCCACGCAGTACTTCGCCGGCGACCGCCCCCAGGCCTTCGGCGACCTAGGAGTCGCCACGATCGCCGGCTTCCCGCTGCTCACCCTCCTGGCGGTCATCGTCATCGTGATCGTCTCGCTCTACCAGCGCTACGCCCGCTCCGGCCGGGACCTCTACGCGATCGGCTCCGACCGCCAGGCCGCAGCCGTCTACGGCATCCCCGTCGCCAAGCGCGTCTTTGCGGCCTTCGTCGCCAACGGCGCGCTCGTCGGACTCGGAGGCGTCCTCTACGCCTCCCGCTTTAACTCCGTCGGCGCGACGACGGGCGCAGGCATGGAACTCGACATCGTCGCCGCCTGCGTCGTCGGCGGCGTCGCAATGACGGGCGGCGTCGGAACCGCCTACGGAGCCGCCATCGGCGCCCTCCTCCTCACCACCATGACGTCCGCGCTCACAGCCGTCGGCGTCGATAAATTCTGGCAAAAGGCCGTCGTCGGCGCGCTCATCCTCATCGCAATCGTCGTCGACCGAGTCAGCTCGATGCGCCGCCACGAGGCGCTGCGCAAGAAAGGAGGGGACCGCTGATGAACACCCCGACTCAGACCTCCTCACGTGACCTCATGGCCTCCATTCGCCGCGTGTTCTCCTCACGAGACTCGCACATGACCCTCATCCTCATACTCGCCATCGTGGTCGCGACCATCCTCGTTCCCAGATTCAGCCAGCCCCGCACGCTCACGTTCCTCACCCTGGACGTGACGGCGACGCTCCTCATGGCCCTGCCCATGACCCTCGTCATGATCAACGCGGACATCGACCTGTCCGTCGCCTCCACCGCCGGGCTCGTCAGCGCATCCTTCGGCGTCCTCGTCCAGTCGGGCGTCGGATTCTGGGCGAGCATCGCGATCTGCCTCCTCATCGGACTGGCCTGCGGCCTCGTCAACGCCATCATGACCGCCTACGTGGGCCTGCCGGCGCTCGCGGTCACGATCGGCACGCTCGCGCTGTACCGAGGCCTCGCCCTGGTCGTCATCGGCGACCAGTCCATCTCCGACTTCCCGAAGTGGGCGACCTCCGCGGTCACCGGCTCCTTCGGATCCACGGGCATTGCGTACATGGCGATCTCCGTCGCCCTGTTCGTCGTCCTCTTCTGGCTCCTGCTGCACAAGACCCCATACGGTCGAGGCCTCTTCGCGCTGGGGTATTCCAAGCAGGCGGCCGAATTCGTCGGTATCGACACGAAGCGTTCCCGCGTCATCGCCCTGACGCTGTCGGGCCTCATGGCGGCGCTGGCCGGCATCTACTGGACGCTGCGCTACTCCGCGGCGAAGGCCGACAATGTCGAGGGCCTCGAGCTGGTCGTCATCGCCGCCGTCGTCTTCGGTGGGGTCAGCGTCTTCGGTGGCCGAGGCTCGATCTGGGGAAGCGTCTGCGGCGTCCTCACGATCGGCGTCCTCAACTACGCGCTGCGCCTCAACCGAATCCCCGAAGTCATCCTGGTTCTGGTCACGGGCCTGCTCCTGATCGGTTCCGTCGTCGCGCCGTCGCTGGTGGATGCCATCCGCCAGCGTCTGGCTCATCGAGCTGACGCGCGTACCCCTCGCGCCAGCGTCGCACCGGGCGCGGCGAGCGCCTAACAATCCCACAACGAGGGGCACCATGCCCCCCAAACAGGGCGCGTGCGCCCGAAAGGAAAAGACAACGATGTCTCACATGAAGAAAGGAGTGGCCGCACTCGGCGCACTCTCGCTGGCCTCGGCCCTCCTGATGACCGCCTGCGGCGGCGGAGCGTCGACGCAGGGCAGCGATCCCAGCTCCGGTGGGAACGCTTCGGGTTCCTACGACGTGTCCTCCCAGTCGATCACCTTCATTCCCAAGCAGCTGAACAACCCCTTCTCCGACGTCATGCTCGGCGGAGGAAAGGATGCCGCCGGCGCGATCGGATTCGCCGAGGTCAACGTCGTCGGTCCCCTCGAGGCCTCCTCGTCCTCACAGGTCTCCTTCATTAACTCCGAGGTGCAGGCGGGCACCAACGTCCTCGTGATCGCAGCGAACGACCCCGACGCCGTGTGCCCGGCGCTGCAGGACGCGCGCAAGGCCGGCACGAAGGTCGTCACCTTCGACTCCGACGCCTCGGCGGATTGCCGCGACCTGTTCATCAACCAGGTCGAGTCCAAGCAGGTGGCGATCACCATGCTCGACATGGTCTCCGAGCAGATCGGCGGTTCCGGTAAGGTCGCCATCCTCTCCGCGACGGCGAACGCCGCCAACCAGAACGCGTGGATCAAGTTCATGGAGGAAGAGATCGCCTCGAACGACAAGTACAAGGGCATCGAGATCGTCGCGAAGGTCTACGGCGACGACGATGACACGAAGTCGTTCCAAGAGGCGCAGGGCCTGCTCCAGGCACACCCCGACCTGGACGCGATTGTGTCGCCGACCACCGTCGGCATCGCCGCCACCGCGCGCTACCTGTCGACCTCCGACTACAAGGGCAAGGTTGTGCTGACCGGCCTGGGCCTGCCCAACGAGATGCGTTCCTTCGTGAAGGACGGGACCGTCAAGGAGTTCGCCCTGTGGGATCCCGCCCAGCTGGGATACGTGGCGGCCTACGCGGGTGCCGCGCTCGATAGCGGCGCGATCAAGGGCGAGGTCGGGGAGACGTTCACCGCCGGAGACCTCGGTGAGCGCACGATCGGCGAGAACAAGACCGTCGTCGTCGGTGACCCCGTGCGTTTCAACGCGGACAACATCGACAACTACGACTTCTGACGCCACTTCTGACGGGGTTGGTGGGCGCGCCCGTCGCGCCTGCCAACCCCGCGTTCATGCGGCAAAACGCGGGTTGCGTGAATGACCCTGTTTGCTGAATGAAACGATTCACTTTAGAATGGGCACCATCAATGTCCGTTCAACGATGAAGGGATTTCCCATGAGCGAGACCCCACCGCTGGCCCACACCCTCGCCACAACGAGCCAGGCCAGCCCCCACCGAGCCTGCTTCCTCCTGCGCGTCCGCCCGGAGAAACTCGCCGAATACGCCGACGTGCACCAGCGCGTCTGGGACGAGATGCTCCAGGCCCTGCGCGACGCCGGGTGGCGCCACTACTCCCTCTTCCTCGACCCGCACACCGGCCTCGTCGTCGGCTACTACGAGGCCGACGACGCCCGCGCGGCCGCCGCAGCCATGGAAGACCTCGAGGTCAATACGCGCTGGCAAGCCGAGATGGCCCAGTACTTCCAGCCGGACGGAGGAGGAAGCGCCCACTTCCTCAGCCAATACTTCTACCTCGCCTAATCGCCCACCGAGGCCACCCCCCGAGAGACCGTCCCGGCCCCCGAGAGGCCACCCCGGCCTCGTCAATCCACACCCCACACGTCGAAGGAGACGTCATGACCATCCACCTGTCCGACCTGTCCGAAAGCGCCCGCACCCTGCTGCGCGAGCAGACCATCGAGCTGCCGAGCTGGGCGTTCGGCAACTCCGGGACCCGCTTCAAGGTCTTCCCGAGCCCCGGCACCCCGCGCAACGCCTACGAAAAGATCGACGACGCGGCACAGGTTCACCACTTCACCGGGATCACCCCGCGGGTGTCCCTGCACATCCCCTGGGATATGGTCGACGACTTCCGTGACCTGGCCGCGCACGCGCGCTCGCAGGGCATCACCCTGGGCACCATCAACTCGAACGTCTTCCAGGATGACGACTACAAGTTCGGCTCCCTGACGAACTCCGACGAGGCCATCCGACGCAAGGCCATCGACGCGCACCTGCGCTGCATCGACGTCATGAACGCGACCGGCTCCGACACACTCAAGATCTGGCTGGGCGACGGAACGAACTACCCGGGCCAGGACTCGATCGCCGAGCGCCAGGAACGCCTCGCTAACTCACTGTCCGTTATCTACGAGAATCTGGCTCCACATCAGCGCCTTCTCCTGGAGTACAAGTTCTTCGAGCCCGCCTTCTACCACACCGACGTCCCGGACTGGGGCACGGCGCTCGCGCACGTGACCGCTCTGGGGGAGCGTGCCGTCGTCTGCCTCGACACCGGCCACCACGCGCCCGGCACCAACATCGAGTTCATCGTCGTCCAGCTGCTGCGCGCCGGCCGCCTCGGCGCCTTCGACTTCAACTCGCGCTTCTACGCGGACGACGACCTGATCGTGGGCGCCGCCGACCCGTTCCAGCTCTTCCGCATCATGCACGAAATCGTCTCCTTCGGCGCCCTCGCGCCCACCTCCGGCGTGAACTTCATGCTCGACCAGTGCCACAACCTCGAAGAGAAGATCCCCGGCGAAATCCGCTCCGCGATGAACGTTCAGGAGGTGACCGCGAAGGCGCTCCTCGTCGACCACGATGCGCTGGCGACGGCGCAGGCCGAGCACGACGTGCTGGCCGCCAACCAGGTGCTCATGGATGCCTTCTCCTCCGACGTGCGCCCGCTCCTCGGCGAGCTCCGTGAGGAGCAGGGTCTCGACCCCGACCCGCTCGCGGCCTACGCGGCCTCGGGCTACTTCGAGCGCATCTGCGAGCAGCGGGTGGGCGGCCAGCAGGCCTCGTGGGGCGCATAATGGCGACCGTCGTCGCTATCGACCTGGGGGCCTCCTCGGGGCGCGTCCTGCGGGGCGCGTTCGACGGCGAGCGCATTGCCATTGAGGAGTGCTCCCGCTTCCCGAACGGGCCCGTCGCCCTCCCCGGTCCTGCTTGCGCGGGCGGGGCGGGTGCGGGTCAATCGGACGGGTCCGGGTCGGGCGAATCGGACGGGGCAGGTGCGGGTACATCGGGCGGGGCCGGCCCGGCCTCGTGCGCCCGATCCGGGGACGAGGCCGGCGCGGCCTACGAGTGGGACATCCTCGCGCTGTGGCGCGGAATCCTGGATGGCCTGCGCGAGGCCAGCCTGCGCGGCCCCGTCGATGCGATCGGAATCGACACGTGGGCCGTCGACTACGGGCTGCTGGACGAGGACGGCCGGCTGATCGGCAACCCCGCGTCCTACCGTTCCGCACGCTGCGGCCGCGGCGCCTCCGAGGTGCTCGACCGATGGGACTCCTCCTGGCTGTATGCGCGCAACGGACTGCAATTCCAGCCCTTCAACACGCTGTTCCAGCGCGTGGCCGACCGGGCGGAGGCGCGCGCGGAATGTGCGCGCACGGCACTCCTGATCCCCGATCTGCTGGCGTACTGGCTGACGGGTCATGCGCGAAGTGAGCTGACGAACGCGTCGACGACCGGCCTCGTCAATGCGGCGCGGCGCGACTGGGATCCCGAGATTCTTGGCCGCCTACTAGACGACTTCGGGGTGGAGCACATCTTCCCGCCGCTCATCTCACCGGGGGAGGTCATCGGTGAGGCTCGCGTCCAGGGGCTCGACCTGCGCACCTCGACGGGTGAGCGCACCCCGGTTGTCGCCGTCGGGTCCCACGACACCGCTTCGGCGGTCGCGGGTGTGCCCGCCCGGACCGGGTCGTTCGCGTACATCTCGAGCGGCACCTGGTCGCTCGTCGGAACCGAGCTGAGCGCCCCCGTGCTCTCCGACGAGGCTCGGGCAGCCAATTTCACGAACGAGCTGGGCGTGGATGGCACGGTCCGTTTCCTTGCCAACATCATGGGCATGTGGGTACAGCAGGAATGCCTGCGCGAGTGGGCGGCCCTGGGGGACGAGGCGTCGGGCGCTTCAGGCCGGGTCGACTGGCCGCTCCTCGACGCGCAGACCGAGGCGGCCCAGCCCGCGCGCTACCTCCTCGACATGTCCTCGCCCGAGCTGATGGCTCCGGGCGCCATGGTGGAGCGCGTGCGTTCGCTGTGGATCCCGGGCCCGGGCGCCTCCTCGGCGGCTTCGTCGGGCGACGACTCCTCCTCGGCGGACGACTCCTCCCCGGCGGACGAGGCCGGGGCCGGGTCAGGTGATCAGCAGGCCTCGGGCGTCGATTCCCGTGAGCGCGCAACCGTCCTGCGCGCTATCACCGATTCGCTGGCGCTGGCCTACCGCCGGGCGATCCGACGGACGAGTGAGCTCAGCGGCACCCGCCCTGAAGCGATTCACCTCGTCGGAGGAGGCTCGAAGAATCGCCTGCTGGCGCAGGAGACCGCCGACGCGACGGGCATCCCGGTCATTGCGGGACCCGTCGAGGCCACGGCCCTCGGAAACATGCTCATCTCCCTGCGCGCCATTGGCGCCGCCAGCGGGACGCTGATGGACCTTCGCGCCATCTCGCGGGCGTCGTCGGCGCTCGAGACCTACGAGCCGCGCGCCTCCCACGCGCGCCTCTGGGACGAGGCCGATGCGTTCCTCGGGTCCGGTGATGCCCTGTCGTAGCTGACGTGTGCTGACGTGGGCGGCGACTCGACTTTCGGTCGAGCCGCGGCCCACGTGTGTATGAGGACGGTCCGCGCGCCTACTGTGCCGATTGAGGGGCGTGTCCGGAGTCTGTGCAGGGGACCTTATCGTGGATAGACGCCGACGGCCATTTGGGGCATGTCTGGAAACATACCCCAAATGTACTGATAACGAACAGCATGTTCAGATGTTCAGCAGGGTGTTACGACCCCTGAGTGGCAGCTACCTTCTGGCGGTACGACTCCGCCTCCCAGTTCTCGATGAAGCCGCGCTCACGCTCGTCCATGACGCGCACGCGCCCGAGCAGGTTCGCGTCCCGCGTGACGCGCAACGCGTCCAGGAAGGTGTGCAACGCGTTATCCGAGGCCTCGTTCGTGCACCCCACCGCAGCCACCGCGAGTCCGGGAATGACGGCGACAATGGGGGCGCGCCCGTGCTGCGCGCGGTGCAACGACACCTTCGCCGACACGATGTCCTCCGTGTCGGTCGCCTCCAGGACCACGGGGAAGGAACCCGCGTACACGATCTGATCGGGGATCAGCGGCCCTCCGGGTGCCGACGCGAGCGCCGACAGTCCGTCCGTCGACAGCGCAACGCTCGGCGCGTCCACCGCGCGACGGAACGCCTCGGCCACCCGGGAAGGCGAACCCGAGAAGGCGGTCCCGGCCTCGTCGATGGCCGCGCGGATCGCGGACGTCAGGAAGTCGATGCGCTCTCGGATCGCGTCCTTCGTCGGACCCGACACGATGATGCCGTGGTTGCCGAGGAGCGTAATCGCCGGCGGGGGAGTGCTGTGCGTGGTCGTGAAGGCGCGGCGACGCTCGTCGATGAGGCGCGCCAGCGGAATGCCCGGATCCGTGTAGTCGACCCACAGCGCCTGGTCGCCGAGGATCCGCTTGCACAGCTCCTCTCCGCGCGTGTTGCACGTAATCGCGTTGGCTGTCAGCGGGTGCAGGTGGATGACGAGCGGATCGGGAATAAGCGCGTGAAAGAGGAGCTCGACGCTGGGGCGACGCTCGAACGCGCCGCGCTGTGCGAGCCGGGCCGCCGCGCGAACGGGGTCTTCGTTACTGGGGAGTTCCTCTGGGTGATGGAAGGCGTGGAGAAGGGTCGGAATGTCGAGCGGGACCAGGTCTTCCTCGCGCAGGGTCGCGAGTGGAACCCCGCTGGGCTTGATGAGGAGGGTATCTCCGATCTTTGCGGACGAGTTCCCGCCCCCCGAGCGCGTGTATTCCGTGTCCGCGCCGATCTGGTTGGACAGCTCGATGAGGTGGGCGACGAGGTTGTGAGATGAAGCGGTCATTGCTCCTCCGCGATGAGGATGAATCGTTTCATATAAGGATAGGGGTGCGGCCCTCGTCTGTCAAGGCTGCCGAGGTGAGGCTCGGGACTTCGCTTGATTGAGCGCTGAAAGGCCGGGGGTTGGTGAGCCGCTGAGGAGCCGCGAGGCCGTCAACCCGGGCGGCGCCGTCCTCGCGGAGCAGCCGAGGGGGTTGGCGTACTGAGGTGCTGCTGTAGATGGGGGGTTCCCGTGTGGGAGCCCCCGTGTGAAGGGGCCGTGGAGGCCGCAACCCGCCTACGCTGGGAACGCGAACCGGGAGTTCCCGTGTGAAGGGGTCGTGGCCAGGGGTTCCCGGGCCACGACTATGCGCGTATCCGCCTGGCCAGCCTCGGCCTCGTCGGCCGGGGGCAACCGTTCCTCCCCGAAAAGTCGCACGTAATTTCCCTTGGTCAGTTTTCGATGTGCCCAGAAAACGTTGGAATTGCAACGGTTAGATTTCAAAGTTTGAATAATGTGTTGGGGAATTACGTGCGACATTTGTGGGGAACCATGCGGGTGCCCCTACTTCCTCGGCTTCGCCGTGGATTCACGGATCGTGAGGACGGGGCTGAAGGTCTGGTGCTGCTCAGGCTGCGGCGAGGATCTCGTTGACGAGGTCGACGCCCTGTGGCGTGGCCAGGAGTGGGCGGTCTTCGGGGTGCTCGTTGAAGTGCCGTATGAGGGCGTCGAGGCCGGTGTAGGGGATGTCGATGCGCTCGGACGAGATGCCCCATGGTCCGTTGTATGTGTCGGGGTCTGCTTCGAGAAATATCGTTGGCTGGATGATGTCATCGATGGTGACGTTATCCGTCCACAGGATGGTGACATCCCGGTCGTTTGAATCTTCCTCAACGGACAGTAGCTCCGGGAAGTGGAAGGAGATTCCCTCGGGGGTCAGAGTTGTCTTTTGCTTGTCGGTCAGGGCGATGACGAGGTCCTTGCCGGGATTGCGGCTGCACTCGAGGAAGGCCATGGACGCAGCGGCGAACACATATATCGCGGCATGGAAGGGCTGTCCGGTCGTGAAACCCGCGGCCATCGTGCCGCCCGCGAAAGCGTAGAGCAGAAGTCCGGTCGTGATGAGCGCGGGCTGGTGGTTGCCCCAAATGACGATGGAGCCGTCCTCGTAATGGGGGCGCGATGACCAGAATGGGCGCACACTCTTTTCGATGAGGTGGGGAAGTGCCGCGCACAGATACAGGGGAAACCAGATGAAGAGCAGCTGTAGTGGGCGGATGCGAATGAACGAGAAGATCCAGTACGCGCACACAGCCACGACTACGTTGAAAACGATGGCGACACCTGTGAGCTTCCAAAAGTCTCGCGCCACCAGGTCCACGCCCGAGGAGAACTGTCACGGGGTTGTCTTGCCAAAAATGAGGAAAGGCGAGCCATGGTCACCACCCTGACGGGGCGTCGGCGTGCTGCAACCGAAGAGTGCGGGAGGGCTCAATGGTCATGCTGCGACGCTACCAGCGCCGCCACGCCGGGGGCAAACGTGACCCGACGAGCAGCCCCGGCCTCGTTGAAACCAACTGCGCGTCACGACGAGGCCGGGGCCCAGCAAGCCTGGGCCGCGACAGTCAGCGGTCCGACGCGAGCGCCGCCCGGGCGACCTCCTCGAAGGTGAGCGGGTCGCGGCCCGTCACGTCGCGCACGGTCGTGGACACGACGTCCATCTCGCCGCGTGCGATCGACGTGTAGGTCGACACCCACGAGTCGTACTGCCACTGGGCGGCCGGCCACTTCTT
>ERZ1674200.44-NODE-44-length-13932-cov-12.245802_pt1 | contig 13932 bp, 8 predicted proteins | sample MGYA00581308_ERZ1674200 | MGnify/ENA primary metagenome ERZ1674200 (study PRJEB41354, sample SAMEA4873321) | human saliva metagenome | biome: human-associated habitat [ENVO:00009003]; feature: mouth environment [ENVO:08000002]; material: saliva material... | reverse complement strand
CGGTTGATGACCGAGTTGATGGCGTCGCCGAAGCCCGCCATGCCGGTGATCGCCCACAGGGAGATCGTGGTGTCGATGATTCCGTCCTCGATCTTGCGCAGAACCGTGCGCATGTCGGAGACGTCCGAGCCGGAGGTGCCCAGCATGAAGATCTGGCGCTCGATGATGCCCTGCAGGTCAAAATCGCCGAACGTGCCCGCCGGGATGCCAGCGAACGCGTTGAGGATGCCGCCCTGGGCCAACAGGTCGACGGCCTGGGAGACCAGCGCCGGGACGGGCACGAGGCACGTCGCGTAGGTGTAGCCGTGCTCCAGGGGAGTCGAGGCGGTGTTGATGATGTCCAGCGGCACGCCGTTCTTCTCGGCGGTCGGGCCGACGACGGCCGTGAGGTTCGCCAGGCGTTCGTCCGACAGGTCGGTGCCGACGACGCTAATGCCGGGCACGCCGCAGGTGACGGCGCGCATCGTGTGCATGACGCCCATCGGGCCGGCGGCGCCGACGAAGACGCAACGGTCGTTTTCACGAAGATCTCCGTTGGCGGGAATCCAGGCGTAGCCCTCGCGCGGGTCCGATCCGGTCGTTCCGCAGAAGCGGATGAAGTCGTAGTGGACGCGGCCGATGTCCAGGGACACCTTGCGCTCGATCGATCCGCCGCCCAGGACGACGCACATGGTGCCGCGGGTGCCGATCAGCAGAGCGGCCTTCTCGATGGCGTCGGCGTCCGAGCCGAAGAATACGACGTCGTCGAACTCGCCCAGGGCGCCCTCAACGGCGTCGACGGCAACGCGCACAACCTCGGCGGGCTTGTGCTCGGCGGTCAGCGCATCGATGTCGCCCTCGCCGACGACCAGGAGGCGCCCGCCGTCAGCAACGTGACCCCGCTCGGCCCACGCGTAGGAGCCCTCAACGGTCGCCCACGGCTCGATGAGGCCGACGGCGGCGGCCGACGGCCCCTCAGACACGTGGATGAGGAACTCCTCCCCGTCAGGGGACACGACGCAGCGCTCATCGACGACGACATACTCTTCGAGAGCGCCGTCGAAGTTGTACCCGAAGGCACCGTTGGATTTCGCGGTGCGCAGGTGTTTCCAGTCCGCCTGGACCAGCAGACGGTCGCCAACCTTGAAGTGCGTAACCTTCTCGCCGACCTGCACGACGCGCACGACGGGCTCGTGGCCGGGAGTCACCGCCTCTTGGTTCGGATGGTAGGACGGAATGTCCTTCAGGGCATCCAGGTCGATGCCCGCCACCACGTCGGACTTGCGCGGGTGGCTATCGAACTGGTGGAGCAGCTTCGTATCGGAGAAGCAGATGCCGCAGGCTTCAACTTTGAGCATGATCTGCGTCGGGCCGACGGGGTCAACGGGCTTCGCCGGGTTAACGACGAACTCCTCCTTGCCGACGATCTGAATCGCGTACTGGGTGGAGGGAATCTGGGTCATGACTGACTCCTTGCCTGGAAGAAAACGATGGTGGGGACGGGAGGGACGAGGCCGGGGCGCCCTTGGAGGGGACCGTGAACACCCAGGGTCCCCGGCCTCGAGACGGTGTCAGGAGAGCATGACCTGGCCGCCCGTGACGGGCACGGCCTGACCGGTTTCGTACTCCTGCTCGACGATGTAGAAGATTGCGCGCAGGACGTCGATGCCCTGGGCGCCTCGGCGCATGGGCACCTTGGCCTCGTAGAACTCCTTGACGTCGGCGACCGTCTTGGCGCCGGGGACCTTCCCGGAGTTCAGGTACTGGACGAAGAGGCCACGGTCCGGGTCAGACCAGAGGGGGCCGTCGTAGAAGTTCCCGGGGCAGATCGCGTTGACCTTGACGCCGTGGGCGACCATCTCGAGGGCGAAGGACTGGACCAGGCCGATGCCGCCGAACTTCGAGCCCGCGTAGGCGGCGTTCTTGTTCGAGCCGACCAGGCCAGACTTGGAGTTGATCTGGATGATGTCGGTGAGCCACTCTGGGGCGGTGGTGTGCTGGCGAGCCAGGAGCTGGCCCAGGTGCTTGGTGACCAGGAAGAAGGCCACGTAGTTGATGTCGGTGGACAGGCGGAATGCCGAGGCGTCCTGTTCGAGGACGGAGCCGGCACGCACGATGCCGGCGTTGGACACGACCAGGTCGAGGCCGCCGGTGACGCGCTCGACCTCGGCGGCCATCGCGGCCACGGAGTCCTCGTCGGCGACGTTGACGGTGATCGGGTGGGCGACGCCCTCACCGCCCAGCTCGGCTGCCTTGGCCGCAGCGCCCTCACCGTTCAGGTCGGCGACGTACACGAAGCAGCCGGCCTCGACTAGGCCTCGGGCGATCTCCGCGCCGAATCCCTGCGCGCCGCCCGTGACGAGGGCGACGCGACCGTTGATGGTGCGCTCACCGGTGCGCGTGGGGCGCACCTCGTAGGTCTCCTCCCCCGCCCGCACGACGACGGGAAGCTCCGTCTCCTTCAGGGAGCAGGGGCACACCTCGGCGAGGGGGCCGTCGAAGGTGAGGGTGGGCTCGGCGGTGGAGGGCGCCACGATGACCGGGCGGCCCAGCGCCTTCAGGAAAAGGCCTCGTACCTCTGGAGCGTTACTCATGATGGTTCTCTTTTCTCTGCTTTCTCTACGCGGTCGTCATGCGCGTTCGTCAGTTGATCGATGTGGCTCGGGTGGCGACCTGGGCGGCGTCCTCGCCGTCCGCGATCGCGCGCCCCAGGGGCGCGTACTGCGCGATGCGCTGGGCGAGCTCCTCGGGGCTCAGGCGACCCGTGCGGCCCAGCAGGTGCAGGTCGGGGGCCACGGAGGACAGGGCCTCGTGCGCGACCAGGGCCCAGGTGGCCTCGTTGAGGTCCGCGAACTCGGGGCGGCGCAGCTCCTCGCACGTGAAGCGCTGGCGGGGCTGGTTGATGTCGACACCCGAAATCTCGAGCATACCGTGGGCGGTCGCCAGCGCGTGGATGCGCGCCAGCTGCTCGGGGGTATTGCGGGGGGGCATGTACGTGACTGCGCGCAAGCCAATGGATTCCATGTAAGCGAAGAGCTCGTCGAGGAAATCGTCCTCGAACTTTTCCGCCTTCTTGTCGCCGGTCGGCGAGGCGGACACGTCCCCCAGGTAGGCGTAGGTGGCGATCGCACCGACCGAGTCGGCGAAGGCAACGACCTCGGCCGCGCTCGGCAGCTCCTCGGTGGGCTGGATGTAGATGCGATCCAGGTAGTTGGCTTTCAGGACGCCGAGCAGGTCGTACATGAGGTGCGGGTTGTCCGCGTCGGACAGGACGGCGGCCAGGGAGGCGGGGACCTCGACGCCCATCGAGTCCAGGCCCTGGACCAGCGCCGGGCCCCGTCCAAAGCCGCGGATCAGGGCCGAGGCCATGGCGGCCAGCAGGTGACGCTCGGTGATACCGCCGCCGTTGGCGTACTGGGAGATGCCGACCATGTCGGAGCGCGGGTCGAAGGGCTCCAGGCCCAGGCCGGTGAGGATCGCGTTGGCACGTTCGGCCATCGCGAGGGTGCGCTCCAGGCGGGCGGCGCGCCCGGGAGCGAGCCACTGGGCGACCGTCTCGCGTGCCGGGGCGGGCACGCCCTGGACGGTCATGTAGGCCACCCCCACAGAGTCGGGGTTGTTGAGCTTGCGCTGCGCGAGCGGCGTGCCCTCGCCGAAGCGGGCGCGGATTTCAAAGCCGGTGACACAGCCCATGCCGAGGACGGACGTGGCTTCGCTCATCTCGCCCGCCGCGCCGACGGAGTCGTGATCGACCGAGCCGACGACGCGCAGTCCGGCCCGGCGCGCCAGCAGGGCAGCGTGCGTGGGCGTGTAGGGGCTGAAGGAGAAGCAGGTGTGGATGTGGTTGTTCGACTCGGGCACCCAGGTCGGGAAGTGCTCGTCGGCGGCTACCACGCGCAGCGCCTCGATGCGCTTCGCCGGTGTTGCAGCCGGGTCGTTGGTGATGTCCATGGGTTTAGCCATCTCTTCGTTGGGGTGGGCACAGGGGGAAGGGGCGCGAGGCCGGGGCACAGGTGAGGAGGAGATTTGCCCCGGCCTCGCGCGGCTCACACCAGGGAATGCGAGCCTGGGACGGGGACGGGCCGGAAAAGGGGGAGCGGCCCGCCCCCAATGCTTTACAGACCCCCGCGGTTCAGGCGAGCGATCTCGGCCTCGGTCGCGTGCTTCGTGGTGGGCACGTGGCCGGGCAGCGGCAGGATGCGCTCGTGGATCGAGTCGAGGATCCAGGAGACCTGCGGGAAGAAGTACGACTCAAGCTCAGGTCCGGGCGTGATGCCATTACGCGAGCCGACGACCGCGATCGGCGCGTCGAGGGCGTCGAAGGCGAGGGTCTGCACGTTGGCGGCAACCGTGTTGAGGAAGGAACCGCGCTCGACCGCGTCCGAGGTGAGGACGAGGCGACCGGTCTTCTTCACGGACGCGATGAGCTTGTCGTAGTTCAGCGGGGCGACGAAGCGCAGGTCGATGACCTCGGCGCTCAGGCCGTACTTCTCGGCCAGGACGTCCGCGGCTTCCAGGGCCTTGTACACGGTCGCGCCGTAGGCGGCGATCGTGATGTCGGTGCCCTCGCGGCGGATTGCCGGCTCGCCTTCTTCGGTCTCGTAGTAGCCCTCGGGCACGCCGCCGGGCTCGAAGTCCTCGCCCTTGTCGTAGAGCTTCTGGCTCTCGAGGAACACGACGGGGTCGGTTCCGGCCAGGGCGAGGTTGAGCATTCCCTTGGCGTCGGTCGGCGTGGTCGGGAAGTAGACCTTGAGGCCGGGGATGTGGGCCACGAGCGCGCTCCAGTCCTGGGAGTGCTGCGCGCCGTACTTGGAACCCACGGACACGCGCAGGACGAGGGGCATCTTGAGCAGGCCGGCGCTCATCGACTGCCACTTGGCCATCTGGTTGAAGACCTCGTCGCCGGAGCGACCCAGGAAGTCGCAGTACATGAGTTCGACGACCGCGCGGCCACCGGCCATCGCGTAGCCGACGCCGGCGCCCACGATCGAGGCCTCGGCGATGGGCGAGTTGAAGAGGCGACGGTAGGGCAGGGCCTCGGTCAGGCCGCGGTAGACGGCGAAGGCGCCGCCCCAGTCGCGGTTTTCCTCGCCCCATGCGGCCATCGTCGGGTCGGTCTTGAAGCGGTGCAGCATCGCCTCGAAGAGGCCGTCACGGAACTGGTACATGCGCATCTTGGAGACGGGCTTGCCGCTGGCATCGACGGAAGAGCGCACCTTCTTGGCCAGGGCCTTGACGCGCGGGTTGTCCTCGAGGTCGATCTCGGGGGTCGCGTCGTCGAAGGCCTCGACCTTCTCATTGGAGAACATAACGGTGTCGATGTAGCCGTCGGCGACGCGCGGGGTGGCCTCGTCGTCGATGGCCAGTTTGAGGACCTTGACCAGCTTGTCTGTCAGCGAGGCCGCGTAGCCGTCGATCTCACCCTGCGTGGTCAGGCCGTTGTCGATGAGGAGCGTGGAGTACTCCTTGATGCAGTCGACCTGCTCCCACAGCTCGACCTCTTCCTTCGTGCGGTACGAGGAGGCGTCCGACGGCGAGTGGCCGGAGAAGCGGTAGGTGATGGTGTCCATGAGGACGGGGCCGCGGCCCTCCTCGAGGATCTTCTTCTTGCGGGTGGTCGCGTCCGCGACGGCCAGCGGGTTGATGCCGTCGACGCGCTCGGCGTGCATGGCCTCGGGGTTGAGGGCCGCGCCCACGCGGGCGAGGATCTCATAACCCATGGTTTCGCCGAAAGTCTGGCCGCCCATGCCGTAGAAGTTGTTGAAGAAGTTGAACAGGATCGGCGGGTTGCCGCCGTCCTCCTCACGCCACAGGGAACGGAACTGGTCCATCGACGCAAAGTTCATGGCCTCCCACACGGGGCCGCAGGCCAGGGCAGCGTCACCGACGTTGGAGACGACAATGCCGGGCTTGCGATTGATGCGCTTGAACAGGGCCGCGCCGTTCGCGATCGGGGCGGAGCCGCCGACGATCGCGTTGTTCGGGTAGGAGCCAAAGGGCAGGAAGAAGGTGTGCATCGAGCCGCCCAGGCCGCGGTTGAAGCCCGACTTGCGGGCGAAGATCTCGGCGAGGGCGCCGAAGAGGATGAAGTTCTCGGTCAGATCCTTCGTGTCCTTGTAGTCGATCTTCTCAGCGTAGGAGAGGGTCTCGCCGCCGAGGAAGCCCTTCATGATGCCCTCGAGCTGGCCCTCGTCCATCTGGTGCATGGCCGAGTAGCACTTGGCGAGGATCTCGCCGTGGGAGCGGTGCGAGCCGAAGATGAAGTCATCGGGGGTGAGCACAAAGCTCTGGCCGACGTAGGCGCTCTCCTGGCCGATGCCCAGGTGGGCGGGGCCGCGGTGGTTGTACTCGACGCCTTCCCACTGGCCGGTCTTCTTGATGGAGTCGAGCATCGACTCGAAGGTGCGCACGACGATCATGTCGTGGAGCATCTGGACCATGCCTTTTTCGCCGTAGCGGGCAATCTCGGTGTCGCGGTCGAAGGTGTACTGGTTGACGGGGACCTCGGGGAACGTCACGTGCCCGGGGCGACGCACCTCATTGGGGTCGATGATAAGAGACTGAGTCATTGTTCTACTCTTCCTTGACGTAGGGGGTTCGTTAGAGCGTGACGGCCCACGCGGCTTCGCGGATGACCTCGGACACGGTGGGATGAGGGAAGACGACCTGGCGCAGGTCCTCGACCGTTAGTTCCATCTCGAGGACGGCCTGCGCGCCCCAGATCATTTCCGCGGCGTAGGCGCCCAGCACGTGGATGCCGAGCACCTGGTGGGTCGCGGGATCAACCAGGATCTTCGCCTCGCCGGGGGCCTTGAAGCCGTTTTCGGCGATGAAGCGGCCCGACATGAGGGCGGGGACCTTGGCGACGAGGACGTCGCGGCCCTCGCGCTTGGCGGCGGATTCTGTTAGGCCCACGCCGGCGGCCTCGGGGATCGAGAAGACCGCCCACGGGACGGTGTGCCAGCGCATGACCTCGCCACGCTTCTTGGCGGTGGGGTCGAGGATGTTCGCCGAGGCGATCTCCGCCATGCGGTAGGCGGCGTGCGCCAGGAGAGAGCGTCCGGTGACGTCGCCGATGGCCCACACGTTGGGCAGGTTGGTGCGCATCGTGTCGTCGACGACGATGCCGCGGTTGATCTCGAGGCCGACCTCCTTGGCGCCCCAGCCCTCCGTCGCGGGACGGCGGCCCACCGCCATGAGGACCACGTCGGCCTCGACGCTCTTCTTCTCCTCGCCCTTGGAGTAGTGGACGGTGCCCCCGTCGAGGGACTCGACGCGGCAGCCCAGCTCGAAGGTCACGTCCTTCATGGCGGCGCGGGCCTTGGCGGCCAGGTCGTCGTCCATGAACGGCAGGATCTCGGGGGCCATCTCGATGACGGTCACCTGGGAGCCGAGGGTTGAGTACAGGGAGGCGAACTCGACGCCGATGACGCCGCCGCCGATGATCGCGAGGCGGGAGGGGACCTCGGGCAGGGACAGGATGCCCGTGGAATCGACCAGCGCCGGATTGTCCTGGGTGCCGGGCAGCGGGGGCATGGCCGGCACGGAGCCCGTGGCGATGATGACGTGGTCCGAGGTGTAGGTCGTGCCCTCGACGCTCACGCGACCGGGGGCGTCGAGGTGGCCTCGTCCGTTGATGACGCTCACGCCCGCCTTGCGCTCGGTGGCCGCGACCCCGGCGACCAGGCCTTTCACGACTTGGTCCTTCCAGGCCTGCATCTGCGTCCAGTTGACGGCGACGCCGCTGGCGTCCACACCGAACTGGCTGGCTTCCTTGGCGTGCAGGTAGTTCTTCGCGCCGTTGAGCAGGGTCTTGGTGGGGATGCAGCCCACGTTCAGGCAGGTGCCGCCCAGGTACTGTTCCTCGACGAGGGCTACCTTCTTACCCGCGTGGCCGAGGCGTTCGGCGGCCAGGTAGCCGCCGGGGCCCGCACCGAGGACGATGACGTCAAAATGCGTGTCACTCATGAGTGTTCCTCTTTCCTCAGGCCAGGACGGTCACGTCGATGTTTTCGATGGCGGCGACCAGGTCGGCGAGGAAGCGGGCGCCGTCCGCGCCGTCGATGACCTGGTGGTCGATCGTCAGCGACAGGTTGAGGCGCTGCTCCACGCCGATCGTGCCGTCGGCTGCCACGGTCGGGCGCGGGGTGATCGCGCCGACGCCGAGGATGGCCGTCTGGGGCAGGTTGATGACGGGGGTGAAGGTCTCGATGCCGAAGGAGCCGATGTTGGAGACCGTGAAGGTGCCGCCGCTCAGGAAGTCGGGGGCGATGGTGCCGTCGATGGCGCCGCCGGCCAGGCGCTTGGCCTCGTGCGAGAAGGCCTTGAGGCCCAGGGCCTGCGCGGAGCGGATGACGGGGACCAGGAGGCCGCGCGGGGTGTCGCACGCGAAGCCGAGGTGGACCTGCTCGAACAGCGTGAGGACGCCGTCCTGAAGGTGGGCGTTGAACACGGGGTACTTGGGCAGGGTGCGTGAGACGGCGAAGCAGACCAGGTCGTTGAGCGTGATCTTGCCCAGGCCCAGAGCCGGGTCGGCGTTCTTGACCTTCTTGCGCAGCGCGAGGATGCCCGCGGCGTTCGCGGTGGTGTTGAGGGTCAGCTGCGCGGTGGTGGTCAGGGACTCCATCATGCGCGTGGCGACGACCTTGCGCACGCCCTTGAGCGGGGTGGAGGTCGAGGCACCGGGGTACTCGGCACCCGCGGGGGCCGCGACGGGGGCGGCGGGAGCGGCCTCGGGCGTTCGGCCAGCGTCGGCGACGCTCACGCGGCCACCGATGCCGGTTCCTTCGGTGGCGCTCACGCCGGCGGCGCGCGCGGCGGAGGTCAGGACGGGGCCGGCGGCGATCGCGGCGGCGACGTCGCGTTCGATGACGCGACCGTGGGGGCCGGATCCCTCGGTGATGGTGGCGGTATCCAGGCCCGCGGAAGCGGCCAGGGCGCGGGCACGTGGGGAGACCGCGCCGGTGGCTCGCTCGCTTGCGCAGGCGGGGGTGGTGCCGTGGCGCGAGGTTGTCTGTTCGATGTGCGTTTCCTCGACGGGGGCGTCATCGCCTCCGGGCACGAGGCCGGAGATGTCCTCTCCGGGTTCTCCGACGATGATGAGGGGATCCTTGACGGGGACTTCGTCGCCTTCTTCCCATAGGATCTTCAAGACGGTTCCTTCGGCGGTGGAGGGGACCTCCATCGTCGACTTGTCCGTTTCGATGGACGCGAGGGTCTGGTCTACGGCGACACTGTCGCCCTCTGCAATCATCCACTCGACGATGATGCATGACTCTACAGAGTTGCCCAGCTGGGGCATCACCACGATGGTGGCCATGTAATTCCTCCTAGACGATGCGCAGCTTCGTGCGCTCGGCCAATTCCTTGATGGATTCTTCGGGGATCTCATCGTCGGTGATGATTCCGGTGACCTGGTCGATCCCCATGAAGGTGACGAAGCCGGCTTCCCCGTACTTGGAGGAGTCTGCGAGCAGCCACGTCTCTTGTGCGCGTGTGCGCATGATGGAACCAACCTGTCCACCCTCGACGAGTTGGGTAGTCAGGCCGCGATCAACGCTGAAACCGTCCGTTCCGAGGAACGCGATGCGCGCGTTGAAGTCATTGATGGCGCGCTCGGCGACGGGTCCTACGAGGGACTCGGATTCGGCGCGGAAATGTCCGCCCGTCAGCGTAATGTTCAGGTGCGGGTTGGAGCGCGCGTTAGCGAAGACCAGGACGGAGTTGGTCAGGACCTGGACTCCCCGCTTACCGGTGAGGTACTTGACGATGAGGGCACAGGTGGTGCCAGCCTCGATCATGATCCGGTCGTCGTCGTGGATCATGTCGGCGGCGGCCCGCGCAATTCGCTCTTTCTGGTCCACGCGATCATGTTGACGCAGGTGGATGTTGCGGAAGGTGGTGGGGCGGGCCCCTCCGTGGGTGCGCACCAGGTAGCCCTGCTCATCGAGGGTCTTGAGCGACGCGCGAATGGTGACGGGGGAAACGCCCAGGTCGGAGGCGAGCTGCGCGACACTCACCTCACCCTCTCGAGCAAGGCGATCCAAGATGTAGTTCGCGCGTTCCTCTGCACGTCCCATGGTTTCACCTCGTAATACATCCGCGACAACCCTCTGTCGCTTTGACTTTCGTTAAGAACAGAATAGTCACTTAAACGAAAGTATGCAACATCACGTAAGGATAATTATCAACAACACACCCCCGGATCATCCCTACGCACATCCGGCAAACCAAAACCCAATTGCCCTGACATATCAAAGATAAATGAACGAGCGGACGGTCCACATCGAACCGCCCGCCCGCTGCCACACACGCGAAACCTCGCCAATCACACCACCGTTTAAACGAAAACGAAACGAAAGTGCAGATCGTTGCCTACCCCGGCCCAGGCCTCGCACCAAGAAGAGGCACTACTCCCCCGGCGCACGCACACCCACCGTCAGCAGCAGATTGCCATACAGGCGCTGCTCCCCCGTCGCCACCACGATACCCACATCCTCACTGCGCGCAGCATCGTAAAAATCCCAGCGAGACAACTCACCGAACTCCACACCCGGCAACGCCGCTCGGAACTCATCATGAATCGGAATCTCCACCGGCTCCGCATCGGGGGCAGGCGTCATAACCTCCGCACGCTCAATCGGGATCGTCTCCTTCAACACATCAAGAACCTGGCTGACATCCAGCAAACCCGGAGCCAAGTTAAGCGACACGAGTTCACAGCGCGGATTCACACCCGTCGTATGCGGATAATTCGCATCCGCCAACAGAACCTTCGACCCATGGCCAGCCGCGGCCAACGCACGCAAAAACTGGGGGTGAGTCATAGGACCATACAGCATGAACAAACCTTTCTCACATGTGAGAACTGGCCCGGATGACCAGCTCAGGATCAATAACAATGTCTTGGGACGCACCACCACCCATGAGCGAGCGCACCAGACGAACCGCCGTACGACCCAGACGATCAAACGGCTGATGAATCGTCGTCAAAGGCGGCGCATACGAATCAGCACCATCAATGTCGTCAAACCCAACGACCCGCACATCGCGGGGAACCACACCCCCACGCTCGTAGATGAAGCGCATCGCGCCCAAAGCCAGCTGATCGTTCGCCGCCTGGACGCCCTGCGGCAAACGGCCCGCCGCACGCATCACGTCGTAGCCGTCACGCGAATCCCACGAATCAGGTTGCAAAATAACCGGCTCAACACCGTAAGCATCGCACGCCTGCTCGTACCCAATCCGACGCATCTGCGCATCCGACCACCCATCGGGACCAGCGATATGAATCACGTCAGTCAGGCCCTGCGCCAACAAATGTTCCGCAGCCAGCCGCGCGCCGCGCACATTATCCACAGCGACCGTCGAAATACCATCAAGACCCTTCTCGCTCGTCAGCACCAGCACCGTCGGAAAACGCTTACCCGACTCAATCGCGACGTCGATCGTCGGATCCTGGCCACCCAGGATGATGACGCCATCCACGTCGAAGGGCGCAAAATCGGAGCGCAACTGCCCGTCCGGCCCATACGCGTAGGACAGGGACACGTGATACCCGGCCTGCGCCGAGGCATTGAGGATCGACAGGAGCACCGTGCCGTGACCGTGGAACATAGGCGCGGCCAGTACGACCTGCAACACGTTCGTCCGCTTGGCCGCGAGCGCCCGCGCCGCGTAGTTGGGCACATACCCCAGCTCATCGACGAGCTTGGCGATCCTCGCCCGCGTCTTCTCCGAGACTTCCGGGTCGCCGCGCACGACACGCGAGACGGTATTCGTGGAAACGCCGCCCGCTCGCGCGATGTCCGCCAGCGAGACTTTCTTAGGCGAGCGTCGGTGTGTGGACATGAGTCGACGCGCTCGCAGCGATGACGGATGCTCGGTCGTGCGGCGCCATGACGCCAATCGTTTCGAGCTGGGCCAGGAGAGAACCGAAAGTCGAGGCCTCGATAGGGCCGCGCACGACGGTCACGCCCGCGATCTGGGCGGTCAAGTCGCACAGCAGACGGTTACGGGCGCCACCACCGACGAGGTTGAGCTGATCGGGTGCTCGCCCCGTGGCCTGCGTGAGCTCTCCGATCGCGCGAGCGTAACGGCGGGCGAAAGACTCGATGATGACGCGCACGTAGCCGGCCATGGAGTCGGGACGAGCAACCCCCTGAGCGTCCAGGGCCTCATCGATCTTGCGTTGCATGTCGCCCGGAGTCGCGAAGGCCTGACCATCGGGGTCGAAAACGCCGGGGGCGGGAGGCAGCTCACGGGCTTGGGCAACCAATTCGTCTGTGTCCGTGGGCGTGCCCTCGCGCTCCCACTGACGCTGAATCTCCTGGAGGATCCACATGCCCGTGATGTTGAAAAGGGGGCGCACTCCCCCGTCAGTGCGACCCTCATTGGTGATGCCCATCCGGAACGCAACATCACTCATGAGGGGCGCATCTTCGATGGCTCCGAGCACCGACCATGAGCCGCAGGACAGGAAATAAGCGCGTTTACCCTCCTCGATGGGCAGGCCATGAACCGCGCACGCCGAATCGTGGGCCCCGCCGCGCACGACGGTGAGGGTCTCGAGGCCGGGGACCGTACAGGGACCAACGACAGTACGGTCGGCAGCTAGCTCACCGAACCAGCCGCGCGGAATACCGAGACGAGCAAAGACCTCGTCGTTGAAGTCACCTCCGCCCGGAGTCAGCAGCCCGGAAGTCGAAGCGATCGTGCGCGACCAGCCGAGGACACCGGTCAAGCGGTACGCGAAGTAGTCGGGCAAGAAAAGAACGGAGTTCACGCGGGCCGCCGCCTCGGGGTCCTCACGCAGATAAGCGAACAGCTGGTTCGCCGTGTTAATGGTCGCGGGCTGGTTGCCGGTCAGGTCGAAAAACTCGCGGTCCGCGATGCGCTCACGGAAAGCATCAAGGGTGCGGGAGGTGCGCTCATCCCGGTAGGCGATGACGTCGCCGACGAGGCGTCCGTCCTCGTCGAGGGGGGCCCAATCCACGCCCCACGTGTCGATCGAGACCGCGCGGGCATCCGGGAACTGCTCGAGGGCCTTCGTCAGGCCGTTGATCGTCTCAGCCTCCATCGTCGCCACGTCCCACGTGAGCGTCCCATCCGTGCGGCGGCGCGCCTCGTGCTTAAAGCGGTGAATGTCCGTCACTTCCAAGCGGCCCTCACGCAGGGTTCCGGCGAGAACCCGCCCCGACGCGGAACCAAGGTCAACAGCAAGTACGGTGGTCATTGAAGGTCTCCTGCTCAAAACGCCCACGCTCGGCGCCTCCCATCACCCGGATAGTAGTGCGGCTTTCCTCATCGCCGGTCCCGGGGCCAAATCCCGGAATCAGATATTCCCAGGAAAGGAACCCGTTCGGGCTCGGGGAGAGAGGAACCCGAGCCCGAACGGGACGTACATCAGCGGTACATCGGGCCGAAGGTCTGGCAGGCGCGGAAGTCCGCGGACTCCAGGGACTCGGTGCCGAACAGCGACCACGCCTTGGGGCGGAAAATCCGCTCCTCGGGGACGTTATGCATGTTGACCGGGATGCGCAGCATCGACGCCAGCGTGATGAGCTGGCCGCCAATGTGGCCATAGGAGATCGCGCCGTGGTTCGCGCCCCAGTTGTTCATCACGTCGTAGACGCTCTTGAAGGCGCCCTCACCCGTCAGGTTCGGGACGAACCAGGTGGTGGGCCACTCAATGTTGGTGCGCTCCTCGATCGTGAAGGCAACCTCGTCGGGCAGCTCGACCGTGTACCCCTCCGCGATCTGCAGGACCGGGCCGAGGCCTCGGACCAGGTTGATGCGGCACATCGTCACGGGCATCTCGCCCGAGGTGCGGAAGTGCGTCGAGAAGCCGCCGCCGCGGAAGTAGCCGGTCGAGGCCGGATGGAAGGTCGTGGCCTCCAGCGTGGCCTCACGGTCCTCCTCGGTGAGCTCGTACCAGGGCTTGATGACGTTCTT
>ERZ1674200.43-NODE-43-length-13978-cov-9.218703_pt1 | contig 13978 bp, 11 predicted proteins | sample MGYA00581308_ERZ1674200 | MGnify/ENA primary metagenome ERZ1674200 (study PRJEB41354, sample SAMEA4873321) | human saliva metagenome | biome: human-associated habitat [ENVO:00009003]; feature: mouth environment [ENVO:08000002]; material: saliva material... | reverse complement strand
TCGCCTCGGCCTCAGGATCCAGGTAGGTGCCGCCCTTCTTGATGGGCTTGAGGGTTTCCTCGTCGAGCTCGTACACCAGCGGAATACCGGTGGGGATGTTGACGCCGGCAATGTCCGCGTCGGAGATGTCATCCAGGTGCTTGACGATGGCGCGCAGCGAGTTGCCGTGCGCGGCAATCATGACGGTCTTGCCAGTCTTAATCGCAGGAACAATGGCCTCATCCCAGTAGGGAAGCAGACGCGCGATGACATCCTTCAGACACTCGCTCATGGGGACAGGCTCACCGGCATAGCGGGGATCCTGATCCTGCGAGAACTCCGAGCCAGCCTCGATGGCGGGCGGAGCCACGTCGAAGGAACGGCGCCACAGCATGAACTGCTCCTCGCCGAACTCGTCGCGAATTTCCTTCTTGTTCTTGCCCTGGAGCGCACCGTAGTGACGCTCGTTGAGGCGCCAGTTGCGCTCAACGGGGATCCAGTGGCGATCGGCGGCGTCGAGAGCCAGGTTCGCGGTCATGATCGCGCGACGCAGCATCGACGTGAACAGGAGATCCGGCAGAACGCCGGATTCCTTGAGGAGCTCACCACCGTGGGTAGCCTCCGCGCGGCCCTTGTCCGACAGCGGAACATCCACCCAACCGGTGAAGAGGTTCTTTGCATTCCATTCGCTCTCGCCGTGGCGGAGCAGCACCAGTTTGTAGCTCATGTCTCTATTGTCCCACAGTCGGAGCGTAGCTCCTACATTCCGTGTCGTTGATCACGCCACAGCTGCGGGGACGCGCCGAACCATCCCTCAGCGGCGAAAACCACTCCTCCCACATCTTCTCCCCGACACTACCCCGGTCTCCCCCTGATTACCCCCAGAACGCCTCGCCGTTTCCCCCTGAACGCCCCAAAAATCAAGGTTCCACATGATTACCGGAACAGTATGCACTCTTCACTTCTTCCCGTACGGTTACACTATGACCATCACACGACGCACTCTGACAACGGCCGCCCTCATCACCGCGGCCTCCCTTGCCCTGGGCGCCTGCGGTTCATCCAAGCCGAAGGATGCGGCCCCCTCCCCCACACAGGAGGCAGCCACCACCTCGCCGACACCATCACCCACTGCCACGGCCTCGGCCACCCCCACGGTCCCCGGATACCGGGCCGGAGAAATCCCGCCGATCCCCCTCTTTTCTACTCCCCCGATCGACGTGTTCGCATCCAACGCCGACAAAGCCATCGTCGACTCCGCATCCTCAACCCTCTCCTCCGTTCCCGGCGTGAGCGTCGCACCCGCCAAATGTGACGGCACCTCCGTCGTCTCAGGCACCACAGTCTTCGGCGGCGACGGATCCGCCGTAACCACCTCCAACAACACGACCGTCATCAACGCAGGCGACGGCTCCGGCGTCATCACCGAGGGAACAACAACCATCACCTACGCAGGCGACGGCTCCGGCACCTACACGAACGGCGACACGAAGCTCACCATCACGGTTGACACCGACGGCTCCGGCACCTACACCAGCCCGACCACCACCTTCACCCTGAACGGACACGGCGGCGGCACCTACACAAACTCCGCAACAGGTGAAACGATCACCAACAACGGCGACGGCTCAGGCACACACACCACACGCACCGTAACAATCATCAACAACGGCGACGGCACCGGCAACTACACGGACCCGAACCTGACCATCATCAACAACGGCGACGGCACTGCGATGGTCAACGGCACAACGATCACCGGCGCACCCAAGGTTGAAAGAGCCTCCACACTCGGCACCTTCCCGCCGGTCGAGTCACTCAAGCCCGTCGAATCCTGCGGCACCCTCATCACCCTAGAGGACGGCGTCCTCTTCGACTTCGGTAAGTCCGACATCCGCCCCGACGCCGCCCAGACCCTGACAAAGCTCGCCGAGGTCCTCACCAACGCGAAGGTCCCCGCCGCCCACATTTACGGGCACACCGACTCCGTGTCCGATGAAGCTTTCAACCAGCAGCTCTCCGAGGCTCGCGCAAACGCCGTTAAGAACGACCTGAGCGCGAAAGGCGTAACCGCGACCATGGACGCGACCGGCTACGGCGAGTCGAAGCCCGTGGCCCCCAACGAGAACGCCGACGGATCAGATAACCCCGCCGGACGCGCGCTCAACCGCCGCGTCGAAATCTTCATCCCCGCTTTCTGACACACCAACATCGTTCATCTACCCACACGAAAAGGAGACCCCATGTCCATCAAGTCCCTCATCCCCGCCGCTGCCGTCATGGCCGTGGCCACCCTGGCCCTGACCGGCTGCACCCAGAACAACGCCGCACCGAGCGATACCTCATCAACATCCTCCCCCGCCACCTCGGCGCCCACAACCTCGGACACATCCACCGCCCCCGCCACCTCGGCGCCCACAACCTCGGATGCATCCACCGCCCCCTCGCAGGACAACGCGACGCCGATCATCTTCAATGAATCAAACGAGCACCTCACCATTCCCGCGGGCACCACGACGGTCATCGTCAATGGTTCAAATAACGAGATTGACGGCGGAGAGGTTACCGCGATCACGGTGGCCGGTTCCAACAACTCCATCGAGGTTGAATCGGTATCAACCGTATCCTTCACCGGGTCTAACAACGAAATCGAGTACGAGGAAGGAAACGCCCCTCAGGTGACCAGCGATTTGGGTGCCAGCAACGAAATCTTCATGAGCAAGTGACACTCCACCAACCAGTGTGGGGTGCGCAGATAATCTGCGCACCCCACACTGAAACATACCGATCAGGCGTGAGCCTGACGGTAAGCCTCAACGATCGGAGCGGGAATACGCCCGCGATCAGAAACCTCACGCCCGTTCTCCTGCGCCCACGCACGAATCTTCGCATTCTCCAGGCGTTGGTTCGGATTGCCAGCGTTGCCGCGACGACGAGTCGAACCAACCTTACGACCGGCCTTAATGTAGGGCTGAATAGCGCCGGCAAATTCTTCGAAATGCGCGCGGTTCAAATCGATTTCGTACGACGCCCCATTGAATGCGAAGCGCACGGTTTGCTCGGCGGGCGTCCCGTCAAAATCGTCGACAACTTCCACAATCTTTGTTGTCTTCTTCATGGATATTCCTCCTGAGGGATCAAGAATTCCACATTCCAACCATCAGTGGAATTCGTTGCAATTAGGGTAACTCACAACGCATTTTCTTTCTCATCATTCATACGACGCCCTAAACGTGAGTTAGACATCACCGAACGAAAGAGCCGGTAATTGAAAGTTATACTCGTAGGCATGTACGAGGCTGGAGAGGCCTTGCAACCCCACAGGATGAGATGAGGAATCACAGTGAGCAGAGCACACCACCCCCGAGCGGCGGCATGGGAACTCTACTTCACCACAACGGCTCGCCTCACTGAACGCATCGAAGCCTCGCTCAAATGCAACGCCGGACTGTCAATGCCCGAATACTCCGTCCTCCTCATGACCGACCGCGCGGGCGAGCTCGGCATCCGCCCCTCCATCCTGGCACACAAAGTCGTCTTCTCGCGCTCGCGCCTCACCCACACAATGAAGCGCCTCGAATCGCGCGGCCTCATCGCACGTCGCCCCTGCCAGGGGGATGGGCGCGGAGGCCTCGTCTTCCTCACCGAGGCCGGAAAATGCCTCTTCGACGAAGCAGCCCTTGTCCAGCGCGACGTGATTCGCCAGCTTTTCCTCAACGACATTTCGCCCGAAGAAATCGACACACTCACCGCACTATTTCGTCGAGTGGCCGCGCGTCTCGACTCCGACACGCCATGTCCGTGAACGCGCGCCGCCTCGCGATCGCCACCGTCGCGACCGGAGTCATCGCCGGCCTCGTCGGCCTAACATGCATCCACCTGCTCCACTGGATCCAGGCCCTCGCCTGGGACATGCACTCCGGGACTCTCTTGGAAGCCGCGAGCGCACTCTCCCCCACCCGACGCATCCTTGTCCTCACCCTCGGCGGCATCATCGGGGCTCTGTCATGGTTCCTCCTCTTCCGCCGCAACAAGGCCATCACGTCTGTGTCAGCGGCCGTCGCCGGCACCCCGATGCCTCCCCTGCGCGCCACCTGGCACGCCCTGACCCAGGTGCTCGTCGTCGGCCTCGGCGCGTCCGTCGGGCGCGAGGTCGCCCCCCGCGAGATGGCCGCCGCCTTCGCTGGTGCTGCCGCCGATCGCCTGGGGCTTCGCGCCGAAGACCGCCGCATCATCGTGGCGTGCGGCGCGGGCGCAGGCCTGGCCGCCGTCTACTCGATTCCATTGTCGGGCGCTATCTACACGCTCGAAATCCTGCTCGTCTCACGCTCGGGGCGCGCGGTCGCCCCCGCTTTCCTCACGTCGGGGATCGCCGTCCTCATCTCCACAGGATTCACCAGGCCCACGCCCTTTTACACGGTCCCCACCCTCACGCCGTCCCTGTCGCTCACCGTGTTCGGGGCCCTCGTCGGCCCGCTGCTCGGCGCCGCCGGTTGGGCCTTCAAGCAGGGCGTCGCCCGCGTTGGCGCGGCCCGGCCGCGAGACTGGCGTATCCTCCTCACCCTGCCCCTCGCGTTCCTTTTCGTTGGCCTGATTTCCGCAAGGATTCCCTCCGTGCTCGGCAACGGGCAAGCCAGCGCTCAGACGCAGTTTGATGCGACGTGGGCGACCGGGGCGGGTCTGGCGTTCGCGGCGCTGGTGCTCGGTGCAAAGACCCTCACGACTTTCCTCACGATTCGCTCCGGCGGCTGGGGCGGCGTCCTCACCCCCGCGGTCGCGCTCGGCGCCGGCCTGGGAGCCGTCATCGGCCTGCCGTGGGCGGCCGCCTGGCCCGGATCCGAGGTGGCCGCCTTCGCCTTCATCGGGGCCGCCGCGTTCCTCGGCGCGTCCATGAACGCGCCCTTCACCGGCCTGATCCTGGTCATCGAATTCACCGCTCAGGGACCCACGATCCTCGTGCCCGCCGCCCTCGCCGTCGGCGGGGCCACTGCCGCGACCGCCTGGCTCAGCCGCCGCTAACCGCGCGTCGTCGCTCTGGGTGCCCCGGCCTCGTTCCCGCACCCGCTGACCCATCGCACCCGCTAAGCCCGCCGCACCCGCTGACCCCGCTAAGCCCACCGCACCCGCTAAGCCCGCCCTTACGATCCCCGCAGCGTCTTCTGTTTGAGTGCTACGCGGATAGGTTGCGCGCATGTGGATAGGTTGTTCCTATCTGGATAGGTTATGCGCATCCGGATAGCTTATTAAGCTATCCGGATGTTTGTTATCTATCCGGATGATCACATCCTATTCGCGTGTGCACTCGTTCTACACCCGATGGCGACGGCGACCTGGATGAGCCGCCACAAACCGCGCGTCGTCACTCTGGGTGCCCCGGCCTCGTTCCAGCGCCCGCTGACCCGCCGCACCCAGGCCTAGCAACTAGTTCCCCAACAACGTCGCACGTAATTCCCCCAACGCTATTTCAAACATTGAATTCACAACGTTGGAATTGCAACGTTTTCTTGCATAACTAAAAACTGACCAAATTAAATTACGTGCGAGATTTGTGGGGAAGGCACCAGAGCGGTATCAGAGCGGTATCAGATCGGCACCAGAGGGGCACCGAAGGGGCGTCAGATCCCAGCGAGCGCTTGATCCAAGTCCGCGATCAAGTCGCCCACATCCTCGAGTCCGACCGCGAGACGCACAAGCGTCGCGGGCACTCCGCCCACGCCGCCCACGCGCGTCGAGTGCGTCATGATCGCCGGATGCTCGATGAGGGACTCCGGCGCGCCCAGGGACGCTGCCAACGCGAAGATGCGCGTGCGCGTCGTCACCTCGAGAGCCGCCTCTTCCGTTGCGACCTGGAAGGACAGGACCCCGCCGACGCCGCGGGGATTCTGACGTTGGGCCAGCTCATAACCCGGGTCCGAGGCCAACCCCGGATAGTGGACCGCGCTCACCTTCGGGTGGGAGGCCAGGAAAGTAGCCACCACCAACGCGTTGGCGCAGTGACGCTCCACACGCAAAGCCAGCGTCTTCAGGCCCCGGTGCGCCAAGTACGTGTCGCGCGGGGACGGCACGTGCCCGAGGGCCATCTGCAGCTTCACGGCTTCAGCTGCGGCGTCTCGATCCCCGAAGAAAGGCTCGACGTGCCCGGGCAGCTCCAGGCCATCGCGCAGGATAACCGCGCCACCCACCACGTCGGAGTGACCGCCCACGTACTTGGTCGTCGAGTGCACGACGACGTCCGCTCCGAGCGCCAGCGGACGCTGCAGGAAGGGCGTCGCGAACGTGTTATCCACGATGAGCAAGCCGCCGACCTCATGCGTAAGAGCCGCGACCGCCGCGATGTCCGTGACCGTCAGGAATGGGTTCGAGGGGGTCTCTACCCACACGATCTGCGGGCGCTGCTCGCGGATCACATGCTCAGCCTCGGCAAGGTCACTCAGATCTGCGGCCCGGGAGGTGATGCCCTCCACTGGCTTGATGACACTCAGGAGCTTGTGCGTCCCCCCGTAGACGTCCGTCGAATGCACGACGTGATCGCCGGGGCGCGCCAGCAGGCGGATGACCGTGTCCTCGGCGCTCATGCCCGACGGGAACGCGAAGCCGTGCGTCGCCCCCTCCAGGGCGGCCAGCGCACCCGCGAAGGCATTGGTCGTCGGGTTGCCGCAGCGCCCGTACTCGTACCCTTCTCGCAGCTCACCGGGCCGATCCTGCACGAACGTCGACGTGACGTGCATCGGCGGCACCACGTCACCCGTCACGGGATCCGGGTCGAACCCGGCGTGGATGGCCAGCGTCGCAAAGTCGGTACAGTCAGTCGCACTCATACCGTCACAGTACGAGGCCGTAGCTGGCTACGCCGAAGGATTTCGTCGGTCGATCTATTGTGACAGCGCGCGCTCGGGGCGCAAAGAGGTGGCGACCGCGACCCGAGAACTGGGGGTATGAACCCCTCAACGCGCAGCTAAACCCTAGTGGTAGCAGTGTGGGCGCGCGGCCAACAGCGCCACCTATCGGGTTAACGTGCGCATCGAGGGACCCCTAGCGCCACCTATCGGGTTAACGTGCGCGCCTACACCCAGCCAGCGAGGGCGATACGCGCCTGTTCCTCCAGGGCCGTAACCGCACCGTCAGAATCATTAGCCCAGGGCACGTAATGGAAATCCCCGCCCCCGGCCTCGACGAACGTCTCGCGGTTGAGCTGATCAATCTCCTCGAGCGTCTCCAAGCAATCCGCCACAAAACCCGGACAGATAACGTCCACACGCGGACAGCGGGCACGGCCAAGCTCACCCATCTCGTCGATCGTCTGCGGACCCAACCACTGCGCACGCCCAAACACCGACTGAAAACAAACCGTCAGTGACCCCATCGGCAGGCCCAGGCGCGTTTCCAACGCGGCAACCGTCCGGCGGCACTCACCCCGGTAGGGATCCCCGGCCTCGTCCATGGCGACCGGAATCGAGTGGAAAGACACGACAACACGATCACCCGCGAGGAAGTTCGGTCGGCCCACACGCTCCCAATGTTCCTCGAGCGCTACAGCTAGCGCGTCAATATATGCGGGGGCAGCCGGGAAGGAACGCTGAAGGCGCATCTCGAAGCCGTCGCGGTTACGGCGAATCCACCGCGCAATCGTGTCATTGAGGGTCGCGACCGTGGAGGCAGCGTACTGCGGGTATGCAGGCAGGACAGCGACGCGCCGCACCCCGTCGGCGTGAAGACCGTCCAGGATGGAGCCGATGGAGGGCTGCCCGTAACGCATCGCGACTTCAACGCGCACACCCGGCAGACGTTCACCCAGCAGGCGCGCCTGCTCGCGGGTGTAGTGCATGAGGGGTGAACCCCCATCCAGCCAGATACTGCGGTATTTGGCGGCGACCGGGCGCGGGCGAACGCGCAAAACGATGCCTTCGAGGATGGGCTTCCACAGGAACGGACTCATTTCGATGACGCGGCGGTCGGAGAGGAACTCACGCAAGTACGCGCGCACCGCTGACGGCTCGGGCGCGGTCGGCGTGCCTAGGTTCACCAGAATCAGGGCGGGCTGCGCATCGCCTGGTCGGGCGTTCATCGGGCGTGCGGCGCGAGGGTCGACTGGCGTTAAATCCTCGGAAATCATCACCCGTTCAGAATAGTGGTCCGCGGACGCGCTGTCCCTGACTTGGTGTCACCTCCCTGCAGCCTCGCCACGCAACGCGAACACTTCCCGCCTCAATAACGGGCGGAACGCACGCTCCCGCTCACTACAGGCCTCGTTGTGCCTGCGCGACGCACTAGCATCGCCACGCCTCACTCGTGGTCGCGCAACGCGAACACGCGGTAGCACAACGCCAACACGTTCCCGCATGGGAGCCTCGCTGTCGGAGATACACGGGTGCCCCGCCTATCAGATAGGCGGGGCACCCGGGCGTTATTCACGCGAAGCCGACAGCTTCGCGTCCTCCTGATGGAGGGATCTGGCTCAGGCCTGGCCGTTCTGCGAACGGATGAACCACGCCTGCTGCTCGAGGCGGCGAATGTAGTCGTTGAGGATGTCGGCGGAGGCGGAATCCTCGGCGTCGACCTTCTCGTGCACGTCGCGCATGGTGCCGACGGTCGCGTTGATGGAGGCGACGGCGAGTTCCTCGGCGTCATCGGTCTTGACGAGCGTCTCGGGGACGGTCGGCAGGGTGTTGCGCTGGGCGACGACCTCGGGCAGGCCGTTGGGGACGGCCTGGAGGGCGCGCATGCGCTCGGCGATCTCGTCGGAGGCTTCACGGGCGATGTCAACGACATCGTCAAGGAAGAGGTGGAGGGAACGGAAGCCCTCGCCGGTGATGTTCCAGTGCAGCTGCTTGCCCACGAGGGACAGTGCCGTGACGTCGGTGAGGACCTTCTGCAGGTTGCCTGCGAGAACGTCGGAAGCCTTGAAACCGGTGGACTCAACGGTCATGATGAATCTCCTCTGCTTGTGTATTCGATGCGGGCGCGGCCCTCGTGAGGCGTTGCCCTTCAGACACATCTATCTTGGTCCTTTGGTCCCGAGATTTCTAGCGCTGTCCACTGTTTAGTAAAATGTTTCACGATTGTGTCAAGTGTGGGAATAACGCCCGGTTTTTGGGTGTTATTACATCATTGGGACTTTGGCCCTATCGGATAGGGTCGCCTTACCAATCTTTCACGAGGCCACGGTTGCCTCACACTTTCGATTTCCACGAGGCCATGGCCCCACGCTGTCGGGCAGCGTCGCCCCGCGCGACCGAGCATACCTCGCCCATCCAGCCACCCCACGAGCCCCGAGCCGCCCCTGCGGGCAGGCATCACACAACGACACTGCCAGGCCGAGCAGTCGACGGTCAGCAGAGGAAGCGAACCTACCCACTACACAAGTCGCACGTAATTTCCCTCGGTCAGTTTTCGAGAGCCCCCGAAATCGTTGCAATTCCAACGACATGAATTCAAATGTTGAAATAGTCAGAAGGGAATTACGTGCGACATTGTTGGGCAACCACTCATGGGGCCTCACCGAGAGCACCTGGCCACCCCCACACTCAGCCCAGGCCTCGTCCATAGACGAAAACGCCCACCCCTGTAGGGGCGGGCGCTTCTGAGCCGCCTGTGGGAATCGAACCCACGACCTATTCATTACGAGTGAATCGCTCTGCCGACTGAGCTAAGGCGGCCGTGCCTGCCGTTCCGTGTCCGGCGCGCGGGCAACGGCACAACTCTACTGGAAGGAGCGCCTACAACGCAAACCAAGAATGCCCACGAGGCAATGTCGTGGGTCACTGCCTACTTACACATGAGACCGTCGGCGGGGACGGTGCCCTTAACCAGGTAGTCCTCGACGGCGTTGACGACGCACCGGTTAGCGCCGCGCCGGTATGCCGTGTGATTCCACCCTTCGACGGAGACGAGGACACCGCTGGCCAGCTGCCCGGACAGGCCTTGCGCCATGGAGTAGGGGGTGGCGGGGTCGTGCGTCGTGCCAATGACGACGATGGGCGCAGCGCCCTGGGCGGTAATGGGATGGCGGTCGGCGTGGCGTGTGGGCCAGACGGACAGGCCGGCGGAGGGGTAGCCGACGTAGCGGCCCAGGATGGTGAGTTCGCTCTTCAGGGAGGTGGCGCGCTCGATCCATTGCTCTTGCGTCCCCTCCGGCTCATAGTCCAGGCTGTTAATCGCGTTGATGGCGTCGGCGGAGTTGTCGGCGTAGGTTCCGTCGGGGTTGCGCGAGTTCATTAGGTCGGCGATTGCCAGCATTTGTGTCCCGTCGCCCTTACGCCACGCGGCCTCGAAGGCGTCGGTGAGCTGCGGCCACCGCTGAGTGTTGTACATGGAACCGGTCAGTGCAGTGACGGCGAGTCCCTCAGTGAGTGGGCGCTTGGGGTCGTTGGTCGTCATCGGCGTGCGCGCCAGGGAGTCAAGGAAGGAGCGCACGGTTGCCACGCCCTCGTCCTTGGTGCGTCCCATGGGGCACGAGGCCTGGGTGGCGCAGTCGGTGATCCACTGTTGGAGGGAGGCGTCCAGGCCGCGCATCTGCAGGGTGGAGATGTCGTCGACGCTGAGCGAGGGGTCCAGGGCGCCGTCGAGGACGAAGCGGCCGACGCGCTCGGGGAAGAGTTCTGCGTAGGTGGCGCCCAGGAAGGAGCCGTAGGAGTAGCCCAGGAAGTTGAGTGTGTCCTGGCCGAGGACGGCGCGTACCATGTCGAAGTCGCGTGCGGCGCTGACCGTGTCGATGTGTTCGAAGAGGTTGCCGGATCGTTCGCGGCATCCGTCGGCGAAGGCGCGTGATTCTTCTTCGGTGTCGGCGATCGCTGATTGTGGGTTGTCGTCGTTCCCATCGTTGTCGTCGCCGGCGTTGCGTTCGTCTTTCTCTGCGTCGGTTATGCAAAAGACGGGGGTGGAGGCGCCGACTCCACGCGGGTCGAGGGCGACGATGTCGTACGCTGCGACGACGGAGTCGCCGAGGCCTAGGGCCGAGTAGTAGGGCAGCGCGGAGACGACGGAGCCGCCGGGGCCGCCGGGGTTGACGAAGAGGGCGGGAGCGTCTTTCTGTCCGGATCGGTGGATGGCCAGCGCCAGGGAGATCTGGTCGCCGTCGGGTTCGTCCCAGTCCAGGGGTGCTTTGAGGAAGGCGCACTGGTATTCGCTGGGGTCGGAAGAGTCGACTCCCTGGAAGGTTTCGAATGTTCCCTCCGAACACACGCCCCACGTGATGCCCTGCTCGTAGTACGGCTGGGTGGACCCGGATTGGACGGGGATTGACACCGACGAGGAGGTGGCGGTGGTCGCTGGAACGGGTCCCCTGGCGCGTGTCCCCACGTAGCCGACGACGGTCAGGACGACAGCGACGACGGCGAGGATCGCGACGGCTGCGACCGCGAAGGAGCGTGTCTTCATGGCCCCGATTGTATACGCTGAATCGCTGGGTCAGTTTTCAGGCCTGTGGGCGCAGGGAGATCGTCATGTCTTCGAGGACGAGGAGGGGGTTTCCGTTGGCGATGAGGCGCCGGCGCGCCGTCTCGATGTGGTCGACGCGCGCGAGGGTCTGGCGGGGCGTGGACTCGCCCGCGATGGTGTGGACGAGGTCGGACAGGTCCGTGTTGATGAGCTCGCCGTGGCCGCCGACTTGCACCATGAGGACGTCGCGGTAGATGGCGAGCAGGTCGATGAGGGCGCGGTCGATGGCGTCGGTGAGGGCGCGCTTGGAGCGGCGCTTCTGGTCCTCCTCGAGCTGGCGGATCATCGTGCGCGAGGCCTTGGTGGCGCTCTCGCCTTCCTCCATGCCGAGTTGGCGCAGCAGTTCGGCCTTTTCGCGGGCGTTGCGCTCGCTGACCTGAGCGTCGGCTTGGGCTTTCGCAGTCTCGAGGAGGCGGTCGGCGGCCATGACGGCCTCGCCGACGCTGCGCACGGAGGCGGGGGCGGTGATGATGGCGCGGCGGCGTTCGCGCATCTGGGGGTCGCGGGCGAGCGCGCGGGCCAGCCCGATGTGGGATTGGGCGGCGCGCGCCGCCTCGAGGGCGACGTCGGGGGTGGCGACGCCTTCGCGCACGAGCAGGTCGGCGACCGCGGCCGCGGTGGGGATGCGCAGGCCGAGGTGGCGGCAGCGTGAGCGGATCGTGGCGATCATGTCTTCGGGGCTGGGCGCGCACAGGAGCCACACGGTGTGTGCCGGGGGTTCCTCGATGGCTTTGAGCAGCGCGTTCGCGCCGGGTTCGCCGAGGCGGTCGGCGTCCTCGACGACGATGACGCGCCACAAGCCCTGGGAGGGCGCGGACTGGGCCTGGAGGACGAGGGAACGCGCGGTGTCGACGTTAATGATCGAGGTCTCGGTGGCCGCGAAGACTACGTCCGCGTTCGTGCGTGCCATGGTGGTGCGGCACCCGGGGCACGCTCCGCAGCCGGGTTCCTCGCCCGTGCACTGGAGGGCGGCCGCGAAGGCGCGGGCGGCGACGGAACGACCGGATCCGGGCGGGCCGGTGATGAGCCACGCGTGGCTCATGGAGCGGGCCTCGTCGGAGGCGCGCCCCCCGCCGCGACCGGCGATGATCGCGCGGGCGCCGACTGCGGCCTCGCTGAGCTGAGCGACCGCCGCATCCTGTCCGACCAGGGAGGACCAGACGCTCATTATTCATCCCACAGCGCACCCTGGGACTCGCCCAGGGCTCCCACCATGGTCGCGGGCTTACGCGAGGAACGCTGCTCGCCGGACCCCGTGCGTGGCGCCGAGGCCTCGGTGGCCGCCTCGGGCACGGAGGACGCGGGGTGCTCGTGGGCCGCCTCGGGCGCGGAGGGCGCGGGGCGCTCGGGCGCCGCCTCGAGCACGGACGACTCCGCAGACGCGGCCGACTCCTCGGGGGCAGGCGCGCCCGCGGGCGCGTCCACGGCCTCGTCGATGGTGGCGACTCCGCCCTCGAAGCGTTCGACGAGGACGCCGCGGATCTCGGAGAAGACCTCGTCGACCGTGCCCACCGCGTCGATGACGACGATGCGGTCGGGTTCAGCGTCCGCGAGGCGCAGGTACTGGTGGCGCACGCGCTCGTGAAAGTCCATGGACTCGCGTTCCATGCGGTCGGGGGCGTCGGTGCGGCGGCGCGCGCCGACCTCGGGGGGCAGGTCCAGGAGGAAGGTCAGGGACGGGTAGAGGCCGCGGGTCGCCCACGCGGTCAGGGAGGCGATCTCGTCCACGCCGAGGGAGCGGGCCGCGCCCTGGTAGGCCAGGGACGAGTCGATGTAGCGGTCCCCCAGCACGACCGCGCCGCGCTCGAGGGCGGGGGCGATGACCGTGGCGACGTGGTAGGCGCGGTCGGCCGCGTACAGGAGGGCCTCCGTGCGCGCGTCGACGTCCTCGGGCCCGTTTTGTACGAGGCGGCGGATCTCCGTGCCCAGCTCGGTGCCGCCCGGCTCGCGGGTGACGATAACCTCGCGGCCACGGCTGGCAAACCACTCGCGCACCGACTGGATCTGCGTGGACTTCCCCGAGCCATCGCCGCCTTCGAAGGTGATGAACACTCCTCGCGTCGCCATCAGCTGTCCTTCTTCGTCGTGGCCTTCTTGGTGGCCGTCTTCTTCGCGGTGGTCTTCTTGGTCGTCGCCTTCTTGGTGGTCGTCTTCTTCGCAGCCGTCTTGCGCGTGCGCTTGGGGGCCGGGCCCTTAGCGCGCTTATCCGCCAACAGCTCGTAGGCGCGCTCGGCCGTCAGGTCCTCGACCGTCTCCGCGCGCGGCACGGTCACGTTGGTCTCGCCGTCCGTCACGTAGGGGCCGAAGCGACCGTCCTTGACGGTGACCTTCTTACCCGAGATCGGGTCCTCGCCGAACTCGCGCAGCGGCGGGCGCGCGGCGCCGCGACCGCGGGTCTTGGGCTGGGCGTAGATGGCCAGGGCCTCATCCAGGGTGATGGTGAGCAGCTGATCCTCAGAGGCCAGCGTGCGCGAGTCCGTCCCCTTCTTCAGGTAGGGGCCGTAGCGACCGTTCTGCGCGGTGATGACCTCGCCCGAGGCCGGGTCGGTGCCCACCTCGCGCG
>ERZ1674200.39-NODE-39-length-14860-cov-10.111516_pt1 | contig 14860 bp, 7 predicted proteins | sample MGYA00581308_ERZ1674200 | MGnify/ENA primary metagenome ERZ1674200 (study PRJEB41354, sample SAMEA4873321) | human saliva metagenome | biome: human-associated habitat [ENVO:00009003]; feature: mouth environment [ENVO:08000002]; material: saliva material... | reverse complement strand
ATAGCACCGCCGGTAGCGCAGCCAGCGACGTGCCAGCGGCATGGCACGGTGAATACCGTCGCCGCAAACGACCTGCCCAAGCCCCACCGCGACAGATCAAGGAGCCACGCACAGACTCACGATAAAACAAGCACCCACACGCGATGCAGCGTCTCGCCCACCCAGGGACCACGCACAGACTCGCAATGAAACAAGCAACTTTTGATTTTCCCGCATCAGCAAGCCGAAAAGTCACCACACAACCAACACGTTTCGTCCTTTATCCCGGGCTTCGAAGCGACGCTCGCGGCGCGTGCGACGACCCGGCGGGAAGACCCCGCGCCCCGGAGCGGCGCGAGCGACGAGCGGGCGGGAAGACCCGGCACCCCGCGGCGGCGCGCCACGACGCAAACGGGGGCCGCGCACCATCGGTGCGCGGCCCCCGCCTTCGAGCTCGACCACAATCCGCTGGGAGGTCGGACTTGGCCAGGCACCTCCATGGTAGCCCGAAAACCCCTCAATAGTCTGAGGAGATCATTCAGCCCACAGGAAACACCCCGTCAGCTACGGGCGCGGGCGACGAGTTCGTCGAGCCGGGCCCCTCAGCTACGGGAGGAGCCTCCCCTCAGCGTCGAACGAGTAGCGCGTGCCGTCGATCCACCGGCTGCCCGTCACCATCGCCCCAGAAGACGACAGGTAGAACCAGGAGCCGCGATCACGCAGCCACCCGGTGGCCATCGCGCCATCAGGAGACAGGTAGTACCAGGAGGAACCCACCCGCACCCATCCGGTGGCCATCGCACCGTCAGCAGACAGGTAGTACCAGGAGGACCCCTCCCTCAGCCATCCGGTGCGCATCGCGCCGGACGACGACAGGTAGTACCAGGTGTCGCGCACCTTCGTCCAGCCGCTCGCCATCGCACCGCTCAAAGGATCCAGGTAGTACCACGAGCCGGCCACGTGGACCCACCCGGAGGCCTGACCGCCTGACGGCCCATAGTAGAACCAGCGGCCACCCTCGTACACCCATCCGGTCACCATGTACCCGTGAGCATCAAAACGGTAGATCGCCCCGTCAATGCGCAGCTGCGTGGACGTCGGATACGTCCCGTTGTCGTAGCGCCACCACCAGCCGAGCACGCCGGACACCCAGCGCCCAGCCCCGGCCTCGTCGGGCCCCACGTGATCGGGGCTCACCGTGAACGGCACCTGCACGGTCGCATCGTCGTCGGCCCGCGGGTCAAAGTTTCGGCCGAACGCCTCGACCGTGACCGTCGTGGCGCCCGCGAAACGCCCCGCACCCTGCGGGTGCGACACGTCCACGCCGTCAGCCTGCAGCGTCAGCCCGGGACCGGAGAAGTCCCCACTCCCCTGCCCCGCCGCGATCTCGCGATCGCCCAGCAGGAGGCGCGCGCTCGTCACGGGACCGGACACACTGACCCGCACCGAGACGCGACCCGCGACGGATTCACCCGCCAAGGGCATCCACGTGGACCCGTCCGTCGAATACTCGACCGTGCCGATCACCGGCGTCGCCTGATCCTTCAGCACCGCATCCAACGCGTTCGGCAAGCCGGCGCCCCGGTACTCGCGCCCCTCGACGGGCGCGGCCAGGCGCGACCAGTTCTCGGGCGCGGACGCCTGCTTCTTCGCCAAGGCGACAATTTCCGACGCGTTCATCTCCGGATGCACCTGACGCAGCGTCGCAATCACGGCCGCCGCCAGAGGCGCGGCCTGCGACGTGCCGTACAGGTTCCCGTAGGCCTTGCCGTACCAACTCGTCAGCGGCGCATAGATCTTCGCGCCGGGGGCCGCGAAATCAATCGTCGAGGCACCCCAGTTCGACCAGGACGTCGGCTCCAACACGCCGGTGGCCGGGTCCGCGCCGTCGGGCAGCTGCAACGCCGACACCACGAGGGTACCGCGCATCATCGACGGCAGATACACGCCACCCTTCACGTCCCGCTCGTAAGCGCCCCACGTGTCCCCCGGCGACGAATCGTCGGTCGCGGGCGGGTTATCCAAGTCCGTCGTCCAGTTGCCGGCAGCCACCACGTTAATGACGTCCTTCGACGTCGAATAGTCGACCGCACGCTGGACAGCCTCCAGGCCGGCCGCCTGCTCCGGGTCGCCCGGCATCCAGTACTTCCACGGGTTCACGTAGTACGAGCCATTCGTCACCGAAATACCGTGCTCCGCGGCCCACACGAAGCCGCACACGATGTACTCGGGGTAGAAGTAGCCGCCGTTGCGCGACGCCACGTTGATCGCGGCGATCGTCAGCGTCGGATTCACGCCGTCCACGCCCACGCCGTCATGCTTGGCGGCAATCGACCCGGCCACGTGCGTCCCGTGGGTCGCGTCGTCCCAGCGCCACGCGGCAGGATCCTGGTTCGGAATGCCGTTCACGTTGCAAGCCACCGACTTCGAATGGTCCACCTGGCCCGCCAAGTCCGGAACAGTGTCGTCAATGGACTGGTCCATGACGCCCACGGTCACGGGGGCGCGCATGACGTCCACGCCTTGGGCCTCGAGCGCGCGTAGCGCCTGGAGGTGCCACCCGTTGGAGGTCTGCGGGTCGGGCGTCACCCCGGCCTCGTCGCCTCCCTGCGCGCCGCTAGCCTGCGCTCCGCTAGCCTGCGCACCGTCAGCCTTCGGGGCGGCCGCGAGCGCCGCGTTCGCGCGCGCGAGGGTCGTGTAGTCGACGGGGACCACGGCCTCGTTGCCGCCGACGGGGGCCTGGCGTGTCGGGCCGATCGAGTCGTAGCTGATGCCCTCCTTGATGAGCGCAGCGCCCAGGTCGGGTGAGAACGAGGGTGAGGCGGACTGCACGAAGAACGTCCCGAACTGCGGGTAGCGTGCCAGGACCAGGCCTCCCAGGAACGAGGCCTGGGCCGCGGCCCGCTCGAAGGTGTCCTTATCGGTGCCCTTGGGTAGGTTCACCGCGTAGTTGGCCGGCAGCTGCTCGGCGGCTCGCGCGGGGGCGGTGATTCCGGCTGTCGGTGTTGTGGGCGCGGGCACCGTGTTGTCTGCCGGATCGGGCGTGGGCTGGGGGACCAAGGCGGGGTCGCGTGACACCGTGAAGGTGGCCTCGCGGCCCGTGTCGTCGTCGGCTTGGCGGTCGAAGTTAATGCCGGTGGCGCTCACCTGCACGCGCGCGGTGACCGAGTCGGCGCCCTCGGGCAGGAGGGAGCTCAGGTCCACGTTCTCCGCGGACACGCTCAGCTCGTCGTCCCCGTACTTGCCCGACCCGTCGCGGTCGACGCCGGTCAGGCCGGCGACGTCCATGTGCAGGTGGCTGATCGGCGAGGCCGCTGCCGCGTAGAAGGTGACGGGTCCGGCGGGCAGGACGGCGCCGTCGAGGTTCTTCCACTCCCCCTTGCCGACGCGGTATTCGAGGGTCGTCACGGTCGGGCGCATCTGGTCGCGGCGCATCGTTGTCAGCGCGTTGATGAAGCCGTGGCCGCGGTATTCCTTGCCGTCGGTGGGTGCGTCCAGGCGCGTGTAGTCGATGGCAGCCTGCTTGCGCATGAGGTCGACGATCTGGGCGCCCGTGAACGCCGGGTGCGTGGCCTTGATGAGCGCGGCGATGCCCGTGATGTGGGGGGCGGCCATCGAGGTTCCGCTCGTCTTGGCGTAGCCGCTCGCGTACTGGCTGGTGGGCACGGTGGAGTAGATGCCGTCGCCGGGGGCCGCGAAGTCAATGGTCGTGCCGTAGTTGGAGAAGTCCGCGCGCGCGAGCGTCGTCCACTCGGGCTTCGTCTCCTCGTTGACGCGCTTGAGGGCGCTCACCTGGCTGACGCCCGTGACCTGTCCGGGGACGCGGATGGAGCCCGCGACGGGCCGGTCCTTGATGGGCGTGTCCACGTCCGTCGGGGAGGACGAATCGGTCGTCGGGTTGTCGTTGTCGGCGCCCTCGTTACCGGCCGAGGCGATGACGGCCAGTCCGCTGCCCTGCGCGTAGGCGATGGAACGCGACGCCGCCTCCAGGCCCGCGGCCTGCTCCGGGTCGGTCGGGCTCCAGTACATCCACGGGTCCATCGAGTAGGAGTTGTTGACAATGTCGACCCCGTGGCTGGCCGCCCACATGAACCCACAGGTCACGTATTCCGGGTAGATGAGCTGCTCGGAGTTGGCTGCCTTGATCGACACGAGGGTCGCGTCGGGCGCGATACCGTCGATGCCAATGCTGTTGTGGTTGGCGGCGATAATGCCCGCGACGTGCGTGCCGTGGAAGTAGTCGTCGCGCCACGAACCGTAACCCTGGGAGGCGATGCCGTTAACCGCGCAGGACACGGAGCGCGTCTGGTCGACGCGCCCAGCCAGGTCGGGGTGCATGTCGTCGATGCCCGTGTCGATGACGCCAACCGTGACGGGGGCGTGGGCGACGGGCACGGCGCCCGCCTCGCGCGCGCTCATCGCGGCGGCACCCCAGTTCGAGATGTCCTCTTCTCCCTCAGCCTCGGTGGCGTCGTGGTCCCGCACGCTGTTCGTCCCGCCCGTGGGGGCGCCCGACTGCGGCCCGCTCGGACCGGTGCCGTCCCCGGACTGCACCGGATCGGGCACCGGATCGGGCACCGGATCGGGCACCGGATCGGGCACCGGGTCGGGTGTTGGTTCGGGTGCGGGTTCTGGCTTCTCCCCGGGCGCGGGCGCCGCGGCTCGCTCGCCCTCGGGCACGGGGGCGACGCGGGTCGGTCCGACCGAGTGCACCTTGATCCCGGCGCCGGCCAGGGCCTCGGCGATGTCGGGCGCGAACGAGGCCGACTCGCTCTGGGCGAAGAAGGTGCCGATCTGCGGGTAGGAGGCCAGGGCGACGCCGTGGGCGCTCGGGACGAGGGCGAGCGCCCTCTCCAGTTCGGCGGGGCTGGCCCCCGGACTCAGGTTAATCGCGTAGTTCATCAGGCCCGCGCTACTTCGGGCGGGGGCTATCAGCGACGTGGGGTCATCGGCTCTGGCGGGTGGAGCGGTCGCGGTGGCCACGCCCATCGAGAGGGCGAGGACTCCGACGAGCCCGATGCGTGCAGCGTTGCGGCGCATGGTTCCTCATTTCAGTTGCTACAGTCACGCGCACGACACCGTGCGCGCATAAGAACCATCATCCTCGAGTTTGACATGTCCGACAATTCATAACGACTAACGTCGGGCAACACCCGGACAAATCAAGGCTTGACAGGGGGCCGCGCTCACGCGCAGCCCCCTGTCAGTATCGATGACGCCTCGGCGCGCCCCAAGCCGGTACGCCGAGGCAGCGACTACGAGCGCAAACGACCGGACGGATCAAAGAAGTAGACAACGCCGTCGATCGTACGTTCGCCCGTCACCATGACGCCAGTCACATCCAGGTAGTACCAGGACGAAGCATCCCTCACCCAGCCGGTGCCCATCGCACCCGAGGGCTGCAGGTAGTACCAGGACGATCCTTCCTTCAGCCAGCCGGTCACCATCGCGCCCGAGCCGTCCAGGCGGAACCACACGCCGTCCAACTCCAGCCAGCCGGTCACCATCGCGCCGGTCGCGGGGTCCAGGTAATACCAGGTGCCGCCCACGCTCACCCAGCCCGATGCCTGGGCACCGGACACTCCGTAGTAGAACCAGTGACCATTCTCGCTGGCCCAGCCGGTCACCATGTAGCCGCGCGCGTCGAAGCGGTACAGCTCGCCACCAATACGCATCGACGTCGACGCCGGGTAGGTGCCGTCGGCATTGCGCCACCACCAGCCCAGCGCATCCGAGATCCACTGACCGGCCACGGCCTCGTGCGTATCCTCGCTCGCCGGAGCAACCGTGAAAAGGGCCGACGTGGTCACGTCGTCGTCGGCGCGCGGATCCGGGTTGCGGCCCGAGGCCTCGACCCGAACAGCCTGCTGCCCCGACAGAGCCGAGACGTCCACGTCGTCCGCCCGCAGCGTCACGACGTCGCCCGTCAGCTCTCCCGCGCCCGTGGCGGCAGCGACCTCGCCGCCGCCCACCAGCACTCGCGCCGAGGTCACGGGCCCACCCACCGTCGCCCGCACCGAGACGGAACCAGAGAGCTCCTGTCCGTCCAGCGGCGCCCACGCCGTCCCATCGGTCGAGTACTCGATCTGGCCGATCACGGGCCTGGGTTGGTCTTTGAGGACGGCGTCGAGAGCATCCAGGAAGCCACTGCCGCGGTACTCCTTGCCATCCCAGGGCGCGTTAAGTTCGCCGTAGTTGCGCGCCGCCTGCTTCTTCATGAGGTCAATGACCTGCGCGCCCGTGTACTCGGGGTGCACCGACTTGATGAGCGCGGCGACACCCGACACGTGCGGGGTCGCCATGGACGTGCCGTCGGCGACCGCGTAACCACTCAGGTAGAACAGCAGCGGCGCGGTCGAATAAATCTGGTCGCCGGGCGCCGCGAAGTCAATCGTCGTGCCGTAGTTAGAAAAATCGGCGCGAGCCAGAGACAGGCCGGGGGCAACGTTGTAGGCCTGGGCGAGGGCGCTCACCTGCGCGACGCCGTCGATCATGGAGGGCACGCGGATCCCGCCCTGAACATCACGGCCCTTCGTCGGAGCAGGCGCGTCGGTCGGCGAGCCGTCGTCGATCGTCGGGTTATCAATGTTGACGCCCTCGTTACCTGCGGCAGCGATGACGGCCAGACCCTTGCCCTGCGCGTACTTAATCGAACGGGTCGCCGCCTCCAGGCCTGCAGCCTGCTCCGGGTCCGTCGGGCTCCAGTAGACCCACGGGTCCATCGAGTAGGAGTTGTTGACGATGTCCACCCCGTGATCGGCCGCCCACATGAACGCGCATGTCACGTACTCGGGATAGATGAGTCGATTGTCGTTCGTGGCCTGGATCGCCACGATGCTCGCCTGGGGTGCGATGCCGTCAATGCCGATGTCGTTGTGGTTGGCGGCGATGATGCCCGCAACATGCGTGCCGTGGTAGAACTCGTCGCGCCAGCCGTACAAGTCCTGCGTAGCGACGCCATTCACCGAGCACTTCACGGAACGCTGCGTGTCCACGCGGCCTTCCAGGTCGGGGTGCGTGTCCTCGACGCCCGAGTCCACGACGGCGACGCTCACGGGAGCGCGCTCCACGGCAACCGCCCCTGCCTCGCGGGCGTGCATAGCCTCGGCGCCCCAGTTGAAGATTCGCTCCTCGGCGCCGGCCTGGGCCTCGGTCGCGGCCTCGTCGCCCGCGAAGGCCATGCCGCCGGGGGCAGCGTTGTCGCCCCCAGCGTTGTCACCCCCAGCGTTGTCGCCCGCAGGAGTTTCCTCGCCGGTGGGAAGGGTGAGGCGCTCGTAATAGAGGACTTCCTGGGTGCGGGTCGGGCCGATCGAGTGGACGGGGATACCCGCGTCCCTCAGGGTGGCGGCCAGGTCGGGCGCAAATGAAGGCGTGGCGCTTTGCGCAAAGAAGGTTCCGATCTGCGGGTACGAGGCCAGGGCGGCGCCCTTGACCGACGGGACCAGAGCGATGGCGCGCTCCACGTCGGCTGAGCTGGTGCCCGGGGCCAGGTTGATCGCGTAGTTCATCTGATCATCGTTGGCGCGGGTGGACGAGATCAGGGGGCTGGTGTCGTCAGCGTGTGCGGGCGGAACCACCACCGTCGAAACACTCATCGACAGGGCGAGCGCGGCGACGACTCCAATGCGGGCAGCAGTGCGGCGCATTGTTCCTCGGCTTTCGATTGTCATTGTCAGGATTTCGGCTGCATGTACAGCTGCGCCCATCATCCTAGAGTTTGTCAGTAACAACAAACTGTAGGCTTACCTTATTTGCAATTTGCGCAGCATTTCCGACAGGCCCCCACCGATTGCAAGTTCCCACCTCCAACACAAAGTCGCACGTAATTTAACTTGGTCAGCATTCGAGCGCCCCCACAAACGTTGCAATTTCAACGAGCCAATTTCAAACTCTGAAATAGTCGGGGAGGAATTACGTGCGACATTACTGGGGAAAGGTCGCGGCGATACCAGGACTGCTCCGAACGACCGTCTCACGACCAACGACCCGAACGACCTCCCATTCCTCGGACTGTGATGTCGATGTCCAAGAAACGGGAGGCAGTTCACAATGCAAGCGAGACGGGGAGCGCGCTCCCCGTCTCGCTGATCTGCTTACTCCAGGCCCGCGTCCAGGGCCAGCAGGTGATCGACCGTCTGCGGGCGGATAAACCAGCGGGCAGTGCCGTTCTCGACGGCGAGTACGCCAGGCTTCGTGAGCATGTTGTAGTTCGACGCCATCGAATAGCCGTACGCACCGACGGCCGGCACAGCCAGCAGGTCACCACCCGTAATGTCAGCGGGAAGGTCAATGTCACGGATGATGATGTCTCCGCTCTCACAGTGCTTACCGACAACGCGGCAACGCGCCAGGGACGAGGCCTGGGCCGGGTCGCGGTTCGCGAGCGTCGCCGTGTAGACCGCGTCGTAGAGAACGGGACGGATATTATCCGACATCCCCCCATCGATGGCCACGTAACGGCGCACTCCCCCGCTTTCCAGGGAGACGTCCTTGACGACGCCGACCCTGTAGAGCATGACCATCGACGGACCGGCGATCGAGCGACCGGGCTCGACAGACACGTGCGGGACCGGCAACCCGTGGTGGGCGCAGCGCTCACGCACGACCCCGGCCAGGGCGCGAGCCACCTCGACCGGAGAGGTCGGGACCGGGTCCTGCCCCGTGTAGGCGATGCCGACACCGCCACCTAAGTCAATGGCGGGCACATCCACGCCCAGCTCGCCGCGCACAACCGCCGCGAAGTCGACGACGATGCGGGCGGCCTCAGCAAAGGCCTCGGTCCCAAAAATCTGGGAGCCGATGTGACTGTGCAGCCCGCGGAAATCCAAGTGCGGCGCGTCCCTGATGGCTGCCACGGCCTGGTACGCCTGGCCGGTGGCCAGGGACAGGCCGAACTTCTGGTCCTCGTGGGCGGTCGCGATGTATTCGTTGCCGCCCGCGTGGATGCCGGATTTCAGGCGCACCATGACGGGCGCGGTGACACCGAGCGAAGCGGCGATGCGCTCGACCTGGAGGACCTCGTCCATCGAGTCGATGAAAATGCGGTGGATGCCGACCTCGAGGGCCAGGCGGATTTCCGCGTCGGACTTGTTGTTACCGTGCAGGCCAATCCGCGAAGGATCCACCCCGGCGCGCAGGGCGAGGCTCAGTTCGCCGAGCGAGGCGGTGTCGATACCTAGGCCCTCGGCCGCGACCAGGCGTGCGACGTCGGCGCTCAGGAATGCCTTGCCAGCATAGAAGACGTCGCCGCCGCTCAATCCGTATCCGTCCCAGAACTCCTCGGCCATCGCCGATGCCCACACGCGGGCGCGACCGCGCATAGCCTCGACGTCAAGCACGAAGATGGGGGTGCCGAACTCGGCGGCGATATTCGTCAGGTCGACGCCACCCACGCGCAGCACTCCATCGACCCGCGCCGCGCTCCACGGCCACAGGTCGGGGCGCTCATCGGGGGTCGGGCACGTCAGGGTAACCGCATCGCTCACCGGGTCACATCCTCTCCGGCGCGCCCACACCGAGCAGGCCGAGGCCGGTGCGCAGCACCTGAGTGACCGCGTCATTGAGCCAAAGGCGCGCGACGTGACCGGACTCGACCGGATCGTCGCCGCGAGGCGTCACACGACACTGGCCGTACCAAGCATGATAGGTCGCGGCCAAGGACTCCAAGTAGCGGGCGATGCGGTGCGGCTCGCGCAGCTCTGTGGCCTGTGCGACCTGGGCGGGGAACTGGGCGAGGGCGGCCAGCAGGGCCTCGTCAGCCTCGGTGTCCAGGACAGCCGGGTCAAAGCCAGCATCGCGGGTAACGCCGTGCGCCGCCGCGTTGCGGGCAACGTTACAAGTGCGCACGTGAGCGTACTGCACGTAGTAGACCGGGTTGTCGTTGGAGTGGCTCGAAAGCAGGTCCAGATCGATGTCAACCTGCGTGTCCATGGAGACACGCACGAGGGCGTAGCGCGCGGCATCCACGCCCACGGCATCAACGAGGTCATCCAGAGTGACAATGGTTCCGGCGCGCTTCGACATACGCACAGGCTCGCCGTCCTTGACCAGGTTGACCAGCTGCCCGATCAGGATCTGTAGATTTTCGCCCGGCTTGTCGCCGAAGGCCGCGCACATGGCCATCATGCGACCAATGTAGCCATGGTGGTCGGCGCCAAGCAGGTAGATGGCCGCATCCGCGCCGCGCTCACGCTTGTTCAGGTAGTAGGCGACATCGCCCGCGAAGTAGGCCGCCTGGCCATCCGACTTGATGAGAACACGGTCTTTGTCGTCGCCGTAGGTCGTCGTGCGCAGCCACACCGCGCCGCCCTCGTCGAAAACCTCGCCGCGCTCGCGCAGGCGCTCGATCGCGTCAGCCACCGCACCGGAGCTGTGCAGCGAGTCCTCGTGGAAGAACACATCGAAGTCCGCGCGGAAGGAGTGCAGGCGCTCCTTAATCTCCGCGAACATGAGCTCGACACCACGGGAACGGAACACCTCGACGGCTTCGGCCTCAGGCAGCGTCACAGGGTCAGGTTCACCGGCGGCGTTCGCGTCGGCACGGACCTGCTCAGCAATGTCCGCGATGTACTGACCGCCGTAGCCGTCCTCAGGAACCTCACGTCCCGTCGCGCGAGCGTACAAGGATTGGGAGAAACGGTCGATCTGGGAACCATGATCGTTGAAATAGTACTCGCGGGTCACCGCGGCACCGCAGGCTGCCATGAGTCGCGAGAGCGAATCGCCGACAGCTGCCCAGCGGGCGCCACCCAGGTGCACGGGGCCAGTCGGGTTTGCCGACACGTACTCGAGATTGATAGAGCGACCCGCCAAAGTCGCGTTACGACCGTACTGCGCACCGGCCTCGACAATGGTACGAGCAAGCTCACCGGCGGCACCCGCACCCAGACGAATGTTGATGAAGCCAGGACCCGCGACCTCAACGGAATCGATGCCGGCGGCGGCGGCGAGATCGTCAGCGAGGATCTGTGCGAACTCGCGCGGCGCCATACCCGCCTTCTTGCCGAGCTGCATGGCAACATTCGTCGCCCAGTCGCCGTGCTCACGCACGCGCGGGCGCTCGACCGTCACAGGGTCAGGCACCAGAGCGGGGTCAATCGAGATGCGCCCGGCGGCCGCAGCGTCCAGCAGCGTCGAGCGGATAAGGGAGGCAAGTTCTTCAGGAGTCACCCCATTAGCCTACGGGGTTTTGGCTCGTCACCGCGAATGAATGCGCGGCGCGGGGATGAAAACCTGGCCACACGAGAGCCATCACGCGCGTCTTTCGTCCCGCGTCTACACGAAAGTCGAGGGTAAGATTTCGGGTAGCCGAATAATCCTGACTGCGCAGGGAGGAACACCGTGAGCACACCAGCCACCGAGCACCACCACAAGCTTATCCCTCTCCTCGGTCCTGCCTTCGTTGCTGCCGTCGCCTACGTTGATCCCGGCAACGTCGCCGCCAACATCACGGCGGGCGCACGCTACGGGTACCTCCTCGTGTGGGTCCTCCTCGCCTCGAATATCTTCGCGATGGTCGTCCAGTACCTCTCCGCGAAGCTCGGCCTCGTCACCGGCAAGTCCCTGCCCACCCTGCTCGGCGACCGCATGTCGAAACCCGGTCGCATCGCCTTTTGGATCCAAGCAGAGATCGTCGCCGCGGCGACCGACCTGGCCGAGGTCATCGGCGGCGCCCTCGCACTCCACTTACTCTTCGGACTGCCACTCCTGTGGGGCGGCATCATCATCGGCGCCATCTCCATGGCTCTTCTCGTCGTCCAAGGCGAGGGTAAGCAGCGCCAGTTCGAAACAATCATCGTCGCCCTGCTGGTCGTCATCACGCTCGGTTTCCTCGCGGGTCTGTTTGTCGCCCCGCCCAGCGCGTCAGGAGTCCTCGGCGGCCTCCTCCCCCGCTTCCAGGGCACGGACTCGGTACTGGTCGCAGCCTCCATGCTGGGCGCAACCGTCATGCCACACGCCGTCTACCTGCATTCCTCACTGGTCAACGACCACGAAACAGACGACCTGGGACCCTCCACCGCCGACTCGCGTCACTCCTCAGGCCACCTGTCGCGCCTGCTGCGCGCAACCCGCATCGACATCTACTGGGCGCTCAGCATCGCGGGCCTGGTCAACATCGGCCTCCTTCTCCTGGCGGCAGCGGCCCTCGCAGGACAAAAAGGCACTGACACGATCGAGGGTGCGCACGCCGCGATCTCCTCCACTCTCGGCCCCGTCGTAGGCACTGTCTTCGCAGTAGGCCTGCTCGCGTCTGGCCTGGCCTCCACGTCAGTGGGAGCCTACGCAGGCTCCGAGATCATGAACGGCCTGCTCCACGTCCGCGTCCCGATCCTGGTGCGCCGCCTCGTGTCGCTGATTCCCGCTCTCATTATCCTTGGCGCAGGAGCGGAACCCACGTGGGCGCTCGTCGTCTCACAGGTCGCCCTGTCCTTCGGCATCCCCTTTGCGATCATCCCGCTCATACGACTCACAGCATCACGCGACGTCATGGGCGACTATGCAAACAACCGCGTCCTACGCGCGTCAGGCTTCCTGATCGCGGCTGTCATCGTCGCACTCAACCTGTTCCTGGTCTACCTGACGCTCACCGGTCAGGGCTAGGCGCCATGCTCACCCCGCAGTCGCACGTAATTTGGTTCACCTTAGTTATCATAGGCATCCAGAAAACCGTGAAATTCCGCCACTTAGATTTCAAAATCTGAAACACGCACCGGGGAATTACGTGCGAGATTGTGGAGGAACCACGAGGCCGAGGCCGATCGCAGCCAGAGAACGAGGCCGGGGCCGAGTTCGCGGGTCGGGCCGACGGACCACCGGCCCCGTCTCGCGAAAAGATCACTCAGGCGCGCACGGAACGCTCGTAAGCGGCCATCAAGTCAATGCGACGCTGATGACGCTTATCGCCGCTGAAGGGAGTCTCGAGGAAAGTAACGATGAGAGCCAAGACCTCTTCCTCGCTGTGCTGACGAGCACCGACCGCCATCATGTTTGCGTCGTTATGCTCACGAGCTAGACGAGCGGTAGCATCCGACCACACGAGGGCGGCGCGCACACCTTGCACACAATTCGCAGCCATCTGTTCACCGTTACCCGATCCGCCAATAACGACGCCGAGGCTACCGGGTTCATCCACAACGGCCTGCGCTGCCTCAATGCAAAACGGCGGGTAGTCGTCGAGGGCATCGAACACGTGTGCGCCGTGATCAACGACGTCATAGCCTTTCTCACGCAGATCAGCGACGATCTTTTCCTTGAGCTCAAAACCGGCGTGATCAGTGGCAATATGGACGCGCATGGAATCCTCCTGAGGGGGTCTCGAACAAGCAACGCCCACTAGTATGGCACACCTCACCGTCACGCGCGGGCGTTTGAAGCCTGCTAAACTGGCGGAGCTGCCCCGATAGCTCAGCGGATAGAGCGCTTGCCTCCGGTGCAAGAGGTCGCAGGTTCGAGTCCTGTTCGGGGCGCCACGCGTACCCAGGCCAGCACGCCACCGCCCGCTGACACCTCCCAGCGCCGCGCCCCGCCACACGCTCGCGCAGACGCGGCATCAGGACCGCCGCTATTCACACGACCACCGCGCGCCCGCACCCGTGCACCTGCCCGCCCCGGCCTCGTCGATGAGGCGACCCCCACCTCGGACAGCGCCCGCACGCCCGCGCACACGACATAAAATAAAGAGCGTCTCTATTGTCTACCAAGGAATGGCCAATGACCTACCCGTGGTGGAGTCTGCTCCCCTTCGTTGCGATGCTTGCCTGCATCGCCCTGCTGCCCATCATCCCGAAGACCTCGCACTGGTGGGAAAAGGAATGCTCCCAGCTCTCCGTCGCGCTCGCTCTCGGCGTGCCGACGACGGTCTGGATGTTCATGAGGGCGGGCACCGGCCCGCTCATTTCCACGGGCGTGGAGTACGTGCAGTTCATTGCGCTGCTCTTCGCGCTGTTCGTGGTCTCCGGCGGCATTCACCTGGCCGGCGACATTCAGGCGACCCCGCGCAATAACACGATCTTCCTGGCGATCGGCGGCCTGCTGGCCTCGTTTATCGGCACGACGGGCGCGGCCATGCTGCTGATCCGCCCACTCCTGGAGACGAACAAGGAACGTCAGCACCGCGTGCACACGGTCCTGTTCACGATCTTCATCGTCGCGAACTGTGGCGGCATACTGACTCCGCTCGGCGACCCGCCGCTCTTCCTCGGCTACCTGCACGGTGTTCCTTTCACGTGGACGCTCACACTGTGGAAGGAGTGGGTGTTCACCCTGGGGCTGCTGCTCCTCACCTACTACTCGATCGACCGCGTACGTTACGCGTCCGAGGACACGGCCTCCATCGAGTCCGACGACCGTGACGTGCAGCCCCTGCGCCTGCACGGAAAGATCAACCTGTTGTTCTTCGCGATCATCATCCTCTCCGTCGCTTTCGCCCCTTCCTGGGATGGCGAGGCGCTGGCCGAGGGTCACTTCGACTCGTGGGTCGACCTGGTGCCCTGGCGCGAGGTCATCATGTTCACGGTCGCGGGCCTGTCCTACAAGCTCTCGGACAAGAAGGTACGTTTCGAGGAGAACGCGTTCACGTGGGGCCCGATCATGGAGGTTGCGACCCTATTCATTGGCATCTTCTCGACGATGGCGCCGGCGCTGCGCTACTTGGAGCAGATTGCCTCGGATCTGCCGCTGACACGCATGACGTATTTCGTCTTCACGGGCGGCCTGTCGTCCGTCCTGGATAACGCTCCGACGTACATGACGTTCTTCGAGATGGCGAAGGCTTCCGGCGGCGAGGGCACTCTGATTGCTGGTGTGCCCGAGTACTACCTGATTCCAATTTCGCTGGGCGCCGTGTTCTGTGGCGCGATCACGTACATCGGCAACGGCCCGA
>ERZ1674200.36-NODE-36-length-15469-cov-8.191190_pt1 | contig 15469 bp, 9 predicted proteins | sample MGYA00581308_ERZ1674200 | MGnify/ENA primary metagenome ERZ1674200 (study PRJEB41354, sample SAMEA4873321) | human saliva metagenome | biome: human-associated habitat [ENVO:00009003]; feature: mouth environment [ENVO:08000002]; material: saliva material... | reverse complement strand
TGCAGAGCGCAGAAATCCCCATGAATATAAAGGACATCGCTAACCGTGCATGGGAACTAATCTTCCGCCAGAATACCACCCCTGACTGTGCTGCCTGTGATTATCTCCTTGAGACGAGCGAGGTAATGAAGTTCGGGATGTTTGAGGTCAGCGCTTCCGAGCAGCTGATGAAGATAGGCTACGAGCTGGCGAAAGCTGAGCTCGCCCCGCTGGTCAAAAAGAAGAAGGGCACGAAAAAGCCTTAGCCCCACCACCTACCCATACCTATGCAGCAGAAGATCGTCATCTACTCTGCCCTCACTCGACTCTGGGGGAATAAGAATACAACCCACCAGCCCCATGGCACACTCTCCGAGAACGGATCGGGGAAGCTCCGTGACTTCACTCCCGAAGCCCTCGCCTATATCCGCAGTCTCGGGGCAACCCACGTCTGGTATATCGGCCTGCTGGAGCACGCCACGAAGACCGACTACAGCGCCCAAGGCATCCGTCCCGATCACCCCGACACGGTGAAGGGGCAGGCTGGCTCGCCCTATGCCGTCAAGGACTACTACGACGTCGACCCCGACCTCGCCGAAGATCCACACACGCGACAGGCAGAGCTGGATGCCCTCATCAAGCGTACCCACCAGGCAGGGCTGCAGGTTTTGATGGACTTTATCCCCAACCACGTCGCCCGCACCTATCACTCCGATGCGTGCCCTGAGGGCGTCTCAGACCTCGGTGCTACGGACGATGTACAGCTGGCGTTCTCCCCGCGCAACAACTTCTACTACCTCCCCGACACCTCACTTATCCTACCCTTATCCACAGAGTCATCCCCATACACCGAGTGCCCAGCACGCGCTACGGGCAACGACTGCTTCAGCCCCTACCCCAGCATCAACGACTGGTACGAGACGGTGAAGCTCAACTACGGGGTGGACTACTGCGGGGGAAGTGGCCTACATGCCGACCCCATCCCCGACACGTGGGTGAAGATGCGTGACATCCTCTGCTACTGGGCTGCGCGTGGTATCGATGGCTTCCGCTGTGATATGACCGAGCTTGTCCCGCCCGCTTTCTGGGCCTGGGCGATCCCCTCGGTACGTGAGCAGTACCCCAAGACGCTCTTCCTCGCAGAGATCTACCAGCCCCACCGCTACGGCGAGTACCTCTATGCAGGCTTCGACTACCTGTATGATAAGGTCGGCGTCTATGACCTCCTCATCGCTCTCGGCAAGGGCGCACGCGACGCAGCGGACTTCACGGGTGTGCGTGATGCCGTCGGTGGCGAGCAACCGGCGATGTGCTACTTCACGGAGAACCACGACGAGCAGCGCCTCGCCTCGGACTTCGTCTTCGCCTCGCCCCGTCAGGGCTTCCTCGCTACGGCTGTCGCAGCCCTAAGTGGTGGCAATCCCCTACTCCTCTACTTCGGTCAGGAGCTGGGTGAGCAGGGCATGGACAGCGAGGGCTTCAGCGGGCGTGATGGCCGCACGACGATCTTCGACTACTGGAGCCTCGACAAGCTCCAGCGCCTGCAAGCGGGTAATTACACCTCCGCCCAGCTGACGGACGAAGAGGCCAGCCTACTCAGCGACTACCAGCGCCTCGCCTCCTGCTACACCGACCCCATCATCAGCCGAGGGAGCTACTACGGCCTGCGTGCCGAGGGCTCTGGCAGAGAGCGTGTCCTCGCCTTCGCACGCGCTTCGGAGGAAGGGCTCTACCTCGTGCTGGCGAACTTCGCCAGCGAGCAGGCTGACATTGCCCTCCCCCTACCTGCTGAATTCTTCGCCGCTACGGGCATCACCGAGGGCACGGCCTTCCGTGCCGCAGACCAGCTCACGGGTGCAGTGGACTTCCTCTGCCTCACTACGCTGGCTCCCCTTCGCCTGAGCCTCGCTCCCCACGGCCTGCAGATCCTCCGTCTCACAGCGGTATAAAGCAAAGCCCCCCGTACATATCAGTATAAAAAGGCCCGCCGGCTACCCTCCTTCGTGGAGCGTAGCCGGCGGGCTTATTATGGGGAGTAGCTTCCCTTAGTGCAGGGTAGCCGAGCGGACGATCTCGCAGACCGTGGGGTGTGGGAAGACGATGCGAGACAGCTCAGAGAGCTTCATACGCTGCTCGACAGCCATAATCGCAGGCACCAGGATCTCCGAAGAGCCATTGCCGAAGAGGTGCGCACCGAGGATGACCCCCTCCTTGTCCGTGAGGAGCTTGCAGAAGCCATTGCCCTGCTCGTTCTCGATGATGAAGCGACCAGAGAGCGTCATCGGCACACGATGCACCTCATAGTCGACGCCTGCAGCACGTAGCTCCTGCTCCGTCTGACCGACAGCAGCGATCTCGGGATCGGTATAGACGATACCAGGGATAGCGCGGTAGCTCATCACATCCTCCGTACCGGTGATGTGGTGTACAGCGACCTGCCCTTCGCGAGCAGCCGTGTGAGCGAGCATAGACGTACCGTTGACATCACCGACGGCATAGATACCAGGTACCGAGGTCTGGAGGTGCTCATCGACGACGACAGCCCCACGCTGGAGCTCGACACCGACCGTCTCCAGTCCCAGACCATCGGTCACAGCACGACGGCCGACGCTGACCAGCAGCTTGTCGAAGGGGATCTCCAGCGTCTCGCCCTCATGCTCGGCGATGACCTTACCCTCACGCACGGCAGTGACCTTCGTGGAGAGGTGGAACTTCACCTTGCGCTTCTCGAAGGCCTTCTGCAGCTCCCCAGAGAGCTCTTCGTCCATAGGCCCGAGGATCTTAGGCAGCATCTCGACGACCGTCACCTCCACGCCGAGCGTAGAGAAGAAGGAGACGAACTCCATACCGATGACCCCGCCACCGAGGACGACGAGGCTCTGTGGGAGCTCCTCGACCTCGAGCGCTTCCTTAGCTGTCCAGAAGGGCACGTCGCTCAGCCCATCGATGGGTGGGATGAAGGCACGTGAGCCCGTAGCGATGATGACGTGGCGCGCGGTATAGGTCGCCTCGCCTGCAGCGATGGTGAAGCCCTCATCACCGCGACCCGTGAGACGAGCCTCTTCGGTAACGATCTCGACCTCGTGACCCTGCAGACCGATACGGATACCCGCACCGAGCTTCTTGAGGATCTTCGTCTTGCGCGCCATCACCTTACCGAGGTCGAAGGCTGCTTCAGGGATCGTAAGACCATATTTCTTGCCATCGAGGGCTTCGGAGAGGAGATGGGCAGAGTGCAGGAGTGCCTTCGTAGGTACGCAACCTTCGTTGAGACAGACACCACCGAGCTTATTCTTCTCGAAGATGACGACGCGGAGGCCGTGGGCTGCTGCATGCTCTGCAGCGTCGGTACCGCCGGGGCCAGCACCGATGATAGCTACATCGTAGTTCATGAATTTGAGTGTAGTGAGTGAGTTATATAGGTATTATTAGCTAAGACCCTCGATGTGTCCATCGATGAAGTCTATCTTTTCTGCTTGGGGGACGCGGGGCAGACCGGGCATACGCACCAGAGCGCCGAGGACGAGGACGATCATCTCAGCACCCGTGTTGATGACGACATCGCGCACCTCGAGATCGAAGTCACGCACGCTACCATAGGCCGTGGGATCGTCGCTGAAGGAGTACTGCGTCTTGGCGATACAGACGGGGAACTTCGACCAGCCGTGGCGCTCGATACGCTCGAGCTGGCGCTGTGCCTTCGCAGAGAAGTGGATGGAGCGTGCGCCGTAGATGCGCTGAGCGATAGCCGTAGCCTTCTCCTCGATGGAGGCGGTAAGAGGATAGGTGAACTGCAGGGGCTGCGAGGGCTTCTGCTCGATGGTCTCGACGACGAGGCGAGCCAGCTCCTCCGCACCAGCACCACCTTCGCCGAAGGCGGTATTGACAGCGAAGCCCACACCAGCGGCGTGACAATGCTCACGCACCAGTGCGATCTCTTCCTCCGTATCGGTAGCGAAGCGGTTGAAGGCTACGACGACCGTCTGCCCGAAGCTCTTGAGGTTCTCGATATGGCGGTCGAGGTTAGCCAGCCCATGGCGGACGCCCTCGATATTCTGCGTCTTGAGGTCCTTCTCATCGACACCACCGTGCATCTTCAGCCCGCCGAGGGTAGCTACGAGGACGGTGAGCGCAGGCTGGAGGCCTGCCGTGCGGCACTTGATGTTATAGAACTTCTCTGCGCCGAGATCCGCACCGAAGCCAGCCTCCGTGATCGTGTAGTCGGAGTGCGCCAGTGCCATGCGGGTGGCGAGGATCGAGTTGCAGCCGTGGGCGATGTTAGCAAATGGGCCGCCGTGGATGAAGGCAGGGGTATGCTCGGTCGTCTGCGCCAGATTGGGCTTGATAGCGTCGAGGAGAAGAACGGTGATCGCACCCGCTACACCGAGGTCACGCACGGTGAAGGGCTCCCCCTGCTTCGTATAGCCGAGGAGGATATTCTCGATACGGCGACGCAGGTCTTCGAGTGAAGTCGACAGACAGAGGATCGCCATAATCTCCGAGGCAGGCGTGATGTCGAAGCCCGACTCGGCTGGGATACCATTGACCTGACCACCGAGGCCCGTGACGATGGAGCGCAGAGAACGGTCGTTGACGTCGAGGACACGCTTCCAGAGGACTTCGCTGAGACCCTTGTCCGTATTGCGGTTCTGGTAGATGTAGTTATCCAGGAGTGCAGTGATCATGTTGTGTGCCGAGGTGATGGCGTGGAAGTCACCGGTGAAGTGCAGGTTGATCTTCTCCATAGGAAGGACCTGAGCGTAGCCACCACCGGCAGCACCGCCCTTCATACCGAAGCAAGGGCCGAGAGAGGGCTCACGCAGTGCGACGACCGCCTTATGACCGAGGCGGTTCATACCGAGAGCGAGGCCGATAGAGACCGTCGTCTTGCCGATACCAGCCTTCGTAGCGGTGATGGCAGTGACGAGGATGAGCTTGCCAGGCTTATGACCAGCTTGGAGCTCGGAGAGATCTACCTTGGCGAGGTACTTGCCGTAGTGCTCCAGATGGTCGGTGGGGATAGCCACCTTGGCAGCTATCTTTTCGATCGGCTCGAGGGCTATCGAGCGGGCGATTTCGATGTCTGTCTTCATTACCAGAAAGAGAGTTAGTGGGTCAATTATGTGGGTAAAAGAGCTTCCTATTCGGGAGAGAGATGGGGTGAAAGCAAGCCGTGCGAAAGGACTGTAGAGGGGACTAACAGTTCTTTCGCACGGACATATAGAGGTTACTTGAGGTACTTATCAAGCCAGCCGAAGAAGGTACGCTGCCAGAGCAGGGCGTTCTGCGGGCGGAGGATCCAGTGATTCTCATCGGGGTAGATGAGGAGTTCGGCAGGGATGCCACGGAGCTTAGCCGCGTTGAAGGCCGCCATACCTTGGCCTGCGAGGATGCGGTAGTCGCGCTCGCCGTGGATGACCAGTATCGGCGTATCCCAGTTGCCTACGAGCTTGTGGGGGGAGTTGGCGAAGGTGCGCTGAGCGACTGCATTATCCTTCTCCCAGGGAGCACCGCCCATATCCCAGTTGGCGAACCACATCTCCTCGGTCGTCATGTACTGCATCTCGAGGTTGAAGATACCAGCGTGGGCGATGAAGGCCTTGAAGCGCTTCTGGTGCACGCCTGCCAGATAGAAGACGGAGTAGCCGCCGTAGCTGGCACCGACACAGCCGAGACGCTCGCTGTCGACCCAAGGCTCCTTCTTCAGCTCATCGACTGCGGTGAGGTAGTCTTGGATATTCTGCCCCGAGTAGTCACCGCTGATCTGCTCATTCCATGCCTTACCGAAGCTGGGGACGCCATGTCGATTGGGAGCGATGACGATATAGCCTTGCTCAGCCATGAGGCGCATATTCCAGCGGTAAGAGAAGAACTGACTGACGGGACTCTGTGGGCCACCCTGACAGAAGAGCAGCGCAGGGTACTTCTTCGTCTTGTCGAAGTTCGGTGGGAGGACGACCCAGACGAGCATGTTGCCCCCGTCAGTCGTCTTGACCCAGCGCTTCTCTACTGAGATCGGAGCGAGGCCATCAAGCGTAGACTTATTCTCTGCCGTGAGCTGCTTCGCTGCCCCCGTCTTGACGTCTACGAGGTAGAGGTCCGTGGGCTCGATGTAGCTCTGACGGCCAGCGAGGATCTTACCGCCCTGCACATCCAGCGAGGTGTAGTCGTGCATACCCGTGGTGATCTGGCGGATCTTACGACCCTTGAGCGCGATCTCCCAGAGCTGGGCTTCGGCATGCTTCGTCGAGAGGAAGAAGAGGCTCTGGCTATTGGCAGCCCACTGGAGCTCATCGACATCGTACTCGAAGCCGTCGGTGAGGAAGGTCTTCTGTCCCGTCTTCAGATCCTGGACGAAGAGACGCTTGAGGTCGGCTTCGTAGCCGTCACGCTCCATGCTGATCCAGCTGATGCGCTTACCATCGGGCGAGAAGCGAGGGTGGGTATCATAGCCGCCCATCCCCTCGGTGATATTGCGAGTCTGACCCGAGGCGAGGTCGTAGAGATAGATATCGGTATTGGTGGAGAGGGAGTACTCCATGCCCGTCTTCTTGCGGGAGGAGTAGGCTAAGGTCTTACCGTCGGGGCTCCAGGAGAGCTCTTCAGCTCCGCCGAAGGGCTTCGTAGGAGCTTCGTAAGGCTCACCTTCGAGGATGTCCTTACCGCCCGTGATCGCTTCGCCACCTACGGGAGCGATGAAGATATGGGGGATCGTCTCTACCCATTCGTCCCAATGCTTGTACATCAGATCGGTGACGATACGACCCGTAGCCTTAGGCAGGTCGGGGTAAATCTCCTTAGTGCTCTTCCCGAAGGAAATCTCCTTGATATAGGCCAGCTGCTTCTCATCGGGTGAGAAGAGGTAGTCCGAGAGCCCGCCCTCGATATTGGTCACCTGACGGCGGTCCGTACCATCGGGAGCCATCGTCCAGACCTGAGGAGCGCCACTCTCCGAGGAGATGTAGCTGATGCGACGGCCCTGCTGGATCCAGCGAGCGCCATGTACGCCAGCGACACCCTGGGTGATCTGGCGGCGTGCACTGCCATCGGAGGAGATGGTGAAGAGCTCGGTGCGGATCTTATTGTCCTTGATGCTGGGGAAGCCCACGCTGTAGACGACCGTCTTGCCGTCGGGAGAGAGGGCGGAGGCACCGACGCGAGCGAGCGAAAGCATCGTCTCGGGCGTCATGTGCTGCGACTGCTGGGCCACAGCAGGCAGGGTCGCCGAGAGGGCTGCTGCCGTAGCAAGAGCGGTGATGTGCTTCTTGATCTTCATAGCGATATGCGTATTGTATATGTATGTGGTCTGGGATTAGGAGAAGCGTAGGCCAAGGGCTTCCTTGAGCTTGCGCACCTCGGGGTTGATCTCCGCAAGCTGGTTGAAGCGATCCTCTTGGGTGAGGATGATCTTCGCCTGCTCCTCTACAGTCTTCTCCCGCAAGACGAGGTTGAACTTACGATTCTGCAGCGTCGTGCGGAGGAACTCCACGAGCTGGGGATAGACCTCCATCACCGTGGTATGGATAGCCTCACCTGGTGGGAGGGAGATCTCTGCCTGCACACCGTCTAAGAGCTTCGGTAGCTCGGGGCGCAGGATATTGCGGTAGAGGATCTGTGAGGGTGTCAGCTCTTGCTCGACGAAGCGCACCCAAGCTCGCTGGAGGTCATCCTCCGTGAAGTCCTTATCCTCGACAGGGGCAGGGGCCTCTGCTGGAGCCGTAGAAGTGGCTTCGCTGGGGGCGTCTGCACGACGGCGTGCTCCGAAGAGACGCTTAGGAGCGGAGGAGGAGGGAACTGGAGGGGGAGGTGTAGCAGATGGTGCCGGTGCCGCTGCTGGTGCTGGTGCGGGCGCGGGTGTCGGTTCAGCTGCCGCTGGAGGAGGCGTCACCGCCGAAGGGGTTGGCTTGGGAGCTGCCTGTGGCGCGGGAGCTGTTACGGGAGCTGTCTGCGCTTTGGGTGCAGGAGAAGCTGGGGGTGTAGTCGCAGGGGGCGTCTGAGGAGCTGCCTGTGGTGTAGCCGTCTGAGGTGCGGCGGGTGCTGGCGCAGCAGGGAGATTGAGGTCGGAGTCCCGCTTGAAGAGAGGGACCATACTGAGGAAGCTCAGCTCGACCAAGAGGCGCTTATTCGTTGCACCGCGATATTGCTGATCGGCCTGCACCAGAGTCTTGAGCGCAGCAAAGAGGCTGGCAGGTGTGCACTGCTGGGCAATGGTCGCATAGGAGGCAGCTACGGCATCGGGCTTCTCCAAGAGCTGGAGCGTCTCGGGATGCTGGGCTACAAGGAGGTCACGCACGAAGGCGGAGAGCCCCGTGAGGATCGTCTGTCCCTCGAAGCCCTTACCCATCAGCTCATCCAGGAGGAGCAGGACACTACGATGATCCCCGCTCAGGAAGAGCTCAAAGATGCGGATGAAGTAGGTATAGTCGAGGACATTCAGGCTCTCCAGCGCATGCTGGTAGGTGATATGTCCACCGGCGAAGCTGGCGATACGGTCAAACATCGACAGCGCATCGCGCATCCCCCCATCGGCCTTCTCGGCGATGAGCCCGAGCGCCGTCTCCTCGGCATCGATACCCTCGCTATCGGCGACGTAGCGCAGATGGCGGGTGATATCCTGTACGGTGATTCGCTTGAAGTCATAGATCTGACAGCGCGAGAGGATGGTGGGGAGGATCTTGTGCTTCTCCGTCGTCGCTAAGATGAAGATAGCGTACGAGGGGGGCTCTTCAAGGGTCTTGAGGAAGGCATTGAAAGCCGCCGCCGAGAGCATGTGCACCTCGTCGATGATATAGACCTTGTAGCGACCAAGCGCAGGAGGCATCTGCACCTGCTCGGTGAGCTGGCGGATATCCTCTACGGAGTTGTTCGACGCAGCGTCGAGCTCGAAGATATTGAAGGAGCGCTGCTCCTCGAAGGCCTTACAGCTCTCGCACTGCCCGCAAGCCTCCCCTTCGGCGGAGAGGTTCTCGCAGTTGATCGTCCGCGCCAAGACGCGTGCCGCCGTCGTCTTCCCTACCCCACGGGGGCCACAGAAGAGGTACGCATGGGAGAGTTTGCCCGAGCGAACAGCGGTGCGTAGTGTGGAGGCCATAGCCTCCTGCCCGACGATACTACGGAAGGTATCGGGGCGGTATTTGCGTGCGGAGACGACGTAGTGCTCTGTCATTCTTCGAGGTCTGTGCTGGATCTATTACTGGTAGGACAAAGATACGTATTCCGCTCCAGCCTATGGAGTGCTATCTATAATAAAGTAGCGCCCCCCACCCGACGGATCTCAGTCCGAGGGATGGGGGGCGCCTATTATGTGGGGAGGTGACGAAGCACCCTTAGCTTACTTCGTGAGGCCGCGGAAGCGCAGAAGGCTTGACATATCGGGCTCCGTGAGGCCGGTGAAGTTCGTGAAGAACGTGCCGACAGGGGCGGTATTCCCGCGTGAGAGGACCATCTCACGGAAGCGCTGACCATTCTCACGCGTCAGCCCGCCGTGTGCGGCGAACCACTCAAAGATATTGTGGTCGAGGACCTCCGTCCAGAGGTAAGAGTAGTAGCCCGAAGCATAGCCACCAGCGAAGACGTGCAGGTAGTAGGCCGAGCGGTAGCGGGGAGGTACGAGAGCGAAGTCAAGACCAGCACGAGCGAGCGCTTCACGCTCGAAGGCATCTACATCGCTCACCGTCTGACCAGCGGGGAGCATACCCCAAGCCATATCTATCGTCACAGCAGCGAGGTTCTCTGCCAGCGCGTAGGACTGTCCGTAGGTAGCAGCAGCCTTCATCTTATCGATGAGTGCCTGAGGCATAGGCTCACCCGTCTTGTAGTGGCGGGCGTAGTGGCGCAGGACGACAGAGTCCGTCATCCAGTGCTCGTTGAACTGCGAGGGCATTTCCACGAAGTCACGGGGCGTATTCGTACCCGAGAGCGTCTCGTACTTCTGCGAAGCGAAGAGACCATGCAGAGCGTGGCCGAACTCATGGAAGAGCGTCTCTACATCCGACGAGGTGAGGAAGGCGGGAGCGCCCTTAGCAGGAGCCTCGAAGTTGCAGACGTTGTAGATGACAGGCTTCGTACCGAAGAGCGTACTCTGCTGGACGAAGTTCGACATCCACGCCCCACCCGTCTTCGTTGGGCGACGGAAGTAGTCCGTATAGAAGAGGGCCATGGGGGTATTATCCTGGTCGAAGACCTCGTAGACCTGTACACCATCAGCATAGACAGGGATATCAGGACGGGGCTTGAAGGTCAGGCCATACAGCTGGTTGGCTGCGTAGAAGACTCCATTCTTCAGCACGCTATCCAGCACGAGATAGGGCTTGAGGTCGGCTTCGTTGAGGTCGTACTTAGCCTTCTTCAGGCGCTCGGCATAGTAGTCGAGGTCCCAAGCTGCGAGCTTGAAGTCCTTCCCCTCCGTCTGCTGAGCGAAGGCTTCGAGTTCGGCGACATCGTCAGCGACCTTGGCACGAAGGGCGGGAGCCAGCTGACTGATGAGGCGCTCTACGGCCTCAGGACGGCCGGCCATCTGGTCACTCAGTGCCCAAGAGGCGAAGTTGGGCAGCCCGAGGAGCTTTGCCTTCTCGGCGCGCAGGGCTGCGATGCGGGTGATCGTGGGGTGCGTATTCGTGCTATCACCACCCGAGCAGCGTGAGAGCGAAGCCTCGAGGACGCGACGACGGACATCACGGTTGTTCAGGTCGGCAAGGTAGCCTGGGCGTGACGTATTCGTCTGCTCCAGCAGATACTTACCCTTGTGGCCTGCAGCGGCAGCCGCCTCGGCAGCACGGGTGATCGCTTCTTCGGAGAGGCCGTCGAGCTCCTCGAGCTTGTCGACGAGGACAGCAGCTTCCTTCGTGCCAGCGTTCACCTGATTCGTGAACTTCGTCTGCAGCACAGCGATCTCGCTATTGATCTTCTTCAGAGCTTCCTTGTCGGCAGCTGAGAGGAGAGCGCCCTCATGGACGAACTGATCATAGAGGACCTCCGTGAGGCGCAGGTCTTCACCCTGGAGGCTGGAGCGCTGGTCGTAGACGGCCTTGATACGAGCGAAGAGCTTCTCATTCAGGAGCAGCGCATCGTGGTGGGCGGAGAGCATAGGCGTCGTCTCTTCGTCGATCTTCTGCAGCTCCTCGGTGCCGTCAGCACCTACGAGGGCAGAGAGGATAGAGGTAGCGCGTGCGAGGAGGCGACCGGACTTCTCATACGCCAGCACGGTGTTCTCGAAGGTCGGAGCAGCCGTATTGCTCGTGATACTGTCGATCTCGGCGAGCTGGATACGGATCCCCTCCTCGATAGCGGGGATGAAGTGCTCAGGGCGGATCTTACTGAAGTCGGGAGCTTGGTAGTCAAGCGTGCTCTCGGTGAGGAGGGGATTCTCCTTGGTCGAGCTGGTCTGGCAAGCAGTGAGCATAGCGAGGAGGCTCAGAGTGGCAATGAGTCGTTTCATAGGTGTGTGGGGGAATTAGAGGTGGGAGGTCGCTGGGGGAGCTACACCAGAGGCTGGGGCTCACCGATCCAGGCGATGGCCTCATCGATCGTGTGGATCTGAGGGGCGTAGAGGAGGCGTCTGAGATCTTCGATAGTAGTCTTGACGCAGTAGTCCCCTGCGAGGCCCGCAACGTCGATGCGGCGCGCGTTCATGAGGAGGTCAGGCACGGCGTCGTGGAAGGCACTGTAAGAGTCCTTGTGGCGAGTCATCGCCTTGGGGATGAAGAGGATATTTTGCCCCTGACGCTTGCGCTCCATGATCGCATCAGCCAGAGGGGGATAGAGCGCCGCTCCCGTCGTGTAGCGGACACAGTGGATAGGCCATGGGCCACCAGAGACATCGAAGCTACAGTGGTCGGCTGGATGCTGGTCCATAGTGACGACGATAGCGTCGTACTCGGCATGGTGCTCCTTGACGTAAGCGGTGAGGTAATCCATCGCTGGGATCGCGCCTTCGATGGCGAGGGAGCCGGTGATGAAGTCGTTCTGGGGATCTACGATCAGCAGGATGTTCATGATTAGAGGTAGCTGGTGTGGTTTTTGGGGTAAAGAGGGGGAAAGGGTGGCGCGCGGGGAAGGCGCCTGAGTGCCCCAAGGCTGGGCCTATAAGATAGGGCACTCAGACGGCTCCGCTACGCCGCATCTCGGGTCTTATCAGAGCTCGAGATCGAGGTTGAACTGCTCATGCCAAGGCAGGCCTTGCTTCATGAGCTGCTCCATGAAGGGATCTGGATCGAACTCCTCGACGTTGTACACGCCTGGGCGACGCCAGAGCCCCTTGAAGAACATCATCGCGCCGATCGTGGCGGGCACACCCGTGGTGTAGCTCACGCCCTGAGCGCCCGTCTCTTGATAGGCGGCCTGATGGCTGCAGTTGTTCCACACGTAGTAGGTCTTCTCCTTGCCGTCCTTGATACCGCGGATACGGCAGCCGATGGACGTCTCACCCGTGTAGTTCTCACCGAGCTCACCGGGGTTAGGCAGGATAGCCTTGAGGAACTGGATGGGGACGATCTCCACGCCGTTGTAGAGGACGGGGTCGATACGCGTGATACCGATATTCTGCATGACGCGCAGGTGGGTCAGGTACTCCTGTCCGAAGGTCATCCAGAAGCGTGCACGGCGGATCGTGGGAAAGTTCTTCACGAGCGACTCAAGCTCCTCGTGGTAGAGGAGGTAAGACTCACGCACCCCGATATTGGGATAGGTCAGGGGCTTGTGGATCTCCTGAGGCTCGGTCTCGCGCCACTGTCCATCCTCGTAGTACTTACCCTTCTGAGTGATCTCGCGGATGTTGATCTCGGGATTGAAGTTCGTGGCGAAGGCCTTGTGGTGGTCCCCACCGTTGCAGTCTACGATATCGAGGTAGTGGATCTCATCGAAGTGGTGCTTGGCAGCATAGGCGGTGAAGACCCCGGTCACCCCTGGGTCGAAGCCACAGCCCAGGATAGCCGTCAGCCCAGCTTCTTCGAAGCGCTGCTTATAGGCCCACTGCCAGCTGTACTCGAACTTAGCCTCGTCGAGCGGTTCATAGTTCGCCGTGTCGAGGTAGTTGACGCCTGCCTCGAGGCAAGCATCCATGATATGGAGGTCCTGATAGGGCAGAGCGACATTGATGACCAGCTCTGGCTTGAAGGACTTCATCAGAGCGACGAGCTCGGGGACGTTATCAGCGTCGACGGCTGCCGTCTGGATCTTGACATTGGTAATCTCGGAGGCAATCTTATCGCACTTGCTCTTCGTGCGGCTGGCGAGCATAATCTCAGTGAATACGTCGCTATTCTGTGCCACCTTCTTGGCCACTACCGTACCGACACCGCCGGCACCGATAATGAGGACTCTTCCCATACGCTATTCTTAGTCTTCTTAGGCTAAAGGATAAATAATACGATTTCCGTCTATACCACTTAAGGTACAGATCTACACAAAGGTACAAAAAGTAGAGGTAAGCCCTTCGCTCCCCGAGAAGAGCATCGCATACCCGCAGTGCCTCCCCCCTATCTGCGGGGGTAGCACTCCCCTACTCTCACAGTGAGATCAAGCGCCAAAGGCTGGGCCAAACACGCCCTCCAAGAAGGGGTGATATGGACCACTACTGGTCGATGAGCGAACCACTACTGGTCAGCAAGCGAAGCAGTACTGGTCACTATCACGGACCAGTACTGGTCGGATGCGTGACCAGTACTGGTTGCATTGCCCCCCCCTCAGAGCTTCGTCTAATAGCGCTCATAAGCCTACGACTACCAGCACAAAAGAAAGGCGGGCCGATCCAGAACATGTGGGCCGGCCCGCCAGGGGAATGAGCAAGAATGAGTGTGTGCTATTTCTTCGTCAGCGAGAACTCAAGGATCGTGTGAATCCCCGTAGTTCCCGAGTAAGGGCCCTTGTAGCTACCGCCCTCGAAGAGGAAGAAGTGCAGGCCGTGATGCCCTTTTTTCTTCGCAGCCTCTGAAGGAACGAAGGGGAAGGCGGGGTGCTCGATCGAGACAGCATCCCACGTAGCCGAGTAGGTGTACTCAGCTCCCCACGTCAGGTTGGCCGAAGCCTGGCCATCAGCACCTGGGAACAAGCCAGCATACGAAGCGAGGATGAGCGATGCCGTCACACCCTGGGGCTTCGTGAGCTCCTGAGGCTTGATGGTCAGCGTATTCGTCTTCTCTTCGAAGGCTACTGGAATATCAGCAGCGAGCCCCTGCAGGATGAAGCCCATCTTAGCTTGGTCAGCGATGAGCTTGACGTCTGCCGTCTTCTTCTCGCCCTGGTAAGCAGCGATGTAGGTCAGCGTGTAATCGCCGAGCATCGCATTGTAGCCGAGCGGGCCATAAGACTGTATCAGGCGGAAGCGCTTGGTGTAGAGATCACTCAGCTTCAGCGTGAGGTTCGCCTCGCGCTGGAAGACATTCGTGCTCTCGACCGTGATGAGGAGCTTCTTGTCCTCGATCTTGAAGGAAGCCCATTCAGGCAGTCCCTCGATCTTGACCTCGCTGGGACGGATATCACCAACGAGTGTGAGCTCGATGGTGCCACCCTTACGCTCGATGGTGTAGGCTGACTCAAGATCGGAGACATAGCTGTAGGCTCCGAGCTGGGAGATGGCTACCTGCTGAGTCTCGCTACCTCGCGTGAGGATGATGAGGCCCGTGCGGGTCGTGGGCTCCGTAAAGGGAGCTACAGTAAAGGTAACCTTCGCCCCATCGGTAGAGCCAAGAGTGATCCAGCTGTCCTCCGACTTCGCGGTGAAGCCCCCTTCGGCGAGCGTGATCGTCCCCGTACCACCAGCAGCCGTGAAGTTGTGATCTGAGGAGAGGACACGTAGTGTGCGCTCGGTCTTCGTAGTGGGGTCGTCCTTGCGGCAGGAGCTGACGCCTACGAGGAGCGTAAGCGAAGCCAGGAGGAGCGCCCCGAGCGAGCGATGTATGATCTTCATATCTCTTACTTATTTCTTAGTGAATACGGGCGAAGTGAAGCGAGAGTCACCGAAGGACTTGTATTCGCCACCACCGGGCTTCCAAAGGATATAGGAGCCTGCTATGAATGTACCCCAGATACCATTATCGACCAGCTTATAGCGCTTGCCCGTAGTATAGGTCTCATCGAGCTTGCTATACATACCGAAGCCTGTGCCCCACGAGAGGTTGGTACCATTAGGAGCAGCCCACACCGAGAGGAAGGCACCACCCGTATTCTCGAGCTTCTGCGTCTTGATCTCAAAGCGATCCTTAGCAGCGTCGTAGGTAGCGTAGATCGTGAGGTTGGGCGCCATACCCGTGATACGATAGAGGTTGCGTGCAGCCTGCGAGAAGGTGACGGTGCGAGGCGCCGTCCAGCCCGTGCACATCAGGTCATACTCACCGAGGTAGTGAGCGAAGCCAGCGTAGTCGGGGTCGGTACGTGCCGTGAGCTTCTCACCCGCAGGGGTGTTGTAGCTCTTATCCGCATCCTTCCACAGCAGCGTGGAGACGCCGTTGTACTCCTTGTGGAACTGCAGGCCATCGGGCGTATAGACGTAGGG
>ERZ1674200.30-NODE-30-length-16429-cov-10.788140_pt1 | contig 16429 bp, 16 predicted proteins | sample MGYA00581308_ERZ1674200 | MGnify/ENA primary metagenome ERZ1674200 (study PRJEB41354, sample SAMEA4873321) | human saliva metagenome | biome: human-associated habitat [ENVO:00009003]; feature: mouth environment [ENVO:08000002]; material: saliva material... | reverse complement strand
ATTAGCAGGGGGTGGCGTCGGGGGTTCCGGGCACGGGCGTCCCGGCGGGGATCGTCTCGGGGTATTCGCCTGTGAAGCAGCCCAGGCATAGGGATGTGCCCTGTCCGGTGGCCGCGACCATGCCGTCGATCGACAGGTAGGCCAACGAGTCGGCGCCGAGGTGGGCGCGCACCTGCTCAACGTCCATGGAGGAGGCGATGAGTTCAGCGCGCGTCGGGAAGTCGATACCGAAGAAGCACGGCCATACCACGGGCGGGGACGAGATGCGGATGTGCACCTCGGCGGCCCCGGCCTCGCGCAGCATTTTGACGAGCGCGCGCTGCGTGTTACCGCGAACAATCGAGTCGTCAATGACGACGAGTCGTTTGCCTTCGATGACCTCGCGCAGGGGGTTGAGCTTCAGGCGAATACCGAGCTGACGCAGCGACTGTGTGGGTTCAATGAAGGTGCGACCAACGTAGGCGTTCTTCACGAGGCCCTGCGCGAAGGGGATGCCGGCTTCCTGCGCGTAGCCGATGGCGGCAGGCGTCCCCGAGTCGGGGGTCGGCATCACCAGGTCGGCGTTGATGGGGTTCTCGCGCGCCAGGGCGGCCCCCATTTGGTGGCGCGCGGCCACGATGCGGCGCCCGCCAATCGTCGTGTCCGGGCGGGCAAGGTACACGTACTCGAAGACGCAGGTGTTGGCGCGGCGCACCGCGAAGCGTCGCGAGTGCACGCCCGAGGCGTCGATCGAGATGAGCTCACCGGGTTCGATCTCTCGCACGACGGTCGCGCCACACAGGTCCAGGGCGGCGGTCTCGGAGGCGACAACCCAGCCGGAAGGGAGGCGCCCAAGGACCAGGGGCCGGTAGCCGTGCGGGTCACGCGCAGCGTACAGCGTGTTCTCGTCCATGAAGACCAGGGAGAACGCGCCCTTGATGCGCGGAAGCACCTTCAGGGCTGCGCCGACGAGGGGCGCGGGTTCGGGATCCACGACCGACGAGGCCTGGGCGGATTCGCGCTCGTCGGAATCGGCGGGCGTGACGGTGGGACTCGCGATGAAGGGGGCGGGCCCGGGAATACGGTCGGCCATGCCGAGAAGCGCGGTCACGAGGGACGTGTCAGTGGAAGCTCCGCGTTCGAAGTCCTCACCTGCGTCGGCGATGCCTGAGGCCAGCTCGCGCAGCTCCGTCGTGTTCGTCAGGTTGCCGTTGTGTGCCAGAGCCAGCGTGCCCGTGGGTGTGGGACCCAACGTGGGCTGAGCGTTGCGCCACACGTCCGCGCCGGTCGTCGCGTAGCGCACGTGCCCGAGGGCGATGTGACCACGCAAGCCCTGGAGGGATTGCTCTGAGAAGACCTTGGAGACCAGGCCCTGATCCTTATAGACCAGGATCTGTTTGCCATTGGAAGTGGCGATTCCGGCGCTCTGTTGGCCTCGATGCTGGAGCGCATAGAGGGAGAAGTAGGTGAGGCGGGACACGTCCTCGCCTGGGGCCCATACGCCGAAGACGCCGCAGTGATCATGCGGATGATCGTCTCCGAAGAGTTCCTGGTCGGACAGTGTTATGTCTGGCTGCGAGACGGGAAGCACACTCTCACTGTCGCATACTTTTACGCCGTTGGCGGCCCATATCCACGTTGTGGTGAGCACATTTAGTGTTCTGAGCAGGTGAATTGGCGCGTAATTGCGCACGCTTTGCACCGGGATCGGGTCGCGTCGTGGTCGAGATGACACAATGGTGTGCAGCAAAGTAGAGGAGGAAACGTGGCCAATCCGACGCTGATCGCCATCACGTGGGGCTTTGCCTTGCTGGTGAGCGCTCTGGCCATCCTGTCGTTCGCCCGCGGTGTCGCGCACATGTGGCGCACGATCGCAGCGGGAACACCCGACCCGGGGCGCCTGACCCCCGTCGGCAAACGAGCGTGGGGTGTTATTTCCGCGGCGCTCACCCACCGCGAATTCAAGGGGCGCCCGTGGATCAAAGCAGCTCACTGGCTGGTCATGGTGTCCTTCCCGATCCTCTTCCTCACCCTGGTCACCGGCTACGCCCAGCTGCGCGTCCAAACCTTCACTCTCCCTCTCCTCGGCCACTTCGCACCCTGGGAGTGGCTCACCGAGGTCTTCGCGTGGGGTGGCCTGGCCGGCATCATCGGCCTCATGATCGTGCGCCAGCGTGCCGGGCGCGGAACAGCCGCCGAGGCGGCCCTCTCGAACGACGACCCCGACGGTGCTGCCAGCGCAGTTGATCCGAAAGGCACCCCGCCCTCGTCCCTGACCCGCCCCCACCCGCGCGACTCCTCCCCGAAGGGCCTCGCTTCCCGCTTCCTGGGTTCAACCCGCTGGCAGGCCCTCTTCGTCGAGTGGGTCATCCTCATCGTGTGCGCGTGCGTCGTCACCCTGCGCGGCCTTGAATACGCGCTCTTCAGCGTCACTCCAGGCCTCGAGGCCCACGCGACCGCCCTGCACTTCCCGCTCACCGCCTGGCTGGGCGCACTCTTCACGGCTGCAGCCTCCTCCTCGGCCACCTCGCTGGCCAACGCGATCGTGGCAGTCAGCGCCCTGAAGGTCATCACCTCCATGACCTGGCTGACTGTCGTCGGCATCCAGACCGGCATGGGTGTCGCATGGCACCGCTTCGTCGCGATCCTCAACCTGTACACGCGCCGAAACGCCGACGGCACGAAGTCCCTGGGTCCGGCCGATCACATGCTCATTGACGGAAAACCGGTCACCAGCGAGGACGACTTCGACGACCTGCCCGAGGACACGGTCCTCGGAGTGGGCACGGTCGAGGACTTCTCGTGGAAGGCGCGCCTGGACCTGTACGCCTGCACCGAGTGCGGTCGCTGCCAGGAGCTGTGCCCCGCATGGAATACTCAAAAACCCCTCTCCCCCAAGCTCCTCATCATGAGCCTGCGCGACCACATGGAGTCCGCCTCCAACGTGCAGATCGTCGAGCAGGAGGAAGGCCACCAGAAGCTTCAAGCCGGGGAGGTCCTCCTCGACAAGGGCGTGCCCGCCTCGCCACACTCTTTCGACCTGGTCTCCGCCCTGTCCCTGTCGGGTGCGACCGGCCCCGAAGGCGTCAGCGCAGTCACCGCCCCCATCGTGCCCGAGGTCGTCTCCGAAGAAGTCCTGTGGGACTGCACAAACTGCGGAGCCTGCGTCGAACAATGCCCCGTCGACATCGAACACATCGACCACATCCTCGACCTGCGCCGCCACCAAGTCCTCATGGAGAGCGCATTCCCCCGCGACCTGGGCCGCGCATTTCGCGGCATGGAATCCAAAGCGAACCCCTACAACCGCCCTGCCCGCAAGCGCATGGATTGGGCCAAGAAACTGGACTTCGACATCCCCGTCGTCGGCGAGGACATCGAGGACGCCTCACAGGTCGACTACCTATTCTGGGTGGGCTGCGCAGGCGCCTACGACGACACAGCGAAAAAAACCAGCGCCGCCGTCGCCGAACTCCTGCACACGGCGGGCGTGTCCTTCGCGGTCCTCGGCTCCGGCGAGTCCTGCACGGGCGACCCCGCCCGCCGCGCCGGCAACGAGGCGCTCTTCCAGATGCTGGCCGCCCAAGCAATCGACACCCTCAACGACGCCAAGCCACAAAAGATCGTCGTGTCCTGTGCGCACTGCTTCAACACGATCGCTGGCGAATACCCGGAGCTCGGCGGACACTTCGACGTCGTCCACCACACGCAGCTCCTCAACCGCCTCGTGCGCGACGGCCTACTCACGCCGGTGGCCCCAACGGCCTCGCCCGTGCCATCGGATGAAGAAACAACACACGAGGCCGGGGCGAAGGCCTCGGATACCACGCCGCCTGCGAAGGTTCCCCTGACCGTCACCTACCACGATGCCTGCTTCCTGGGACGCCACAACCACATCTACGAGGCACCGCGCGAACTCGTGAGCGCACTGCCGGACGTGACCCTCGTCGAAATGCCGCGCAACCGCGACCGAGCCATGTGCTGCGGCGCGGGCGGCGCGCACGCCTGGTTCGAGGAGACACGCGGCACACGCATCGCGGACGCCCGCATCGTCGAAGCCGCATCCACGGGCGCGGACGTCGTCGCGACAGCCTGCCCCTTCTGCTCCCAGATGCTCGGCTCCGCTTCCGGCACGTCAGCTGGCTTCGTATCCCCCGCCACCGGCGACCAGGGCCCCTCGAGCGCGGACGGCGCCGCGGCCTCGCTGAATGGGAAGCTCCCGCAGGTGCGCGACGTTGCCGTCATGCTACTCGAAGCCGTCAAGCGCGGCCGGTAGCACCACGACCGCAAACGACACGAAGGGCGGCCCCGCAGCAAAACCTGCGGGGCCGCCCGTTCACGTATGAGAGGCTCAGTCCTCGACGCCGACGATGACGTTGGAAGCCTTGATGACGGCAACGGCCTTCGAACCAGCCTTCAGGCCCAGCTCCTCAATCGCAGCATTCGTGATCGACGAGGAGATCACCAGGCCGGGAGCAACCTCGATCTTAACGATACCGTTCACGGCACCCTGAGAGACCTCAAGAACGGTCCCGGGCAGCTGGTTACGTGCTGAGAGTTTCATGATGTGTCCTTTCGTTCGTATCGGTATGCAAACACAAACACACTAGCGGGCGGAGCGCACAGCGTCCAGGGATAGCTACTGCGCCGCCTCGTCCTCCGGAGCGATCTCCTCCAAACCGACCAGGAAACCATCCTCGTCGATCACGTTGCCCCCCACGAGCGTCGCAATCAGACCAGCCGCTTTCTCGACGTCCTGCGTGGAACGCAGACGCTCCAGGCGCGCGGTGCGGCTCATCGCCACAGCTCCCGGCGTCGGTGCAGCCCCCGGCAACCAGCGAACCTGATACTCGATGATCGCGCCCGCCGTCCACGGCTCCCACCGCAGCACGCGCGGCGGCACAGGAACCGCGTGGACCTCAATCATCATGTCCGACCTGTTGCCGATCGGACTCATGAGCGCATAACCGTCGACAACCTGCGGCTCGTTGCGATGACCTTCGAGTTCCTCACGGGCCTTCGCAATCTTCGACGCGATGTCCTCCCGAACAGGACCCAGCTCCGCCTTCAGCTTCTCGATGTGCGCGGCCTGCGCGGGACTCAGCGGCGGAGGTTCGGGCGCCTCCGGCACAATGTCGCGCGCGTCTTTCATCTGCTCAAAACCCGCACGCTCACGCATGGCTTGTATCAAGTCCTCGGGATTGATCCAACGCGGCGAATACACCGTCAGGTTCACCGCCGAATCAGCGTCGGGAACCATCACGTACCCGCTGCCCGCGATGCGCATACCACCCGCCAAGCGGCGCGCCATGCGATGCAGGGCCTCGAGCACGCGGTACTCCAGGCCGACGGGCATCCCCTCGGGGAAGGCTTTCGCCCACTCACCCATGACCGCGTTCGCCTGCTGCTTCGCCCGGGCAACCGGGCAATGCAGAATCCACGCATTCGTCAACGTCGCCGGAGTTCCCAGCGCCGCTCGCGTCGGCTGATCCAACGACCACGGCCCCACGATTTCAGCGTCAGATGACAGACGCAGGCGCCCCGGAGCGAGCCAGCCGGCCTCGTCCCACATGGAAATGGCGAGCGCCTCCAACTCGGCCGGATCCACCGCCTCCGACACTAGCAGCAGGTGGTGTTCCCGCGCGTCCTGCAGGTCGATGACCCCGGCGGGATCACTGACTTCGATAGCTGCGGCAATTGGGACCGCCGCCTCAGCGCTCGTAATTTCACCGTCGGCTGCGACTTGGAACGCCGGTTCACCAGTGGACAGCCCACCCAAGGACACATTCGTATGGGTGAGCGGATTACCCGTCGTCACGGCACTGAGAGTCGGGTCCGCGAAACTGTGGTGGGCGCTCGCCATACGCTCCTTCAGCGACCGCCTCACGGGCGAGGCCTGGGCACCCCCATCCCTGTTGGTTACCTGATCGGTGCGCGCAGTCATGCCCGGCAGCGCGACGCCCGTGACGATACCCGTGCGCGCCGAAGCCGATGAGTGCTCCTCACCTGTCGCCGTGCCCACGCGCTGACCGGAGGGGACAGCATCCGCCGTGGGTATACCGATCACCGGGGTCGGGGCGGGGGGCTGCGGGGCGGGGGGCGTGGCGCCCATCGACTGCGACGCAGCGGGGATACTCTGGTTTGCCGCGGCTGCGGCGCGGGCCGCGCGCTCGGCGCGCATGCGTTCGAGCCTGGAGGGAGGCGGAGGAGGATAGAGCGCCATCATGTCACCGTTCGATGCGTGTACAGGTGAAACGCTCGTGCGTGCGCGACGGCGTGGGACCTCGCTGACCCTGGTAGTGCGAACCCACGCCTTTTGAACCGTAGGGGCGCTGAGCCGGGGATGACAGGTCAAAGAAGCATAGCTGCCCGATCTTCATGCCCGGGTACAGCAGGATCGGCATCGTCGCCGTGTTGGACAGTTCCAGAGTGACGTGGCCCGAAAAGCCGGGGTCAATGAAGCCCGCCGTAGAGTGCGTCAGCAGGCCGAGGCGTCCCAGTGACGACTTGCCCTCCAGGCGCGCAGCGATGTCGTCACCGAGAGTCACCAGCTCGTAGGTGGCACCCAGGACGAACTCGCCGGGGTGCAGGACGAAAGGCTGTTCTGGACCCACGTCCACGAGGTGTGTCAGGTCTGATTGGTCGACCGCAGGGTCGATCACCGAGTAGCGGTGGTTGTCGAAAAGCCTGAACAGACGGTCCAGCCTCACGTCGATACTGGCCGGCTGGACCAGCTCACGATCCAGCGGATCGAGGCAAATGCGGCCAGAGTCCAGGGAGGCGTTGATGTCGCGGTCACTGAGCAGCATGACTTGATTGTCGCACACTCAGCGCCGCGACAACACCCCAGGGTCAGACCAGGGGCTGACCCGACGCGTCATATCCGTAGGAGCCGACGCGCATGAGAATCATGATGAACTCAATGAAGGCCCAAGTGCACGAGATGACCGCGCCGATGACTGTGATCGTTAGAATCAGCTGCGCGATGCCGCGACCGGGGCGTCCCAGGTAGAAGTTATGAACGCCGAGGAACCCGAAGAAGAAAGCGAGGACCAAGGCGACGACCCACTGCTTCGGCGGGTTTGCGTAGGTCGTCTGAGTATACGCGGGCTGGCCGTAGCTGGGCTGGGCGCCGGGGGCCGCCCCGTAGGGGGCCTGCGCGCCGACGTTGGGGTCACTGCCGGGGGCCTGCGCGCCGGCAGGATCGGAAGCGGTACCGTAGGTGGTCGCGCCGGGCGTTGCGGTGGCCTCGTCAAAGCCTGGGGCCGCAGCCTGGGGGAAGCTTGGCGCTTCAGGAGCCGGAATGCTGGTAGCACCGAAGTCGGTGGTCGGCGCCGGGGTGACGTTCTGCGGGTCGGAAGAGTTGGCCTGGGGGTCGGGCATCGTCATGGTTAAACCTTTCGTTCGTGGGAGCCGCATGGCCGTACTCGGTACAGCCTAGCGTGTGGAGGGCCTTCCGTGTCACCGACGGTCACCATGAGTCACCCCTGAACGATCCCGAATGCGGTTACCCGGCACTGCGCGCGCGGACGTTTGGTGCCGAAGGTCAGATATAGGAACTGTCGCGGTGCTGGGGTCCCGCGCGCCCGTGATCGATGGGGGTTTTGCACCATTAGAAGCCCCCTGTCGGCGTGTCGCCGGCGTGTCGCGGCTCTAATGGTGCATTTCCCCCCTCGCGGCTGCCCGTCTCGACGGATTCAAGGGGCACTGCGACCGGTCTCGGCGGATTCAAGGGGCACTGCGACCGGTCTCGACGGATTCAAGGGGCACGGTGGCCCACGAAAGGCGGGTTCGCGGCCGGGCACGTGCTCTGGCGCGGCACGCTCCAAACAATTTCGCATGCAATTCGATTACCTGAACATTCAACAAAGTCCACAAACGTTGCAATTCCAACGATGTGAATTCGTGCTGCAGACGAACCTCGGGGAATTGCATGCGACATTGGGGGAGGCCACCCGGCAACGAGTCACCCAGCCCCTCTGGCGGCGATGTCGACACTGCCGGCCCGGCGCCTACCACTAACGACAACCTGAGCACACGATGACTCGCGCCCACCCCGGAACACCCGGCCCGGAAGCTACCACCAACGACAGCATGAGCTGCCTGCGTGAAGTTCAAACAATCAGCAAGAGCCCGTACATACTCCCGATTCCGAGCCTGACACGCCTCACGACGGGAGGGGTATTCAACACCCTGAAAGACTCGACCACGATTGGTCACAACGAACTCCTTCACCAAGAAACGTTGCAACCATCACTAGAACCTAGACGCAACACCGCAACATCTCCCGAATACCGCCGCGCAGGCACGCAACACCAGACACCGCGACACGGACACATGGCAACAAAAAGGTGCGGGACCTGGCAACAAGCCAGACCCCACACCTCGAGACTTTGCGTCAGTTCTAACGCTTGCGCTCCGATCAGACGGTGGGAACACCGTTCGCGTCAGTAGCGTAGATCCACTTGCCCATGAAGGTCATGATCGCGCAGGCGATGAGGAAGATCCAGTAGACGAACATGATCAGGCCGACGAGGCCATGGACGAAGCCATCGGAAAACATCCAGAGGAAGTTGAGGACGAGAGAGGCGACGACCTTAATGATGCCCAGCTGGTTATAACCGAGGTAAAAGTCACCGACACCGAAACCGCAGAGGAAGAGGTTGAGCAGGCCCGCGGTCATGCGGGACTTGCCCTGAGCCTGGGCGTTAAAGCCGGGCTGGCCATAGACGGGCTGACCAGGCTGCTGACCGTAGGGCTGCTGACCAGGCTGCTGACCGTAGGGCTGCTGGCCAGGCTGCTGACCGTAAGGCTGCTGGCCAGGCTGCTGACCGTAAGGCTGCTGAGGGGCAGACATGTTGTCTCCTGTTGTTGATGGAGCCCCCTCCCGGAGGCGTTTACGAAAACACGGTCAGACTAGTCGACCTTTTTCATTTGTACAACATTCACAGTCTTCTATGCGCCACATCACATATTCGAACGCTTGATACGCAGACACTGGGCACAGTTCCCTACACTGACTGGGTGTTCACAAACCCAACGGCCGAGGCCTCGCAGGTACTCCTTCACGACCTTCCCCGCTGGTTCGCATCCAACAAGCGTGACCTGCCGATGCGACACGACGACGTGTCCGACTGGGGAACCCTCGTTTTCGAAATTATGAGCCAGCAAACACCCGTTACGCGCGTCCAGCCGATCTGGGTCGAATGGATGCAGCGATGGCCAAACCCCTGCGACCTCGCCGAGGCGTCCCCCGCGGACATTATCGTGGCCTGGGCAAACCTGGGCTATCCATCGCGCGCACTGCGCCTCAAAAGTTGCGCGGACACCATCGTCGAAAAACACGACGGTCAGGTGCCCCTGACTATGAAGGAGTTGACTCTCCTCCCCGGCGTGGGAACCTACACCGCTAGTGCACTCCTCGCATTCCGACACGGCATTCGCATCCCGGTCCTCGACACCAATGTCCGCCGCGTCCTGGTCAGATTCCTTGACGGACGCGAGTTCCCACCCCACTCAAGCCCCTCCAAGGCGGAAGTATCGCGCGCCGACGTGCTCCTGCCCTCGGACGGCCACCATGCGGCCGAGGTGAGTGTGGCCCTCATGGAATTCGGTGCTCTCGTGTGCACCCAGCTCTCCCCCCACTGCGAGACATGCCTTATGCGCCAATACTGCGCGTGGGCTCAGGCCGGATACCCGAAGGACGAGAAGCGCCCGACCCCGCAGCCTTACACGGGTACCGACCGCCAGGCGCGCGGTCGCGTCATGAAGGCTCTTCGCGCCGCCCACTTCGAGGGCACGAAAGGCCTAACCAAGCGCAGAGTCCTCGATGCCGCCCGACTCGACGGCGGCGATCGCTACCAGCCCACTCGCGTCTACCGGGCTCTACTTAAAGAAGGTATGATCACCTACAACAAGGACACGAAGCTGGTCACTCTCCCCCGCTAATCCAGTAATGAAGACCATACCAGCGCGCGCAACTCTCCTCACGCATGAGCACCCCGGTCGACGAGGCCTGAACCCCAACCAAGGCGCCGGCACTGACCCGGAAACGCGCCCGGGCCTCGGCGCTGAACTAGTACCTGATTGCGTCGATCGGCTTGATGCGCACGGCCGCGAGCGCGGGGATAATCCCGCACAGGGCGCCGATGCTGGAGGAGATGGCGACGCCTGCGATGGCGGCTCCGGCGGGGAAAGCGGGCGTCTCGCTGAGCGCGATCCCCATGGTTTCGAGCGGTAGGGAGCGCACGACGACGATCGCGATGCCCACGCCGATGACGCCGGCGACGAAGGTCGCGACCACTGATTCCATGAAGACCGCGAAGAAGACGCGCGTAGCGGAGGCGCCGACGGCCCGTCGGATCCCGATTTCGCGCACGCGCTGACGCACGGTGACGATCGCGACGTTGAGCAGGCCCAGGGCGCCGAGGAACACGATGATGCCGCCGATGATCATGATGACGCGGGAGATGGTGCCCAGCTGTTCCTCGCCGATGTCCTCGTGTTCGCCGCCGGTGACGGTGACGCGCCAGCCGTCGCCGAGGATGGAGGCCAGGGCGCTCGGCAGGACGGTGCGGGCCTGGTCGGCGTCCTCGGGCCCAACCCAGGCGAGCATGGAGGGCACGCCCATCTGGGGCAGCGTGGCGCGCGCGGCGTCGTAGTGCACGTACATGGTCGGCATATCGAAGCGGCTCTTCCCTTTGCTGACGCCGACCACACGCAGGGCGGTGCCGTCGGTGGTGTGCAGGACGATGGGGACCTGGTCGATGGGGGCGCGTCCGAGCTGGTTCCAGAGGACTTCGGAGATGACGACGGGTGTCAGGCGCTGCTGGGCGTCGCTGGGCGCGACCCATCGGCCCGCGAGCATGCGGGTGCGGAAGATAACCTGGTAGGCGGGGTCGACGGCCTGGATGGTGACGTCGTTGAACATGTCGTCGGTGCGCACGACCGGGTAGCCGCGGAATTGCCCGCTGGCGCGCGCCTGGAGGACTTCGGTGATCTCACCGCCGCTGCTGGACAGGCGCGACCAGTAGCGGATGTCGTGTCGGGCGGCCAGCGTCGCCATCGCGTCGCTCACCGGGTCCTTGTCGTCGGGGCGCTCGACGGTGGACGAGGCCTGGGTCCCTTCACCGGTCCCGGTTTCCTGGGTGGGACCGTCGTTCGAAGGTTCTCCTTGGTTTGCCGATGATTGTTCCGGCGCGAGGCGCACAGTCACCGAGCGCCCTTCGTAGAGTTCGGCCAATTCGCGGGAGGACTGCAGGATCAGGTCACCCAGCGCGATGACGACGGTCATGGCTGCGACGGCGGCGACGACGCCCACGAGGGAGAGGACCACGCGGGCCTTCTGCACCTTAACTTCGCCCCACGCTTCGATGAGGGCCCCCACGATCTGACTGAGCGCATTCATTGATTGCCCTCCTCGTGCGGGGTTGGGGGCGCCGGGACCGGCGTGCTTTCCGGCTCGCCCTGGACGGGCGGCGCCGGGGGCTCCGTCACGACCGGTTCCGTGCCCGGGCGCCCGGCCTCGTCGCCCGCCTGCTCAACCCCGGCCTCGTCGCCCGAGCGGTCTGCCTCGTCTCCCGAGTGCCCGGCCTCCGCGCGCTGCGCGAGAGCGGAGGGGTCCACGACCTCGTGGAGGACGCCGTCGTAGAGTTCGTAGGCGCGCGAGGCGCGGGCGGCGACCCCCATGTCGTGGGTGATGACGATGAGGGCCGAGTTGGATTCGCGGGCGACATCCTCGAGGAGGCTCATGACGACGCGCCCCGTGTCGGGGTCGAGCGCGCCGGTCGGCTCGTCCGCCAGGATGACGCGCGGGCGACGCACGAGCGCGCGCGCGATCGCGATGCGCTGCTGCTCGCCGCCGCTCATCTCGCCCGGATAGGAGTCCGCGCGATCCGCCAGGCCCACGCGCTCAAGCATGTCGAGAGCGATGGAGCGCCTGCGCAGCAGCTGCGTGCCCGGCGCGTACAGGAGGGGGACCTCAACGTTTTCGGCGGCCGTCCGGGCGGCGAAAATATTGAATTGCTGGAAGACGAAGCCGAAGTCTTCTCCGCGCATACGAGCGCGGCGCCCTTCGCCCAGGCGCGTCGTGTCGACGCCGTCCAGCTCATAGCTGCCCGACGTGGGGGCATCCAGCAGGCCGACGATGTTGAGCATCGTGGACTTGCCCGTGCCCGACCTGCCCACGATGGACACGTGCTCGCCCGCCGCGACGTCCAGGTTGACGCCGCGCAGAATGTGCAGGTCTTCACCGTCGGGCAGGGTGACCGTGCGGGTCACGTCCCGCAGGCACACGAGACTCATCGGGCGCCCGTCCCATCAGTTTTGTCAGCGGCCCCGTCCGTGGTCGCGCTGTCCATCCCGTCTCCGGGGCCCGAGCCGTATGGGTCGTCTTGGTTGTCCTTCGTCGAGGTCGGGGTGAACTCGAGGATCTCCTCGCCTTCCGTCAGTCCCTCCTTGACCTCGACCATCTTGCCGTCAGTCAGACCAAGGGTGACCGAACGCTTCTCGGGGTTGGCCGGGTCGGAGGTCGGCAGGTAGACGGTGCCGCTCTGGTAGCGGCCCTCGACTGCGGAGACCGGCACGGCGAGCACGTTCGTGGCGGAGCCCGTCGTCATCTCCAGGGTCACCTGCAGGCCGGTGAACACCGTCTGGTCCGAGGGGATCGCACAGCGCGCCTTCAGGTCGGTGGACCCCGACGTGGAGGATCCGACGTTTCCGGGGTTCTTCGGGTCCTGAGTCTTGCCGGTGGGGGTCACGAGCGTGACGCCCGTACACTCGAAGGGCGCGGGGCCGTTCTTAATGGTGACGGTCGCCGTGGACGGCGCCTCCTGGAGCCGGTACATCTGGTCGGCGCTCAGCGGCGCCACAGCAGAAAAGGACGCGGGCGCCACCGATGCGACCGTATCGCCGATCGCAAACTGTTGACCCACGAGGACCCCGGTCGTCACCGTACCATCTCCCGGGGCAACGACGGTCTCGTACCTGTAGGTGGGGTCAGCGGTCTCCACGCTGATAGTGCCGTCCTCGTCGGTGACCTGTTTCGTTTCTCCGGGAATTTCCTTGCGTATCTGGAGGAGCGCGTCACCCTTGGAGACCTTGTCGCCGTCGTTGACATAGACGCGCACGACTGCGCCGTCAAGCGTCGCACGCGCGTTCACCGGCTCGTCTGCTTGAATCGTGCCCGTCAGCTTCACCGTGTTCGTGATGTCGGCGCGGCCCACGTTGATCGTCATCTGCCCGAAGCTGCCGCCCGGGTCTATGCCGTCGTCGGTCTCCTTATCTTGCGAGGCTGGGAAGAACGCGAACTTCACGAGGGAAACCGCAATGACAACCCACGCGATGACTTTGACAATGTCAAGCACCTGAGCGGTGCGGGTCTTGTGTGCCACGTTCGTCTCCTTCGATGAGCGTTGATCGCCTCATTGTAAGATGCGCCTCACGTTCGGAGCAATGGTTCGCACTCGCCGTCCGGAAGGTTTCTGGGACACTCGGCCACGTGCCCCCTGACCCGCCTACGATTGAGACGACCGACAGAGAGGACACCATGATCCGCCGAGCCACACCCGCCGACGCCAATGCCCTGTCCGTGCTCTCCCGAACGTGTTTCACCCAGACCTTCGGTCACCTTTACGCGCCTCATGACTTGGCGCTCTTCCTCGATCAGGCCTACTCCCCCTCCGTCCTACACACCGAACTGACGGACCCCACACGCGCAACCTGGCTTCTCTTCGAGGAAAGCAGCGACGAGGCCGAGGATGAGCGATGCGATCGGGTTACCTCCGGCGCCTCCCCCGCCGATGCCCCCAGCACGCGCCTGGACTCCGCGCGTCCCGAGGAGGAAGCCCACGCCTCGTCTCTACAGGACCCTCTGATCGGCTACGTCACCGCGTGTCCCGCGCACCTACCTCACCCCGACGTCGCACCCGACGACGGCGAAGTCCAGCGCCTGTACGTTCTGCGCGGCCACCAGGGTGAGGGACACGGCACGACACTCCTGCGCACGGCTCTGGAGTGGCTCGAACGCAACGGACCGCGCACCGTCTGGATCGGCGTGTGGAGCGAAAACTATGGGGCGCAACGCTTTTATGCGCGGCACGGTTTCGACATCGTCGGCGAATACCTCTTCATGGTCGGCGACCACGCGGACCGCGAGTTCATCACCCGCCGACCAGCGCGGGGACGCCCGGCGTAAGAGCACCCAGCGAGCACAGGACCCGGCAAACCACGCGCCAGCCCACCCTGCGGCGTGGGCGATCACCCCGGACCTCCAAGCCCCGAGAGCGGGAAACCTGGCGCGCTTCGAAGAACGCCGGGCGCCCTCACTAAAGACTCAGCGCTAACACACAGAAACGGGTCCCGAGGCTCACACCTCAGGGCCCGTCACCGAGTCTCCTGACGTCATCACTCGCCTTTGTCGGCATCGGCGATCTTCTTACGAACATCGTCCATGTCCAGGTTGCGAATCTGGTTGATCAGATCCTCAAGCGCCGACAACGGCAGGGCGCCAGACTGGCGGAAAACCGCAATGCCATCACGGAAAGCCATGAGCGTCGGGATCGACGTGATCTGCGCGGCCATTGCCAGCTGCTGCTGATCGTCCGTGTCGATCTTGCCGAACACAACATCCGTGAACTTCTCGGATGCCTCTTCAAAAATAGGGCCAAACTGTCGGCACGGACCGCACCAAGTCGCCCAGAAGTCAACCAGGACGATGTCGCCAGCGGACACGGTCTGCTCGAAATTCTCCTGCGTCAGCGTAACGGTAGCCATGTTTCTCCTTGCGTGGTCGGCTCTTTCGCCAACCGGTCGATCGGGGCAGTCTACCCCTTGTTGAACTGTCTTAATCAACGGACGCGCGGCGCCCACTATTCCCAAGAAGGAAGGGGAGCCTCAGTGACGTGCCGCACGTCTTCCTCGGATGCGCCCAGGCCTCGTAGAATAAACGTTTCCACGAGACAAAGCGCTGACTCCCGATGCGAGCCATCCGCGGGGAGGCGCTGCCCCGCCAACGTCGCATGAATCAAGTGAACCGCGCCCAGCGTATTCTGCTGCGCAATTAACCCGCGACCCATGGCGTCGTCGAGAATAGAAATGAGGACCTCGCCAACCATCCCCACGTGATCATGCAGATGCGAGGCGCCCCGATCCGACATCTGCCGACGCAACCCCATACCCGCTTTCACGTGGTACCGGCTGGTCATCTGCACGTGCGAACGAATGTAGAGGCGCAAACGCATCAACGGGTCAGGTTCAGTCGACAGGCGTTCACTCAGAACAGACGTGAACTCTTCGGTGACCTGACGCATATACGCAAGCAGCAGCACTTCCTTGTCCGCGAAGTGGTTATAAACCGCCGTGCGACCGACGCCCGCGCGCTCCGCGATCTGACTCATCGTGATCGACTCAAAGGGCTGCTCGGCCATCAGGGAACCGAGGGCGTCAAATAGGCGCGTGCGTGTCAGCTCGCGGTGAGAGGCGAGTGACTCGCCAATAATCTTCGGCATGGGCACATTCTGACATCTTGCCCCCATGTGTCGTCAAATGATGCGCGCACGCCCACGCTGCGCCAGCGCAGCGCAGGTCCGTCAGTCGGCCACGCTCAAGTCCCGCTCGATACCACGTACGTGCCCGACCACGCACATACCACGCGCGCCCCACACTCAACCGCGCGACCATGGAAGACTCAGCGCTCACAACACGCGACCACGGCCTCGACGATGGGCAGGTCCGCGACAATCCACTGCAGGGGCGCGAGTTGAGTGATCGGCACCCAGCGGGCCTCCAGGTGCGAGGCACCCGCACGCGGGGCCGGCGAACAGGGTGCCACCTCGGCGAGCCACACGCCCATGACGCGCCCACCCAGGATCGGCCACCACATGCCGCCGTCCGGACACACGCGCTCCCCCACCCGCAGGTGCGTGCCAAGTTCCTCCGCGATCTCACGTTCGAGGGCAGCCACAGCATCCTCGCCCTCTTCGATCTTGCCGCCCGGCAGCTCGAACTGACCGCGCAGCTCCTGCGGGTAGGCGCGCGAGCACGCGAGCAGCACGGTTGGGTGCTCCAGGGAATCGACGATGGCTGCGGCCACCACGGGACGAGGCATGGGTCCTCCAATCAGTCAAACGATCCTCAGTGTATCCGCGGCCAGCACGCGCAACAGAACCGGATCCATCTCGGAACGGACCACGAGGCGTGAGCTGAGGCAGGAGCGGGCAGCACTGCCGTTTCCGCGCCGGAGCAACATGCGCGCATAGGCGGATGCAGTCTTGTTACCGAAAGCAGGACGACAACCACGATCGCACAGCACACAGCGCCGCGAGCACACCGCTGTGCGCGAGATGCCGGTTGCGTGCCCGTCCACCGTGACGCTATGATCGACAAGTCGATTCCTTCGGGACGATGAATTGCGGGCGTAGTTCATCGGTAGAATGGAAGCTTCCCAAGCTTC
>ERZ1674200.29-NODE-29-length-16432-cov-7.687427_pt1 | contig 16432 bp, 8 predicted proteins | sample MGYA00581308_ERZ1674200 | MGnify/ENA primary metagenome ERZ1674200 (study PRJEB41354, sample SAMEA4873321) | human saliva metagenome | biome: human-associated habitat [ENVO:00009003]; feature: mouth environment [ENVO:08000002]; material: saliva material... | reverse complement strand
AAGGATTGATGAAAATTCCATTTTGGGCGGTTGCTGATCTCGTCACTCAAACAGCTGTGACGAATGACTTCCAAGTTTCGCTAGAGGATATTGTTCCCGGTACTGGAACTTTAGTCTCGGGTTCTCTTTCCCAATACTCCGCTGAAGGGACGACATTTGAAAAGGGTGATGTCTTATTTGGCAAGTTGCGCCCCTACTTGGCTAAGTACTGGCTTGCCGATCGAGAAGGTGTTGCTGGGGGAGACATACATGTTTATCGTCCTCGAAAAGGAGTTGATTCGCGCTACCTTGCCTACATTGTTGGAAGCCGTAATTTTATCCGATATGCAGTTGCTGCTTCCAAGGGGGTTAAGATGCCGCGCATCGAATGGATGAGTCTTCGTCAGTATGGTGTCAACAGGTATGACGAGAGAACGCAGCATGAGATTGCTGATTATCTTGATTGTGAAATCGGCGAGATTGACGCGATGCTCGCCAAACTCGAAGCCTTGGATGAATCGCTCAATTTGCGCAGAGCTTCCGTGGTTGAGTGGGAAACTATTGCGCGATCAAGAGGGGTGACGAGATTAAAGTTCTGCGCGGACATTTCTCTGGGAAAGACATTCCAAGGAGTGCGAAAGAGCGATCACGAAACATTAGTTAACTACGTACGTGCCGCATCCATTCAGCCCCACGGTTTGGAGCTTGACGATCAACGGATGTGGATGACCCGCGAGGAGCAGCGAAAGTATGATCTCAAAAAAGGCGATGTCCTCGTAGTAGAGGGTGGAGCTGGATTTGGGCGGAGTGTCCATCTTGCGCAGGATATGCCCGGCTGGGGCTTCCAGAATCATGTGATCCGCGCGAGACCAGATCAGCACCATGATGGACGATTTCTAAATTACTGCGTGAAGGGACACTACTCCAGTGGATTAATTGGTCTTCTCGCAGACGGCGCCACGATTCCGGGTCTATCATCCGATAAAGCTAAGAATCTTCCTATTCCTGATATGTCGTTGGAGGAACAACAGCGCATCGCCGACCACCTGGACGAGGTGACCGGCCGGATCGACGCCATGCTCGCCACGATCGACCAACTCAAGGCCCTCCTCGTCGAGCGCCGGGCCGCCCTCATCACCGACGTCGTCACCGGACGAAAGAAGGTCCCCGCATGAGCCACGCGCAAATCCTCGAATACGAATTCGAATCCACCATCTGCTCCGAACTGGGCGAGCGCGGCTGGCTCTACCAGGACGGAGGCGACAGCCGCGCCGCGGGCTGGGACCTGCGCCTCGCCCTCGTCCCCGGCGACGTCCTCCACTGGCTGTCCACCCAGTACCCGGATGAATACGACAAGGCGATCCCCGCGGACCTCCCGGACGGGCAGCGAGACAAAGCTGAGCGCGACCTCCTCGCCCACCTGACGAAGGAACTGAGTAAAGCGACTCGCGTCGACACGGCAGGGAAACCCGTGGGAGGCCTCCTCGGCGTCCTGCGCACCGGCTTCACCTACGCCCAAGTCGGCCGCCCCGCCGCCAAGTTCGGCCCCATGATGGAATTCCCGCCCGCGAACCCCGAGCTGATCGAAGTCGCCGAAGCCTCGGACGCCGTCCGCCTGCGCGTCATGCGTCAAGTCCGCTTCGACGCCACCACCAAAGAAACCATCGACGTCGTCCTGTGCGCCAACGGCATCCCCGTCGTCACGATGGAACTCAAGACCGACAACACCCAGTCCGTCCACCACGCGATCCGCCAATACAAGGACGACCGCAAGCCCGGCGCAAACCGCCCCCTCCTGGCCCCCGGGCGCGCCCTCGTCCACTTCGCCGTCTCGAACGACCTCGTCTTCATGACCACCAAACTCGCCGGCGAAAACACCGTATTCCTGCCCTTCAACCAGGGAAACAATGGGCACGAAGGCAACCCGCCCTCGGCGAGCGGATCCGCCACCAACTACCTGTGGCGCGACATCCTCGCCCGCCCCACCTTCATGCGCATCCTCAAGGACTACGCCCTCTACGAGCCCGACCGACGCGGCAAGAAAGACGACGGGCGCCTGGTCTTCCCGCGCTTCCACCAGCTGCGCGCCGTCGAACGCATCATCGGCGACATCGAAACCGCCGGGCCCGGCGGACGCTATCTGATCTGGCACTCCGCGGGCTCCGGCAAAACCAAAACGATCGCCTGGCTCAGCCACCGCCTCATCCGCCACGTCGACTCCCAGGCGAACTCCACCTTCGACTCCGTCATCGTCGTCACCGACCGCACCGTCCTCGACGAAAACATCCGAGGCGACATGGGCCTCGTGCAGTCCTCCAACGGACTGGTCGTCGCCGTCGGCGAAAAATCGGGCGCGAAATCCCCGCAGCTGAAGAAAGCCCTCATCGAAGGCGACCACATCATCACCTGCACGCTCCAGACCTTCCCCGAGGTCATGAAGCTCATCGAAGACACCTCCGAACTGCGCGGACGCAACTGGGCGGTCGTCGCCGACGAAGCCCACTCCTCCCAGTCCGGGTCCAGCGCGAGGGGTCTCAAAGCCCTCCTCGCCGACATCGACGTGGAAGACCCCGAGAACGTCAGTGCCGACGAACTGCTCGCCGCCAAGGACTCGGCCATCGCCGCCTCCAGCAACATCACCTTCATCGCGCTCACCGCCACGCCCAAGGCCAAGACCCTGCGCCTGTTCGGCACCCAGGACGAGGACAGCAACTGGCGAGCCTTCGACACCTACACGATGGCCCAAGCCATCGAAGAAGGCTTCATCCTCGACGTGCTCACCAACTACTCGACGTACGACATGTTCCTGCGCGTCAAGAACGAGCTCGACAACTCCGAGGAAGAACCCCTGGTCGACACGGGCCACGCCGTCACCGCGATTGTGCAGTTCGCCCGCCTGCACCCCACCGCCATCGCGCAGAAAGTGCGGGTCGTCGTCGAACACTTCCAACGCAACGTCAAACCCCTGCTCGCCGGCAACGCCCGCGCGATGGTCGTCACCAGCTCACGCCTCGAGGCCTACCGCTGGTTCGAGGCAATGAACTCCTACATCGACCAGCAGGGCTACGACAACATTCGTCCCATCGTCGCCTTCTCCGGCTCCCTGGAATCCGACGACGGCGAAACCGTCACCGAGGCCTCGCTCAACGGGCGCGGCGACACGGCCCGAGCGTTCCGCGAGGAGGACTACAAGGTCCTCATCGTCGCCAACAAGTTCCAGACCGGCTTCGACGAGCCCCGCCTCGTCGCCATGTACGTGGACAAGAAACTGTCCGGCATCGCCGCCGTGCAGACCCTCTCACGCCTCAACCGCACCTACCCCGGCAAGACCGCGCCCATGGTCGTGGACTTCCAGAACACGCCGGCCAGCATCGAGGACGACTTCAAGATGTACTACTCGGACGCGCACGTGGCCGGGGAAGTCGACCCGAACTCGCTCATCACGATCGCCGAACGCCTGGACACGGCCGGCATCTACACGGAGGAGGAGATGGAAGCGGTCGCCGACGCGTACCTGAGCGATGCTGGCGGCGAAGCCATCGCGCGGGCCATGGGGCCCATCAAGGAGCGGTGGCAGAATGCGTGGAAGCGTGCGCGCCTGGGCAAGGACAACGAACTCAAGGATTCCCTGCGTAGCTTCCGCGCGGACACGATCAGCTACCGCAACGCCTGGCAGTTTCTCAGCCAAATCGTCGACTACCAGGACCCGGCCCTGCACAAGCGCGCCATCGTGGCCACCCTCCTGTCGCGCAACCTGCACATGGACGGCAACCAGTACGACGACTCCTACCTTGAGGGCGTCCAGCTCTCCGGCGTGCAGCTCGTGCCCTCCGCCATCAACGAGGACCATTCCCTGAGCGAGGGCAGCGCTGAGCCGATGGTGCTTCCCGGCTTCGACGGCGAGTTCCGCGGCGGGCAGACTCCGACGAAGGGACCCCTCGCGGAGGTCATCGATCGCGTCAACGACATGTTCCGGGCCAGGAACGTCGACGTGACCGAGGGCAGCGTCGCCGGGTTCATCACCACCTTCTGGGGTTTCCTGGGTGAGAACGATGCCGCGCAGGCGATGGCGAAGAAGAACAGCCCGAGCCAGCTCAAAGCATCCGCTGACTTCAAGAACGCCGTCGGCGTCGCCATGGTTCGCACCTGCCAGGAAAACCAGGAGATTCAGTCGTACATGACGGATCAGTCCTTCCTGGACAGCATCGTCGAGATCACGGCGGATGCGCTCCAGGCCCACTACAGTCGCGGCGGCGAGAGCGCCGAGGCGTAGCGGGGACCTCAGAATGAGAGTGTAAGTACCCGCTGGCGTCGATCGGAGTTACGCGCATCGCGGGTTTCTTTGCTCTTCCTTGATTGATGCTGCTGGCCTGCGCTTGTTGAGCGAATGTGTGCTGGTGGGGTTTGCGAATCGTACTGCTGTGAGTTTGAGCACAATTGATTGATGCTGGCGGGATGGGCTGGAAATTTTCACGGTGGAAACGGTGCCATGTCGTCGTTTTGGCTTGTTCGTGGGTGTGGGAGTGGTGATTACCTCCTTCTGGTCATGGTTGGTCAGAAAGTGTGGAGTGGTGAAGGGGGGAGTGTGTGAGGATGGTTATCGGAATGCGCGAAAGTGGGCGTGCCAACTTCTGGTAACCGTTTGAAAGTAATTTAAGGCAAGCCTTAGCGTCATAGGTTGTCGAGAAACTGTTTGGTGTCTGGGTTAGTGTTATCGGACAAAATTTAGTCTCCTGTCTCAATGTTGACAGTGCTTACCCCGTTGGAGGAAATGTTGTGAGTCGTTTTATTCGCCCAAGGCGCGCGCTGGCGTCGGCTGTCGTGCGCGCATGTACTGTTGCGATAGTTGGAGTGCTGGCCGTTGTTGGCATTGTTGTACAGGGGCCTATCGCCGTCGCTGATACTGAGGAGACGGGCGGCGGTGCATCCTCTGGCCTGCTTGGCGCGGGCCATTCAATGGACTTAATCGTCCAGATCATCGGATACGCGGCGACAGGTGTCGCATCCGAACCTTTTACCTACACTGTAAAGGTGAGTAATCTGGGTCCCGACTCTGGCGATGGGGCAACTCTTGACGTCGATCTGGGAACGGGCGTTAGCGGAGCGAGCGCGACGTGCGCCTCGAGTGCTGGCGGCGCCCAATGCCCGGCGGATCTGAGCGTGACAGACGGAGCAGCCACTTCAGGTGGAGGCAAACTTACTGCCACAATCCCGGTCTTGCCCGCAGGTGGCGCGGTGGAGATTCGAGTGGGCGGCACCTATCCCTACTATTCATCCCTCACCACAACGGCGACGGTGACACCCGCCGCAGGTGATACTGATACGGATATGTCCACGAACACTGTCACCCAGCAGACCGCCACGCCCCTCGACACGGTGCCCGTCGTATCGAAGGTGCAGGATAAGCAGGAGGTCGCTTCGGGTGAGGTACGCACGTATACGGTGCGTTACGAGAATCGGGGTTCTACACCAATACCAAATGTGAGACTGAGTGATGAATACACGGGCAGTAAGGAATCCTCTACCCTTATCTACTCGGTGTCGTGCGGTGCGGGTACAATCAATATTGCCTGCCCCTCATGGGCCGATGGAGTCACAAAAACGACAATGGTTGTGAATGAGCATTCACAACTGTATCTGTTCAAGACAGATGAAAGTGAACCGTTGACCTTGCCGGCGCATTCCGTACTCGAATTGATCATTCCCGTGACAGAGACAGTACCGGGATGCGCGATCGGCGGCGCATATGAGGTGTACAACGGCGCCCAAATGGTTCAGTTTCCCAATCTACTTAACGGAGAAGAGATTGTGAAGGGGACAATTACCGTTCCAACGTGTGACATGGTACCAGTGGTGTCAAAGGTGCAGAACAAGGAGACGGTTGCCTCCGGTGAGGAGCGCACGTACACCGTGCGTTATGAAAATCGAGGTGCCGATCCCATTCCGGATGTGCACTTGTCGGATTCCTTCAAGAGAGGAAGCAGTTACTCAACGGTGGAGTATTCGCTATCGTGTGGTCCGGGGACAACCAACATTGATTGCCCCACGTGGGCTGATGGAACAACAATAACGAAAGAGGGAACACCTAATTATCCATCGTTCACTCTATTTGAACGTACGGTGACATTGCCGGGGCATTCCGCGCTCGAATTGGTCGTTCCTGTGACCGAGACAGTACCTGGCTGTGTAATTGGCGGAAAACGCGAAATGTATAACGTAACATACATGAGTCAGCGAGCGTATCGCGTCACAGGACGGGCATACGTGGCCGGAACCATCACTGCTCCGGCCTGTGATATGAAACCTGTGGTATCAGTGACAGAAGATAAAGAGACAGTGGCATCTGGAGAGGTACGCACGTATACGGTGCGTTACGAGAATCAGGGTGGCATGCAGATTCCAGATGTGGAGTTGACGGACGTTTACGGGTTGAGTAATGGTTTCTCAGAAGTAGAGTATTCGATGTCGTGCGGAGCCGGGACGACAAATATTGAGTGCCCCGCGTGGGCTAATAAAACGACAACGAAGATGACAGGTCAGAGTCCAGGTTCAACGCCTGCTCTGTCTTCCGGTAGAGTAACGTTACCGGCACATTCTGTGCTCGAACTAATCGTTCCCGTCAAGGAAACTCTCCCTTCCTGTATGATCGATAATGTTCTTAAAGTCTACTATGAGTCCAGAATGAGTCAGTCGGCATATACTCTTGGTGCAGACGCGTCGGTGCGGGGGTATGTCACGTGCGTTGATGTGTCCACTTCTACGAATGCGGCTGTTAACGGTGTGGCGCAGGCTCCTGACGCCTCGGGCAAAGTTGACGTGAAACAGGGCGACGCCGTTGACCTGACAGTGAAGGTCACAAATTCAGCGTCCGTAGCCGCGAACGTCCCGGTGTCGATCACGTTGCCGAACATGATCGACATTCCCTCCATCGATGCAGTCCGATGTGACGCGGACATGAAATCAACGTGTCCCAGCGACCTAGCATATGATCCGTCAACGCGCACGATCAGCGGCACGATCCCAGAGATTCGGGGGACGGGGCAACTGACCATCTCAGTCGCGGCAACGGCTAACGCGGTTGGGCGAGACGTCCTCTCATTCATTGCTTCTGCCACCGCTCCCACCGAGCATGATATTAAGCCCGAACCCGGAACTCTTAACCCCTCATCCGTCACCTTCGGGTTTATCCCCGAACCGATCGCCGTTCCCGTCGTCCCCACCAACCCATCGGCAGTTTGCGCGCCCGGTGGCGGTGCACAGTGGAATAAGCCGACAGACGACGAACGCTTCACGTGGACTCTCACCGCTGATCGCCACCTGGTTGTCACCACGCGACCCGCCTTCATCCTCGACAACGGGGACGGGACACGCTCACGCACCCACGATTACGGGACACCCGAAGAAGCGGGTGTCATTAACTGCGTGCCGCTGCCCGCCACGCCCACAGTCACTGACCCATGCGGCGCAGGTAATGCCTCGTGGAATCAGCCTGGCGATTCGGCAGCCATAACCTGGCGGGTGGAGGGCAACGGCCATCTCATCGCCACAACCGCTGCAGGCACAAACTTCGAGGACGGGACGAACAGTCACGACTACGGCACAGCCATAGAAACCAACGTGGAGCCGTGCCCCACCCCGAGTCCGACCCCGACTCCTGACCCGTCCGCTCCGGGTCCGGTACCGACGACGCCTGCGCCTGATCCCACGACACCTGCGCCCACGCCGTCGGCAACAGTACCCACCCCTGACCCGTCTAGTCCGGGTCCGGTGCCGACGACGCCTGTTCCTGATCCCATGACACCCGCGCCCACGCCTTCGGTAACAGTGCCCGCCCCTGACCCGTCCGCTCCGGGTCCGGTGCCGACGACGCCTGTTCCTGATCCCACGACACCTGCACCCACGCCGTCGGCAACGGTGCCCACCTCCGATTCCGGTGAGGTACCACCACCTGCGCAGCTCAATAGGGATCTGGCGCACACAGGCGCGGATACTACGTCGCTCATGGGTGTTGCGGGGGTGCTCATTGTTGCGGGAATCATGGCGCTGACGCGCGCGCGACGCAACATGTCCTGATCTGACTGCGGGGGCCCGACGCTAGCGCGTCGGGCCCCCGGGCCAGGACGCGTTGATTGCCTCCAGTGTCACCTGCCCGCAATCCCCAATTGCGGCGCGCTCACCCACACCCGCCTCGGAAGAACCGAACAACCATGAATCGAGACGGCGGTAGATCATTCTATCCTGACTCGAGCTGAAGTGAAACGAATCGTGTACAATCACAAACATGAGTGAGCGTATTGGGAGTGAAGTGGCGGTCAATGGGCTGGTTGATAGTCAACGAGCTGCTGAACTGCTGGGTATATCTGTTAATACGTTCAAAGTGTGGGCCAGTCGATCACGCTCGGCTAAGACAGGCATTGCGGCGGACATGCCAAAATCTGTCGCAACGATGCACGGCCGCGTGTATTTGCTCGAGGACATCGTAGAGTTCGGACGCAAACTCGCAATGAGTGCACGCGCGCCGCGCACAGCTGAGCGAGAAGCGGGGCGTTACTTCACGCCTGATGCAGCCGCCGACTATATGACGCGCTGGGCAATACGCTCAGAAGACGACGTTATCCTCGAGCCGAGCGTGGGTGACGGGCAATTCGCCTTAGCTGCACAACGTTACGGACAGTGCCGCGGGTGGCGAAAACTCGTTGTGCATGCGTGTGAATTGGACCCCGATGTCGCCGCGAAGGCAGTTGCTGCTGGCGCCGTTGAACCTCATAACTTGCATGTTGGTGACTTTTTAGGAGATGCGGCGTTGCCGAACGTAGACGTCGTGATCGGTAACCCGCCATTCGTGCGCATCCGAGAGCTGGACGCGACCCTCAAAGCAAACGCTCTCGCCGCATCGCAGCGTGCGATGGGCGCACAGATGGATAAGTCAGGCAGCGTATGGATGCCTTTCGTTGCGAAAGCAACTGCGCTATTGAAAGACGGGGGAAGGCTTGCGTTCGTATTGCCTCTAGACTTCACATATGTACGCTATGCGCGACCGCTGTGGGAATACCTATCAAAAATGTTCGGCACCTTGAGCGTCCTGCGCGTGAGACAACGAGTGTTCACCGACATTCTTCAGAACGTTCTCATCCTCTTCGCGGATCGTAGAGGCGAATCCACTGATACCGTTAGGTTTATTGTCCGGGACGCTCTCAATTGTGACTGCGATGTTGACCATGCTTCGAACGTCAAGATTCCGATCGCCGACGTGATCGCAGGAGAACGCGTATTTCAGCGCGCGCTTCTCTCGCGCGACACTCTCGATGTCATGCACGAATTGATGTCGCATTCAGGAGCCGCGCATCATCGAGTCAAGTTCAGCATAGGTTACGTGTCGGGGAACAAGAAATTCTTTCATCCAGGTGCGCAACAACAGGAGTCCTATGGACTTCCTGATACGTCCTTGATCCCCACCGTTGCATCTTCTCGCCAGCTCCTCGGTGCAGGCGTGGGCACAAGCTCCATTCCCGTGACTGCTAAGCTCTGGACGCCAGAGGCGGAGCTGACGGGTTCAGAGAAACGGTACGTTGCATACGGTGAGCGGCAGGGGGTCGATATGGCATACAAGTGTCGTATTCGGACTCCGTGGTATCGTGTCCCAGGCGTGCGGCGTCCAGACGTGCTGTTGACTGCGTTTAGTGATCGGCCTCGCCTGTACCTAAACGATGCGGGCTGGGTAGCGTCAAATAGTGTTCTGTGCGGCAATTTGCGCCCAGGAGTATCAGCATTGCGTCTGTTGGCATCGTGGTACACTCCGCTCACCCTACTCACCAGTGAACTCCAGATTCATTCCCTCGGCGGCGGTGTAATGATTGCTGTACCTCGCGAGGCTGACTCTGTACTGATCCTTAACGAAGAATCTAGTGGAGAATTGAAATACTCTGATCTGGACGAAGCCCTACGTTCAAACGACGTATGGGCAGCTTATAGGATCGGAGAATCGTCCATCGTCAATCTGGTGGGCGCAGAAGGATTGGAGTTAGTGTACGCCGGAGTCAATGAGCTTGAAACGTGGCGTAAATCCCAGCTATGAGTGCGGCGTGTGTTTGCCCGGTGCATGAATGTCAGGCTGGCCGCACACCCCAGCTCATTGCCTAGCCTAAAACTGGCTCTTCGAAGATGCCTTGAACCCACAGATTACGGTTATTGAATGTATTGACCAGACGCGGGACAAAGCTGAGAATAGACATGTCAAGGTCAGGAACAGCCTGACGGACGAGTTCATCGAACAAATGAGGTTCGTCCCTCTGAAAGTCAACGACGGAGTATGCGAAGTGATCGTACGAACCGAGCTGATGCTTGTAGAGGCGATCGTCCCGACTTCCGATTCCTGCGTACATTCGCGCAAAACGTGAATGATCTGGGTTTTCCGCATTCGTCCATGTCCCGTCCTTTCTCTCCCACGGCACGACTGCGAGAGGGTGAAGATAGGCATAACCGGTGACACACATAGGAAAACGTTCCTGTAAAGAAATAGCTTCGCCGATGATGTCTTGATAGTACGTGAGAACATTCTTTCCAACGGAACTCATTTGGCTGCGAACACCAATCAAAAGAAGAGGTCCGTTAATTGGATGAATGACGGCAACATCTACGTCTTTGGATTTGAATGAGCCAAAGATTTTTGCCTCTTGAATGACCTGGATGCCTGCATTCTTTGCCTGAGAGGTTAGGTGGCTTTCGAGGTCTGAAGCAATAAACCGATGAAATGTTTGAATGAAGTTCTGGCTGCGAACCGCCGCTGCCGGATCTGCTTCAAACAGGGCCTTCATCTTCAAGAGTGTCATGTTGAAACGTTCGCGACGCTCGTTGTTGGTCCACGGCATCGGGATGACCTTCTTTCAGGAGATAGACCATTACGGGACCATCGTACTCCAGCTGTCGAGTTATGCCCCGGCATAACGACGGTTCATTTGCGCTATTGGACAGACGGTTCGTGGCGAGTCTGCGATGCGTGACTGGTGCATTCCCCGTGGACTGGCCCGTGTGACCCGTCGAATCGATACGCGGGTCACCTGCGCTGGTCGCCTCCAGTTAACTCCGGCCTGGTGAAGGCGCGGACCTGGGCGGCGTCCGGGTCTATCTCGGTGGCCGTCATAGGTTTCTTCGATGCCTGCGCGAGAGCACTAACGGAGCGCGCCCTGGACAAGAGACGGCTCTCCATCGAGGCAACAGCCTTGTTATAGAAGTCCACGCTCCTGACCAAGCTCTTGCCCAGGCTATCCAAGTGACCCGCCACGACGCCGAGCCGCTCATACAGGTCGCGGCCCAGGGCGATGACCTGGTCAGCCTGCTCGTTGATCGTCGTGCGCGCCCACGCCGTGGCGCACGTGCGGGCCACCGCGAGCAGGGTGACGGGGGAGCACAGGGCCACGCCGCGTGCCATCGCGTCGTCGAGGAGCGCCGCGTCCGAGCGCAGCGCGGCGCTCAGCGCCGCCTCCGACGGGACGAAGAGGATCACCAGTTCGGGCGAGGAACCGAGAGCGCGCGCATAGTCGCGCGCAGCGAGCGCCTCCACGTGGGAACGCAGGGCCTTCGCGTGCGCAGCGAGCTCCGTGCGGCGCCGAGCCTCCGCTTCCTCTCCGCTGTTGTCGATGCTGCAGGCCCGCAGGTAGGCGTCCATGGGGGCTTTCGCGTCGAGGGCGAGGAAGCCCTGACCCGGCAGGCGGATCGTCACGTCGGGGCGCCCGCGGTCAGTCGATGCGCTGCCCGCGCCCAGGCCTCGTCCCTGAGTGAGTGACGCGATCGAACGCTGCTCCGCGAAGTCGACGTGCGCCATCATGCCGGATGCTTCGAGGATGCGGGCCAGCTCGACCTCGCCCCACGTGCCGCGCGCGCTACGCGAGCGCAGGGCTCCCTCCAGGGAGGCGGTCGTGCGTGCCAGGTCCGCCTCGCGTTGGGCGGCGTCGCGCAGCTGCTCGGCGAGGGCACCGTGCTGGCGCGCCCGCGCTTGTTCCATCTGGTCGACGCGCGCCGTCATCTGCTCCAACTGCGCGCGAACCGGGGCGAGGGCCTGCAACACGGAGGCGTCCCCCTGGGAGTGGGCCTCCGCGGACTCGACGCGACGGGACAACTCCTCGGCGCGCGCCTGCCACCGTGCGACCTCCGCGCGCAGCGCGCCCGCGTCATCCCCGGGGCGCGACGCTCGTCGAGCCACCGCCCCCACGTACCCGAGCGCAGCGCCCACGACCAGTCCAACCAGGAGAAAAACAAGTGACATACCCATAGCGCCACGATACGAAGCGCCATGCACATCTGCGTCCAGCACGCGTGCCGGGTGGGTGTCCAACAACCTACCGCCAGTCAGATAAGTCGATTATGCTGAGCGTCAAACACGTGTGGAGGGGCACAAAGGAGCTGACGTGAGCGCAGAACCAACACAAGAGGAGCGCGAGCGGGCCGAGGCGCTCTTCGACTACATCCGTACCGAAGTCTTCTCGGCGGCGGAGCTTCGGGGAGCATCGCGCGCCGAGCCGGGGGCGCCGAAGCCCTGGAAGGGACATAAGGTCTCGATCGTGTACGCGAGCCTGGCTAACGTGTGGGAAAACATCAAATCCGTGCCCCAAGGCTCCGCCCTCGAAGCCTTCCTCGTCGGCAGGTCTAGCGTCGACACCGGCGCGAGCCACGCTGTCGTGATGCCCTTCCACTCCAACCTCGATCAACGCAACGCCATCCGCGCCGCGCTCACTCACCAGATCTCGATCATCGACGGGCCTCCCGGCACCGGAAAAACACAGACGATCCTCAACCTGATCGCCACCCTGGTCGCGCAGGGAAAGACCGTCGGCGTCGTCGCGTCGGCAAATTCGGCCGTCGAGAACGTCGTGAAGAAGCTCTCGGATGAAGGGTACGGGTTCCTCATCGCGAACCTCGGGAGCGCCCCGCGCGTCCGAAAGTTCCAAAGCAGACAGAACGAGCTCATCCAGCAACGGAAACAATGGTGTGACAACACGGGGTGTGCAACCGCAGGGTTAGTGATTGCGGATGAGCTAGAGACACTCCGCGATGAGGAAGAACGCCTCGTAGACCTGTGGAAGACCAGCAGGGACCTGCCGATCGTGCGCGCCCAACTGGACAACATCCGGCACGAAAGAAAACTGTTTGAAGAAAAAGTGAAGGAGAGCCGCCGCTCCCTGCCAGACATGGGGAACCTGCCCATCGCAAGTGCCCCCTCCGAGACTATCGCTGAGCTTGTCGCAGCCGCTCGCTTCGCGCCGAGGCCGTCATGGAGTATCGGTGGTCTCATCGAACGCGTGCGCCGCTACCGCACCTTCGGCCCCCTCAAAGGCCTGGACCTGAGGGATGTCGACGTTCAATCAGCCATCCAGATGCTGTTCTATCGGGCGCGCGAGGCGGAACTCGCTCAGGACGTCGCCATCGCGACACAGCGCGTCGAAGACAGCGGAGTAGACGACGCGAGTGCAGCGTATCGGCGTCGGTCGAGGAGTATCTTCGATGCGATCCTCGCCCGGCGATTCTGCCAAGCGGACGCTGTGGTACCCGACCTGGGCGGACAGATACATACCAAAACGCGAGCGCTTCTCTCTGCCTACCCGATCGTGGCGTCGTCGTGCTACTCGATCGGAAATAACCTGGATGGGGACCCCCTCCTGGATTGGGTGATCGTCGACGAGGCCTCGCAAGTGCTGCTGCCGCCGGGTTTGGCGGCGCTGAGTGTCGCCCGCAACGCTGTTGTCGTCGGCGATACGAAGCAGCTTAGCCCGATTTTCGCCGGCTGGTGCGAGAGCGAGTGTGATCCGCCCGATCCGCGCGTCGACGTCCGCTCGCTGTCGCTGTTGGAGTCAGTCAAAGCGATGGCACCAGATTCGGGCGTCGTGAGCACGCTCCTGAAGGAGCATTATCGCTGCCACCCGGCCATCATCGAGTTCTGTAATCGCATGTATTACGACGGCCAGCTCATTCCCATGCGCTCGGCTGACGAGGGGGCGCCCAGGCCCTTCGAGATCGTTCATGCCGCCCCCGGGAATCATGCGCGTCGCCTCGAAGAGGGAGGGAGCTACTCCCAGCGCGAGATCGACATCATTACGCGCATCATCACGCAGCTGGAAGACATGGAGCTCATTCGTAAGGGAATTCAGCCCGAGGATAAGGATGGGGTTGGTGATTTCCTCCTGGGAATTGTTACGCCCTTCCGCGTGCAGGCACAGAGCGCGGGCGAGCAGGTCCTCCATGAGCTTGGGGAGGGAGGTGGTGATCGGTGGATGTCTGCGACTGTTCATAAGTTCCAGGGCCGTGACGCGGGAACGATTATTCTGTCGACGGTCTTGAATTCAAGCGATAAGTCTGCGGGGTGCAGTTTTTACGATGATGACGCTATGACGAACGTCAGCGTGTCCCGTGCGAAGGATCGCTTGATTGTCGTGACGGCCCACAATGGTGTTCCGCATAGTAAGAATGTCAGTGCCCTCCTTGATTATATTAGGATGTATGACCCACGCGGTTCTGTTGAATCGGATATTGTGTCAATCTTCGATGTCCTCTACAGTGCCTACAGCGCGTCCCTCGAGCGGTATTCGCGCGCGAAGTGGTCGAATTGGAAGCGGACTCCCGCCGAGAATGTCGCGGACCTGTGTCTGCGCGAGGTACTGGCCGATCAGAAGTATTCGACGTTCGGGTATCACACGGAGGTTCCCCTGTGGGAGGCGCTGCCGAACACGCGCCGCCTCAGCGAGGAACAGCGCGCCTTCGTGTTCACGGACAGCGCCCTCGACTTCGGGGTGTTTTCGCGAGTAACCCGACGCGTGGTCCTCGCCATCGAGGTCGACGGCTGGGAATATCACGGCAACAACAAGGAACAGCAGCAGCGCGACGCCCGCAAGGACTCGATCATGGCCGCGTATGGCGTGCCGGTCCTGCGCCTGGCGACGAACGAATCGGGGGAGGAACGCAGGATCAGGGAGGCGTTAGACAAGCTCCTCTGAGGGCAGCGCGCCTCCGTGGCGCCCTTCGTGACGGTCGCGTTCCCGCAGCGTCGTCGATGCGGCGTGCCTGTTTGACGAGGTGGGGGTTCGGTTGTGGGGGTGGGTGCACGTTCGTGCGGGTGCGGTGGGAGAATGTCCGACTGTAGTTACAACGTATTCTTATTGTTATGCGTTGTCTCCGCACGTACTCTTGCGTGATAACAGGGCACACTGCCGACGATGGTGGTGCGCCAGAGGACACCTCGTTGTGGAGGTTGAGAGAGCATGATGGTTCCGCCCCTATCCGAACGTCCCGTCACCGACGAAGACGAGGAACAATTCCGCCGCGAGTCAACGCCGCGTAAGTACACCCTGCGCCAGCGCTGGGCTGCTTATCGGGCCGAGGTCAAAGCGCGGCGCCCCAAGGGAACGAAGGCCCGTGTACGGACGTGGATGGACGCCGACATCGTGGACTGGGGCATCCGAGCCTCCGTCGTCCTGCTCATCATCGCAGGCTTGTACGCCATCTACACCAACGGCGTCACCAACGGCTGGTGGCCCGCGTGGGGCGACAAACCCACCACAGCAGCCACACCCACCCCGCCCATCAACCCCACACCCAGTGCCTCGGCCACGGCCTCGGGCGAGGCGGCGATGTCGGGCGGCTACCAAATCGGCCCAGACGGCATCCTCGTACGCCCCGCCGAACACGCCGCGTCCACCTACATCAAACCCGAACTCCCCGAAGAAGCCAAACAAAACACCGAGGAAGGGGCAGAAGCGGCGGCAAGGTACTACCTTGACCTCATCGTCTACGCCTGGAACACCGGAGATACCCAGCCTCTAGCCGATATGTCAGCGACGACGTCGGAGTTTGCATCTTCATACGTTAGTGATATTAGTGAGCGTTATCAAAATGGCTGGACATATGGAAGTTCAGCCACAATCACCTACGTACTCCGTATCGAACCGATGGCAGCAAACGGTTCCGATGTGCCTGAAGGTACCGTTCTAACAAAGTTTCGATTTAAATCGGACAACGGAACAACATGTATTGGGAAGAGAATATTCCCTTCAGGCGAATCACGCACGGGAACGCTATCGCTCTTGATGACGTGGACAAACGGAAGGTGGATAGAAACGCAGGGAAGGATCGTGAGCGACAATGAAGAATAGAAGGCTTCTTGGCCACAGAAACCTATCCGTAATACTCTCCTTAACAATCACACTCTTCCCTTTACCTACATTCGCGAGTGACCCAACACCTCCAGAGTTTAAGTCACGCACTGAAGGTTCAAACGCGACCCTCTCAGGCAACTATGGTGAAGGCGAGAGTGACCCTGGCACCGATCAAGGTACGTATCAGCCGCCGTCAGGTGGCGGTGATCCGTTGCCGGAGGGGACGCCGGAGCCGCCGAGCGCAATTAACGACTTCGCTTTTGGCTACCACTGTGAACACCCCGTATCCTACGAATCCGGTCATCTCATGT
>ERZ1674200.23-NODE-23-length-18150-cov-27.815529_pt1 | contig 18150 bp, 21 predicted proteins | sample MGYA00581308_ERZ1674200 | MGnify/ENA primary metagenome ERZ1674200 (study PRJEB41354, sample SAMEA4873321) | human saliva metagenome | biome: human-associated habitat [ENVO:00009003]; feature: mouth environment [ENVO:08000002]; material: saliva material... | reverse complement strand
GGTTCAAATCCTGTCCCCGCTACCACCACAGACCCGGTCCCGTAAGGGGCCGGGTCTCGTCGTATCTGAGCGGTCCCGGCGGGCACATACGGAGCGGGCACCCACCCGCCCGATCCGTCCGGGGTGGGCATGAGAGCATCAACGGGGATGCCGAATAGATGTGCCGCGAGTGAAACTTCCTCAGCTGACCAGGTGACATGTCCGCGAACCTTGCGGCTAACGGTCGACTTGGATATGCCGAGTGCATGACCAAGGTCAATGTTCGTGAGTCGTTCAGCGAACATCTGCTGGTTGATCGCAAATCCCAGAGCTTCATCATGTTGCATGTGTCGATAATATCGATGTTGCAGCATATGCACAAGATGTGTTGTCATGCATGTTAATGCCGAGTATGCTTATTGGCATGAAGGTGCATGAAATGCAACATGATGTTGATGATGACTGGTTGTCATCCTCAGACGCAGCCGCGTTGCTGCCTGCAACATCCGCGCCAACCCTTCTTCGGTGGGCTAAGAGCGGCAAGGTAGAAGCGACACGTCTCCCATCGGGGCGTTATTTGTTCCGCAGATCGGCGATTTTGGCGCTGTTGGAGCCCGTTTCTCAGGAGGATCGCACGCAGTTGCGTGATGTTCCGATTCCTGGTCTTGGGAGGGCCGGGCGATGAGTCTGAGACTGTCTAGGCCGGTAGATACGTTGCTGCGGCATGCGGATGAGGACCTCATGGATCTGGTTGATGCCTTGGGCGTTGAGGGGACGAACCTGGGGGAGGCCCTGGAGGGCGTGCGTCGCATGCTTGCCCAGGCCACGCGAGAGTACGCCGCTGACCGAGAGGCGCGCGGTATTGCGTATGGTCAGTGCATCGCCGCGCTGACGAAGGCACACACGGCGCTCATCATCGGTGACCGTGATGCATGCACTGATTCCCTGAACTCCCTCGATGCTTGCCTGCGCGATTTCCTTGCGGAGAAGGGGAGTGAGGGGCGATGAGCGTCAAGGTCTCTAGCTGGGTATGGGGCTTGGAAACCCTCACGGACAATGCTCCGTTGCTTGTTCTGCTGGCACTAGCGGACGCCGCAAACGATGAGGGCTACTGCTGGCATAACCAAAAGACGTTGTGCAAGAAGTCGCGGCAAAGCACCTCGACGGCGCGCCGGGCATTGCGAAAGCTCGAAGCAATGGGGCTTGTCACGACATTTCGTCGCATGACCTCGAAGGGCCTGGCATCCAACCTGTACCTGCTCAACGTGGGAGCAGAACCTGACCATACTCTCCAGTCCGACCAGAGCGTCACGCTCAACGTGCCCGATGGTGCAACCATCGACGAGGTCATTGCCGAGGTGGAGCGGTATCGACTTTTCCGCATGATTCCGCGACCGGTCAAAATGACCGGAGGGGGGTCCGGTCAAAATGACCGGGGGGTCTCCGCCGATGGGACTTTTCCGCATGATTCCGCGACCGGTCAAAATGACCGGAGGGGTCACGATGACGGGAGGGGTGCGGTCACCCGTGACGGGACCCCCCGGTCACAGGTGACCGGTCCCTATAAGGAAGAACCGTCATATGAACCGTCATTAATGAACCAGACCCTACCCAACCCTTCCCAGTCTCAAAGCGATCCGGTCGGGTCGGGTGCCATCCAGGATGATCTCTCAGCACAATGCGCAGTGCCCGGCTCGGCTGACGCCGACGCCGAGGCGGCCACGGCTCGCGGAGAACTGGCGGCCGAAATGCTCGCCTCAGGGGAGAATCCCGCGAGCCTGGTGGTGGAAGGCTGGTGGAACGCTGGCCAGCTCGCCGAGGCCCTGGCGTGGGCAGCCGAGCATCCTGCACCGGAGCGGGCGCCGGAAATAGCCCAGCAACGCCAGGAGGTTGGCCCCCAGGCCGCCCGTCAGGAACCTGGCCACGTCGACGAGGCGAGCGCGCTCATTGGGGCGTGCCTGCCCGAGTGGATGCAGGCCATGGATCGCACTGGTGCCCGTCAGGTCGCAGACATGCTGGCTGAGCGCATCGCTGCTGGGTGGACGCCCGCCCAGATTCGCAGCCTCATGGGCGAAAAACCCGCCAATGGCGTGCGCCGTATGAGTTCGCTTGTGGCCTACCGCCTCGACCAGAACGCGGGAATCGCGGACGCGCCCCAAGCTCGTGCGGCTGCCGCGCGCCAGGCGCAGGAGGCCGCGATCGACGCCGTGCGCCAGGCGCAAGCAGCCGCGATCGACGCCGCGATCGACGCCGCTAAGACACCCGAAGAACGCGCCCGAGAAGAGGCTCACAAGCGGATGTGGGAACACATGCGAGCCGCACATCCCCAGGCCAGCAACGCCGAGCTAGTAGCCCTTGTGCGGGATGCTTTCGCCGCCCCGGGCACCGCGCTTGCGTGACCACATACCCGTATCGACTGACCCCAGCAACCCGACGAATCTACACAGAAAGATAGAAAGGAGCATTGTCATGATGCATACATTCATTGGCAACCTCACCGCCGCCCCGACCACCCACAAGACCCCTGACGGGCGGGTGAGCATTCACCTGAGGTTGGCTTGTTCCGAGCGGTACCGCGACTCGCGTAGCGGGGAGTGGAAGTCGAAAGAGCCTACGTTCTGGGATGCTTACGCCTGGGGTGCGAGGGCACAAGCCCTCGCAGATCAGGCATGGGGTAAGGGTACGCCCGTCATCGTTGTTGGTGAGCTGGTCGCCAACGTGTGGACGGACCAGGAGACGGGCCAACAGCGACGCCGAACGAACATCGCGATCGAGGCTGCTGGAAAGAACAGCGCGATCCCGCGCCGCAGCGGCCCTGGCTCGCCAGTGGCCCCGTCTGCCCCGGAGTGGGCTGAACCTCAGCCAGTTGCGCAGCCCGAGGCCGCGAGCCTGCCGGGCGTGGGGGTCGTTGATGCCGCATCGGAGGCAGGGCTGTGAGCCTGCCAACAACGCCTCCAACAGGGGAGAGAGTAGAGGGGATTCCCGCGCCCCCTGGGTGGGATATTGATCCCGACCCGACCGAATCGATCCCACCCGAAACTGAGCCCGCCAGCGCAGCAGAAACGAGCGTGACGAGTGCGTCGCAGTTGTGGGAAGCGGCCACGCCCTCGCGTGCATCGCGCATCATGCGAGCGGTGTTGGTTGTGTCCGTGGCGATCCTGGCGCTGTTGGGCGTCGTGCGCCTGTTCGCGCCGCGAGCTACCCCCGAGGCTGCAACGGTTGATCTCCCGCAGTCATGGGGTGCCGACCGAGCAGCGGCAGCCAGCGTCGCCGACGAGGCGGCGCGCGCCTACCTGACGCTACGGAACCGCGAGGACTATCAGTCGGGGATGAGCCAGACGTGGGCGAACCCCTCTGCTAACGGGACGGGCTGGGATGGCAGCGGTTCACTGTCCGTCCTTGATTCGTACATCGTTCGCACCACGCCCGTGGATGCCCAGCACGTCGACGTTCTTGTCGCCGTACACATCACGAACCAGGGCGACGAAAAAGCCAAGACCACAGTCTCGGGCTGGATCGGAGTCATGGTGCCCATCGTCATGTCGGACGCGCGTGCAAGCGTGGCGGGTGAACCCGCCCTCGCGGGGATCCCTGAACCCGCGCAGAGCACCCGAGCCGAACGCCTCGACATCGATCGAGAGACCACGGAAGCCACCCGAGCCGACGCCGCCGCCTTCGTGCGAGCCTGGGCAGCGGGGGACGCGGCAGCTCTGGCCGCACCGGGTGCCCAGATCGACTCACCGCCCGCAGGGCTAGCCACGGCCACACTCGACGACTGGCGCGTCGGAGTTGGCGAAGGCCAAGAGCGCGACGCACAAGCAACGATCACGTGGAGTATCGGCGCATCAAAAATCACGTGCCATTACCGGTTGACGCTCACCCAGGTTGCCTCTGGGCAGGGAAGCCGCTGGCAAGTCCAACACCTCACGACAGATAACAAGACCAAGGAGCAATAGACATGCAGTTCACCGGACGATCAATTCAGGATTGGGTTCTCTCCCTCGTAGGAGTCGCGTTCACTATCCTCCTCGTCTCCAACATGACGGCGATTTTCGCCAAGAAGGACTGGGGACAGATGATCGGCTTTATCGCGGCCGCCATCGTGTGTGGATGGGTGATCTTGTCCCCTGACACGTTCATCACGTTCATCAAGTTCGTTGCCCAGAAGATCACCGAAAACTAACGCCATGGCTCAGGGACACATTCTGACGCGCTCATTCGAGTTCGAGACGCGCCAGTACAAGTTTGGCCCCCTTGACGTTGTCGACGGGGTGCCACGAAGCGCGCTCACCATCGGTGTACCGCTCGTGGTTGCGTGGTGTGGGCTTTTGTGGCTGATTTTCGGGCCACCCGGGCGGTTGAGCATCCTCATTTACATCACGCTCCCTGTAGCCCTAGTGGTCAAGGGCTTTGAGGATGACCCCAAGCGCGAGCGCCGCAAACGCATCACCGTATGGATGCACTGGTTCCGATACGCCTTCGTCGGGCACCGGCCAGTCATTGCAGGCCAGCGATCCACGAATCGGCGCGAGGCATTGTCTCTCGCCACACGGTTTCAACTCGACCACATTCGCCACTACGTGGGCGAAGGCACGGACACAGCCGTGTGGGCCACCCGCGCTGAGGCTGAGGACCACCGAGACGCTGAGGCCGGGGCAGGCATCGACCTCACACAAACGGTCACACTCATTGGCTTTGATGCCATGAATGACCTACGAACAGCAACACCCCGCAAGAAGAGGAGGAAAAAGCGTGTTTGACAAGGCCAAACGCATCGTGGACATCACGCCCTCGCTACGAGCACCGATGCCCGCCTACAAGATCCTCGCCGACGGCCTAACCGTCACCGAAGAACGCGCAACCGCGTGGTTCCGCATTAAACCATCATCAACACAGATGGCCACCGCGAAGGAAATGGACGCCGAACTCTCCCAAGCGATCGCGCTGGCCCAAAAGGTCCTACGCGACCGCACGTGCCACATCAAGATCGTGTGGGGGCGCATCACCGGCGACGAGTACGCCACGAGCGCAACAGCGTTCACCGCGCCCGAAGGACGCGCATGGACAACCGTGCGCACACAAGCGATTGACGCCTGGCAACTGCCCGAGCGCCACGTCTTCCTCGGTATCGACATCGAGGACCGCCACGACCCCAAGTTTTTGCGCGCGATCAACCGCGCCGTGGACTGGGTGAGAGGCGACGCGACCTCGATTCCACGCCAAGAACTCGCCTGGCTCGACCAGACCATGCGAGCATTGGGCGGCCAGCTCAACAAAGCACCGTGGTACGCCACCCCGGTCGACGTCGAAACCCTCGCGTGGATGCTTGGCCGCGAGTGTTTCCGCGCGTCCGATGCTGCCCCCATCGAAGGAACCGTGTCCGGCGCCCACCTGGCCAGGCTGATGCGTGGCCGGATGGTCCCCTACAGGGACCACCAGCGCTTCTACGACGCCGCTGGCCAAGCGAGCGCCTACAGTGCGCAGCTCATCATCTCCCAGTTCTCCGCAGACGCGCTCGACACCAACGACACCGGCCAGTGGCTCACACTACTGTCGGGTATCTCCCGGCCCGCACTCGACGGAAGCTCGACCGTTGACGTGCACGCCGAAGCATCGATTCGCTTCGAGTTCATGAGCCAAAAAGCCGCACGCAAGGTGGTTAAGCGCACCAAAGACAGCGCCGCCGAACAACGCCGCGAAGCCGCGAAATCGGACGCTGGCGAACCCAGCGCCGACGTTCAGTACTCCGAAGCCGAAATGGCCGTATTGGAAGGCGACATCAACCGTGGTCGGGTGCGCCTCGTAAAATTCTGGCCGACCCTGAGCGTGAGCGAGGATAACCTCGACGACTTGCACGCAAGCGTCGACGCAGTCATCGAGGCATACAGCCAGGTCGGCATCACCGTCGAGGTCGCAGCCGACGAGCAAGCAGAGACGTGGATGTCCACACTCCCAGGTGACCACGTGCGCGTGGAAGCGATGCACCACATCAGCGACGCCGAAGCCTTCTTCGGCTCGTGGTTTTGGGCAGGCAGCGTCGTGGGCGATGAGGACGGGCCAGCCATCGGCTACACGACAGGCACCACAGCCCAAATCGTTCGGTGCCACCCCACCCAAGCGCCACTGAAGGGAGACACCTCAACCATCGCGGTTCTGGGCCGATCAGGGCGAGGAAAGACAACCCTCTTGCAGCTCCTTGCCCTCGATGCCGCCGCCGAGCGCTCCTGGGTCCCCGTCTTCGACCTCAAAGGCGACCTGAACAACTCCGAGGGCGGCCTCGTGGGAGCCGCCCACAGCATGGGCCTAGAGGCCCGCCGCGTCGACATGAGCGCCACATACGCAGGCACGTGTGATCTGCTGGCAACCATGGACGCCGACGATGCGCTCATTCACGCCCATTCCCAGCTCATGCTGCTCATTTCTGACGCGCTGCGTCTGGCAGCGCACCCAGTGCTCATGCGTCACATCGCGGCGCTCATTGGCGATGGGGAAGAGCGATCGACGGCCATCCTTATCGAGCGCATGCGCCAGGATGAGGACGAGACCGCGCGGCGGGTCGCCGCTGAGCTTGCTGCGTTCCAAGGAGACGCGATCGGCCGCATGATCGTAGGCGCACGCCAGGTCGGCACGCTCGAAGCACGCCCCGGTATCGTCCTGCTTCAATTCCCGAAGCTCGACCTGCCCCCCGCAGGGACGCCTGCGTCAGAATGGACGGTCATGCAGCGAGTTAGCGCCGCCGTTGTACGCGGCGCGCTCTCGTGGGTCACCACCAGCGCGAAGGATCCCGCCCTGCGTCCCCTGCGCAAACTGGTCGTTGTACCCGAAGCACACCTGTTCACCGCCACCCAAGAAGGAGCGGCGTTCCTCGACCAAACAGCGCGCTTGGGCCGCGCGCTGGGAGCCTCCTTGGCTATCGACAGCCAAGACCCGACAAGCATTGCCGAACGCGACGGCATCATGGAGCAAATCGTCACTGTGTTTGCCTTCTCTCAAAAGACACGCAAGCAACAGGACGCCGTCGCCGAAATTCTCGGGCTTGCCCCCAGTGACCAAGTACGAGCCATCTTGTCATCAATCAACACGAACCCCGCAGGCGGAGTATGGCACGGGCACTGCATCATGAGAGATGCACGTGACCGCGTAGCAACCATCCAGGTCGCAATCCCCAACCGGGCCGTGGCGCGAGCTCTCGACACAACCCCCAGGAGGACACCATGAACACCAACCTGACAAACCGCCGGTGGAGCACCATCGCTCTGTCCGCCACAGCGACCGCTACTCTCGCCATCGGTGCGACAGTGGGCTACACCATCGGCCACGCCACCACCCCAGCGCCCTCAGCCACGACGCCAATCGCCACGCCCGCCCAGGAATCTCCCGCAGCAATGAGCAAGGACGCCGCGGGCGTCGAAGCCACCATCAGGGACGAGTTCCGCACCCTCTACCAGGGAAATATCACCAAGGAACAGTGGCAGCACTACTGCAATGACCTCATCACCGCCGAATCCCGCGCCCACGTCACAGGCTGCGAGGCCCCAAAAGATGACTACATGGGGCACAAAGACGAGATTCGACGCATCGAGAACATCGTCATCGACGGTGACAAGGCAACGGCCACCGTCGACTACCACACCGTCCTGTACGGGGGCGGCAACGCAACGATTCAAGAAACCCTCTACTGGGAGGACGGGCGATGGAAACTCGATTCGCGCATGCGAAACGACCGCTAGCAATTCTTGCTGCCCTCTGCCTGGCAGCACTTGGGCTGTTCGTGGGAACCGGCACAGCCTGGGCAGACGACCCCCAATCAGGGGACAACCCCCAATCCGGAGACTACACGCCTGTGGGAATCGGTCAACTGTTCCAGGCCCCGGACGCGACCCAAGGGCAAGACCCCACCCTCTACGAGAAATATCCAGACGGGGCGTATTCCTTCGACTATGAAGATCTCGGTGCCCTTGAAGTCGTACAAAACGGCGTCGACATCACGTTCAATGGCCTTTCCGAACTGACGTTCGCTGGGACAAGAGCCGTGACAAACGGAGCCATCGCCATGACCTGGCAGGCGACCGACCTCACGGCGTTCAACACCCTCGGAGACCGCGTCGAAAAAGGTGTTGGCGGTGTCGCAGATTTCTTTAGCGGGTGGCTCCTTCCCTCGATGCTCATCCTAGGTGCGGGCACCGTTATCTTCCGGTTCCGGTCCCACACCGGCCAAGTCATCAACGACCTGGCAATCATGGCGGGCGCGGGCATAGCCGTCTTCCTTCTCAGCACCCAGGCAGGGCCGCTACTCGACGCCGTAGTCGGGGTCCACGACGTAGGAGCCCAAGCCTCAACCAAGATCATCGAATCCACCTCCACCGACCTGGCGACGCCCTTCCAAGGACCCACAGCAACATACGGGGACAACGAGGTCGACAACTCCATGCGCCGAATGGCTGATGCCGTGTGGCGCACCTACGTTGTCACGCCGTGGTGCTACGCCGAGTTTGGCTCGCTATCCGCATGTGAACGATGGGGACAGGAGGTCTTGTCTAGGAATACAAGTCCACTCGCGGAAGATTCACGCCTGTCATACATCACGACACAAATCAAGGGGAAGATTGGGGACGACAAATCCGACGCGTATCAAACCCTAACCGGGCACCGTGGAGCCTACCGACTCGGAATCGCCGTGATCTCTTTGATTTGTGCGCTCGCTTTCGCTGGCTTGACCTTCGTTATCGCTCTAACCAGCCTCGTATCCATGATGGTTGTGTTCCTTCTGCTCATCTTTGCTGGACTGTTTGCGTGCTTTGCTGCCACGCCCGGACGGCCCAGACGATGGGCACTGGGCTGGCTCGGTGCCGTTGTCGGAGTCTATCTCCTGTCCATCGCAGCTCTCCTGGCCCTCTCCGGGGCACTGGCCATCATGAGCGCAACCATCGCGCTGACCAGTTCGCTGGGATGGGGTGCCACCGTCATCTTCACCATCGGTGCAATCGTCGCCGGATCGCGCGCTCTGGGCATTTTCAAAAACGTATTCGAGGCCAACAACGCTGGTAACGGTGGACTTGGTGGCTTCCTCGCTGGCGCCGCCAACGTCCGTCGTCTCCTGCCACGACGACCACACTTGCCCAAGGTCCCAGACAAACTCAAACAGCACAGGGACCACCTGTCGCTCTTTAAACGCGAGCCTCGCGAACAAGGGGATCCCTACTCCTTGCCACGGTACTCCCAGTACGTGCGACGCCAACCGGTGCAACCGCATCAGTTCTCAACCGATGTAGCGCGACCCCGACAGGCAGGTATGACCAGGACAAGTCCCTACACGAATGTCTGGCGCTACAACGATTCCCAGATTAATCAGCGCCGCCCCGCAGGTGCCCTCCCGCGTGGGTCCAACAAGCCGCCGGTCACCCCAACACAGCCAGGGCCTGCTCCTCGAACACCAGAGCCGCCACCGGAGCAGGAAGAAACCAAGGAACCCACAACACCGTTGTGGTCCTTCCCGCAGTCTTCATCACCGCGGCGCGGGGCCGGAGAGCCACGCCTGCGCGACAACCCGCCCCCCAAGAACACGCAACCGCCGCGCGGTCCGATCATCGACATCGACCCGAAGGACGTGAGGGAGAAGAAAGATGCACCAGGAGAGTAAGTGGGACGGGCTGCTCGACATCGAGGAACCCAGTGAACCCGCACCCCACCGGCCACGCGGTCGCGCCTCTATCTGTGCCCTCATAGCGGCCATGAGCCTCCTAGCGGGCGTCGTGTGGTGGATATGGTCGATGCCCGCCCCTACACGACCACCTGCCGCGACGCCAACCGACCATGCAACGAACCTAAACCCCACACCTGCTACACCGACACCAGCGCCGACACACGTCACCTCTGCGACCCCCACGCCAACGCCTTCGCAGACCGTCGACGTGTTCGCGCCCGCGCGCGATACGGCACGCACATGGATTGAGCGCTTCTACATCGAGCGCACAGAAGCAACCACATGGACGCAGATCGCCCAACGCCTCACGCCCCTCCAGACGTGGGCGATGAGCGCATACATGGCCGAGCACCCCGAAGCCCAGTCCGCGCCGCTCAACATCCATCACGTCCAGGTCACATACAGCGATGAAACGGCCGACGCCGAGCACCCCACGACCTGGAGTGCAACAGCGACGATCACACTCGACACAGGACAACAGGTGAGCGCGCGCATCACCGTCATTCCCGACCCTGACACAGTCGACGGCGGCTGGAAAGTCGACCAGTGGAAGGTGCTCCCATGAAGCTCTTCTTCGCATGGAAGCTCAAACTCGCCGCCGCACTCATCGCCGCTATCGCTTTCCTCATGATCATTGCGATGAGTTCCATCGTCGGCAGCTCCTATCAGCAAAACAAAACCGCCGCCAGCGGTCCCGGAGGCGGCGTCTCTGACTCGGTTCCCGAACAGTACCGATCCGATGTAATTCGAGCAGGAAGTATTTGCGCTGGAATTACCCCAGCGCTTATCGCAGCACAAATTGCCGCAGAGTCAAACTGGGATGAAAACGCCGGAAGTGAAGCGGGAGCACAGGGAATATCCCAATTCATGCCCGCCACGTGGGACGGAGGCGCAGGAAAGGACGGCGACGGCGACGGGAAAGCCGATATTCATAATCCACACGACGCCATTATCAGCCAAGGGCATTACATGTGCTCCATGCTCGCAACCGTCAAAAGTTACATCGAATCCGGTACTGCAAACGGCGCGCCCGTCGAACTAGCACTCGCTGCCTACAATGCAGGAGCAGGCGCAGTGCAATCGGCAGGCGGAATACCCACCAACGGAGAAACAGAAAAGTACGTCCCCAAGATCATTAATTCCATGGCTACCTACCAGGGCGCAACAACACTGACGACAAACACAACAGCTATCAGCGCAACAACTGAGCAAGCTATCGAATGGGCTAAAGGAATCGCTAACGACGACTCGCACACCTATGTATGGGGAGGCGAAGGACCGCATTATGATTGCTCGGGACTCACCCAAGCATTCATGCGCCAACTCGGCATCGAGCTACCACACCAATCAGCACAGCAAGCAACGTTTGGGCGGCAAGTCACAGAAGCAGAAGCGCTGCCCGGAGACCTCGTTTTCTGGAGCCTCGGAGGTGGCGAAATCGACCACGTCGCAATCTACATTGGCAATGGACAAATGGTCTCAGCAGATAGCCCAGAAACGGGCATCAACATCGAAGCCATCTACGGACGCAACAAGAACATGCAGTTTCGACACTACCAGTGAAAGGACATCATGGAATCAAAACGAGAATACAAACCATCAAGGGGCGTCACCCGAGCTCTGAACGCTGACATCAGCGAACGCACCTATAACATCCTCCAATGGAGGAAATGGAAAGAGCAAACATCGCTCTATAAACTGGTTGAAGAAGCGGTCGAAAGGGCCTGGGGAGCCGAATACGACGACGCGCATGTACCACGCGATGACAGCTAGCAACCCGCCGCTCGTCTAGTCGCTAGCTAACGAAACCTGCCCCCTGCCATCACTACAAACCTGCATACAAACCAGAGTGCAACAACAGTACAATCCGCTTTGTACTCACACCCACGGGAAACGCTGGGCAAACCTGCCCTGCCGGACCCCGACCCCCCTCCCCCAACGACAAGCATTGGCAGAGGGGGGTCGGGGTCCGGCAGGGCAGGAGAAGAAGAAAGGTGGGTGTGAAGTATGGGGATAAGGAGCAGAAAGGTAGTGAAGGCAGGGAAAGGAAGAGGGAAGGAAGGCCAAGGCAGCGCGCACCGTAGCGTGTCGCAATAAATAAACAAATTTCTGAAATGTCCACATGCAACAACATAAGTCATGTAGCGTTAGACATATTGCAAAATTAGTATTCATTGATCACTCTTGGAGCGTAACTCATGGCAATTAGCGACGCGGATCAACGCATTCTCGCATTGCTCGCAAAATTCCGTTTTGTCCCGGTCGAACCACTCCGTCGCGAAGTATTCCCAAACCAGAGCCGCGCGACGGCTGTCGCATACACATCACGTCGGCTCTCTAAGCTACGAGAAATCGGCCTCGTTTGCTCACAAAGCGTCGTCGGTCAATCGCAGGTGCATTACCTCTCAGACGAGGGAGCGAGCTTTATGGGCGTTGAGGGTGGCGCAGGCGTTGGGGTGAAGCTTGCTGAATACGCTCATGATTGCGCATGCGTCGATGTCTACCTGGCACTTGCACGTCGAGGAGACCGCCCCGGTCTCATCTCAGAGCGTGAGGCACGCGCCCTGAGCTTCGACCCAGACATGAACAGTTACGCCATTCCGATTACCCGTGCCAATGGAACTAAAGGGTACGCCTGGCCGGACATGATCAGCGGGGACGACGGACAACGCGTTGGCTACGAAGTTGAATGGACACCAAAGAATAAGCGACGACTCATTCACCTCATGCACGGGTACGGCTATTCGCAGCACTACCGAATGGGCGTCTACCTGACGACGCCAGAATCGCATCCCGTGGTGTCGAGCGCATGCGAGGAAGCCAACACTGTCCTGCAATCACGTGGACTCGGCCGACCAATTGCAGTATTCCCACTCAACACTATTATGAATGACCCGAAAGGAAATCAATCATGAGTAATGCTGCACGTAGTCCACAGCTACGTTTCGGGCGCGGCGGCCCCGTCGACGACTCAACGGCCGCCCTGCGAATAGGGTTCGTCATCGCTTGTTTCCTCAACCCAATAACAACGCTCATCGCACTAGTTGTTATCCTGTGTGGCCGTATTCCTTGGGTACGTCGAATGCCGACCTTGGTCCTGCCGCTCACGGGCATTGCCGCATGCGTGTCTGGGTGGGCCGCAGGGTGGTGCTCTGACTACTTGAGGACCTATCGGGAGGCTGGCACCCAGCTCTTTGATGCATTCATTAATGCTCTCAGGATCAACGGGCCGAGCGCTGAAGCCTCCACACCAGGTCAGGTACTCGCTGCGAACTGGCAGACATGGGCAGTCATGCAGCTACCCTTCGCGACCTGCGCCGGAATCCTCATCGCAGGCATTTTCCTCGCCTACCGCAGGCGCTTCGATGCCACGTGGCGCGAGAACGACGACGACGCGGGGCCGCGAGCTCGTGCCAAGCGCCCCGCCACGCGCAAACGTGTGCGCCGCGCGAAGGCTCGCCAACGCGTGGCCGTCACCAATGCGCGTGCCGTCGCGACCGTAAGCAACCTCAACATGCCGATTGGTGTCAACGAAGCCGCCCGCCCCGTCAACCTCGACGCCACAGCATTCCGCACGCACGGCGTTGTCATTGGCCCGACCGGCGTCGGTAAAACCCAGGCGCTCGAAAGGGTCCTTTACGGGTTCACCGGCGCCCCGGCCGCGCGAGACCTGCATCTGCCAGCCGTCGTTATCGACATGAAGGCCGACCCCGACCTCGCCTCCACCCTCGCCGTAATCGCTGCCCAGAGTGGCCGCCGTTTCTACCACGTCACCGTCGATGCCATGAGTAGCACGTACAATCCTCTCGCAGGACTCACCGCCGACGAAATGTCCGATGCATTGTATGAATCGTTGTTCGCGGCCGACAAATCGCTCAACATGCACTACGCAACCCTGTCACGACGCTTGTTGCAGCAGGCGTGCCGCGTGTGCGTCGACCTCGCCGACGCCCGCGTCGCTCGCGTCGGGGGCGGCACCTGGCAGATCGGCCTGGCCGACGTTGCCGACCTCCTCAACCTCGACACCCTCCGCAGCGTCAACCCCTACGTGTCCCCAGCCGTGGCAGCGTCGCTCACGCGCTACCTGGCCGACCTCGACGCCTCGAAAAACGAGGGCGACGTAGGCGATGTGAGAGACCGTGTCGCCGTCATCGTCGACACAGCCGCAGGCCACATCCTCGACGCCAGCGGGTTCACGATGGAGAACGCGATTCGCGCCGGGGACATCGTGTGCTTCTCCCTCGACGCCGCAGGCACACCCCAAATCGCGCGAACCATCGGCACGCTCGCAGTGCAAGACTTGTGTGCGACGTTCGGACGCCTCGCACGCGACGGCTGGGGAAAGGAGCACATGTGCCCCGTCATCCTCGACGAATTCAGTGCCCTCGGCACCCCCAGAGTCGCCGACCTGTACGCACGCGCCAGATCAGCAGGCGGAGCTGTCCTCCTCGCTACGCAAGACCTCGACGCCGACCTCGAAGCCGTTAGCCCGCAGTTTGCGGCCAGAGTGCGCACAAACGCCAACGTCTGGCTCGTGTTGCGCCAGACCAGGGGAGAGGCAGCAGACGCGATCGCCCGGGACATCGGCAGCCGCCTCACCTGGAAAGAGACCGTCCAGGTAGAGGATGACTGGGATGCCCTCGGAGGCATGCACGCCGCAAGCGGCGTCGGCAGCCTCCGGGAAGTTGATGAATTCATCCTTCATCCCAACGACATCAAGAGCTTGCCGCAGGGTGGGGCATACCTCGTGGTGAAGGTGCCCAGCGGCACGATCAACGCCGCCGACGCTGACACCCGTATCGAGCGCGTCCACATCAACGCGCTCACCGACGAAGAAATCGCAGGGCTACCAGCAAAACCAGCAAAACCAGCGAATACAGCGAATACAGTACCCCAGCCCCAGCCAATCCCGGACGACGACGCCGAAGCATGGCCAGACGCACCCGACTGGGCATGAGTTCCGCGCGGCCTCGGCACGACGTGCCGGGGCCGCGCGGACACAAACGACGATGGGCAGCCATACACTGCCGAACAAATGAATGCATCAAGCAAGGAGGCTGATCATGCGACCTGCACCCCGGGCCGTGCCCATCGGAAAGGCGCTCCCGATCCTCATCCCCACAGCGGCCGCAGCCTGGTTCCTCTTACCCGATACGCGGCCGATAATCGCACTATTCGCGATCGTTCTCAGTACTGCGGCCGCGTATGCGTGGAGCCAGACCCGCATGTGGAGCTCACGCACACGCGCGATCGTCAACGGTGCAAGCCGAGCGCTCGGCTGGACGCTCACTGGCGTGAGCTGCGCCGTTCGCATTCTCGCACTCATCGTTCGCACCACGCTCTGGGCTGCAACGCTCGTCGCATTCTTGTCTATCGTCGGGTACGCCCTCGGTCTGTGTGGAGACGGAAATCGCCACTACCGCTAGCCGTATACGGTATAGACAGCAAATGCAGCATATGTAACGCCATGGGCGATCACGGAGCGCACGCACGCGGCCCCATGAGCGTCGAGTTACTGCCGCCTGTGCACAGCCGCGCTACGCGCGCCTGCACACAGTTGCCAACGAAGAAACAAGCAACCCTGAGAGCATGGCTGGGGAAAGCGCCGACGTTGAGCACGTCAACTCACCAACCGCTGGGGTCTCTATCCATGGCTTGGAAAACCAACAGATAGGGAAACAACGATGCGCATCAGGAGGGACAGATAGGGGCGGTGAGAACAAAGCGGCCCGACTATGCGCCAAAAACGACCAATTCTGGCCATATGCGCGGGGAATGCGTAGCATTCCCCGCTAAGGCAGTCCAAAAACCCTGGCCACAACAAACATCCGGCCACAACAAGCCCGCTACGATTATGGCCATGAGTATCACCGGATATGCGCGCGTGAGCACCAACGATCAAGACCCCACCTCCCAAGTCGAGGCGCTACGTGGCGCCGGGTGCGACCCCATCTACATCGAACACGCCAGCGGCGCCACCATGGAACGCGCACAATGGGCCGAGTGTAACCGCAGCCTAGGTCGCGGCGACACGCTCGTCGTCGCGCGCATCGATCGCCTCGGACGCTCCCTCGCTGACCTTGTCGAGACGCTCGACAACCTCCACACCCGCGGCATCCACTTCCGCAGCCTCACCGAAGGCATCGACACCTCAACAGCCCTGGGGCGTATGTTCTACCAACTCGCAGGTGCGTTCGCGGAGTATGAGCGAACCCTCATCAGCGAACGCACACGCGCCGGCCTCGACGCAGCCCGTGCCGCCGGCCGGCGGATCGGCCGGCCGCCGGCACTCACAGAAGAACAGAAGACGAGCGCCCGACAACTCCATGCCCAGGGACACAGCATCGCAGCCACAGCAAGAGTCCTCGGTGTTTCCCGTGCGACAATACGACGCGCCATCTCCAAAATGTGATCACATTCATAGTTTGTGTAGATCTTGACGATCGATGTCAAGATCACGTCGACCACCAGGCCGCCCGCTCGACTGTGTAACAGTATTGTAGTACACTAAACGTATGGCGGATGAAACAGTCAGCACCCGAAAAACCGGGCATGGAGTGGCGTTCCACCCCGACGCCCTCAAACGGCACTACCCGGTCGAGGACATCATGGGGGCCATCGCCAACCATGTGCGTCAGATCCGCATGCGGGGACGCGACGGGCATCCCGACTTCATCATGTACATCGGCAAACCCCACCCGCAGGCGCGCGAGTACCTGGAGATCGGAGTCGAGAGAGTCAGTCCCCGGGGGCTCTACATCTTCCACGCGATGCGCGCGCGTGACGAATTCACCCGGGGACTATAAGGAAGGAAGAACCATGACCGCACACACACCCGCCGAGTTCCTCGACCGCCTCGACGACGGGGACTACACCCTCGTCGAGGCCACCGACGCCGACCGCGCCGATGCCCTCCAATACATCCTCGACGCCACGGGGGCCGCCTCGCTCGTCGAGGCCACCGACGCGATCCGCGGCGGCCGTCCGCGCCTAGGGGATGAGAAGGGCGAGAACTCGCCCCTGGTGCAGTTCCGCGTCCCCCAGAAGGTCAAAGACCAGATCGATACCGCCGCCAGCGAACGGGGCCTGAGTCGCAGCGAGTACATGCGCCGCGCACTTATCGTCGGCATGAACCACGTCGCCTGACGGCATGGCCAGCAACGCATGCGTTGCTGGCCATGCCGCACATGCTGTACTTGCTGTCATTCAGGGGCGGGGCCCCGTCGGCAGCTCTCCGGGGCCGACCGGCACGAACGGATGGCCCTGGTTGTGCGCGGCCCGCTCAGACGCGAGGTGCGCCTCCAGGGCCTCGATCACCCACGCGCTCATCGACCGCACGCCCGTGGTCGGCGCCGTCGTCCACCACGCCGCCCGCACCTCTCCCATGAGATGGGAAGGCACCCGCACGGTGAGCCTCTCCACCGCTGCGGCCCGGGCGGCCCCAGGGGCGGGCGCGGCTGGCGGTACGGGGGCTGCGGGGGCGATCACCGCGGCGGCGCCGCCGGTCAGGGCCGATTTCTTGCGCATCGGACGGGCACTCATGCCCCAACACCTCCCAGTGCGGCCACCACGGCGGCCAAGTGCGAGTCATACACGTCCACCAGCTCCGCAGGGGCGCCGGGCCAATCGTCGAGGCCCACTCCCGCCTCGGAGCTGTCGGAGATCGCCACCCTGTCCGGAACCGGGGGGTCGAGTAGCGCGAGGCCACGCGCTTGGCATGCGCTGGCCAGTTCACTGTTCCAGTGCCTGCCCTGACTGGTGTTCGCCCGGTGTTGGTTCACCAGGACACCGACCACCGACAAACACGGGTTGTAGTAGGCCCGTACCGCCTCGACGGCGTCGAGGAGATGGGCCAGGCCGGTCGCCGAGTAGAGCCTGGACTGCGTGACCACCAGGACGCCGTCCGCGGCTGTGAACGCGTTCGTCGTCAAGGCGTCGAGGGCGGGAGCGCAGTCGATCAACACCAGATCGAACGGTGCCCCGTCGAGTCGCCGCAAAGCCTCCGCCAATCGCATTTCGCGGCCAGGGCCGGATGTGATCAATTCGTTGCGCACCACTGCCAGCGCGTCCCCTCCCGATGGCGCGAGGTAGACGCCGTTCCACGCGGTTTCCACGACCACCTCATCGAGGCAGTAAGACGAGGAAGCCGAGAGGACATCGGCCATCCCCGCTTGCTTCTCCTCCAACTCCGTGAGCGAATCGGACAAGTTCCCCTGCGGATCCAGGTCGATGACCAGCGTTCTTAGATTCCGTCGGGACGCGGCCCGCGCCAGATGGTACGTTGTCGTTGTTTTGCCGACCCCGCCCTTCTGGTTCGTAATCGAAATAACTAGCATTTTGGTTTCTCCTTCCGTTCAGATGGTTTCGAGGGCTATGAGGGCGTCGTGCAACTCGACGAGCGCCACGGTGACCGCCTCATGCGCGATCCTGGTTCCGACTGCCCCGCCCTCGGGCGTGGCTTTGCATGC
>ERZ1674200.9-NODE-9-length-22963-cov-8.886022_pt1 | contig 22963 bp, 19 predicted proteins | sample MGYA00581308_ERZ1674200 | MGnify/ENA primary metagenome ERZ1674200 (study PRJEB41354, sample SAMEA4873321) | human saliva metagenome | biome: human-associated habitat [ENVO:00009003]; feature: mouth environment [ENVO:08000002]; material: saliva material... | reverse complement strand
ATTTCGCTGGGCGCCGTGTTCTGTGGCGCGATCACGTACATCGGCAACGGCCCGAACTTCATGGTCAAGTCGGTCGCCGAGTCCGACGGCGTCCCCATGCCGTCGTTTGGCCGGTACATCGGCTACGCGTTCACGCTGCTGGTGCCGGTCCTGGCCGCCATGGCGATGATCTTCGTGGACGAGTCCTGGCTCGTTCGGGGCTTGGGCATCGCCCTGGCAGCCGGCCTGGTGTTCCTCGCGCTGGTGCGTATCCGTCGCGCGGGCCTGGACGAGGCCGTGGCTGACTTCAGCGGCAGGGCGTAATCGAGCGGGCGGTCCTGACGGATGCGTCGAGGGGGCGGGGCCGACCGGCCCCGCCCCCTCACTGCACGTGTTGCACGTCCCGCCACGATTCCTCGACTGTCGTTGCATTCTGTCGGCGTTGTCATTTGTTCTCGTCGCCGCTGGTGTCGTCGTCTGGTGGTCCGGACGACGCATGACTGCCCTGTACAGCTCGTGTTGAAACCACAGGCACACGCAATCAGATCGGCGGCAGAATCGTTCACCGAAGGGGGTAGCGAGTGATGCAACCACCCCCAGAATCCGTTCTTGACAGGTTCTCGCGGGGGGGGGCTAGCCTGACCACTACTGACCACAATGTAAGGGGAGATAGTTGTCAGGTGGAATCAAATGGAACGCGGACGATGTGTCGCGTGCCGTCAACATCTTGGAGTACTCAAGCGAGGACGTCTGCTCCTATACTCTCGAGGCCCCGAGTGGCGCCGGGAGCAACGAAGCCGATCTTACGGCTCAGGTTGAGAGGATCAATAAGGTGATCTGGAAGGCAGCCTTTTGTTCGTCAGCTGTCGCTCACGGTCTGACGGCAGCCTCCGAGGCCTTTGCCAGCACCGACGATCAGGAAGCCATAAACTTTCAGGCAATGCAAGAATATCTGCGCAACAGGGGGGCACGATGAGCGCCAGCGACCCTGCAGAACAGCACGGCGCCTCATTTTCCATGCCATTTCCCATCAACGTTGACGCTCTCTTCGATTTTGAGGCGCAGTGCGCGCAAAGCGCGGAAGTAGTGGAACGCGCAGACGGTGATGCGGCCCGTGCTTCGTCCATCGTGGCTCAGCAGGAGGCACTTCTTGTCGAGGAATGCAGAAACGATCTGAGGATCACATCAGAAGTCTGCGAGGAGGTTTCTGACGATCTGTCCACGCTCAAGAACGCGGTGTCAGAGCTCGCTTGGTCGATGCGGTCGGTGCGCGACAAGTACCAGGGAATCGCGCAGACAGCGCAAGCTTACGGCCTGCCTGTCCAAGGTGACGCTGTGACCCTATTCGAAGACGCAACCGAGGACCTTGTTAGGATTTTCAATGATCTGAAAGCACAAGCGCTGGTCCAGCGGCAAAACTATGAACGCGCGGAATACGTGTTCTCGCTCGCATTAGACGGCTTACAAGTGGATCTCTATGAGCGATGGATTGAACCCGTGTTCAACGCATTCAAAGAACAGTTTGTTCTGGATGAGAAACACCCGGTAGCGAAGGCACTCCCCTATGCTGTGGGGCTGTTGGACATGGGCGGGCATATGACCGTTGGGGGTTCGATGGTGAATTTCAATCGGCTGTATGAAGCTCCCGAGGGTTTCTTCGCCAAAGGGGACCTGTCGAAGTGGGCCTTCCGGCCGATCGGGAGACACGGGCTGGAACCAGTGGCAACACGAAAAGTATTGCCGGTCGCCACAAAAATTGGGAAGGTCGCCGGCGTAGTGGGGGCGGTCGTCGACGGTGGAATCACCGCCTACGACACGTACCAAACCGATACCGAGCAGCACCCCGAATGGAGCGAGGGCCACAAGGTCGCGCGAGCGGGCGTGAAGGGGACCTTCACAGGTCTTGGCACGTGGGGAGGAGCGGCACTAGGAGCCAAAGGCGGTGCCGCCATCGGTGCGGCAGTCTCGGGGCCTTTCGCACCCGTTGGTGCTGTCGTCGGCGGTATTCTCGGCGGTGTCATCGGAGGATTGGTCGGGCACTATGCTGGTGAATCTGCTGGTGATTGGATCAATGATAAGGGTGTAGACCGTGTTGCAGCGTCGATAGAATGAGGGATGACTTATGAAGGATAATTTGCTTGGCTGTCTATGCGCTCTGATTCTTGGCGTTCTTGGCGTGGGCATATGGTACGCCGAAATGTTCACAGACTCCAAGGCTGCGAACCTATGGCGTCGTATGAACGGACAAGGTCGGATCAGCAAGAACTGGGCAGCTATTGGCTCTCCTGCTCTATCATCAATTTGTTTCATCTATCTATTTTCTGTTCTCATTGAGAAGCAAGCACCCGGCTGGCTAATATTTGGGCTTGCATGCTTGATGATGCTCCTCGGCCTCGTCATTCTTATCGGCCTTCTACCGATCAAATTCCCTCGGTGGGTCTACGCCGATTGGCAGTACGCCAAGCGGCACGGCCTCCTGGATGAGAACGGAAACATCGATCGGGAGGCTTACGAGAACCATGCGGGCAGGAAGGAATTCTGGTGAACGAACAGGTAACAATGACCCTTTCCTCGGGATGGAGATTCCTGACCCCGGAGGAATACTCACAGCTCGGCCCCCTAGCAGATGATCCCAGCGTCCGCCTCGTCGCCGTCGCTTCGACAAAAGATGAGGGAAATGTTCCGACCTTCGTAGTCACCGGCGGAGCACTCAGCACCGACGCGAGCGACGACGACGTCTACGCGGACACCATCAGGCAGGTGAAGGATGCGCTGCCCGGATTCCACCTCATTGACGACTTCACCTGGCCGGTCACGCCTCAAGGCGCACGCTGGCGCACTGGCGTCTACATTCTCGATAATGTGTCACTGACGCTCACTCAACTCACGTGGATGACACGCACAGCTCCGGTGGGGCACCCCTCGTCGCGGCGCTTCCTGTGGACCGCGACGTGTACGTGCCCCAGCATTCTCTTCCCGACGGTCATCGATGATTTCATCACGATGACTCAAACCCTGGAGGTAGCACCGTGAGCGACCATCCCACCGAAGACAAGTCTGCTGATCAGCTCGTCGTGACCGTCGAGCAAGCCGACGCTCTGCTCGACATGATCGCCAGCAACGATAAGGCCGGCACCATCTCAAGCGCTGCACTCTCCAGCGGACTGGTGTCACTCGGACTAGTCGGCGCCAACGGCCTGGCCGGCGACGCCGCACGAATCCTCGAACCGGTGCGAGCAGCACGCTCCCAAATCATTATCCGTGTCCTGTCCCCTTCCATCTCGGGCATCATACGCGACTGGAGGATCTGGCCCACAACACCTCGCTCCGTCGTTATGCGTTCCGACGTGGACGGCGTGCACGTCAGCCAGGTTGATGACTGCGAAGTCCCCCATATCCTGGCCTTATCGTCCCTGCTGCACGCCGGACCTACCATCCACGACGGGCCTCCTTACATTCCCGCGGACTTCGTCGCTGCGATTCGTTCCCTGGATGCGCAAGGCGCTCAAGATGTGCTCAACGATCTCGTGACATATGGCCCCGCGGAGTCACACTTCGCCCAGGACTGCGTCTCGGGGCGCTGGAGCGTCGTAACCTGCGTGCGCGAAGAGAAACGTCGCGGACAGTGGCGGACGGGGCCACACTACGAGTGTTTCGTGACCGACCACATGCACGCGCACATCCACGCGCCGCTTGACGGCAAAGCCCTCGCCCGGCTGTCAGCCGATCCAACACTGGACGCGCCGCCTCGCGCTGCGATCTGGGCGATGATGATGGGGCTACTGGGCGGGTAGTTCACCTTCCCCAGGCAACGCACCCGCATGACGAAAAGTCAACAACACGTGCCTTACCCCCGTAAGCGGCGTGTGTTAGCGGGCGCGCACCCGCCGGTGCGCGCCCGCCAATTCACGCAACAACCTCAGTCAGTCCTCCAATAGCCTCAGTCTCTGGGCCCCGAAACAGCGCCCGGCGCCGGAGGCGGGGTCCACAGGCCGCGCGCGTCCAGGAAGTCCCGCAGGAATGCGGGGCGATCGGTGATGATGCCGTCCACGCCGACCTCGAGGAGGCGCAGCACGTCGGCCACCGTGTTGATGGTCCACACGTGCACCGCCAAGCCGAGGGTGTGGGCGGTGGCCACAAAGCGTTCATCCACGACGCGGACGGGACCCTGACGCATCGGCACCTGCGCGGCAATGGCGCCCTGGCGTGGGCCGGGCACGTGCCACCACGCCGGGTTTGTCGCGCTCTTCGCGGCGCCCACGAGGCGCACCACGGCCTCGGTCCCCAGAGACGTGGCCACGGCGCGATCCGGGTCGGAGGCGGCGGCATCGCGCACGACGCGCAGGCGCGGCTCCGAGAAGGAGGCCACGAGCACGCGGTCAGCGGCGCCATGGTCGGCCACGACGTCGAGGAGCGGCCCCTCGACGCCCGGCTCCTTCACGTCGATATTGAAGTACGCGTCCGGGAAGGCCTCCAGCACCTGCGCGAGGAGGGGCAGCTGCTCGCCCGAGTCGCGATGGCGCAGCGCGGACAGCTCCCGCCACGTCATCTGCGCAATCACGCCGGTCCCGTCGTAGCAGCGGTCCACGGTCTCATCGTGGCAGATGACGACCCGCCCGTCAGCGGTCACGTGCGCGTCGGTTTCAATGTGACGCACCCCGGCCTCGTATGCGTGAGAAAACGCGGTCATCGTGTTCTCGGGAGCCTCCTGGCCGCCGCCCCGATGGGCGAAGACAATGGGTCCCTGACGCATAGTCACGGGCATCATGAGCAAGACTCCTGTCCGAGGTAAACGGCTTTGTGCGCCGTCATCCACGCCTCCGGGTCCACGGGAGTGTCAGAGGAATCATGGATTTCAAAGTGCAGGTGCGGGCCGGTGGACCAGCCATTGGAGCCGACCGCACCAATGACCTGCCCAGCTGTGACAGTGTCACCGACCTTCACCTTAATTTTGTTCATGTACTGGTGCAGGTAGGCCGAATGGAAGACCGTGCCGTCCGCCAGCGTGTGCTTGATCTGCACGTAGGCGCCCGAACGCGAATTCTCTGCGACCTCCTCGACGACCCCGCCGTACACGGACGTGATCGGCGTGTCCAGGGGGGCAGCCATGTCGATGCCCTCGTGCGCGAGCAGCTGCCCGGAGACAGGCGAAATACGCATCGTGAAAGGCGACGTGATCGTGTAGGTCCCCTCGGCCAGCGGCCAGTAGATCGTGTCGGCCACGACCCTCACACTACGGTTACCGTCCGCGCCGGTGCCGACCGCGCAACCGGTGATGGACACGGGCGCCTTAGTCTTGGCGCGCGAATTCGCGGTCAACGTACCGTCCAGCGCGGTGGCCTGAGGCAGAATCTGGGAGGAGGCCCAACTGCCGCCGCCCACGGACGCGCCGAAGGCGCGCGCGGGAACAGTCAGGGAGGAGTCCGATCCGACGCGCCCGGTCATCGGCACGGCGATGGTCGAACCCGCCAGGCCGAGGACGAGGAGGGCACGCAGCACGTAGCCGACCGGGTGAACATGCCGTCGTTGCGTCTCCTCCGACGAGGCCGACCCACCGTCAGCGTTAAGGGTGCCTTCCCTGGGAATTGATGTGTCGAGAGGCGGGGTACCGGTGACGGTTTGTGCGCCACCAAGCGGGACGAACGGCGTCCCTTGCACGGGGGTGGGCGCATCGGCCTCGGCAACAGGGCCGTTACGATCGGGTCCTACACTCAGCGAAACGGGTGCGGTGGGACGAACAGGCGGCGGCGGAGGGGGCTGCACACCGCGGGGCTTGTCCCCGGTAATAGGGGTTCCCTCGCCGCCCTGGGAGCGCGCGGCGCGCAGCTGCGACCGCTTGGGCAGCGGGCACTCGTTCTCGCTCACGCTTTCTCCCCTTTCGCTTTCTGATCGTCCCACTCTAGCAACGCCCTCGTAGGCTGTGCCAGCCGCTGCCTCGTCAGGGCCGCTGGAGGGCGTCGCGAACTTCGCCGACGAGCAGCTCCAGGATGTCCTCCAGGAAGAGGATACCGACGACTACCCCCTCGTCGCGCACGAGCGCGCAGTGAACACCCGTGCGCTGCATGTGACGCAGCGCATCCTCGACCTGGTCGGAGGAGGAAACAGCCTCGAGGCGGCGGATACGCCACGGGGTGATGGGCTGGTCGCGTTCGCCCCCGGTCGCGTACAAAACATCCTTTAAATGAACGTAGCCGACGATGGAACCGTCGTCGCCTGCAATGGGGAAACGCGAAAAACCGGTGTGAGCTACGTGTTCCTCCACGTCGGCGGGCGTGACGTCTTCTGGCAGGACGACGAGGTCGTCGAGGGGCACCATCGCCGATCCCGCGGTCTCCTCGGAGAACTCGAGGGTACCACTGAGCAGCCCGAGTTCGTCGGTCAGGACGCCCTCGGCTTGGGAGGCCACGACGATGGAGGCCACTTCCTCAACCGTGTAGGTGGCGGAGATTTCCGAGCGCGGCTCGTAGCCGGCCCGGCGCACGAACCAGTTCGCGAAATGATCCATGGCATCGATGATCGGGCGCAGGACGTGGCCCAGGCGCACGAGGACAGGGGCCAAAATCAGCAGCATGCGCACGGGGGCGGCGATCGAGATGTTCTTGGGGACCATCTCACCGAAGACGACGTGACAGAAAAGGACGACCACAAGGGCCGCCGCGAATCCGACGACGTGGCTGGTCGCCTCGGGGGCACCCAGGCGCTCAAGCGGAGACTCGACCAGATGCGCGATCGCGGGCTCGGCGACGACGCCCAGCGTCGTGGACGCGACCGTCACGCCCAGCTGGCAGATCGCCAGCATGAGCGAGACGTGGCGCAAGGCGAAAAGGGCGGCGCTGGCTCCACGCGCCCCCTCGTCGACGAGCGGCTCGACCTGCGAGCGGCGCGTCGAGGTGACGGCGAACTCGCCGGCAACGAAGAAAGCATTGACGGCCAGCAGGGCAACGGTGATGGCGAGACCAACTCCGACGCTCACAGCGACACTTCCTCGTCCTCGGCGGGCGCGGGCGTGATCGCCACCTGGGCGACGCGCCTTCCCTGCATCTGGGTGACCTCGATGCCGATACCATCAACGCTCACACGCGAGCCGACGGAGGGGATGTCACCCAGCTCATTCATGACGAGGCCGCCGATCGTGTCGTAGGGGCCGTCCTCGGGCAGGTTGATGTCGGTGCGGCGGGCGAGCTCGTCGGGGCGCAGCGTTCCGGGCACGAGGAACGTGCCGTCGGGGCGTGGCCGGATGCCGAGGCGACGCTGATCATGCTCGTCGGAGACCTCGCCAACGATCTCTTCGACGACGTCTTCGAGAGTAACGATGCCGGACACGCCACCGTACTCGTCGACGACGACGGCCATCTGCAGGCCCTCGTCGCGCAGCTGGACCATGAGGGGGCCGATCGGCGCGGTCTCGGGAACCGAAGGCGCGTCGGTCATGAGCGACGAAGAGACGACGGGGACTTCGGCCCGACGATCGGCGGGAACACCGACAGCGCGGCGCAGCGAAACCAGGCCGAGGATGTCGTCAGAGTCGTCGCCGATGACAGGGAATCGGGAGTGCCCGGTTTCGCGGGCCAGGTCGAGCACGTCCTGGGCGCTGTCGCCCTCGCTCAGGGTGTGCAGGCGGCCCCGGTCGGTCATGACGTCGGCGGCACTGAGCGTGTTCATGCGGATCGTGTTCGTGAACAGGTCCGCTGTGGAGGTGTCGAATGTGCCTTCTTCGGCTGAGTGCTCCACGAGGGCGGCCAGCTCGGAGGCGGAGCGCGCCGACGAAATCTCTTCCTGCGGCTCGATGCCCATGCGGGCGAGCACCCAGTTCGCGGTCCCGCCCAGCACCCAGATGATGGGTCGAGCGATGATGGTGAAGACCATCTGGAAAGGAACGACGCGCGCGGCCGTGGACATCGGGTGAGCAAGAGCGAGGTTCTTAGGGACAAGCTCACCGAAGAGCATCGAGAAGACGTTGATGAACACGGCGGCCACGAATGCCGCGATGCCGGTCGCCAAGCCCCACGCCAGGCCGACTGATCCGAGCAGGTCCTCCAGCAGGTCAGCCAGAGCACTCTGCGTCGTGTAGCCGAGCAGGATCGTGGTCAGCGTGATACCGACCTGCGCACCCGACAACTGAGTTGATAGAGAGCGGGTCGCGCGCAGGACCGAAGCGGCACCGCGGTCCCCCTCCTCCGCCTTCTTCTCGAGGACCGCCTGGTCGACCGCGACCAGCGAGAACTCGGCGGAGACGAAAACGAAGGTGCCTGCGGTGAGAACGATGCCGAGCAGGAGCATGAGCGCGGTCGTCATCGCGTGGCCCCCTCAACGAGGCAGGGGCGGACCCGGCGCACGCGCTGGGGCAACGGGAGAGAAAGAGCAGCAAAAGAGCCGACAGTGTCGCATTCCATGATGATTCCAGTCTAGCGGTCTGCGACCCGCATCCTCGTCTACGTGTCCACGCACACGCCGCGGTGTGCCAATACTCTCTCCATACCGGACCAAAGACCCTTGAAATTCTCACCAAGTGTCGCCCACGTCTCGTGAACACGTTCACGCGGCGGTAGAATCGCTCCGGTATGGTCGCCGCGACATAAGCCCATGCGTGCGGCGTGAGTCAAACGGAGGAAGACGTGCCCACCCACACAGTTTCCCAACCCGACCCGCAGTGGTACCTCGCAAAGATGCGGGATTTGTACAACCGCGATCCACAGCTGCTCGACCCCTCGTGGCGCGCCTACTTCGCGACAGAGTCCGCGCCCCCGCAGCTACGCGCCAAACGCCCCGCCATCCCCGAGAGTGAACCTGACACGCTCGCACACGCCACGGCCTCGTCCCCACCGATTTCAACACCGGATACCACCCCCGAGGGACCAGACTCATCGAACCCAGCACCCCTGCGCGTCACTCCACCGACACTTGACCTTGACAGCGAAGAAGAGGACGCGCACGCCCCCCACGACGACGCGCCCGTCGTGTCCGTCACGCGTTCGGACCTGCCGCCCGCCCCGCCCGCCGCCCTCGCCGAAGCCACGAGTCCCTACACGCGCTTGCAGCACGGACGCGCCGCCTTCACTCTCTCCAAGGGAACCCCCACCCAAGACGAAATACACGTCCTGAAATCCGTCGCCCGCGCCACCGCCAAGCACATGGAAGCCTCGCTGTCCATCCCAACGGCCACCTCCCAGCGCCAGATTCCCGCCAAACTCCTCATCGAAAACCGGGCCCTCATCAACGCCCACCTGGCACGCACCGTCGGCGGCAAAATCTCTTTCACCCACCTCATCGGCTACGCGCTCGTCGAAGCCCTGTGCGAGATGCCCGACCTCAACGTGCGCTACACCCTCGAGGGCGGCAAGCCCGCCGTCGAACAGCTCGCGCACATCGGATTCGGTCTGGCCATCGACGTGGCCGACTCGCAGGGCAACCACTCCCTGAAGGTCCCCGTCATCCACGACGCCGACACCCTCACATTCTCCGAGTTCGTCGCCGCCTACCAAGACCTGGTCTCCCGCGCACGCGCCGCAACCCTGACAACCACCGACTTCCAGGGCGCCTCCGTCACCCTCACCAACCCAGGGACACTGGGCACCACAACCTCCGTGCCGCGCCTCATGGTCGGACAAGGCATCATTATCGGCGTCGGCGCCACCGACTACCCGGCTGAATTCCGAGGCGTGTCCCCCAAGCGCCTGGCATCCCTCGGCATCGGCAAAACAATGTACTTCTCCTCCACCTACGACCACCGCATCATCCAAGGCGCGGCGTCGGGCCGCCTCCTGGGCCTAGTCGACGCGAAGCTGTCGGGCCGCGACGGCTTCTACGAACGCGTCTTCACGTCCCTGCACGTACCCACGCGCCCCTACTCATGGGAAGCGGACTACGAATACGACCCCGACCGCGAAAAGGGCAAGCCCGCGCGCATCGCGGAAATCATCCACGCCTACCGCTCGCGCGGCCACCTCGCCGCCGACACGGACCCCCTGGCCTACCGCGTACGACGCCACCCCGACCTCGACATCGCGTCCTACGGCCTGAGCGTGTGGGACCTGGATCGTCCCTTCCCCACCGGCGGCTTCGGCGGGGCCGACCAGATGCTGCTGCGCGACATCCTCACCCGCCTGCACGACACCTACACGCGCACCGTCGGCATCGAATACATGCACATCCAGGATCCTGAACAGCGCGCCTGGGTCCAAGAACGCATCGAAGGTCCCTACGAGGCCCCCTCCCCCGAGGCTCAACGCCACATCCTGGGCACTCTTATCCGCGCCGAGGCGTTCGAGGAGTTCCTACAAACCAAGTTCATGGGCCAAAAGCGTTTCTCACTCGAGGGCGGCGAGTCCCTGATCCCCCTCCTTGACCATATCCTCGCCGACTCAGCGCGCGCCGGAATCCACGAGGTCGCCATCGGCATGGCTCACCGCGGCCGCCTCAACGTGCTCGCCAACATCGCCGGCAAGTCCTACGCCCAGATTTTTGACGAGTTCGAGGGCAACTACATGCCCAACTCCGTCCAGGGTTCCGGCGACGTCAAGTACCACCTGGGCACGTGGGGCGTGTACTCACTCGATGACGGCCTGGCCACAAAGGTCTACATGGGCGCTAACCCCTCGCACCTGGAAGCAGCCGACGGTGTCCTAGAAGGCATCGTGCGCGCCAAGCAGGAGGCCCTCGGTGACCCCGACCTGCCGATCATCCCGATCCTCGTCCACGGTGACGCAGCCTTCGTTGGCCAAGGCGTCGTCCAAGAGACCCTCAACCTCTCCCAACTGGAAGGATACAAGACCGGCGGAACGATTCACATCATCGTCAACAACCAGATCGGGTTCACGACCGGACCCACGCAGGGCCGCTCAACCGGGTACGCGACCGACCTGGCCAAGGGCCTGCAGATCCCGATCCTGCACGTGAACGCGGACGACCCCGAGGCCGTCATCCGCTGCGCACACCTGGCGTTCGAATACCGCAACACCTTCCACAAGGACGTCATCATCGACATGGTGTGCTACCGCAGGCGCGGACACAACGAAGGCGACGACCCGTCGATGACACAGCCCGTCATGTACTCACTCATCGACCGTATCCCCTCCACGCGAGCCGTGTACATCCGCGGCCTGGTCGGTCGCGGGCAGCTCACCGAAGACGAAGCCCGTCAGTCCATCACACAATACGAAGCAGAGCTGGGGCGGATCCTCGACGAGACGCGCGCAAGTGGAGCCTCCTCAGTGTCCGAGACCAATCCGGGTAGTCGCACGCGTGACCCCGCGCTGACCGCCGGCGTGGGCAACGCGGGTGAATCCCCCGACGAAGAATGGACCATGCCCGAGTCCCAACTGCCCGGTACCGGCATGATGATCGGCTGGACGTCCGCTGTGCCTGCCACGCAGTTGCGCCGCATCGGTCGGGCGCACACGCGTTTCCCCGACGACTTTAACCCACACCCGAAGCTGCGCCAGCTGTGCGAACGACGACTGCAGATGGCGCTGGGCAACAAGCCGATCGACTGGGGGTTCGCGGAACTCCTCGCCTTCGGGACGCTCCTCATGGAGGGAACCGGCGTGCGCCTGTCCGGCGAGGACGTGGCACGCGCGACTTTCGTCCAGCGTCACGCCGTCTTGCACGACGGCGACGACGGACGCGAGTTCACGCCGCTGCGTTTCCTCACCGAGGGCCAAGCACGCTTTGACGTATGGAACTCGCCGCTGAGCGAGTATGGTGTGCTGGCCTTCGACTACGGCTACTCGCTGGAGAGTCCCGAAACACTCACCATCTGGGAAGCACAGTTCGGCGACTTCGCGAACGGCGCGCAGACAGTCATCGACGAGTTCGTGTGCTCGGCCGAACAAAAGTGGGGCCAGCGCTCCTCGCTGGTCATGCTGCTCCCCCACGGCTACGAGGGGCAGGGTCCCGACCATTCGAGCGCGCGCATCGAACGCTACCTGCAGCTGGCAGCGCAGGACAACATGTGGATCGTCCAGCCCTCCACACCGGCGAACTACTTCCACATGCTGCGCACCCAAGCCTACAAGCGACCGCGCAAGCCGCTCATCGCCTTCACACCCAAGCAACTCCTGCGCCTGTCGGCGGCGGCCTCGTCGATCGACGAGTTTACCTCCGGCGTTTTCCAGCCCGTCATCGGCGATGCCGCACACCTCGATGCCGCGTCCGTGACGCGTGTCTTGCTGTGCTCGGGTCGCCTCTACTACGACCTGGCCAAGGAACGTGAGCACCGAGGCGACACGTCGACGGCGATCATCCGTGTGGAGCAGCTCTACCCGCTGCCCGAGGCCGAGGTGGCAGCCGCGCTCGCCCAGTACCCGAACGCGACCGTGACATGGGTGCAGGACGAGCCTCGCAACCAGGGCGCGTGGCCGCACCTCGCACTCAACCTGTTCCCGCCACTCGCACGCCCCGTCCGACTCGTCTCGCGACCCGAGTCCGCAACGACGGCAGCTGGACGCGCATCGCTTCATAAGGAACAGGCGGCTACCCTTATTGCGCAGGCCTTCGAAGGCTAGCGAGCTTCCTGCGCGCCCACGATCCGGGCGCGCGCAGGCACACCTGGAAAGGACCACCATGCGCATCTGCTTTATCGGCGACGAACTGGTCGCCGGAGTCGGCGACCCTCGAGGCCTGGGCTGGGTGGGCCGCGTCAACGCCCACTCTACGTTCGACCTACCTGCCACGTTCCTCACCCTCGCCGTCCCCTCAGAAACCACCAAGCAGATGGCTGCCCGCTGGGAGGCAGAAGTCCTGCTACGCCTAGCCGACGGCGAACCCCACGGCCTCGTCATCGGGGTCGGCCCCGGCGACGTCGCCGCCGGTATCTCCACTGCCCGCTCACGCCTGAACCTCGCTAACATTACGGATCGCGCCACGTCGTTGGGGGTCCCCAGCTTCGTGGTGGGTCCCCCGCCCCTGGCCGGCGTCGACTCCGGCGCCCTGAAGTCTCTGGCGTCCTCCTGCTCCGAAGTGTGCGCGCGCCGCGGGATTCCCTTCGTTGACTGCTACACGCCCCTGGTCGCCCACGACCAATGGTTCGAGGACATGGCCGCCTCCATGGCACGAGGAATGGACGGCCAGACCCTGCCCGGGCAAGCCGGGTACGCGCTCATAGCGTGGATCGTGCAGCACCAGGGCTGGTACGAGTGGACGGGCGCGACCCCCACTGACGTGTGAGCACAGGAGGACAGCGTGTACCCGCGTCGTTCACGTTTCTCCCCCGAGAGACGTCCGAGACTTGCTCGGCAACAGCTCGGCGTGACCATATGCGCCTGCACGCTCGTCGGGTCCGCGGTCGTCATGCTCGGCGCGTTTTTGCTTGCCGGGAACTTCGGTGTCCGTCAGCTGGTCTGTTCACTCATCGGCTCTGGCGCGGTCGTTGTCTTCGGCATCTGCCTCTTGTCGCTCCTTCCGATGCTCGTGCGCACGATGCGCGCACAACTGGATCAACCTGGCGACGCAGGCCCCGCCATCAAGACACTTTTCTGCATTGCTGTGATCGCGTTGGTCGCGACCGCGTCTACCGTGATGGGCGGTGGAGCCTTCAGTGAGCTATCCAGTGACGCCCGCCAAGGCCCCCAGACGCGGGCCGTTACGAGCTGTGAGAACTTCCAGACGTTCACCGAGCACGGGCGTGGCGGCAGCATCTACTACCGCAACGTTTTTACCCTCCATTTTGACGACGGAAAGCCGCGTCGCTTCGACATCACGACGCACACGCAAGACGAGTTCACGAAACCAACAAGCCCCTACTACGCTGTCTATCAAGCATGTGTCGTCCGCCCTTTCACGACCTCTCTCGTCGTCGACTACTACCCACGCAGTGGGATCATGAAGGCTATCCGTGAGGCGTGACGCGAACGCGCCCCGGCCTCGCCCATCCCACACACGTCAGTGAGACCATGAGCAACCAGTACCCCACCTTTCCCCCCGCCCGGTCCCGCCAACCGCCCCCCGGCCTCGTCGATTTTCGAGCGCCTGCCGCGGGGGTTCTCAACGCGCGCAAACCTGCTCGCATTCGTCGTCATCGGCTTCTTCGGCACCATTGCCTACGCCTTCGCGACGCTCGGCAGGTACGTGCACTTCGGGTTCTGGCGGCTCGTGTGGGTGGCCGCATGGTGCGCCATCGGTCTCGTCGCTGCGATCGTATGCACGGTCCTCTTTACCTATCTGCGCAGGCGTGGGCGCCGAGCGCAGGCCGAGGGGGATACCTCCTCCGGTACGCTCTACACCGCCGTCTCAATCGCGGTGGGCATTGTTGGCATCGTGATCGCTGCCGTGTCAGGCGTCTACGGGATCGCCGTCGCCCGGGACTTCGCGGAAGGGCCCCCCACGATCAAAGTCACGTCGTGCCAACTCACCCAGAAGGAGCACTACAAGCCGTCGGACGATCACAGCAAGGTCATCGACTACTACGACAATCACTTCGCCATGACCCTGGAGGACGGGACAACGCGCACACTCACGCTCGAGACCGAGAGCTCCGACGACCTCGCCAAGGAGGGCGGCATCTCCGCGATCATCTACGAGACATGCAAGGCACGTTCCGGCGCGACGTCACTGACCGTCGATGTCTATCGCCACAGCTGGGTCCTCGTCGACGCACGAGCGGAATGAGCGGCACATGACCAAGCAGAAAGCCACCAGGCGCGAGCAGCTGCTCCTCTTTGCAATCATGACCGCTTTCTTGTCCCTCAACATCGTCTTAGGGTCTTTCTTCTCACCTGGCTCATGGTCGCCGACCGTCGTCACCGCAGCGGCCTCCTATCTGATTGCTTTCATCGTCGTCGCAGCCGCTGCCGGCATCCGATTCCTGTACAGGGATTGGAAGACCCCGCCGCGGCACGCCGCCGGGCGCCCCTCCCCGGAGGTGCCCGCCCACCTCGCCACGCCACCCGCAACACCCGCACTCCCCCCAACAGCCACAGCCATGCCTCAAACCCACCCCCAGCCGCCCAGCGACTTCGCGAGCATCGACGGCGCCATCACCTACGCGCAGCAATCCGGTTTCACCATCATCAACCTCTTCAACGAATACGCTCCGTTAAGCAAATACGGGGACGCCGTCGGCGCGGAAATCCTCTACCTGGCCTTCTCCCACATCGCCGAAATCGACAAGAACGCGTCGCTCACCGTCACCGGCTCGGCGACGGAGGAAGCCCTCACCCTCACCATCAGCGCGCTCACAGATCGCGCCCCCGTCCTGGGTGCGCGACGCATGGGTGAGATCCGCGCCCTCGCGACGACCATGGGCGGTAGTGTGGACACCGACGCACAGGCCGCCAGCTGGACACTCACCGCGAGACTGCCCACCGCGGCGGGCGCACCCTCCTAGCCCAGGCCTCGCCCCACACCCCTCACAGCATAGATCCCCACATGAGCAACCCCAACCAGTTCAACTCCCCGCAGAACCCCTCCGACCCCGGACAGGTTCCCCCCGTCGGCCCCTCCCAGTACCAGTACCCCTCCTACCAGGGCGCCGACTCCCAGCAGGTCCCCGGATACCAGTACCCGCAGTACGGACAGCACTACCAGGCGCCCGGCGCCGCGTCGCCCGACGGCGCGTATCAGGGCCAGCACAACCCGCAGGTCGGCTACCAGTACCCGCCCAACCAGACGCCCGCGGGCGCCGCCTCCTACGGGTACGCCCAGCCCGACCCCTCGCACGAGGACGAGGCCGCTGCCCCCACCCAACAGAAGAAGCGTTCCCGCGCGACGACCATCCTCACGATCCTGGCCGTCCTCGCCGTCGTCATCTACGCCGTCGTGGGAGGCTCATACGACTTCGGAACGGAGAGACTCACCTGGACGGCCGCGGCAAGCGGGCTCGGGCTCATCGTCGCCATCGGATGCCTGGTCAGCATCCCCCGCTCCTACCGCGAATTGCGGCGAGCCAAGGCCGCCGGCGACATCGCAACCAGCCGCATGCGCGTTCGCGCCCTGTTCTTCGCCATCATCATCCTCCCCCTCAGCGGCTACTTCTCCGTCACCTACGGCGTCCCGGCCGCCCAAGACCTCGTCGAAGGCCACCACACCGTCACCGTCACCTCATGCACCTACGAGCAGGGCTCGCACCGAAAGTCGCGTCGACGCGGAGGCGGGCGCATCGTGTACGACAACTACTTCACGATGATCCTCGCCGACGGGACGCTGCATACGACAACCATCGAGACAAACCAGCCCACGAGCATCCAGACCATGGGCGGCACCTACGAGGTGCTCTACCAGGCCTGCAAGCTGCAATCGGGCAACGCGTCCATGACCCTGGACGTCTACGAGCACAGCTGGATCATCGTCGACGCCCGCCTGAACTGACGCGCACGGACGATCTCGCCCCGGCCTCGTTCCCACCCCTCCCCTCAGGTCCACCATGAGCAATCAATACCCTTATCTCTCCCCCTACGATCCGGACGCTTCCGGCAGTCAGCCCGCCAATCAGCCGCAGGTGCCACAGCCGCAAGCGGGCGACGCGCAGCCTTCCTTGCCGCCGCTGTCGTACCAGGGTTGGGCATATCAGGGGTCCCCATACGGGCAGGCGTATGCCGCGTCGTCCGACGCCGACGAGGCCTCTCAGAGTTTTCCTGCCCCCAACGATCCTTCCGGCGAGGGCAAGGTGCCGAAGAAGCACACGGGGTGGTGGATCCTGCTCACGCTCGTGGGCCTCCTCCTTGGCACAGTCCTCTATTTCTTCGGTGAGATGTTCGACTTCGGCACGGAACGGATCGTCTGGACCCTCATCAAGTGTGCCGTCGCACTCGTCTTCGCCCTTGCCATGATTCCCCTCTATGCTGTTACGCGGCGCAATTACCTCGTGGCGAGCGCGCGGGGCGATGAGAAAGTGGCACAACAACGCCAGCTCGGCCTGGGGATGGTCGGCGTCTTTGGCCTCGGGTTCGCCATTTATGCGCTGTCGAACGGCGTTCCCGCGGTGCTTGACGTCGCCGACGGCCCACACACTGTTACGGTCACGTCATGCAGCTTCGAGCAGTACAAGACGAGTCGGTCACGCTACCGCGGCGGCGTCTCGACCGTGTATAAGAACCAGTTCATCATGACGTTTGAGGATGGCTCGACCCACACGCAGACCGTCGAGACGGACAGCAAGGATGAGATTGCGAGGCAAGGGGACGTGACAGCCGTCCTCTACGAGGCCTGCGCTCTGCGCTCCGGCAACGCGACCATGACCATCGGTTACTACACGCATTCAAGGGTCGTCGCGAGCGCGAGGATCAACAACTGATCGGTCGGCCCGCCCACCCGGCAGGCCGGCGCACGCGCCCCGGCCTCGTCCCAACCTCTACGGCCTGAAAGGGAACCCATGTCACGCAACCCAGCTTCCTCTCCTCGTCGGGCTTCCTCGCCCGCGCAAGGCCCGACAGGCACAGGTGTCCTCAAGAAGATCGCCACCGCCATCGGGGCCGTCCTCGTGGCTCTGGTCATTGCTGCTATCGCCCTCTTCTGGTTCATCGGAGATCACACAGATTTCGGCCGCGATCGCGTCGTGTGGAAAGCGCAGGCCTGCGGCGTTGGGCTCGTCCTCGTCGCGGGGCTCCTCATCGCGTGCGCGTTCGCGTACCTCGGCGTGTGGCGGGCCAAGCGCGACGTCGATATTGAGAAGTACAACCAGCGTTCCTTCGGCATCGTCGTCCTGTGCGTCACCGCATTATTCGTGGGATTCCAGTCAATCAGCCGCGGCCTGCCCGCCTTCCGCGACCTGAAGGAGGGCACCACCACCGTCACCGTCACCTCGTGCAGCTTCGAGCAGACGCCCCGATCAAACCCGGGGACGCGCGGTGATCGCACACCCGACAACGGATGGGACAACACCTTCACGATGACGCTCGCTGACGGCACCAAGCGCGCCACGGTCATCGAAACAGCCACTGGTGAGGACATTGCCTCGCGCGGCGGTCTCACGGGCGTCCTCTACGAGGCCTGCGCTCGGCGCTCCGGATCCGCCTCCATGACCATGGAGGTCTACCCCCACACGTGGTCCATCGTCGAGGCGCGCATCGACTGACAAGACACAGGAGAGAGCCATGAGTATGCCCCCACGTGATCCTTCCTTTCCGCCGTCGCGGCAGGACTACAGGGACCTCATCGACCACCACTACGTCATCCGCGGCCTCACGTTCGCCCCGCTCATCCTCTTCCCGATCGCGCTGAAGACCGGCGCGCAATACGGGCCGCTCAGCTTGTGGACGGGCATCGGCATGAACCTCAGCATCCTCCTCACCTGCCTGACGATCCCGCTGGCGATTCCCGTGATGCTGCGTGACGCCCGCGAGGCGCAGACCCGCGGCGTCGACAAGGCGATCCCCCGCCGACGCCGCTGGAAAGCCGCCGGACGAGTCGCCATCGCCGTCTCTTTCGGGATACTGAGCACCGTGCACATCGTCCCCCTCGTCCAAGACCTGGCAAGCGGGCCCAAACCCGTGACCGTCACCAGCTGCACGAGTAGCGTCGCCGACCGTGAATGGCGCAGCGGCAGACGAGGATCGCGCACAACCACCATCTATCAGGTCTACGAGATCACCATGCAGCTCACAGACGGCTCCACCCGCGTCCAAGACATCAGCCTGCAACCGCAGGACTCCGAACCCGCCAACTCCCTCGCGATCTACGACACCCTCTACGACGCCTGTATCACCCATCCGGGCCAGACACCCATGACGCTACAGGTCATGCCCCGCAGCTGGCGGATCATCGAGGCCCACCTCGGCTAGCACCAGGCCCCACGGCCTCCACACACTGGACACGACCCCATGAGTTTTCCCAGCACCCCTCCCCTGCCTCCAGTTCCTGATACTCCGCCTACTCCTCCCCTGCCTCCGAGACCCGCACCCGCCGTCGCGAAGCCGGGCCGCGGCGCAGGACGCTCCCTGTTCCTGCTCCTCCTCGTCCCCCCGGCGTTGATCACCACGATCATCGTCGTCATGCACAACATGGGTTCGTATGGGAAGAGCAAACTCGTCGGCGTTATCATCCTGTGCTGTCTGGGGCTCCTCGTCGTCATCGGCGCCGTCGCCACCCTCCTCGCCTCCATACCAGACCTGCGCGCCGCGAAGCGCTCCGGGGACCGGCGGGCGGTACGCAAGCAGCTGGACAACCTCGCCTCGATGGCATTCGGCGTCCTCGTGATTGCCGCACCCGTCTTTTACTTCCTCACGCCCGCGGTGATCGACCTGGCGCAAGACCCCCAACCGCGCGCTGTCGCCTCCTGCAGCTACGCCCAAGACACCGTCACACGATCACAGTGGTTCACCGGAGGCACCAGCTACAACAACCACTTCGTCATGCGCTTTGACGATGGCACCCAGCACACCTTCACCATCGCCACCTCTGAGCAGGACATTTCCCAGCTGCCGGGCATCATTCATCCGCTCTACGAAGGCTGCGTCCTCCACCCCGACCAGACGCCGCTGACCATCGACATGTACGTGCACAGTAAAACCCTGGTCGACGCGCGGGTCGATTAGTTGCGGGGTGACGCCGGGCGGCCTGCGGCCCTGGCTTGCGACCGTGATCCTCGATCGACGAGGCCGTGAAACAGCGTGTGAAACGCCTCGGTTACGCCTGGGTGAGGATCCCCGAGATGAAGCGAGCGCTGCGGTCGAGGGCGGCCTCGGCCTCGGGAATGATGGGAACGCTCAGGACATACACGTGGAAACCGTCCGGCTCCACGCGCAGACGCACGTCCACTCCCGCACGAGCCGCCTTGCGAGCAAACTCGATCGTGTCGGGCCCCAGGATGTCAGCATCGCCCTGGAAAATACGCATCGGCGGCAGGCCCGCCGGGTCACCGTACAGGGGGCTGACGCGCGGATCAGTCGGATCCAGGTCTGCGGCCCACGCGCGACCGGCCCACACCAGCCCAGGCACGCGCAGGATCTTGTCGCGGCCCTGCACCTCCTCGATGCGCGGGTTCGTCATGGTGACGTCCACCCACGGTGCGTACAGGACGAGGCCGTCCACCTGACGCGCACCCGTGTCGCGTCGCTGCATGGCGAGGGAGAGCGCCAGCCCGCCACCCGCCGAGTCGCCGAAGAGGATGACGCGGCCGAACTCCGCCTGGGCCTCGTCGATGATGGGCTGGACGAAGTCGAACGCGTCGGTCGCGGTGTGCGCGGGAGCAATCGGGTAGTCAGGGATGATGACGGGCAGGCCGGTTCGGTCGATGAGGCCCTCGACGACGCCCCACTGCCCGGCAACCATCGGGTACACGTAGGCTCCGCCGTGCAGATAGATGAGCGCGCCGCCCGCGCGCTGGCCCCGCTTCGGGAACACGCGGGTTATGCCTTTGTCGCACGTCGCCGTGAAACGTCCTCGCATGCGTGCAGGCATCGGGGCGGGCTGTGGGGCGTGGAGCGCCATCTGCTCAGTTGCTGTCCCGCTCTGTAGCAACGGAGGCACAAGCCCCATACAGAAGTGAACAACGCGCATCTGGAGGGACATGACGGCCTCTTTCGTCTCGACGAATCAGTGTTGCGCGCGGGACGCACCGACGCGCCAGCACATACCAGGATACGACGCATTCACCTTTCCCACCGGCAGCCGCGTCGCCTCTCGAGTAGAGAATCCACTGGCGTCCATACTGTTCCCAGACCCAGCAGATTCGGCCATCACGCGGATAGGTAACCAGCATCCGGATAGCTTAATAACCTATCCGGATACGCGGTTCCTATCCGGATACGCGGTTCCTATCCGGATGCAACACCACGGGCCACACCCCGGCCCAACACGCGGATAGGTAACGAACATCCGGATAGGTTACGAACACGCGGATAGGTTAATAACCTATCCAGATGCGCCGATCCTATCCAGATACGCGGTTCCTATCCGGATACGACGCCACAAGTCCACCAACCGCCAGGCTCACGTCGTCTCGCAAGCAGACAATCAACCGGACGCACGTCTTTCCGCATAGATCCCACCCATCACACGCGATCACGCGGATAGGTTACGAACATCCGGATAGGTTACGAACATCCGGATAGCTTAATAAGCTATCCAGAAGCGTCGTTCCTATCCAGAAGCGCCGATCCTATCCAGATACTCGCATGCGCTTATCCACAGGGCAATATCCCGTGTCGGACGTGTCCACAGGACTTCGTCTAGCACTTTCCTAGCCGCTGATGATGGTACGAGACTTCGTCTATGACTCAGGCTTCCATCATCATCCCCCCTCCAGCAGACCTACCTCGCAATCAGTCGACATCAACAACGGTTCACATCATGCGTGGCGTCTGCGCAGTTTTACCCCTCGATTCGACGAATGCCGACCCCTGGGAGGTATGGGACGTCGTCGCTCGCGCACGCATACATGCCGTCGACACCTCCCACGAGCACTCTCCTGTCTTTGTCGGGCAAAGCTGCTTGCGGCTCCTAGGGATCCGTGGGTGGTCCCAAAACCCTCCTGTCACCATCTACCGCGAACACCGAAGGTGTACCTCTTCTCTGCCGTCATGTAGCGTCGGCTCCACGACGGTTCCAGCGACATCGGTGTCATGCTCTGAGTTTCCACCTCTTTCGGAAGAACGTAACAGGATCGACGGCTTGGTCGTAGAACACCCCTACGATGCGCTCGTGAGAAGCGCGCTTCATGATGAGCCGTTAGAGTCCTTCGTCCTCGGATGTATGGCACTCAACATATGGAGCCAGTTCTCGATGTTTCATCAAGATGAGTGCCGCCAGCGAGCTGAGCAGATCCGCGCTGAGCTGCTTGCTCGCCTCTACCGAGCTGGCCGCGTGCGCGGCTATCGACGTGCTCGCTCGATCCTCAAGGCTATCGATCCGGGCTGCGCAAATCCGGCAGAAGCTGCGCTTCTGTGGCTGGTACTGTCCATCTGTCCCTTCGCGGTTAAAACGCAAGTGCACGTTGGGGTTCGCGGCCGCCACTACTACATCGACATCCTCATTGAGGACTTGCACCTCATCATCGAATTCGACGGGGTTGCAAAGCTTGGGGAAACTCGAGTCGAGCTCGAACAAGCCAAACGCGAGTGGGTGTTGCGCGATCAGAACCTTCGAGATGCCGGGTGGCAGGTCATCCGAGTGAGTTGGCCAGACTACGACGACTGGGAACAGCTGCGGATCAGGTTGAGCCGAGTCCTAGGTCCGATCAATCCTGCTCCCGACTGCCGTTTCCTGTGGAAACTACCGACACAACGTTGCGATGGACCGTTGCGGCGCTTCTACTCACGAACCCCGCGCATGGGACGCAAACACGCGGATAGGTGACGAACATCCGGATAGGTGACGAACATCCGGATAGGTGACGAACATCCGGATACCTTAATAACCTATCCAGATGCGCCGTTCCTATCCGGATGCGCCGTTCCTATCCAGATGCGAGGCCACGAGTCCACCAACCGCCAGGCTCACGCCGTCTCGCATGCGGACAACCAACTGGCCTCACGTCTTCTCACGGCTCCCACCCATCGGACGCTATCACGCGGATAGGTAACCAACATCCGGATAGGTTACGAACACGCGGATAGGTTAATAACCTATCCGGATGCGCCGTTCCTATCCGGATGCGCCGTTCCTATCCAGATGCGAGGCCACGAGTCCACCAACCGCCAGGCTCACGCCGTCTCGCATGCGGACAACCAACTGGCCTCACGTCTTCTCACGGCTCCCACCCATCGGACGCTATCACGCGGATAGGTAACCAACATCCGGATAGGTTACGAACATCCGGATACCTTAATAACCTATCCGGATGCGCCGTTCCTATCCAGATGCTCCGTTCCTATCCGGATGCGCCGTTCCTATCCGGATGCAACGCCACGAAACCCCACCGCGGCCCGTCACGCGCTTCACGACTTGGGCCCGCGGGTGGGCACACACCAGGCGCGCACCCGGCGCAGCTGCGGCTGGTTGCTGCCACCGGCGCATACAAAACGCGCCCGGACCATCCGGTCCGGGCGCGCAACGTATTCGGCTCAGGCGTTAGGACGCTTGCCGTGGTTCGCGCCGTGCTTACGACGATCGC
>ERZ1674200.6-NODE-6-length-24506-cov-9.687088_pt1 | contig 24506 bp, 21 predicted proteins | sample MGYA00581308_ERZ1674200 | MGnify/ENA primary metagenome ERZ1674200 (study PRJEB41354, sample SAMEA4873321) | human saliva metagenome | biome: human-associated habitat [ENVO:00009003]; feature: mouth environment [ENVO:08000002]; material: saliva material... | reverse complement strand
TCTTCAAAACCTGGCTCGCCTCCGGGCCCCACACCTGGCGCAGCCGTATCGAGATCGTCGCGATGGATGGATTCACCGGGTTCAAGAGCGCTGCCGCCGAAGAACTCCCCGGCGCAAGGGCGGTCATGGATCCCTTCCACGTCGTACACCTCGCCGGCAACGCCTTGGATGAGTGCCGAAGGCGCACCGGGCAAGAACTCCACCACCGGCGCGGGCGCTCCACGGACCCCCTCTACAAGGCCCGCAGGGTGCTGCACACCAGATCCTGCCTACTCACCCTTGGCCAGCAGTACCAGATACTCGACCTGTTTTCCGGCGACGAGCACGTCGCCCTCGAGGTCACCTGGAGCGCCTACCAGAACATCACCCGACGCCTACCGCTCATCCAACGCGCGTGGGGGCAAGACTTTAATGCACGAGGAAATCACGCGCCTCACCTCCACAAGCGTTCCCTCCTCCCTCACCGAGCTCATCACGCTGGGCAGGACACTCAAACGAAGAGCCACAGACATCCTGGCCTACTTCGACCACCCCCACACCACAAGCGACCCCACCGAAGCCATCAACGCACCCCTCGAACACCAACGCAGCTGCGCCCCAGGACTTTCCAAAACCTCACCCACAACATCACCCGAACACTCCCCAAAACCGGAGAATTCAAACCCCAACCACACCCCAATTATGAAGAGCCGCTTAAGTGTTGCGGGTGCATACGCTGGCCAGGGCGTTCTCGATCTAGAGGCGACCAGCTTTCTTGAGTTCGATGTAACGGTCAGCTGTGCGTGCGGGTAACAGTTCAGCGGATGCCTGAAGGGTGAGTGCACCCGCAAGGCGTGCGTCGGCGGCACCAGCGTCGTCGGCTCGCTGGGAGAGTGCGGCGGAGGCGGCGAGGAACACTTCTTCCGCGTTGGAGAGTCCGTGCCGTGCGCGAATCTCGTCGGGGTCGGTCGCGGAGGCGACGAGCACGGTGTGGCGATCGGCGAGGCGCGACAGGGTGTCCGTGAACTCTGTGTCCATGCCGGCTGGGGGGATCTTCGTGATTACAACAACGAATGACGGGTGGTGGACGGTCTGTTCGACGGCTGTGGCCACGTCGGACCAGTCGGTGACGTCTAGGCGCGGCGAAATATCCGTGAAGGTCGCGGCGAGGGTCTCGATGATTTTGGGTCCGCGTACCCCTGATACGCGTGCGCGCACGCGAGAGTCGACGGCTAACACGTGGACCTTGTCGCCCGCGCGATCGGCGAGGGTTGCCAGGAGGAGGGCTGTCTCGATGGAGGAATCCAAGCGGGGCGCACAGCCCAGGGCGATCGAGTCCACGTCCATGTGTTCGGGTGCGCCGAGCAGAGCGGCGGAGGCGCGTCCACAATCCACGACGATGAGGACGTGTCGGTCTCGTTCGGGGCGCCACTGGCGCACTATGAGTTCGGTGGAGCGAGCGGATGCGCGCCAGTCGATGTCTCGCGGGTCGTCACCTTCGACGTAGGTGCGCAGGGAGTCAAACTCGGTGCCCGCGCCGCGCAGTGTCGTCGGCGTCGTGCCCTCCAATTCGTGGAGCCGAGCCAGGCGCGTGGGTAGTAGTACGCGCGCCTTAAACTCGGGGAGGACTGACAGCGTCAATGGTGCTTCAAGACTGACTTGACGCGCGCCCAAGTGTAGCGGCCCCCACGAGCGGATCGTGACTACATCGGCGTGGCGCGTGCCCCGCCGCGACGGGCAGAGCGTCGTTGTGACGGTGGTGGAGCTGCGGGCGGTGAGGCGCACGCGTTGGCGCGACGGGGTGGGGGCGAGGGATGGTGGCCACGCGTCGCGTACATCCAGGGTCATGTGTCGTTTCGTCGTGTTGGTCAGGCGCAGCGTTGCCGTGGTTGTCTGGTCGGCGCGGATTGGGCCGGTGACGTCGCGTCGCAGGCGCAGGGTGCGGGGGGAGGGAGCGCCGGCCGTGTCGATCAGGCACGCCGCGATGACGAGGCCGAACCACGTCCAGGCGAAGGCGCGGGATGGCGAGAGGGCGAGGGGGACGATGCCGACGAGAACGATGAGCGCGCTGCGCGCAGAGACGATCACGGGAGCCTCAGCGGGGGACGGGGGTGGCTGCGAGGACTCCTGAGACGACGTTGGCGGCCGTGATGCCCTCGAGGTTGGCTTCGGCACGCAGGCCGAGGCGGTGTGCGAGGGTCGAGGGGGCCATCGTCTTAATGTCGTCGGGGGTCACGAATCCTCGGCCCTGTAGGAAGGCCCACACGCGAGAGGTGCGCAGCAGGGCGGTCGCGCCTCGCGGGGACACGCCGAGGCGCACGGCGGGTGAGGTGCGCGTTGCACGACACACGTCGACCAGGTAGGCGATGACGGCGGGAGCGACCTCAACGCGTGCGGCGGCTTCGTGAGCCGCGAGGATGTCAGCGGCGCCGGCGACCGGGTGAATGCCCGCTTTCGCGAGGGACGTTGGGTTGAAGCCGCCCTGGTGGCGGGCAACGATGTCGATTTCGGCGTCGCGGGATGGCAGGGGCAGCTCGAGTTTGAGGAGGAAACGGTCCAACTGTGCTTCCGGCAACGGGTAGGTGCCCTCGTATTCGATGGGGTTTTGCGTGGCAATGACCATGAAGGGGGCGGGTAGGGCGCGGGTCGTACCGTCGACCGAGACGGTGTGTTCCTCCATGGATTCGAGGAGCGCCGACTGGGTCTTGGGTGGCGTCCGGTTGATTTCGTCGGCGAGGAGCAGATTCGTGAACACGGGACCTTCACGGAAGACGAACTCGGATCGTCCCGCGTCCCAGATCATTGAGCCGGTGATGTCGGCGGGCATCAGGTCGGGGGTGAACTGGATACGCGCCATGTCGACGTTGAGGGCGTGGGCGAGTGCGCGCACGAGGAGCGTTTTAGCGACGCCGGGGACTCCCTCGAGCAAGGCGTGGCCGCCGGCAACGAGGGCGACAATCAGTCCGGTGATTGCCGCGTCCTGGCCGACGATGGCTTTACCGATCTCAGCTTTGAGCGCCAGGAGGGCCTCCTGCGTGCTTCGCTCTGCCTCGTTGAGGCGACGCCCCGACCATCCCTGGCCCGTTGGCGCGCAGTACGAGGCCGGGGTCCCCTGGGTGGGGGTGCCTCCCCGGGGCGCGTATCCCCCCTGCGGCCCGGAGTATCCGGGTCCGCCCTGATCGTGTACGCCACCAGCGGTGCCATACTGCGGGGAGGGCATGGGGCCGGGGTTAGTCATGGCGAATCTCCTTCTCGAGGGCGTAGAGGTCGTTGGCGAGTTGGACGAGGGCCGCCTCGTCTGTCGGTGGTGGCCCCCACAGAAGTTGTTCGTAGCGGGAGGGAGGCAGGCCTCGTTGCTCGATCTCGCGTGCGAGCGTCTCACGATCAGCGGTGTACGTGACACCTAGCGAGGACGCGATGCGCGAAGCAGACGCGCTGCGCAGCGCTCTGGCGGCATGCCCGTAGGAGCGCATGGCGCGCATGAGTCGTGCCTTCCCGATGAGGGTTTCAGCGGCAGGTACCTCAATCGGCAGCTGCTCCGGAGTGAGTGGCCCGAGTCTTGTGCCGCGCGCCGCGGCCGCCAACAGCGCTGAGCCGAGCACCATGAGGAAGGCGGGAGCAAGGAACGGAGAATCAGTGGGTGTCACCTGCTCGGAGGAAACAGAAACACCATGGGAGGCAACGAACCAGGCGACCTTGTTGGTCCTGCCGATCGCGTTAATGGCCAAGGCGGCGTTACCTCCCTCCGTGATCGCACGGTTGCGCACCCGCACCGAATCGGGGATGACTGCGCGGAAGCGACCGTCTTCAACGCGCTCAGCGTAGGCGTAATTTTGCCCGTCTGTGGTGAAACACAGGTGCCAGGTGGAGGAAGAAGCGGAAACCGAATAAGCGGAGGAAAACAGCTCGCTCGCATGCTGGGCTGCTTCGGAAGCACATCCTGGCTGTGTTCTTTGCCCGGTGTCCCAGGATCGGGTTGCGTGCAACCCCGCCAGGTAGGGTGGCTCACCCCCGTATTCCTCCTCCAAGCCCACGTAGACAACGCTCGCTCGCGTCTCCACCTCCTGCGCCAACTGAGCCGACATGCGGGAAGGAAAAACGACGACGAGCGTCGTGTTCTCATCTACGGATGCCGCCTGAGCGGCCGACACTTCGCTCACCGTGATGCCGTGGTGTTCAAGCACTTGCGCGAGTGCCCGCGCGCCGTCGCCTCCAGGGTTGCGGATGCCCACGGGGGCATTGTTGAAACCAGCCTGCGGCAAGAATGCGATGCCGACAAAGGACACTATGACGAACGCGAGAACCATGATCGCCGGACGCGCGGCGCTCGCCCGTTCACGCGCCGTGGGGGTAATGATGCGAACCTGCGTGGCTTTCATCAGTGGTCCTGGGCCTTTCGGCAGGCATCCAACAGGGCAGGCGTGAGTTTGCTTAATGCGTCCACGTCCTGGCGGTGAACCGATGCATTCCCGTAACGAACGCGGTCGAAAGTCCGTGCGTGAAAAGCAAGCGTCGGGCCCTGTTCGGGCACGAGCCGGGTCGCCGCCACCGCGGCTTCGCGTGCCGTCAGACCTGGCGATGACGTGACGACCTCGCGTTCATCCAACCCCAACACTAGGAGACGGTAGGCCCACACGTAAGCCAGGTTCCAGTCCTCGTCTTCCACAGCCTCGTTGAAGAGACGGCGTACATCCTCGCTGCTCGCCTCCTCCTCGAACACTGAGTGGGATGCACGCCAGGAGGAACGAATCGGGTTGAGGATCAGCGCGATGATGACGAGCGCAATCGCGATGATCGCCAGGAGCGTCACGAGCACAGAGAAAGAGAAAGGCCCCTCTCCCTTCCATTCGATGGCCTCGTAGAGCCTCGTTAGGAAACGCCTAATGACATCGGTAATGCCGCTGGCGTCGGTGTTGTAGATCCCGCGCGAAAGTTCCTCTTCCAGCCACGACCGGGCCTCACCCTCGTCGGGCGCCAAGGGAACGCCGCACGCGAACACCGGGTCCACCGCCTAGCTCCTGGCGGCCTGGGCGAGCGCGAAGGCGAAGTTCTCTGTGCGAATCTTTTGATCCACAAACATAAGAGTCTGGAATGCTGACATGATGGGGAAGACGAGGGCGTAGGAGGCCATCTGGAGAATGCTGGTCAGCACACTAGTAGTCACGAGCAACCCAACCATCTTGGTGGGATCAAGGCTACCGGCGCTGAAGACCGCGAAGACAATACCGACGACCACAGTGCTGATGACCATCGTGATCATGCCAGCGATGAAACCAACCAGAATACTGATGAGCATCAGGCGACCCAGGGTCATCCAGAACGCCCCTGATGTCAAGGACCACGAGCGCTTGATCGACTCGACGGGACCCGCGTGCTCCAAGACGGCACACATTGGCGCGTAGAGGAGACGAACTTGTACCGCGTAGGAGACCAACGCCATCGGAAACAACGCAATCAACATCAAACCGGCAGCACTGTACGCCGCGTTCGAACTGCCCGAGGCCAAGAGAAGCACGACTATGCCGACGATCCATAGGATGACCGGGATACCGACCGCGAGAAATGTGAGGACGACGACACCCAACACCGGCATCATGCGCGGCTTTGCTAACGCCCATGCTTGGCGGAATGTGATCTTCTTGCCGATGACCATCTGCGCCACCGTGGTGGACAGGATTCCGTTCAGCAGTGCTACCGCAAGGATAGAACATATCAGCAAGATGGCGTAGCCCACGAACGTTGACACAAAGGCCATGGACACGGAACTGGCGATGTCATCGGGGGAAGCCTGAGGATCCCCGCCGTACTCCGAGGCCGACATCAACGAGTACGCGGGAAAGATAGAGACGAGCGAGTCGAGGACACCCACGATCGTCAACACGATCAGCGTGAAACCGAACAGTACCTTCGGGTTCATACGAAGGGCCGCGAAGGAGCCACTCAACAGGTCAGAGATCGAAAGCGGACGCAGCGGGATGATTCCTGGCTTGGGGGCCCATCCCCACGCTCCGGTCTGGCTGTAGCCAGAGGCGCCGGGTGCGCCGTAGCCAGAGGCGCCGGGTGCGCCGTAGCCAGAGGCGCCGGGTGCGCTGTAGCCTGGCCCGGGTGCGCCGTAGCCTGGCCCGGGTGCGCCGTAGCCTGGCCCGGGTGCGGGTGCGCCGTAGCCTGGCCCGGGTGCGCCGTAGCCAGAGGCGCCGGGTGCGCTGTAGCCCTCTTGGACTCCTGTTGGCTCGTCTTGGCCAGGGGCGGGCGGTGTCCATGGGGAACTCATCACGACCTCCAGATCGCTGGTGTTGTGCTGGTCTCAATCCTGCCACAGGACGGGGATGTGCGTGCCGTCATCGCGGCAGGAACGTGGTGTTTCCGAATGAATCTCCTGCAACCGTGACGATTTCGTGACACTATCGTGATATGAGTTCGCGCATCCTCGTCGTCGATGACGACGTCGCCCTGGCCGAGATGATCGGCATCGTCCTCGAGAACGAGGGCTTTCGCGTCGTCTTTTGTTCCGATGGATCCCAGGCGCTGACTCACTTCCAAGAAACGAACCCGGACCTGGTCCTCCTCGATGTCATGCTGCCCGGCATGGATGGATTTGACGTGTGCAGGGCAATCCGACGCGTCTCCGATGTCCCGATCGTGATGCTGACTGCCCGTTCTGATACGTCCGACGTTGTGACGGGTCTCGAGGCCGGAGCAGACGACTATGTGCCCAAACCCTTCAAACCCAAGGAACTGATTGCCCGTGTGCGTGCCCGCCTGCGTGGTCGCGAGGAATCACAGGCTGACGAAGGGCTGACCCTGCAGGACCTGATCATTGACGTGGCTGGACACGTCGTCAAGCGTGACGGACGTGTGATCGCGTTGACTCCGCTCGAGTTCGACCTGCTGGCCACGTTGGCGCGCTCCCCGTGGAAAGTATTTTCCCGTGAGGAACTTTTGGAGCAGGTGTGGGGCTACCGTCACGCTGCCGACACCAGGCTCGTGAACGTTCACGTGCAGCGCCTACGCTCCAAGATTGAACGCGATCCGGAAAAACCGGAGCTCGTCGTCACTGTCCGCGGGGTTGGGTACCGTGCCGGCGCGGGAGCATAATTTCGCGCTCTCGCGACTGATCCGGGTCCTCACCGCGTCGAGGCCATGGATCTTCCTGCGCTCCTCACAGATCGTCCACCGCATCCGGCATTCCCTCTCGGCGAAGCTTGCCGTGGCGATCACCCTCTCCGCGCTCGCTATCCTGCTTATCTTCGGTATCATCGTCGCCTCACAGCTGCGTTCGTCGATGTTTGAGACGCGTAAAGACGCGATTCTGGCAGATGCGTCGCTGCGTTTTTCTGCAGCCCAGTCCGTGTTTTCCTCCTCGACGGCCACCTCCCCCGACCAAGTCCAAGAATCCGCACGCGGCGCCCTGACCTCACTCAAAGCCTCGGCGGCAGGCGCGGGAGCGACCAACGTCGCGTTGTTGCGCTCCGAGGGTTCCGCTGCCTCGCTGCGCATCAATCAGATTGAGGACGAGCAGATGCGCCTCCTCGTTACCCCCGAGATGCGTCAGGCCGTGACGCAGGGCGGCGCCCAATGGCAGTCGGTGGGCATCACGGCATCCGACTCTGACAAGGTGTCACCTGGGATCCTCGTCGGTACGCAGGTGCAGCTGCCCCGCGCAGGCACGCACGAGCTTTACATCCTCTACTCACTGGCAGCCGATCAGAGCCAGGTGGACGTCGTATTGCGCGTGCTTGCCCTGTCCGCGCTGCCAATCATCCTGACCTTGCCCATCGCCGTCTATGCGCTCCTGCACCGTCTCCTGTTACCCGTGCGCCTGACCGTCAATGCGGCCACCAAGGCGGCGGAGGGAAACCTGGATGTGCGCGTCGAGGTGCATGGTGCCGACGAAATGGCGGCGCTCGGACGAGCCTTCAACGCGATGACCTCTTCACTGCAGGACACGATTTCACGCTACGACGAACTGGCCAAACTCCAGCAGCGTTTCGTCTCCGACGTCTCACACGAGCTGCGTACGCCGCTGACCACGATCCGCATGGCCGAGGAGGTCGTGTGGGACAACCGCGAGGATCTCCCAGCGCACGCGCGCCGTTCCGCCGAACTCTTGCACGACCAGACAGAACGCATGGAGCAAATGCTCGCCGACCTGCTCGAAATTTCGCGCTACGACGCAGCGAGCGCCCTCCTGGACGCAGAAGAACACGATCTGCGTCCCATCGTGACGCGCGTCGTGGAGGGATGCTGCGAGCTGGCCCAGCGTCAGGGTGTTACCGTTCGCATCATCGCCCCCAGTCCAGCTACTGCCGAGATCGACGAACGCCGCATCGAGCGAGTCATCCGCAACCTCGTCGTCAACGCGATCGAGCACGCCGACAGGTCTGATGTCACGATCACGGTGGCGACCAGCGCCACCGACGTGGCGTGTCGCGTGCGCGACCGTGGGGTGGGAATGACTAAGGAGGTTACCGATCACGTGTTCGACCGCTTCTACCGGGCCGACACGGCCAGAGCACGCACGACCGGAGGAACAGGCCTAGGCCTCGCCATCGCGACGGAGGATGTGGCGATCCACGGGGGGCGACTCCAAGCATACGGTGAACCCGGCAAGGGAGCGTCCTTCCTCATGACATTGCCCAAACACCCGGGCGATGAGATCGCCAGCTGGCCGCTCACCCTGTGGGAGAACCAATGAGACGACGCTTCGCCCTGATAGCCTGCGTCGCGCTGGCGCTCGCGGGCTGTGCGTCCCTGCCCACCTCCTCGGCGCCAACCCCTTTCGATGCGTCCGCGCGCGATGGCAGCGGCATCCAATTTTCTGCAGAGGGTCCCTCGGACGGCTCTGACGCCTCGACCCTGGTCTCGGATTTTCTGCTCGCCTGCGCAGCGGGACCCCAGGATGACTACGCGACCGCTCGCCTGTTCCTCACGACCGCGTCGGCACGCTCGTGGCAGCCTGAAAACGAAATCCTCGTCTACGACACGGATACGGCGCCATTGGTGAGCGCGAGCCTTGACAACTCCGCGCAGGCGGAGGTCAGCGTGTCCGTTCTGGGGGTGGCAAGCATCGACGACTTGGGTGTTCTCACGCGTTCGAATGGCTCCATCGTGTCGCGGACTTTCACCCTTGTCCGCGAGGACGGGCAGTGGCGTATCGACGCGCCCGACAACATTATCCTTATCTCTCGGGCGGCCTTGACGGCCTCGTACACGCAGGCAAACCTGTACTTCCCGTCCGTTGATGGGTCGGACCTGGTGTCTGATCCGCGTTGGTACCCTTCCAGGCGCCTGGCCTCCCACCTTCTCGCAGGCCTTGTCGCGGGACCCAGCCCAGCCCTCGATCCCGTGGTTGCCAACGCGATCCCGGCGGGGGCCACCCTGCCCTCGCACGGGGTAGAGGTCAGCGACGGGGTCGCGCGCGTCGAACTCAACGCGGCGATGCCCCCCGACGAAGCCGCGCAGGTGAGTCTCTCATGGCAGCTGACGCGCACCCTCACGCAGGCGCCTGACGTGTCGCAGGTGAGCATTACCCTCTCGGGCGGCACCCTTGACGTGCCAGCAGTGCCGCCACCGCCGTCGTATTCCCTCGACACTATGGTGGGGGCTGGTCCATCAGGCGTGGGGGTCGTGTCAGCATCGGGTTTTACCCCTCGCGCTTCGGCGAGGGACGCCGCGCATCCGACCTGTTCGCCGATGGATTCCACTCTCGTGGCGTGGAGTGGCCCCGATGGAGTCTACGCGGAGCATGCAGGTAGCCAGGTTGCCTTCCTGCCAGGTCAGGCCCCCCTCGGGCCCTCGATTGACAGATACGGATGGGTTTGGGGACCTTCCACGTCGGCTTCGTGGCTCAGTGTCGGTGGCGGCACGGATGGGGCGTTCAGTGTGCGCGTCGAATCCGAAAGCGCGGGTGACGTTCACGCGGTGCGTATTTCCCCTGACGGTGTGCGTGCCCTCGTTATCCGTGGCTCCACACCGAGCGCGTGGGTGGGCGTTGTTGAACGCGAGCCGGGTGGTCGTCCGCAGGCGGTGCGTTCCCTCGAACAGATTTCGCTCGACGGTGGGGCTGTCATCGACGCGTCGTGGACCACGTCGACGGGAGTCGTTCTCGCGGTGCGCGGTGAGGGTGGTGACAATGACCAGCTTGTGACGATGGCGTTGGGAGGTTTGCCTTCGAGCGTTGCGTTGCCGATCCGCGTGTCGTCGATGAGCGCCGGGGCTTCTTCTGCTTCGGTTGTCATCGTTGGGACGGACGAGGCGGGTAAGGCGCAGGTTCTCGTGCGATCGGGAGCGCTGTGGCAAAATGTCTCGGCTGACGTGACATCGGCGCGTTACGCGGGGTGAGGGCTGGTGGCAGGAGTGCACCGGGTGGCTGGTTTCGTTGATGCTTTCCTGGGCGCGGTGTTGCCCGTTCAGTGCGTGGGGTGTTTGGCGTGGGACGTGGTCATGTGTGGTTCGTGTGCGTCGCTGGCCACCGTTGAGCCGGTGTCGACTTCCTTGGAGGGGCGTCGAGGTTCGATCCCTCTTTGGGTCCTCGGGGACTATTCCGGTCCCCTGCGCAGGATTGTTTTGGGCGCGAAGCATGCGATGCGCACGGATGTGAGTGCTTTTCTTGACGAGGCCGGGGCCACGTTGGGTGTGTCCCTGTGGCGGGTGGTGGCTGGGCCTGGGTCGCCCGCCGCGGCGATGCGTGAGGGTAGTGGGAGGGCGCGCGAGGTTGGCGGGGCGGTGGACGTGTGGGTTGTGCCTGCGCCGTCGTCGTGGGGGAGGCGTCTGCGGGGGCGGCAGGTGGCGTTGCCGCTCGCGCGCGGGGTGGCGCGGGGGCTTGCGCAGGCTTGTTCGGACCGGCTATTGAGCGGGGGAAGCTCCCGCGGGTGTTTGTCGCGCGACGATCGTCGTGTTCGCGAGCGTTTTCGTGTGCGTGTAGTAGATGTGTTGCGGTTGCGGGTGGGGGTGGGATCGCAGTCGGGTAAGACGGGTGCTGCTCGTGTGGTGGGGCGCATGGGTTCGATGCGTGCTCGTGTGTCGGTTCCGGAAGGAGCGATCGTGATTGCGGTGGATGATGTGGTGACGACGGGTGCGACGATCCGTGAAATGGAGCGAGTGCTGGGGCGGGTGGATGGGGTGGCGGCGTTGTGCCGTCCAGGCCTCATCGCATGACGTAGGTCACCGACGTGCTATAATGCGGTTACGAACTTTCGATAGCGTGGCAGGCGCGGACGCCTTCCACGTCAGTGCGGGAGGTGATAGCTCAGGCCACGGTTCGGGCAGTGAGTACCGAACAATCCCCATCCGCGGGCAACGATGCCCGCCGCACACCATGGAGGAAACACATGGACATCACCGTCGTCGCACGTAATGCTGAGATTCACCCGAATTTCCGGGCATACGTGGAGGAGAAGGTTTCGAAGATTACCCAGTTCTATCCGCGTGCGCAGCGCGTGGATGTGGAGCTGACTCACGAACGTAACCCCCGCCAAGCAGATACCGCCGAGCGCATTGAGTTGACCGTCTACGGCAAGGGGCCGATCATCCGCGCGGAGGCGCGCTCCGCCGACCGCTACGCGGCTGTTGACATTGCCGCCGGGAAGCTTTACGAGCGTTTGCGCCGCCTGCGTGATCGCGTGAAAGACCACCGCCGCAGGTACCCGCGTAATCTGGTCGAAGCCGAAGTACTTGACGTAGCACCTGTTGTTGAGGAGCAGGTGGCGCCCGAGCCGGAGGCTCCCAAGCCGCTGCGTAGCGCCGAGGATCTCAAGGTTGGAGAGGCTCGCGAGGAGCAGTGGGGTGACACGCCCATTATTGTGCGCCAGAAGGTGCACGAGGCTCCGCCGATGAGCGTGGATGAGGCCCTGGACCAGATGATGATGGTCGGCCACCCCTTCTTCCTCTTCGTTGATAAGGAGACGAGCCAGCCGTGCGTCGTCTACCACCGTCACGGGTGGACGTACGGTGTGCTTCGTTTGAATACGACGATCTGACGGTTCACTGATGCGGGTGTGCCCCGGGCCTAGTGCCCGGGGCACACCCGCATGTTTACCTGTGACGTTAAATGCGTCCATGTTCGCGCGGGCGTTTCCACTTTGGGCAGTTAGTTCGTAAACTAATGGGTGGATTTGGCTGTCCGTCCTACAGGGGGGCGGACTACAGACGTCAGGAGCTAGTCGTGTCGATTATTGACAAGATCCTTCGCGCGGGCGAAGGTCGGATGCTGCGCAAGCTGGATCGGCTTGCGTCGCAGGTTGATGCCCTGCAGGAGGATTTTGAGGCTCTGACCGACGAAGAACTGCAAGCAAAAACCCAGGAGTTTAAGGATCGCCTTGAGGAGGGTGAGACCCTGGATGACATCCTGGTGGAGGCTTTCGCGACGGTTCGTGAGGCTTCGTGGCGAATCCTGCGTATGCGTCCTTTCCACGTGCAGGTGATGGGTGGTATCGCTCTACACCAGGGCAAGATCGCGGAAATGAAGACCGGTGAAGGTAAGACCTTGGTCGCTACGATGCCTTCTTACTTGCGCGCGCTGACCGGTAAGGGTGTGCACGTTGTGACGGTTAACGACTACCTGGCAAAGTACCAGTCGGACCTTATGAGCCGTGTGTATAACTTCCTGGGTATGTCTTGTGGGTGTGTTCTCGTGGGGCAGACTCCCGCGCAGCGCCGCGAGATGTACGCGTGTGACATCACGTATGGCACGAATAACGAGTTTGGTTTCGACTACCTGCGCGACAACATGGCTCAGGTTCCCGAAGACATGGTCCAGCGTGGTCACGAGTTCGTCATCGTTGATGAGGTTGATTCGATTCTTATTGATGAGGCTCGTACGCCTTTGATTATTTCAGGTCCTGCCGACGGAGATTTGAATCGCTGGTACATCGAGTTTGCGCGCATCGCGCGCATTTTGACGCGCGACGAGGACTATGAGGTCGATGAGAAGAAGAAAACTGTTGGCATCTTGGAGCCGGGTATTGACAAGGTTGAGGATCAGCTGGGCGTCGAAAACCTGTACGAGGCCGCGAACACTCCGTTGATCGGTTTCCTGAATAATGCGATCCGCGCCAAGGAGCTGTTCTTTAAGGACCGCGACTACATCGTGGATGGTGGCGAGGTCCTCATTGTTGATGAGCACACGGGCCGCGTTTTGCCGGGCCGACGTTACAACGATGGTATGCATCAGGCGATTGAAGCCAAGGAAGGCGTGGAGATCAAAGCGGAGAACCAGACGCTGGCCACGATCACGTTGCAGAACTACTTCCGCCTGTACCCGGAGGGGTCGCGAGCGGGCATGACGGGTACGGCTGAGACGGAAGCCGCGGAGTTCGCTTCGACCTACAAGATCGACGTTATCCCGATTCCGACGAACAAGCCGATGATCCGTAAGGATCAGCCTGACCTCGTCTACCCGACGGAGAAGGGGAAACTGAACGCGATTATTGAGGATGTGGCTAAGCGCCACGAAGCTGGTCAGCCTGTCCTCATCGGTACTGCGTCGGTTGAAAAGTCTGAGCTGCTTTCTCAGATGCTGAAGAAGAAACGAATTGCGCACCAGGTGCTCAACGCTAAGCAGCATGCCCGCGAGGCCGCTGTCGTTGCGATGGCGGGTCGTAAGGGTGCGGTGACGGTGGCCACGAATATGGCTGGTCGTGGTACCGACATCATGCTGGGTGGTAACTCGGAGTTCATCGCCCAGGCGAACCTCGCTGATGAGGGCCTCGATCCGAAGAAGAACCCGGAAGAGTACCGCGAGGCGTGGCCCAAGGCTCTCGAGGCTGCGGAGGCGGCTGTTGAGGCCGAGCGTGAGGAGGTGCGTGAGTTGGGCGGCCTGTACGTGCTCGGTTCGGAGCGCCACGAGTCGCGTCGTATTGATAACCAGCTGCGTGGTCGTAGTGGTCGTCAGGGGGATCCTGGAGAGTCTCGTTTCTATCTGTCGATGGAAGATGACTTGATGCGCCTGTTCAACTCGGGCATGGCCCAGCGCATCATGGCGTCGGGCGCCTACCCGGAGGACATGCCGCTGGAGAATCGCGTGGTGTCGCGTTCGATTGCGTCTGCTCAGCATCAGGTGGAGGCCCGCAACTTTGAGATCCGCAAGAACGTCCTGAAGTACGACGACGTGATGACGGGGCAGCGTGAGACCATCTACGGCGAGCGTCGCAAGGTGCTTGAGGGTGAGGATATGGGGCCCCAGCTGCGTTCCTTCGCGGAGTCGCTCGTGACGGGCTTGGTCGATGAGGCGGTCGCCGACAAGCCGGTCGATGAGTGGGATTTGCCTTCCCTGTGGGAGAATCTGCGCGGCTACTATCCTCCGTCGGTTTCGATCGAGGAGGTCGAGGAGGAGCACGGGGGCAGGAATTCCCTGGTTCGCGATGACCTCGTGACCGAGCTCGTGGGCGATATTCACGCGGTGTACGCAGACACGGAGGATCGCTTGAACGATAACCCGTTGGCACAGGCGCAGTTGGGTGAGGAACCTATGCGGACGCTTGAGCGCCGTGTTGTCATCTCCGTGGTTGATCGCTTGTGGCGTGAGCACCTCTACGAGATGGATTACCTGAAGGAAGGTATCGGCTTGCGCGCGATGGGTCAGCGTGATCCGCTCGTCGAGTATAAGGACGAGGGCGCTCAAATGTTCCAGGCGATGGTTGAGCGTATCCGCGAGGAGTCTGTTCAGCAGGTGTTCAGCTACGCTAAGCAGTTTGAGCGTGCGTTGGCTGTGGCTGAGGAGCAGGCGGGTGGTTCTATCGCGAGTGCGTCCGTGGCTTCGGCGTCTGCGCCCGCCTCGGCCTCCTCGAAGTCTGAGGCGGCGGGTAGTCCCAGCGTCGAGCAGGTGGCTGCCGCGGAGTCCGCGGCGTCTGAGGCTGCGCGCGAGGCCGTCGCTCGCGCCCGTTCTGTCATGGGTAATGTGGGTCGTCGGAATGCGCCCAGTCGCGTGAGCTACAGCTCTGCGGAGGGGCAGGGTGCATCATCGTCGGTGGGCGGTAATCGCGCGGAGCGTCGCGCGGCCGCTAAGAAGCGTCGTCGTCGTTGAACGATCGGGCGAGGGGGCTCCTGCGGGAGTCCCCTCGCTTTGTTGTGTGTTGGTGGAGTGCGCGATCAGGCGAGTTCGAGGGCTGTGGTCATCCAGCGTCCCCGGTACTCCTCGAGTCGCAGGGCCAGGGCGTACGTGCGTGTGGCCGTCGCGACGATGACTGCTGCTTCCGTGTGTTGTGCGTCGATGGTGCACACACGTACGTGGATCGGCGTGGTTCCTCGCGCGCATGGCGTCAGGTGGACTTCGATAAGCGCTGCGTAGAGGTCGGGGAGGAGCCAGCGGCGTAGTTGGTGTGAGGTTCGGACTCCTGTGACGACCTCGACGATGGCTCTGGCGAGGGTGGCTGCCCAGGGGCCTGGGTCTGGCAGGTCGGGGCGGTTCGGATCGGTCACAAGCGCGGCTCGTGGACGACGTGGCTGAGTGTGTGGGCCGGGTGCGGACCAGCGAAACGGGGCGAGCGAGGCGGGTCTGGTGGGTGTTGGTGTGGTGCGCGTACGGCGTGTTGATTGACAGAGGGGACGAGGCCGGGGGTGGAGGTGGGTGCTCATGGAAGGTCCTGGGGGATGGAGAGTTGTACTCCTGGGTAGATGAGTGAGGGATTCGGGATAGCATCCGCGTTGGCGCGGTGGATCGCCTGCCAGACGCGGGTGATGTGGGCGTCGTCGGAGTCTGGACGCAGGGTTTGGGCGATCGACCAGAGGGTATCGCCGGGGCGGATCGTTACTGTCTGCTGTGCAGCGGTCGCTTCGCGTGATGCGCGTTGGGCCTGCGTGGATGGTGTTTCGTCGGGGTGAGTCGAGGTGGCGTCGCTTGTTGAGAGTGACGGGTTGGGGCTGTCTGCCCAGGTGAGGGATATGCCGGGCGAAGCTGCCTCAGGGGGAGCGGCCATGCTCGCTCCGTGAGGGATGGGGGTGAGAAGTGCTGAACCGATGAGTGCCCCGGCGCCGGCTTTTGCCAGAAGGGATTTTGATAGCCGCGTGCCGACACGTGATACGAGAGCGTGTGATGCCCGTCGAAGCGGGGCGGGGGTGAGCGTGAGCGTGGCCAGGTGTGCGACGGCTGACCAGAGAAGATTCCATGCCAGGAGCGCTAAGGCGAGGCATGCGAGCGTCCAGACGGCGAGTGTCTCGGGAGCGTTCGGCGTGATGGGCGGTGCTGCGCAGCTGAGGTAGAGGATGTCGAGGACGGTGAGGGGTGCGCCCACGAGCCAGAGGAATGCGTCGGTCAGGTGCGCCTGACCTGTGCCGGTGGGTGAGTCGTATGTCATGAGGTGCTCTTCGTTGAGGAGGCTAATTCGATACTATAACTATTTACTTCATAATAGTATATGTCAATAGATAGTGGTCGATTCCTTGAAAGTGTGATGCGCAACTCACTGCTTGACTCGTGTGGCAGAGTAGATGCATGGATATGTATGCGTTCATTGACGAACTGGAAGCACGATTCGACGAGGCGCGTAGCTGCGACCTCCAAGAACTCATCGATGAGCTGACAGACGCAGAGCGCGCCTCCGTCACCCTATCCGCGCGACTGGCTGGAGTCGAGGGCGTTGTCACACTAGCACTGAGAGGTGGCGGCGTCATAGTGGGTGAGGTGCTCGACTCAACGAGCACGTGGGTGCTGCTGCGCGCCAGCACCGGCGACAGTCTCGTGATGATCTCGGCTGTCGTCGGCGCCTGGCCGCTCGGACGCAGCGTTGCGCGCGAGTCGTCGATCCGTGGCGGCATCGGTGTTGGCCACGTCCTGCGGGAGCTGAGCGCTCGCGGAATCGAAGTCGCTATCGATTCGGACTGCGGTGACCATCGTGGGGTCATCGACGCGGTCTACGGGGATCATATCGATGTTGCCCTCAGTGAGGCGGCCCTCGGATACGACGGTCGTGATGAACAAGAGGGGCAGATCATGTCGCTGGCGCTCTCGGGGCTTCGTCGACTCCGCGTGCTTGGCCAGCGCTGGTCGCCGGACTACTGAGCGTGCTCCGCCTTTTGGCGCTCGCGCGTCGCGGCGTACTGGTCCTGGATGAATTGCTCCAGAACGGACTCTTCGATTCGCCAGACGTGCTTACCGCCAACTTGGATGGCCGGGAGCTCGCCGGAGGATACGAGGGCGCGGGTGGCTGACATCGTTAGATTCAGGGTTTCGGCGACGTCAGCGAGGGTGAGGAATCGTGTTGCCATGACAATATGGTATCAGTTGAGATCGTTTCGTTTGTATGGTTTGAGTCGACAATTTTTCGCATGTGAATCGACATATCGACCCGGTTGATTCCGATAGATGCTCGACAACCTACCGTTTTTCGTTCGAAACGTGCATTATGGAAGGGTGAAACGCGTCTCAGCTTCAGTGTCGATCCCGGCGCGCGTCCCCGGCAAGATGGACCGTCGATTCATCATCGGCGTCGTCCTGATCATCGCGTCCGTGCTCGCCTTCAGTGTCCTGGGCGGGTTCCTTCGGGGAGGAACCCGCGTCTACTCGGTGACGACCAGCATCGCACCAGGGGAGGCCATCACGGCAGATAACGTCCGTGAAATCGTTCTCGCCGTGGAATCCTCCGTCTATGTTCCGACTGCGCAAGCACCACTGGGGACACCCGTCGCCCGACCACTTATCCCCGGGCAGCTCATCATGCGAGCCGACCTGGCCGATAGTGACCACAACGGTGGGCAGGAGCCCGACGCGATGGTTCGTGTCGCACTCACCGTGAACGCGGGCCTCCCCGAAGGCGTCGCCGACGGCACACCGATCCGTCTATGGGCCATCCCCTCCCGCCCGGCCACAGACACCGATACGAAGGCCCGCGAAATCGATGGAACTTTCACCTTCGTTCGATCCGTAGACGCATCCGCCTCCCAAATACACAGGGAAACCCATATCGAAATCATGGCCAACGCATCATCCCTACCAACCCTCCTCGCCGCTCAGACATCGACCGAACAGCTCGCCGCCGTTCCCGTGGGGGTATCGTGAGCGGTGTCCACGGCGTCGTCATCCTGGCTAATCAGCACTACGAAGCCCCGATCATCCAGGCGATCCAATCACGCTCAGACTGCCTGTCCATCGTCAGGCGCTGCGCCGACCTCGCCGAGGTCATCGCGGCCGCCCGCGCCGGCATCGCCGACCTTGCCATCATCGACGGAGCAGACACCGACCTGACCGCCGATGCCCTACTCTGCCTCCACACGGCTGGTATGGCGGTCGTCGCGCTGGCTCACCACGAGGAACGCAACCGACTCAGTGCTCTCGGTTGTGACTCGGTCGCGGCACCTGGCAGTCCCGACCAGGTCGTCAACTCGCTGATAGCCGCCACCCGCGCGCGGCGCACACACCAAGCCCAAGCCTCGTCACCACCTCCGCCCCCGCCCACCAGCGCGGGCACCGTTCTAGCGGTGTGGGGCACCTCCGGGGCACCCGGGCGCACGACCCTTGCTGCGGGCATCGCAACGATGCTAGCGACGCGGGGAGAGACCCTCCTCATCGACGCGGACACGTCCAATCCGAGCATTGCCCACCTCCTGGGCTTGCCCGTACAGACCTCGGGCCTGTCCATCCTCTCGCGCGCCGCATCGCGAGGCCCACTGTCGCCCGAAGACATCGCAGGCGCCTGCGTGAGAAGGAGCGAGCGCCTGGGCGTCGTCACTGGGCTGGTCACCCCGCACCGCTGGCGTGAGGTGAGCCGAACCAACATCGAAGCGATCATCGGCGCGGCACGCCTGAACGCGCGCTACAGCATTGTTGATCTGGCCGCGACCTACCTCGAAAAGCCCACGCGCGGAGTGAACAGAGATGACGTCACCCTCGGTGTCCTAGAACGGGCCGACCGCCTCGTTGTCGTCGCACGCGGTGACATCATCGGTGTGAATCGTCTGTCCTTCCTCGCCCGCTGGTGGGAGGAACAGGGGCGCGACATTCCGGTGGACATCATCGTCAACCGCGTGAGCAAGGACGCGATCGGTCCGCGCCCGGTCGCCGCACTGCAGGCCGCCATCGGAGCGTTCATGCCCGGACGCATCTTCCACACTATCAATGACGATGCCGGCGTCGCCCGTGCCTGCCTGCGCGCGACGGCACTGGGGGAGACAGGAAGTCAATGCTCCGCGACCGACGCGTTGGAGGCGATCGTGGACCAGTGGGTGCCTACACTGTGACCATGCGCGTCTACGTTCCCGCCCTTCTGTCTGACCTGTCCGTCCCCCTGCCGCCCGTGCACGACGGAGTAATCGCCGTCCCCGACGCTGCGATGAGCAGCGAGGACGTCGAGGTCCTCGAGGACGACGCGATCACGGAGGCCGCCCTGGCATCCCTGGTGCTGGCCCGCGAGACAGACGGGGCACTGCCCACGCGCGTCGTCCTGGCAGTCGATACCCCCACCTCAACTACCCTGCGCCCAGGGGAACAACTCGAACCCCACATTTTCGAGGCACCGGCCTTCGAATACACGTGGTCGGACGTGGCCGCTATCCTCGCGGATCTGCCTGACGCAACCCCCGATGTCATAGCTGTCCTGGAGGCAGAAACGCAGGAGGAAGCCGACGATGCTGTAGCCGCTCTGTGGGAGTCGTCCTTGGCGTGGTTTGACCGTTCGGAGCGTCCCACTGTGCTGGCGCTGCACAAGGAGTAAGGCCGTCGGCAGCCGTCGCGTATGCGCAGTCGTGTGTACACGTAGCGCCGCGTGGCCCAGGTCATTGCGAATGCTTCGTTCGGCACACGTACGGCACCCGCGCGACGAGTGGCTCGGCTCGTGCCACCGCGCGTCGATGCCCTCTCCACTCCAGATTTCTACGCGCGCACGCTCAGAGTCGATCCGCCCTGCGCCAGCGGTCGCACCTGGATCTGGTCGGCGATCTGGGTCGCCATCTCCTCGACGTGTGAGATCACGCCGACCGTGCGGCCTGCGCAGCGCAGCGCCTGGAGCTGCTCCATGACGAGGGCGAGGGTGTGCGAGTCCAGCGACCCGAAGCCCTCGTCGATGAACATTGTGCGCAGCTCGACGCCCCCGGCCTCCGCTGAGACGACGTCCGCGAGGCCGAGAGCCAGCGCGAGGGACGTGTAGAAGGTTTCACCGCCCGAGAGCGTGCGTGGGCTGCGAACTGCTTCCGTGTCGTGGTCGATGATCGCCAGGCCCAGCCCCGACTTGCGCGAGGCCGTGCCGTCGTCGGGGACCGAGGCGAGTTCGTAGCGTCCCGACGAAATCGCTGTCAGGCGCGGATTCGCGGCCGCCAGCACCTCCTCCAGGCGCGCGATGAGCACCCACGCCGACAGGGGAGTGGACGCCAGGTTTTCCGGGCCCGAGGCCACCGCGATGTCCGCGAGGCGGCGGATGGGGCCGGCCTGCTCTCTGGCCTGCGCGAGGGCGTCGAGCGCCTGCTCGAGGGACGTGCGGGCAGCGTCGAGCTGAGCGCAATGCTGCTCGAGCTTGCCTGAGGCCCGGGCGGCTGAAGCAGCGTCCTCATCGGCCTTGCGGGAGGCCTCGGTGAGAGCCACGAGGTCCGGCGCAGGTATGGAAGCTGCGCGGGTCAGGCGTTCGGAGGCGAGGGCCTCGCGTGCCGCAAACAGCTCCTTGTCGTGAGCCGCCACGCGCGCCTCGAGCGCCTCGACCCGGGGGAGCGGAAGAAGAAGCGAGCGCCACGAATCCGCCTCCAGGCCCTGCTGCGTCAGTGCATCCGCGAGGGAGCGTTGTGCCTTCACCAGAGCCGCTCTCGCATTCTCCCACTCCGTGCACGCGCCCGACAGCAGCGCCGCCCGATGTGCGCGCGCATCCAGGTGCGCCGCGCGAGCGTCAAGGGACTCGAAGCCCGCGCGCTCTGCTTCCACGCGCCCCAGAGCAGCGGCCAGCGCCGATTCGCGCTCCTGAAGCGTGGATGCGAGGGAAGCGGCGGCCTCGCGCGCACTCGCGAGGCTGTCCGTGAGTCCGCCGAGGCGCGCGCGTTCCTGCTCGAGGGCGGTCTCGATCTCGGCGATCTGCGGGGAGAGGGCCTCCAGCGTCGCCACGAGCTCGGCGGCCTGATCCCGCTCGGTTTCGAGCGTCGGCGTGGGCGCGCCCGCCACCTCGTTGAGCTGGGCGATACGCCGGACGAGGTCCTGGTGGCGCGCCTGCGCATCTCGCAGCGCTGCCTCCGCGCGGTCGCGCGCCTGGTCGAGCGCGGCGACCTGCTCGCGCGTGATCTCACCGTCCGCGGCCGGCGCGGGGGCGGGATGGGTGGTCGAGCCGCACACGGGGCAGGGTGCGTCTTCTTCGAGTTCGCGGGCGAGCGCCGAGGCGCTTTGCGCGATCCACAGGTCGTGGCCGTCCGCGGCCGCCGCGTTCGCGAGCTTCGCGGCCGCCGTGGCCTCGCGCAGCTCGTCCGACGCGCCGAGGAGAGCCGAACGCAGGAGATCCGCCTGCATGGAGGCATCCAGGCGCTCGTTGATGGCTCGCAGCGCGGACGCCGCCTCAGGCAGCGTGTCCGCGTCCGCCCGCATGAGGCGCAGGGCCTGGGCCCCCTGCTCGATGCGCTGGGGCAGTTCCTCGCGCTCTGCCTCGATGGAGGCGATGCTCGCCGACGCCTGCTTGCGGCGGGAACGCAGCGACTCGATGCGTGCGCGCGCCTCAGGCAGCGAGCGCTCGACGGCGAGAGCCTCTTCGAGAGAGCCGCGCGTGCGCGTCGCCTCATCGCGCATCTCCTGCGCCCGCTCGCCGAGAGCAGCCACGGCCTGGGGCGTCAGAGACTCCGGGACGACCGAGGCATCCTCTCCGAGAGCGGGGGACAGGGCCGATACCTGGTCGCCTGCCGACTCCAGGCGGGCCGAGGCCTCGGCGACGGCCGCGTCGAAGGGCGCCACGGCCAGGGCCCGCCGGGCCGAACGCGCGCGCTCCCGGTCGGATGCGACCGTCTCCTGCGATGCGGTGAGCTCGGCGAGCTTTGCGCTCACGCGCGCGTGCTCCGACTGTACCTCTGCCAGCGCGCGGCCCTCGGCAAGGGCACGGGACGCCTCGCGTGCTGCCGTCGTGGCTGCCTCAGCGACGCGGAGTGTCTGCGCGTGCGCCTCACGCGCCCGCGCGCACGCATCCTGTGCCCATCGCCTCACCGCGCTGGCATCCTCAGCGCTCGCGTCCAGCTGGTCGGCCTCCGTAGCGGCGGCAGACTGGGCGTCGGCTGCGTCCACGCCATAGGAGGCATCCTCATCAAAAGCCGCGTCCAGAGACCGCACGCGCTCGAAAGCGCCGAGCGCGGCCACGCGCCGCTCCTCGATGCCGCGCTTCGACGAGGCGGCCGCATCGGTTAGCGCCTTGGTGAAGTCGGAATAGATCTGCGTGTCGAAAATGTCGCGCAGGATCTGTTCGCGCGCATCCGAGGTGGCGGTGAGGAACTGGGAGAACTTGCCCTGCGGCAGCACGATCGTCTGCAGGAACTGGTCCTTGTCCAAGCCCACGATCGTGGGGATCTCGTAGCCCACGTCGCGCGGCCCCGACGCGACCGCCTCGATGGTGCGCCAGCCGTCCGGCGCGTCCGGATCCTCCACGACGCGCGTCAGCGTCGACTTCGAGTTGCGCTGCGACTTCTTACCCGCCGGCGTGTACGCGGGGGTGCGCGTCACCCGGTAGATGCCCGTGGCGACCTCGAACACCAGGTCTGCCTCGGAGGGGTCCGAATCCGAGATGTGGTTGGAGCGCAGGCGGTCCTTCGACGCGTCCTTCGTGCGCGCCACGTCCCCGTACAGGGCGAAGGTGATCGCGTCGATGATCGTGGACTTACCCGCGCCCGTGGGCCCCTCCAACAGGAAGAGTCCAGAGTCCTCGAAGGCCGAAAAGTCGACCGTGTGTGTCCCTGCGAAGGGGCCGATGCCCACAATGCGCAGCCACCGAATCTTCACTGCATGTCCTTTCCTCGAAGCTGCGCCCACACATCCTGGGCGAGCTCGCGCTCCCGCTCCGACAGGGGCCGCCCGCCCACGGCCTCGTAAAACTCCTCCGTGACCTCGCGCGGGTCCCTCGAGGCGCGCACGGTCATCGCGGGCGCGAGCGTGGGCGCCTGGCAGGGGCGGTGCACGACGATCAGGGCGTGCGGGTAGACCTCCCGGATGCGCGGAACCATGCGCTCGGGGCGCGCGTCGTTCGTGACCGTGATCGACACGTACGAGGCCGTGGTGGCCTCGTCGGGATCGGTCAGCAGCTCATCCATGGTCCCCTCGAGCACCGCGATACCCCGCAGCGTCGGTATAGGCACCACCTCGATGCCGGTCACCGAGGCAGCGTCCGTGGTCACGAGGGTGACGGACTTGGTGGCCCCGGCCTCGGAGAAGGAATACGCGATGGGGGAGCCCGCGTAGCGGATTGGGACGGATGCGCCCGAGATGTCCTGCGGGCGGTGCAGGTGCCCGGCCGCCACGTAGTCCAGTCCGTGGGTCAGGGGGGCGGCTCCCCCGAGCGTGTCGAACAGGTCGGCCGACACGGAGGGGACGCCACCCACCTGGATGTCGCGTTCGGAGTCCGAGGTCTGAGCGCCCGTCACGAAGGCGTGCGGCATCGCGATGGCCGGGCGCTCATCGCCCGAGCCCCGCCGAGCCGACAGGTCCGCGCGTACCCTGCGTAAGGCGGCCGCCAGGACCGCCTGGTGGGAGCGGGGCAGGGGAGCGGGCAGCCCGGATTCCCCCTGCGCAGGCAGGTCCGACAGCACCTGGCGCACGAGGTCGGGCTCCAGGTAGGGCATCGGGTAGACGAGAGCGCCCCCGGCCTCGACGGGCGTGCCGATCGCCTCGGGATCCGTCACCACGTGCAGCGAGGGGGTCAGCATGTCGGCGAACAGCCCCAGGCGCGCCGCCCCATCGTGGTTCCCCGACGTCAGGACGACCGTCGTGAGCGCGGTCAGCTCGCGCAGGGCGCGACGCATCCGCGCGAGCGCATCAACGGGCGGAACCGCGCGGTCGAACACGTCGCCCGAGATGAGCACGGCCTCCACGCCGCGCTCACGCACCAGGGCGACCAGCCACTCAATGAACGCGTCCGCGCTGTCGCCCAGGGACGCGCCGTGCAGCGTGCGCCCCAGGTGCCAGTCGGAGGTGTGCAGAATCAACATGCTTCCAGTGTGGCAGAGGCCGCCCACATCTGCGTCCGTCACACACGCTTGGAGGGCGGACACCTTCTGCATGCGCGCAGGTAATCGATAGCATGGAGCCATGACCAAGCCCTTCCTCATGCTGACCTCCCGCGACGACGGCCCGGTCCTGGCCGCGGAGAGCGCCGACCTGCCTCGCTTCTCGGGACTGAGCCCCGACCAGGTGCGACAGGTGCGCATGGAAAGGGAGCTGCCCGACCTGGACCTGTCCGAGTACTCGGGCGCCTTCGTGTGTGGGTCCCCGTGGGACGCGAACGCCGACGACCACCTGAAGGAAGCGCGCCAGGTGCGCGCCGAGGCCTGGCTGCGCTCCTTCTACGACCGGGCGCTGGGCGAATCCTTCCCGATCCTGGGCCTGTGCTACGGGCTGGGCACCCTCACCCTGCACCTGGGCGGCGTCATCGACACCC